>Ga0187871_10001603_pt1 | contig 19457 bp, 15 predicted proteins | sample June2016WEW_16_1_FD_132988 | JGI IMG/M metagenome (GOLD analysis project Ga0187871, IMG submission 132988) | Peatland microbial communities from SPRUCE experiment site at the Marcell Experimental Forest, Minnesota, USA - June2016WEW_16_10 | ecosystem: Environmental > Terrestrial > Soil >...
ATTGGCGATGGTGCGCAGCCCCAGGTACCGGAATGAGATAAAGTCGGCGGTTTGGGTGGCCAGGTTGAACTGCAGATAGTCGGATGTGCCGTCGATGCGCGTACTGTCGATGGACGTGTTGTTCACCAGCGTGAGGCGCGAAGTGGGAAAAACACTGATCGAAAGGTCGCCCGTCAGCGACGGACGCGAGGCATCGCCGCCTACCAACACTTGCTGGTTCTGCGCGCCCAGAGGCGTTCCCCCAAAGGCAGTCTCGTCCATGATGAAGTTGCGTTTTCCGTCCACGTAAGTGACGCGGCCGTTGACTGCCAGCGTCTTACCGCTCTTATTGAGATTCCCCAACCAGTAGGGACTCGCGCCGTGATACGGCTCCGTGCGCTGAAACTGGGAAAGAGTCACTCCAGTGGACGGATTGTCTCCCGTCTCCAGCCCGTTTTCCTGATAGCCGCTGTCGTCCTTGAAGAACACCCACGAATGCAACAGCGTCAATTTGAACCCGGCCAGATCCAGATCCGCGCCCACGCGGAATTCGTTCTGTTCGCGCCGCACGTTTTCGAATACCGGAAACTCGTTGCCGGACGTGCCGCAATAAATGTTACCGGTAATGTTGCCGTTAAGGCACAACTGCACCGTAGAAAGCGCCGGCCCATCTTGCGTGTTGCGGCTATAGCCCAGGTGAAATTGAAGCTTCGATTGCGGCAGCAGGGTGAGATCGTGGTCCTGCATATGGCGGCTGGTGTCCATCAGGTGCAGGCCCGCGGCCACAGGCAGGCCCGGATTGAAGTAGTCGTCCAGCCGCCAGAGCATGTCGTAGCGGTATAGTTTGTTCTTTTCCACGCGCAAAGTCACCGACTGGTATGGGTCGTTGCCCAGGCCGACGGCGGTGAGCACGACCTGATCGAACCAACGCCCATGGCCGTCGCGCGAGTTCACGCTAAGGTTACCGCTCAACAGCCGGATGCCGTCGCCATAATTCACATCGCTGCGATAAGTGCCCACGCTGCCATTCACTACCGCGAAACGGTAGCCGGTTTCGACCGACTCCGTCACGTTGTAGTCGCCCGTATTCTCGCCGCGTGGAGAGCCGGCCTGCTCCGGCGTGGGCGTCACCACCTGCTGCGCCAGTGCCGCATAGGCCCACAGCATACATCCGATTAGAAGTGTGTTCGGCGTAATCCGCATGGCCGTCTCCTAACGGAAGAAGTAACCGTCGCTGTTGGACCCGTGAATACGCACATGGCACAGGGTGCAGCGCTGGTAGCGCGGGTCCAGCATGTTGTGCGTGTTCGACAGCATGGGGATGCCGTTGTTGCGCGTGCCGAAGCTATCCGCGCCGTTATGGCATCGCAGGCAAAGCGTGAAGACCATCGGCCGCTGCAGCAGTTTCGCATTGGTCGATCCGTGCGGCATGTGGCAAACTCCGCATCCCTCCACGCGCACCGGCGGATGCTCGTAGGCGAAAGGCCCCCGTTTGTCGGCGTGGCATTTCAGGCAAGCCGACTCATTGCCCTCCGCGCGCGCCACCATGCTCTGCTCGTCCGCCATGCCCCAGGTGGGTGCGAACGTCCCGTGCGGATTGTGACAATCCGTGCAAGACATGAACCCCTCGTTCACGCGATGCTTGAACGGCATGGAAAACTGTGCGCGCACATCCGCGTGGCAGCCGTAGCATAACTCGGTCTGTTTCTGGGCCAGCAGGAATTGCGCGGCCGGCGATTTATGAATCGAGTGGCAGTTGGTGCAGACTACCTCCGCCAGGGAATGTTGCGAACGGCGGATATTCGCCTTCGAAAAATCGCGCTCGTGACAGTTCAGGCAGGTATCCAGTACCGCCCTGGAATCCATCAGCGAGAACGCATTCGGAATGGTGGTCTTGCCGCCGCGCGCTTCCACGTGCGCTTTCCCCGGCCCGTGACAGCCTTCGCATCCGGTACGCTCCGGAGGCTGATCGCCGCTGGCGATGCTCTTGTAATGTGGATTCTTGTAGAAGTTGAACCAGACGTCCGCGTGACAAGTCTTGCAGACGGTGTTACCGATGTAACCGTCTGCCGCCGGCATGGGCAAAGCCGGCAAGCACGCGCATAGCAGTAACAGCCATCTGGTCACTCTCTCAATTTAGAGGAAAAATCGGTAAACAACTGCAAATTCTGCGGCCACCGCGTGATCCGCCCTATCCGTCCAGGCGGATGACTTTCTTCTGAATGGCATACTGTACCAGTTGCGCCTTATTATGAATATCGAGCTTGCGCATCAGGTTGAATTTATGCGCCTCAATGGTCTTCACACTCAGATTCAGCGTGCCGGCGATCTCCTTGACGGAATTGCCTTCCGCCAGGAACTTGAGGATTTCCAGTTCGCGCCGTGTGAGGGTGTTAAATCGCGGCTGGCGCGTAGCCGACCGCACGCGGCTGCGGAAATCGTTCACTAAGTGCGAAAGCATACGCGGGCTCAGGTAACTGCCGCCGCGATGTACCTCGCCGATGGCGGACACCAGTTGCTCCGCGGGGCTATCCTTCAGCAAGTACCCGCTGGCCCCCGCCTCCATGGATTCCGTCAGGTAATCCTCATCGTCGTACATGGTCAGGAACAGCACCTTGGTCTCGGGCCGGCCCTTGCGGATCTGGCGCGTGGCTTCGAAGCTGCTCATGCCCGGCATGCTGACGTCCATCAGCACTACATCGGGCCGGAGTTCCGCGGCCTGCGCGATGGCGTCCGCGGCGTTCGCGGCTTCGCCCACCACCTCCAGGTCCGGTGTGGCGGAAAGCAAGGTCTTGATACCCTGCCGAAAAAGGGTGTGATCGTCGGTTACTAATGTTCGAATTGCCATAATCGCCTATCGGGAAATCGGCAACCGCATGGAAATCGTGGCGCCATGGCCGGGACTGCTGCGGATCTCCAAGCAGCCTCCCAACAGGGCAACGCGCTCGCGCATTCCCTTCAAGCCGAAAGACTTCGGCTGAGCCACCGCGCGCTCCACATCGAATCCGACGCCGTCGTCGTCGATTTTCATCTCCAATAATATATCGGTGGATCTCAGTAGAAGGTTTACGCGGGAAGCCCGAGAGTGTTTGCCGATATTCTGATAGCACTCCTGGACCACCCTGTAGATAGCGGTTTCAGTCTGGTGCGGCAGGCCCCCGCCATAGCCGATCAGCCTGAGGCGCAGCCTAATAGGATAGAGCTTCCGGAACCGCGCGCTCAGGTGGCGGATGGCGGCCGGCAGCCCCAACTCCTCCACCGCCGAAGGATGGAGCGCGGCGATGATGCGCCGCACCTCGGCGACGATCCGCTCGGTGACCCCGCGCGCCTCCGCCAGTTTCGGCCGTAGATCGGCTGGCGCGCTCTTCTCAAGCATCTCCAGGTGCAGGCGTAGGAACAGCATGGATTGTCCGGCCTCGTCGTGCAGTTCCCGGCTGATGCGCCTGCGTTCCTCCTCTTCGGCGTGCAGCAGATGCGCCGCCAGCGAGCGTACCTGCTCCTCGCGCGCCGCCAGATCCTGGATCATACGGGCACGCTCCGCGCCGCGCAGGCACCGCTCCGCGAATGCGTCCAGCAGGTCCAACTCGCGCGGGAGCCACCGGTAGGGCGTGCCAAAACCGAATTGGACGAGTCCGGCCAGGCGGCCGTCCGAGAAGAACGGGACGGACCAGTAGGATTGGAAGGCGCCGCGCATGGCCCGATCCAAAATCAACTCCTCATTGCGGCTGCCGGCGGCGATGTAGCAGGGCCGCGCCAGCCGCTTCAGCAGCGTCGAGGCCATCGGCGGGCGATCCCCGAACGGGACCATCCGCCCGGTTTGGGCGCGGAACGTGCGGGTCAGAATCAGAATGAAGCGTTGCAGCAGGTCGTCCAGGCCGGTAGCCTCCATCTCGGCGCGCAGCAGGCCATAGAAGGCCTGCGTCTCGGCCTCGCGTACCTGATAGTAGGCGTTGTTGACGGCTAATAAGGTTCGGAAGTGCAGTTGCTGCCGCACGGGTACCAGCGACGCTTGCTGCCGTGGGAAACAAAGGGCCAGCAGGTCATCGATCTCGCGGTCGTACCTCCGGAGCGCCTCCAGCACTTGCATGGGCGACACGTTCAGCTTGGCCAGCCGCCGGCTGTTGTAGGCCACCTGTTCGTAGAAATCGGCGGCCAGCCGGCCGGCGGATGCCACGCGGGCGGCCGCGCCGGAGGTGATCTGCAACAGGGCCTTGAGCTGCCGCGCATCCATGGACGAGCATGGCCACGCGGCTTTGAGGTAACGCCGTAGAGCCGCATTGAGGCGCGGCAGGTACGGTTCGATCAGGCGGGCGAACAGCGCCAACTGCCCGGCCAGCGGCTCACGGAACATATTGGCGGTATCCGCGGGATGAGATTGTGCCAATAGTACAGGTGGCGGGCGAGGGGGAATGTTCTCGCGAACCCTAATGGGCGGCGCGGGCGCGCAACAGCGCGGCGATATCCTCAAAGCCGTTGGCCATCGCGCCGTCGAGCGCGGTCGCGCCCGCCTTAGTCCGCAGCCCCGCATCCGCGCCACGCGCTAGCAGCAGTTCGACCACATCCCGCCGGCCCCAGGAAGCCGCGTTATATAGCGGTGTCGCGCCCGAGTCGTCGCGCGCGTAGATATTCGCGCCGCGGTCCAGCAGCAGCGCCACGATCTCGCGATGCCCGCCCAGCGACGCATCATGCAGCGGCGTGGCGCCCGCGGAGTTCTTCTCATTGACGCGCGCGCCATGGTCCAGCAGAATCCGGGCGATTTCCACGTAGCCCTTGAGCGCCGCGTCCGCCAGCGGCGGCGAGCCTTCCGCGTTGTGAGCATTTACGTCCGCGCCCTTGCCGGCCAGCAGCTCCACCATATCGGCCTGGCCTTTCAACACCGCTTCATCTAGCAGTGTGAAGCCCGGTTGATCCTTTTTGGCCAACGTCGCGCCGTGTGCCATCAACAGATCCACTACCGCCGCGTGCCGGTAGCGCGACGCGTTTTCGAGCGGCGACGCGCCTGAGCTGTCGCGCGCATTCACGTCTGCGCCGCGTGCGATCAATAATTCGACGACCTCAGCATGCCCTTTCGCCGCCGCTTCATTCAACGGCGTGGCGCCGGTCTCCGGGTTGCGCGCGTCAATTGCCGCGCCTTTATCCAGCAGCAGCGCGGCGATCCCGCGATAGCCCTTCCAGCAGGCCTCGTCGAGCGGAGTTGCGCCCGCCTTGTCGCGTGCGTTGACGTTGGCGCCGTGGGCCACCAGTAGAACTGCCATGTCCTGGTAGCCGCGGGTGGCCGCCAGATGCAGCGCAGTCGCGCCCGAGCGATCCGCAGTCTCCACCGCGGCGTCATGTGCCAGCAGCAGTTCGGCGACCTCCCGGTTATCCTTGATCACCGCGTAATCGAGGGGCGTGGACCCGGCTTCCAGATGCCGGGCATTCACGTCGGCACCGCGCGCGATCAGCAACGCGGCCATTTCCAGGCTGCCACTCCAGGCCGCATCGTGCAGAGCCGTGGCGCCCAGGGTGTCGCGAGCGTTCACGTCCGCGCCGGCCGCCAGTAGCGCGCGCACCTGTTCCACATTCCCCGATGCGACTGCCTCGTGCAGATCCGCCGCCTGCGCCATGGCGGCGCAAAGTAAGAACAGCCTACCCCACCGGGCATGCATCGGTGAACCCCACGTATTGCACTTCCTCCTCCAGCTCCACCGCAAACTGTTGCCGCACGCGCGCCTTCAGTTCCTCGATCAGTGCGCAAAGGTCCGCGGCGGTGCCGCCGCCGGCGTTGTAGATCAGGTTGGCGTGATAGCCGGCCACGTGAATGTCGCCGCGCGACATGCCCTTGGCGCCCACTTGTTCCAGGAAGTAGGCGGCCGGAACCTTGCCTTCGCGAATTACTTTCGCCGGAACCGCGGCTGCCACGGCGAGAGGTAATTCGGCCAGCAGGAAATTCTTGAAGATGCTGCCCGCGCACTTCATGGTGACCGGAAACTTTTCATTGCGCACCTTCACGATATCGTCCGCCGTGTGGCGCAGGACGCCGATATCGGCGGGCGACAGGTGCAGTTCGGTCGAGAAGACGATCCAGTCCTTGTGGCGCTTGAAAACGCTCTCGCGATAGTGAAATTCGCACTCCGCGTTATGGAAGATGCGCACGCGTTCGGCATCGAAAAAGCGCACCTGGCGCACGCGCTCGGAGATGGAGTGGCCATACGCGCCGGCGTTGCCGTACACGGCCGCGCCCACCGATCCGGGAATGCCGGCCAGGGTTTCCAGACCTTGCAGTCCATGGCCGATCGAAAAGTCCACCAGGTCCTGTAGTACCGCACCGGCATCGCACTGCACACGGTCGCCCGCCGCGAGCATACGCCGCGCCACGAAACGCAGCATGATGCCGCGGAATCCCGAGTCGGATACGATCAGGTTGGTGCCGCCGCCCATCACCATGTAGTCGCGGCCGCTCGCCCGCGCCACCGCCAGCGCCTGGATGAAGGATTCCACGCTTTCGGTTTCGGCGTAGATATCGGCCGGGCCGCCGATGGCGAATCGTGTGTAAGCGGAAAGCGGCGCGTCGCGCGAAACGGTTAAATTGGGTATTTCGGACAGGCGCGCCAGCGTGAGGTCCATCGATTCAATTATAGGAGGCAGCTATGCGATCCGGGTTTCCGGGCTTTCCGGCTGAGGCGGTGACATTCTACCGCGGCCTAGCGCGGAATAATACGCGCGAATGGTTCCAGCCGCGCAAGCAGATCTACGACGAGAAGGTGAAGGCGCCCATGGTGGACTTGGTGACAGCGTTAAACAGCGCCATGATGGATTTCGCGCCGGACTACGTGACCGACGCGCCGAAGGCCATTTACCGCATCTATCGCGACACGCGTTTCAGCCCCGACAAGACGCCGTATAAGACGCAGATTGCGGCATCGTTCGCGCGGCGCGGCATGGAGAAGCACGGCGCGGCGGGCTACCATTTCGCAATCTCGCACAAGGGTGTGGACGTGGGCGGCGGCATTTATATGCCTGCGCCGGAGACGCTGCTGGCGGTGCGCACGCACATCGCCGAACGGCACGCGGAGTTCCGGCAATTGTCTGCGGCGAGCGCCGTCAAGCAGTTGTTCGGCGCGATGCAGGGCGAGCAGCTTGCACGCGCGCCGAAGGGTTTTTGCGCGGAGCATCCGGCGGCGGATCTGCTGCGTTTCAAACAATTCCTGCTGTTCACGTCGCTGGATGCGGCGATCGTAACGACGCCGAAGTTGTTCGTCGAGCTGGAGAAGCGATTCCGGGCGATGGCGCCGTTTCTGGAGTTTTTGAATGCGCCGTTGGTAAGGAAGCGGCGTGTGCGGGAGGAGCGGTGGAACAGCCTTATCTGAAAATATCCGCTACGGGCAAACTATCGCCGCCGAATAGCGGAAGGGGAATGCAGTCGGCCGCCGTATACTGCACGGCTTTGCCGTCAGGCGCGATCACGCTGATGGTTTGAGCCTTCTCGTCGACAATCCAGAAGTCGCGGCATCCATTCGCTAGGCAGAGAGAGGCGCACTCTCGTAATTCCGCCCAGGTGTTCGACGGAGATTTGACCTCGATAACCAAGTCCGGCGCCCCGCGCAGGTTGTCATCCAAATCGATTGCGCTCCAGCGCTCTTGCGAGACAAAGGCAACGTCCGCAACGCGAAGGTCGAACTGCGGGACGGCGCGGAAGGCCATCTCGATGCCGACAATACCCAGATCCCCGGCTCGGGCCTCCAAGAGGTGCGCCAATCGCACCTGGAGCTTGTATTGCCACGACGTCGGGCGTGGCGCCGCTACAACCTCTCCGTGATGCAACTCATGCACCAACGGCCCCCTATCGAGTGGAAGTTCTTGGAACTCCTCGACGGTCATGCCATGCCGCGCTTCAAGAACTTCACCCCTTCAAACGCAATCGACTCCGGCGATGGCGCGATGTCGCGCCAAATCGACGCCGCCGCCGACAACTCGCCTAACGCGAAGCCGAAGCTCTCGATGGTCATCCAGCCGTCGTAATGGATGTCGCGCAGCGCCTGGAATACGCCGGGCCAGTCCACGTGGCCCGTGCCCGGAATGCCGCGGTCGTTCTCGCAGGTGTGTACGTGCTTCAAATGCCGCGCCACCGTGCGATAGCCGGCCGCCACATCCTTCTCTTCGATATTGGCGTGGAACGTATCGAACAGGATGCCCACGTTGGGATGGCCGATCGCGTCGCACAAAGCCACTGCATCCGCCGCCGTGTTCAGGAAGTAAGTCTCGAACCGGTTCAGCGGTTCGAGCGCTATGGTCACACCGTACTCGCTGAGCGTCGGCCCGATCGACTGATAGCAATCCACCGCGCGCTTCCATTCGTCATCGGTGCGGCGCTGCCCGGTCATCAGCCCCACAGGCGCGTACAGCGGTCCGGCGACGATCTTCGCGCCCACTTCGGCCGCGGCCTTCGCGCAATCCTGCATGTGGACGCGTGTCTTCTCGCGCACCGATGCATCGCCGGATATCATGTTCAACCCGCCGGTCAGAATCGAGCAGATGGTGCATTCCAGGCCGTTGTCCGCCAAGCCACGCCGGATGTCTGCGGCCGCGAACTGCGAAGGCTGAAACAGCGGCACTTCCACGCCATCGAAGCCCGCCGCCTTGATCGCAGGAAGCAGCCCTAAGTTGGAGCGGTCGAAGTTCGCCGTCCAGATAAAAGTGTTGACGCCGAATTTCATTGGGAGACCACTCCCTCACGGTCGCGGCTCGGGTTGTCCGGATTGCCCGGGCCGAAATGTTTCAGCATCACCAGGCTCTCCTCGTCGCTCCGATTGCGCACTTCGACGCCGCGCCCAGCCGCCGCTGCGCTCACGAACAATTCGTCCCTGGTCATCGCGCCGTAGCGGATCAGCGAAGGCGTTTCCACCTCCATCTTGCCCACCGCGCCCCAGCCCTGCACCACGATCAACCCATACGCCGCCGCATCGTGAATCACCACCGACCGTCCCGGGGCGACCGTCAGCTCTTTCGCGGAATAATGCGGCGTCGAGTAGACCACCCACTTCTCCGAATAGCCGCACTCCGCCATCTCCTGCTCCGCGCGCACCAGCCGTGGATGGAATAGCCGGTGCTTGGCGAATTCCGGATCGACGTTGGCGTCCCAATCCAGCATGCCGACGATGTAATCCAGGTCATGATGATGTTCCGGCGGCACATCCTTCACCAGCAGGTCCCAAGGCACCGCGCGCCCTTCCACCATGGACTGGAACATGCCGAACACATCCGAATTCACCTGCGGCTCGTAGGTCACCAGCGACCCCGGCGCGTGCAGGATGCCGGCGTCGATCTGCCATCCGGTGCCCGGCTGCAACCGGTATGCCTTCGAATGATAGAGGATGCCGTTATCGCCCTGGTTCCAGCGCTCCAGGCAGCGGCGCACGTCGTCCGGCGTGGTGCCCGGCTCCAGGCCCATAAATGTGTAAGGGAAATTGTTGTCCTTGAAATTGTATTGCGGCGGGAAGTAGTAGGCTTCGGGCTTGCCCTTTTGACCGACCTTCCTGGCATGCCCTTCCATCTGGTGCATGTGATGCGGAATCGGCCCCAGGTTATCGAAGAACTTGCAGAGCACGTTCCAGCCGCCATAGCGCACCATCGCTTCGGCGCCCAGGATCTCGTCGCCGATCTCCGCGACGGCTTCCCGCAGCAGGACGCGCTGCCCGTCGATCGCGATATAGCTGAGGCCCTCGTCGTCCGGAGTGCCCGGACCATTGGCGGCCTGGGTGGTGGACGAAAACCACCGCTCATCGATTCCGCCGCGATGCGCGCCCAGCGCATAGAGGTCGCGCGGGTCGAGCTTCAACCGGCCACCGGGCATGAGGAAGGAGCGCGGCACCCAACAGGGCGCAAGTCTGACGATGCCCTCGCCGCCCGCGAGAGCTTCCCGTACTGACGAGATTTTGGACATGGTTATTTCTTGGCGGCGACCTTCAGCACGATTGGCTCGGAAGCATATTCGTTCTGCTGGTCGGCTCGCGTTTCGATGTTACCAGATAGCACAATGGGCTGGTCGATGGCCGGCGCATTCGCCAGCGCCTGCAAAGTGAAGGTGACGTGGTTGTCGTTCTCGTGGATTAAAACGCCGTTCAACCCCACGTTGGCCACGATCACGGTGGACGGCAGATTGTATACTTCCACCGGCACCCGCCCGCCGAAGTTGTTGTTGCGATGGATCTCCACTTCAACGGTGGCCGACTTGCCCGGCTCCAGCACCACTTCGCGCGTCTTGGCTTCCATGGTGATGTCCGGTTTGGGCATCAACGCGATCAGCTTCAACTTGTCTTCGGGACTAGCCCAGTGCGCAAGCTGCCGCGCACCGTCCCGCGCCTTGCCGCTCACGCGCAGCGGTGCCGCCTGGTCGAGTTGGGCGTTCCCGGCCGCGCTCAGCAGGATGGTGGTGCTGGCTTGCCCCGGCTCGATGATGCCGCGAGTAGCCGAAAGGCCCGCCGGCAGATCCTCCATCGCCACCTCGATAGGTCCATCGAAATCGTCGAGCCGCAGCGCCGTGACGGTGACCGGGATGCGCCCGCCCACGGGCACATTGGGATGGCGCGGGTCCACGCTCAGCCTGAAATCCGGCGCCTGCGCGCGCACCGTCAGCCGGTATGCATATCCTCGCCATGCAGGCCGCGCACATCGCGCAATCGGACGATGTATTCGCCATCGGCCGGCGCGGTAAAGCGCAAATGGGAATCCTTGCCGTAACCGGGGCCGCCGTCGTCATTGCGATACGGCAGACGCACCACGGGCATGCCGTTGCTCACGAACGTGGCGCCCGGCGGATAAACCTGCACCTTATATACCGGCGTATCGATGGAATGCGCTTCGGGCGTGGTATCGAGCAGACCCAGCCGCTGCCCTTCGAAGGATTCGAACCGGATGTCGTCGTCGGGGCCGCGCGGCATGGCGCTGACCTTGATAAGCTCGCTGCCCACCATCAGAGTGTCACCCACGGCCATGCCGGTCCACGACGTGATGCGGATTCCCGATCCCGATGAACTGGGATCGTTGAGCGTAACCGTGGTGGCCAACTCGCATCGCACGGTGGCGCGCTCTACCGGATTGCCCTTCGCATCCAGAATCTCGAGCAGGGAATCGAGCGGCGAGCCCAGGCGGTTGGCATTCACCTCGAACACCAGCTTTTCGCCCTTGCGCGCTTTGAAGTGAAACTCGTTTTGGGTGGCCAACAGCTTGCCGTTGACCGTTACAGGCGCTTGAATGGACTGTACGGCGGCGGCTTCCACCTCCGGCTCGTCACCTAACGCAAGCTTCACCTTGTTGAAGGTTTTGCCGGCCGCGACTTTGGGCCGGAAAATCACCGTCGATTCGTCCTCGGGAGATGACTCGCCTGGGAACGCGACCTTGCCTGCGCCGAGATTGTATCCGGTCAGCGCGATCTGCGCCGTCTGTCCCTTGCGCACGCCTAGCGGATACGCCGCCAGCGCCAGCGGAAACTTGCCCACCTTGATGCGATAGAAGTGCCGCGCGCTGCCGCCCTCTTCGTAGTCCGCGATCTTGATGTAGTACGCGCCCGCCTTATCGAAGCGATGCGCGAAATACTGCGCCGAACGGCCGCCCTCCTGGCCGTACTCTTGCACCAGCGCCTGATCCGCATCGTAAATGCTGACGACCGGCTGCAATGCGGAGCCCAGCATGGCCGCGCCGTTTTCGAATACAAGCTGCTCGCCCGCCTTGACGGTGACTTTGTAGTAATCCACATCGCCGGGCTTGGAAATTGCGCCCACCAGAATGGCCGGCGTGTAGACTTCCACGGCATCCTCAGGCGTGTCGTTCGGCTCGCGGTCGGCGCTCTCGCCGTAATAAGGCTCAATCAGGAATCGCCCGGTGGGACTGGTACCCAGCGGCGTCTGCAAGCGGAAATCGACAGGACCGATTTCGGCGTCGGCGCTGATGTCCAACTCCAGCGTGACTTCGTTGCGCGGCGGCAGCGGCCCGACATCCACCGTGGAGATGCCGCCGTTCGAGCCTAGGCGCACGTCCGGCCCATCGGGCAGTTCCTTGATGCGCAGGATGCGCGCCTGGATGCCCGGTTCGCTGAAGAACACCGCGCTGGCTCTGGCCAGGTTAAGGCCTTCGACGGTGAGTTCGGTGGTGGCGCCGCGCGGCACGCCCCGCGGGGAGACGGAAGCGATGGTCGGCGGGGTGGTGCGATTGCCTGTCGGCGAGTCGGAGGTGGTGTTGGCGGCGAACGCGGCAGCCGCGCAAACTAAAGCGAGCAGGGCTTTCATAGGTGTGTCCTGTAAACTTCAAACGAGCCGTCGAAGCGGCCGACGGCGAAAGTTTTTCCGTCGGGCGCGAATGCCAGCGACAACGCCCAGTCGGGCTGGCGCCAGGTCTTCACGACGCTCAGATCGTCCGCATTGAAGATTTTGACTTCTTTGTCGGCTGCCGATGAAACCAGGTATTTGCCGTCTGGCGACCAAGCCAACCGCAAAATGGCGTCTTCATGCGCGATCGACGAATTCAGCAGCGTGCCGGTCTTCTCGCCCAGCGACCACACGCGAATGGTACGGTCCAGGCCGGCCGCCGCGACGCGCTTGCCAGACGGATCGAGCGCCAGGGTACTCAGGCCGTCCGTCGGCTCGCTGAGCGTGTACAGCCGCTCGCCGGACGCCACATCCCAGACCTTCACGCCGCGATCCGCCGACGCGGATACCAGCCGCTTGCCATCGGGAGTGAACGCCAGCGCATAGACCGCGTCGATGTGATCCTTCAGCGTGCGGATTTCTTTGCCGGTTTCAACGTCCCACAGCTTGACGAGCTTGTCGTAGCTGGCGGTCGCGATGGACTTGCCGTCCGGCGCAAACTCCACCGCGTAGATACAATCGGCATGGCCCGTAATGGTGCGCAATGGCGCGCGCTGGGCGATGTCCCAGATTTTCACTTCGCCGCTGCGCGCGGGCAAGCCTCCAGCCGCCGCCAAAAGTTTCCCATCGGGCGAAAATGCCACCGCGCGCACGTCTTCGGCCTCGCCGGGAAGCGTTGCGACAACTTTGCCCGTATCCGGTTCCACCAGCCGGACTTCTTTGAAGGTGCCGAGCGCCACCAGTTTGCCATCCGGGCGATAGGCTAGCGCGCTGATGAGCGGCTTCACTGCCGCGCGCGGTTTAATATCCGGGATCGCGGGCGCGGTCTTCGCGACGGCTTCGCCGGGGGCGGGCGGATTCGCCCCGGCATCGATCCACTTGCGGATGATCTCGATTTCGCCGTCCGCCAGCTTCTTGCCGCTCAGCGGCATGCCCGGAGTCACCGCACCGGTGATGCGCAGATACAGGAGGCTTTCGCCGCTTTTGCCGGGGACGATGACCGGTCCGCTATGGCCGCCTTTTTGGAGGCCGGCGAAGGTATCCAGATCGAGGGTGCCCATGGTGACGTTGCTGGCATGGCAGCCGGCGCAGTTGGCGGCTAGGATGGGGGCTACGTCTTTGGCAAATGAGGGAGCCTCATCCGCCCAGACCGGCATCGCCAAACAAACCAACGCACCAAGTACCCAGATCGCGTCGCCGCGCCCCATTCCCGAATCCTCCAAACTACTCCCATTTAGCTTACACCCGATTAAAGACTGCCCAGGACCGCAGACATTTCGGCCAGACCGATCGCCTCAAGTTCCACGGTCTTCGGATACCGTTCACTGCCGGAATTCACCAGGAATTGGCGATCCGGCTTGAGGTCCTCGATGGCCAGATAAAAGCCCTTCTCGGGCTTCGCCGACTGGCTTCGTTTGATGTCGAAGGCCCACCGGCCGTGTCCCGGAATCTCCAGGACGAGGTCCACCTCTCCGCCCGCCGCGGTGCGATAGAAGCTGGGTATAGTGCGGACAGGCGCGGCGGCAATAAGGTTCTCAATCACGAAGCCTTCCCAACTGGCGCCTACCACCGGATGGCCCGACAACGCATGGTAGTTGCCGATGCCGAGAAGGGCATGCACGATACCGCTATCCCGGACGTAGACTTTCGGCAATCTCACCAGCCGCTTGCCCACGTTGATGTGAAACGGCCGCAAGCGGCGGACCAGCAGAAGGTCGACCAGGAGGTCGATGTACCGCGTCACGGTTTGCGCGCTGATCATTAGCGACGTGGCCAGGCGGGAGGCGTTCAAAAGGGCCGCCTGCTCGTGCGCGAGCATGGTCCAGAGCCGCTCCAGCGTCTCCGCGGGTATGCGCGGGCCAAGCAGGGGAACATCGCGCTCCAGGTAGGTGCGGATGAAATCCTTGCGCCACTCCAGGCTGTCCGGGTCGTTGGAGGCAAGGTAGCTTTCGGGGAATCCGCCGCGTATCCAGAGCGCGCTGGCATCGCGGGTGGTGGCGGTCTCCAGGACGTTGAGCGGCCCCATCTCGACGTAGGCAATGCGTCCGGCCAGCGACTCGCTGGATTGACGCAGCAAATCCATCGACGCCGAGCCGAGAATCAGGAAACGCGAGGTCTTCCGCCCGTGCCGGCGTCCGCGATCTATCAGACCGCGCAGCGTGGGGAACAGCTCTGGCACTCGGTGTATTTCGTCTAGCACCACGAGGCGGTCCTCGTAGCGGCTGAGGAAAGCTGCCGGATCGGCGAGCTTGGCGCGATCTTCGCTGGCTTCAAGGTCGAGGTAGACGGATGGGGTGGCGGAGGCAATGGTGTGCGCCAAGGTCGTTTTGCCGACTTGACGGGGGCCGGTTAGGGCAACGGCGGCTTGGCGCGCCAGGGCGTTCTGAACGGCAACTTGGGCGCGGCGAGGGATCATCCTAGCATATTATCCACGGCGTGGATGATTTGCAAGGTTGTGAGATCGAGCGAATCACAGAAGTTCGGGAGAACCGCGTGAAAGGGCGACCGCCGTCGGTGCCATTCCCCGGGGTTCGTCTACGCTACGTTCCAGTGGCGCACCGGCCATCCTCCGCGCACTCTAATGGCTGAGCCCTGCAAATTCCAATATGCTATTGTAAGATTCTTAACATGATTTCCTGAGGGTCTGGTCGCCCAGTCATGGCGGAACTCTACGCACTTACGAGCGAGCCCTTACCTGAGGCCCTGCATGGTGCTGATGGGAGCTTTGGCATTCGCACGCTATCAGATCGCGAGAGAATAGCCATCGAGGATCACTTTTTCAAAACGAATTCCAAGATCCAGCTGCCTCCCTCAACGACTGCCGTTGTCGTTGCACAGAACGAAACCGACAGGGCCAGCTCGGAGGAGTTCGCCGTCCTCGTTGAGTTTGCTTTGGCAGTTCTGACCGTCTCAGGATTCCAACCTGTAACCACAGTTGCCACCTTTAGCTCTACAACCTGCACCGAGGCCTTGCAGCGCCATGTCCCAAAGCCGAATGATAGGCCTACCTTTGCGAAGAAGGTTGTCAAGACGACCGCGAGTACCTGGCTCCGGCATTTCTTCGCTGCACGCGGCAAAACAAAGGACAAGCTACATGTCATGTCCGAACGGTTCGTGCGATACTCAAAGACAAGAAACTCGCTCGATTCGCTTCTTGACCTGTGCATTTGCCTTGAGTCGCTGATCGACAGCCAGACAGAAGTCTCCTTTCGCTTTGGCACATGCCTTGCCAAAGTAGTCGGGGGCAAGGAAGCCGAGGAGATCAGCGACCTATTGTCCGACCTTTACGATCTTCGGTCCAGAGTTGTTCATGGAGCGGACGCGACGAAGGAGCACAAAAAGGTCGATCCACACAGCGTAAGATTGCGGCTCGTGGCTCGCTCAATTCTCACGAGCTATGTCTTGTATTTGACGGAACATACTAAGGACGAATGGAAAAAACACCTCCGCAGCGCACTGTTTGCATAAAGGAACACTAATGCCTGTAACGACTAAAACAAAGGGGAAACTGCCGCAATTCCCGGTCCTGTTGGGAAAGTGTCTTGGTTATGAAGCTTACCGTGGCTTCGGCCCACTGTCTGAGATTGCAACTATATCTCGTGCCGACATCTTCGACCAGGACAAGAACCGCTCCGGCACACAGCGAAACTTAAGCGTTCAGCACGCGCGCAAGGCATATCAGTACGTTACGGAAAAACAAGAAGCGTTCTACCCGGAAATGATCCTAAATGTGCGCGATAAGTCGTTTATTAAGTTCATCGAGAAAGGTAACCAGGGCGGTGTCAAATTCGGAATACTAGAGTTTGTCAAAGACCCACGTCTGGCAAGTGATCTCGTTGTTTCGCGTCTGGATGGAAATCATCGCTTGTGGTTCGCGGACGGCCACGAGAAAGACATGGAGGCCGTTAATAGGCCGGTTTCGTTTTGTGTTGTGACGCTGGAAGACCTGAACACCGAGCTGGCGTTGTTTCGCGATATTAATGACAACCAGATGGGGATGAACACCAGTCACTTGCAGAATATCACGGCGAGACTACTTGGCGAAAAGGCCCTCAAGGTTCAGAACCCGGCGCTGTACATAGTACAGAAACTGGTCAAGGACAAGAAGAGCCCGCTCTGTGGTATGGTACACGAGGGCGGCAAGGTACGCAAGGGCGCCACCCTTGCAGGTCTGACTATTGCCAACCTTACGAGCGCGGTCCGGGATATGCTGGCTCGGTCTGCGAAATTGACGCAGTTCCCCGACGCGGAGGCACAGTACGCGATCATCAAGAACTATTGGATTGCGCTGAAGAGCTGGCTCCCCGATGCCTGGAAGAATCCACGCGGTTGGATGATTTTCAAGGGCGTCGGCCTTTATGCAATATCTTACGTTGGTATCGAGGTAATAGATCGATCTCTCTTGAAGGGAAAGTACTCAAGCCAGGATATGCTTGAGTACCTCAAGCAACTTCCTCCCGAATCGCTCTCGACGAAAGAGACACTTCCGTATGCAGGCCGGGGGGGAGGCCGTAAGCTCGCCAACGATTTGATCGCCAATCTGGAAGAGGAGGGCGAGGTCAGTCTGTCGAAGCTGCAGAAGCTTATCTTGGGTGAAAGCTAGGCTGTCGCCTCGGGGACTAGGCACAACTTCCACTTGCCGAAGCCGCCGCTTCCACCCGACGCACAAGGTTGAGCGGTGCCCGAGCTGCCGGTGTAAGGGCGTGCCAAGAGTACGGTTTCGAAGGCGCTACTGAACAATCCTGAAGGTGAGAGGGGCGGCCTACGAGGCCGCCGCAGGCTCCGAGCCTGCCCCACATTAATAATTGAACAAGAATTCCTTGCTGGTCAGCATGGCCCACATCATGTCTTCCAGCGCCTGGCGGTGCGCTTCGCGCCGCACGTCCGGCGAGCCGGTTGTGGCGCGCGCATTGTGCAGCGCGTCCAGCAGGGGGGCGCGCTCCGCGTCGGTCGGATAGCGGCTGAATGCGGACAAGAACAAGTGATCCAGGATGCGCGCATCCGACAGCCCCAGCTTCACCGCGAGCGCCGCGTATCCGTTTGCATCGCTCAGTTTTTTGTTCAGCGTTTCGCCGTTGATCACATGCAGCGCCTGCGCGATATTCGGCTCGCTGGACCGCTCACCCGCATCGCAAATGATGCGCTTCGGCCGCCCGAACGCGCTCAGGAATTGCGACTGCACCTGCACATCCGGCAACTGCTGCGCGCGCGTGCCCACGGGATATCCGGTGAACTTCGTGGGCACGCCGGTCACCTGGGACATCGCATCGAGCAGCACTTCCGCGGGCAGCCGCTTCACGAAATAGCGCGAATAGTATTTCGTGTCCATCTGGTTGGCGGCGTTGGAATCCGCGGAAAGCTGATAGACGCCGGAATTCATAATCGTGCGGATCAGCCGGTTCACATCGTAGCCGCTTTTCACGAAATCGTCGCTGAGCGCGGCGAATAACTCTTCATTCGAAGCCGGATTGGTGGCGCGCACATCGTCCACCGATTCCACCAAGCCGCGCCCCATGAAATTGGCCCACACGCGGTTCACCAGGGACCGCGCGAAATAGGTGTTCTGCGGGCTGATCAGCCAGTCGGCGAAATGCACGCGCCGGTCGTCGGTGGAATCGAGCGACATGGGCGTGCCATCCAGCGGCGTGGGCGGCAGCGGCTTCAGCAACTTGGGATGCAGCACGTCGCCGGTGGCCTTGGCATAGACAACGATGTCGCCGGGCTCGTTGCCGTTCTTCAGCCCCACGCGCGCAAACAGATTCACCAGCTCGTAATACTGTTTCTGCGTCCACTTCTCCAGCGGGTGATTATGGCAGCGCGCGCAGGTCACGCGATTGCCCATGAATGCCTCAGTGGCGGTTTCCGTGAGGTCGATGGGATCTTTGTGCAGCACGTAGTAATTCAGCGCGCCGTTCTGCCGCGTGTCGCCCGACGAGGTGAAGATCTCATACGCGAACTTGTTCCAGGGCTTGTCTTCCTTCACGCTGTCGCGAATCCAGTTGTAGAACGACCACATGGCGTTGGCGCGCAGCTTGCGGCTGGAGATCAGCATCAGGTCCGACCACTTGTAGGCCCAGTAATCCACGTACTCGTCGCGCTCCAGCAGGCGGTCAATCAGCTTCGCGCGCTTGTCCGCCGCCTGGTCGGCCAGGAAATCCTCGACGTCTTCCGAAGTGGGCAGAATACCGGCCGCATCCAGATACGCGCGCCGGACAAAAGTTGCGTCCGACGCCGGTCCCGAGGGCGCGATATTCAGCGCTCTCAGCTTGGCCAGCACCAGATCGTCGATGTAATTATGCCGCTGGAATTTCGTGTAGACCGCCGGGTCCACCTTGTTGTCGTAGGGCACGCCCATGCGCGCGTACAGGACCCTGCTCGCGTACCACAGCGTGATGGCCGCCTCCCCGCTGCCGTTCATCTTCACGCGGCCGGAATCGTCCACCGACGCCACGCCTTCGTCGCTCGATCCGTACCGCACCCAGCGCGTCACATCGCGCACACGTCCGTCGGAATACTTCGCGCGCACCACGATCTGCTGCTCCGCGCCCGTTTTCAGAGTGGCCAGGGCAGGGAAGACCTCCAGTCCGGTCACCGTGGGATCGCTATCGGACGGACGCGGCGCGCCCGCCGCGATCCATTCCGCGATCACACGGTATTCGAGTGAATCGGTTGCGAACCGCTTGCCGCCGCCGTGCGGAACGGCGAATGTGGGCTTCAGCAGCATCAGGCTGTGCGACGGCTCGGAAAGCGAAACGCGCCGCCCTATCGATTGCCGCGTCAGCGTGGTGTAATCCTCTTCCGGATCGTAGCCGCGCAGCGTGAGCTTGAACCCGTTTTTGCCCGCCGCCGCGCCATGGCACGCGCCGGAATTGCAGCCGACCTTGCTCATCACGGGGATGACGTCGTTGCGAAAGCTCCAGGTGTGCGGGGCATGCGCGTTCTTCACGTGCACGGTGACAGCGGCGGTGCGGCCTTGCGCGGTTGCGGTGATGGTGGTTTCGCCATCGGATGCTAGGCGGATCAGGCCGGTCTGGTCTACCGTGGCGACGGATGGGCTAGAGGACGTCCAGTGCGCCGTGCGGGTCCAGTCTTCCAGATGGTTATCCTGCGAGGCTTCCGCCAGGAGTTGGTGATAGG
>Ga0187871_10001605_pt1 | contig 19443 bp, 17 predicted proteins | sample June2016WEW_16_1_FD_132988 | JGI IMG/M metagenome (GOLD analysis project Ga0187871, IMG submission 132988) | Peatland microbial communities from SPRUCE experiment site at the Marcell Experimental Forest, Minnesota, USA - June2016WEW_16_10 | ecosystem: Environmental > Terrestrial > Soil >...
CGATTGTTACTACCTACCTGCGGCTCGCTGCGCAGGGAGAGAACGTCGTTGCATTTCGCGCCGACAAATATTATTGGCGTGATCTCGGCCGACCGGAGAATGTGGTGCAAGCAGAGCGCGATTTGAAAAACCGAATCTTTATTTGAGGTCGGTTACGGGCTTCAAACCTTCGACCAGGTAGGATCAGACAGCGTGATTACACTCAAAACCCGTCAATGAGTGTAATGGCGACTTTCAACAACTGACTGCCCATTAGCCGACTGTTCGGTAGAATGTCTGAAAGGCATCCGAGGTCGTCCAATAGGATTTGTGGAAAGCAGAAAAACATGCCGAACCTGAAGGCATACAAACGCATCACTGTTGAATTTTTTCACGAGGTCGATGGGAAACAGACGACGGGTAGCATGGACTTCGTTCTTGAATGCAATACAGGTATCAGCTACGAGCGTGACGCTTTCGACTCTCACATTGTTGGGGTTCTCGAACAAGCTGGTATGGTCAAGCCTCGGGTCGCGAGTATCTACCATCGTATCGCGGAGCCGCCACTCTTGGAATTGTAAACCTACAGGTTCCGTGCTGAGGAGAACACCGCACACTATTCAGTTGGGTTCTTGTTCGTTGACGCTATCAGGTGTGTATACTCATTGACCCTTCGTGCGCTCACTCGCAACACCGCTACGCAGCCGTTACTTCAAGCCGTCAACCACGTAAAGATCAGAGAGAGTGCGGATGTAACCGTAGACGTAGGCCTTGGCATCCGGAGTGATTGTGATTCCCCGGATCGTGTCGATTCCCGCTGCATCCGCCGGTACCAGTTCCTTCCATACCTTTCTTTTCCCGGTGGACAGCTCAAGTTCAGACACTTTGGCGGGAATCTCTCCGAAGCGGAAAACGTAGAGGGATCGGTCATCTGCGGACCAGCCCGTGGGCGCCTCTTCTGGCAAAGTGCCGGAGACGGGCGTGGGTTCGCCACCCGCGATGGGATAAAGGTACACTTTGTGATCCGGGCCGACGCCCGCAACCTGATCGCCCTTGGTAGAAAGTACAACGGGCGGGTTTACGCCCTCTGGGCTAATGGCGCGCGGCTTATTTTCCTCGGGAGACTCCACATAAAGACGGAAACCATGTCCAACCTCGTTGCCGAGGAACACCACTTGTTTCCCGTCAGGAAGCCAACGCGCCCAAAGGTGATTGATGGAATCGTGGGTAAGGGGCTTGGCTTCGCCCACACCCGTGGGCAGCAAGACCAACGGTGACGGAGTGACATTGGGTCGCGCTAGCGCCCACCTTCCGTCAGGAGACAAGCCCATCCCAATTCCTTCGCTCAGACGAATAGCGGGCGAATTGTCCGTCTTGCGGAGGTAGACGGCGTACTTCGGTCCTCCGCCCTCGCCGGTTTCGGCAAACAGTACCGTGCGGCCGTCGGCTGACAAATCGCCCGGCGTGGACCAGTCGAGCCAGGATAAGTCACGCTCTTTGGCCTCGCCGGGGGCGAGACCGATCATTCCGGCGCGGTCGTTGCCGCGGGTGAGCAGCACATTTCCTGAGCGGTCAACATCGAGCAGCGTCAATTCTCCGGGAACGCGTGCCAGCAATCGTACGTTCCCGCCAAGGTTAACGGCATATAGAGAGCGATCGCCGCCGGTGCGCGTAGCGGTAAACCAGATCTCATCGTTGCCGGGCGCCCATGCTATGCCCTGAATGCTGTCCCAGCCGGTGGAAAGCGTCGTCTTCTTCCCAGCCAGGTCAACCACGGCGACCGCTCCACCGTCGTCCCCCAATTGGGGATGGTCGATAAAGGCGATGACGTCTCCTTTTGGGGAGATGCGCAGATGACCGATCCAGCCATCCGCTTCATAGAGCAGCTTGCCCAGCGGAAACTCCAGTCGGTGCCGGCCTTGCTCCTGCCGCACAATCGCGAGAGTGCTTCCATCCGGAGACCAATCGGCCCATTCCACGTTGTCCATCACTTCGCGCGGCGCGCCGCCGACCAGAGGCACGCGCGCGAGCGTTCCGGAATAAAGAAATTGCGCGATGGGGTGGCTGCGCAGCGAAAGTGCCATCTCCCCCGACGCGGAGACGGCCAGCACGTCGGCGCCCGCCGGTTCCAGTTCGTGCGACTCGGGGCTTTCAGGACGCGTGGTGAAGAGCTGCAAAGACTTGCCCTCCCACGCCGCGCTGTAGATGATGGTTTTTCCGTCGGGAGCAAAACGCGCCGCGTGAACCATGCCGCGCCGGAAGGTGAGCGGATGATATGCCGGCAGTGCGGCTTCCACAGGTGAATGCTGCCACAGGAATTTTCCCGCCCCGACACCAACGATGAGCGCGATGGCCGCTGCCGCCAGCGCAGCGACCGGCAGACGCCTTCGAGATCCAGCTCGCTCCACGACCGGGGTCGCTGACGTTCCCGAAGCAACGGCGGGCGCTGCCCCGGCTCGCACTCGCGACGTGTCCAGAGAGCGCTTGATGCGCTTCAAGTCTCCGCGCAACTCGGCCGCGGTTTGATAGCGGAACTCGCGCTCCTTCTCAATCGCTTTGAAAACCACTTCCTCGAGTTTCGGCGGCATTGTCGGATTCGCGACCGAGGGCGGCGTTGGAGTGCGGTTCAGAATGGCCTCGGAGATTACTCCGCTGCTGCTTCCCGGAAATGCCAGGCTTCCCGTGGACATTTCATAGAGCACGGAGCCAAAGGCGAACAGATCGGTGCGCGGGTCGAGTGCTTCGGCGCGAACCTGCTCCGGTGACATGTACGCGACAGTTCCGATGGTTGAGCCGGGCGTGGTCATCAGCGTGCCCTCGTCCGCCGTCAGCAGCGCGGATTCCGAGCCGCCTCCCCGGCTTCCAGGGGCGAGCTTCGCTAAACCAAAATCCAGCAGCTTGGCCTGCCCGCGCTTGGTCACGAAAATATTCGCCGGCTTGATGTCGCGATGGATGATTCCTTTGGAGTGCGCCGCATCCAGGGCATCGGCAATCTCAATTGCCAGATTCAGCAGCGCTTCTGTGTCAATCGGCCGGCCATCGATGCGGTGTTTCAGCGTCTGGCCCTCCAGGAATTCCATGACGATGAAAGCTTCACCGTCTTGCTCGTCAATTTCATGGATGGTGCAGATGTTGGGGTGGTTCAGCGCCGAGGCGGCGCGCGCTTCCCGCTGAAAGCGATCGAGGGCTTGGCGATCCTTGGCCAGCTCTTCGGGTAGAAACTTGAGCGCCACGGAACGGCCGAGCTTAATGTCCTCAGCCCGGTACACCACGCCCATGCCGCCGCCGCCCAGCTTTTCGACGATGCGGTAGTGCGAGATGGTCTTACCGATCAATGAAAAAAGCTCTCCCCCCGTGCGCGACTATATTAGGGACGATGCCGCGCCAAGTCAATGAATTGAGGAGAAAGGATTGTTCAAGCAACCTCGCCGGACGCAGTCTCGGCCGGATAGTTGAAAAAGAGCTGATTGCCGTCAGGATCATCGACCACCAGGAGCCGGTAGCCCCACGAACCCTCCTTGACCCGAACGCCCTTGGCCTCGAGTTCCGCGCGCAGCGCATCCAATGCGGCGACTGCGGCTTCACGCGTCGCCGGCTCGACGTTCAGAGAAATGAACATGAGCGCTTTGCCAATCTTCTCCGGCCACGTGTCGGCAAGGATAAGCGCGCAGCCCTGACGGTCGACCTGTGCGACGTGCGCTCTGCCGTCCTCGTCGTAGCGCCAGGGGCTCGTGAAGCCGAGCTGGTTAACGTAATAGCGGAGCGAGGCCTCAACGTCCGTTACGTGGAGCACCGGGCGCGCGAACCAGTCAGTCATAGGCTGTATCCTCGGCAGGTCTCCGGCAGCCACGCTGACGCAACTTCACGGCGCTGAAACCAGCTCGGCAAACTTTCTAAGATCAATATTCCCGCCGCTGACCACGCAAACAATCTTGCCGCTCCCGGTTTTGCCGCTGAGTCCGGCGGCGACGGCGCATGCGGCTGCCCCTTCACAGATTAGGTGATTGCGGGCCGCGACGATGGTCATCGCTTTGCGAGTTTCTTCGAGCGTGGTCACAATCGAGCCGGCCAACAGGCGGCTGGCCAGAGTCCACATGCTCGGCAGCACCGACTTGCCGCCGCAGCCGTCGACAAAACTCGTTTTCCAGTCGGGAAACTTCTGCGCTGAACCTTTGATGAAAGACAGATGCAGCGGCGCGGCGGTCTCGGGTTCGGCGGCAAACACTTTCACCTCCGGCTTCAGTGCGGACGTTGCCGAAGCGATTCCGCAACTGAGGCCGCCTCCGCCGAAGCCGGCCACGATCGCGGTGACGTCCGGCAAGTCTTCCAGAATCTCCAGACCGCAGGTGGCATTGCCGGCGATGAAGTCATCGTCGTCGAAGGGATGAACAAAGACTCCCTGAAACGCGGGATGCGTTCGGTCGGTCACCGCGCCCCAGCACTCATCCATCGACGCCTGAATAATGCCCGCGCCCAACCGCCTGATGGCATCGAGCTTCGCCTGTGGGGCGGTATCCATGACCAGGACGTCGCAGCGGGTTTTCAGAAGTCGCGCCGCCAGGGCTACTCCCTGGGCGGCATTGCCTGCGCTGACGGTCCAAACGCCTTTCGCCCTGTCTTCCGCACTCAGTAACGAGATTGCGTTATAAGCTCCCCGCAGTTTGAACGATCCGATGGGCTGAAACGATTCCAGCTTGAGATAAATTTCCGCGGGAGCGTCCTCGTAATACAACCGAACCAGCGGCGTCCGCACCGCAGCCTGATAAACCCGCTGGCGAGCCGCCAGGATCGAGTCGATGGGAATGGTGCGGTCAGTGCGGTTGGGAGCTGATGTCGTTGTCATGTTTGGAGGTGGATGGAATTCTACTACGGGTCAGGAACGGTTTTCTGATTGCTGGCCCCGTTGAATCTTTCTCCCGATCGGCATGCGCCACCGACCGGACGCAAGATCTGACCCTCCCAGCGTTCATCGTTAAATTGAGTTCGCCGTCGAACTCAAAGCCAGGCCGTGGCGTCTGGCAATTGTACGGAGAAAACAGATGCAGGAATTCACCTGGCCCGGTCGCGCAGCGGAGACCGAGTTGGCGCTCGATCTGGAAAAAGCTGCCCTTAGGCGCGAGTTCGAACAGCGCCTCAAGGAGTGTGGCACGCTGGCGTTCCGGGTTGCCCGCGGAGTCCTGCGCAATGCGGCCGATGCCGAGGATGTCGCACAGGAAGCAATGCTGCGTTCGTACCGTCGCTTTGCCGGACTCCGCGACCCGTCGCGGTTCCGGGCATGGTTGGTTCGAATCAGCTTCCGTCTCGCGCTGGATCATGGGCGCTCCGCGCGCCGCCGCGAACAGCGGGAAACCGCGTGGGCCACCGACCTCCCAAAGCCGACCGCGGAGGACATCGCCGCGTCGAACGAATTCGGGCGGCGCTTACAAGAAGCGATGGCGGAACTGTCAGAAAAATCACGGCTCGTTTTGTTACTCACGAGTATGGATGGTCACTCGCTGGAACAGGTGGCAGAGCTGCTACGGTTGCCGCTTGGCACTGTGAAATCGCGTCTGCATTCCGCGCGCAAGCAACTTGCGGAGAAATTACGATGACTTGCGACAAATACGAGAACGCACTGCTAGCGGCTGCGAGCAATGGCGAACTGGATGCGAAGCTGGCTCGGCACCTCGAGCGTTGTTCGACGTGTCGCATGACTCTGCGCTCGGAGAGGGAGCTGTTCTCCCGAATCGACAGTGCCCTGCGTGCGCAGGTGAACGGGGAGCCCGGGCCTGATTTTCTGGTGCAGTTGCGACTCCAGCTTTCGAAAGAGCCGACTGCCCGATCTGGGTCGGATCACCCGTGGCACGTGGCCGGAGCAGCCTTGGCGCTTGTTCTGATCGCGATGCTCTATCCGTTGATGAATGCGCGACAATCAGGGGTCCAAGGAAGCCTGCAGTCTCCCACGATTAAATTGCCGCAGGGTGCCGGAGTGAGGCAATCCGCGCGTGCCGCTGAAGATTTGGGAGTGCGGTCCCGCCATCACTCCAAGCGTCCGGCGGTCGAAAGCGCGGTCCCGCAGGAACCGGAAGTCTTGGTGCCCCCAGATGAACAGCAAGCCTTTGCGCAATTCGTGGCTTGCGTCGCCCGGCGTGACGCAATAGCGGAAGCGGTTGTGACGCCGGTCGCGAACAAACTTGTTACCAACACCACGGAACTGCCTCAGGTGTCCTCATTGGAGCTTGCCGATCTAGAGTTGGCTCAAGCGCGACAGGAAGAATGGGTCGACCAGCCTGGCAATTCAGAGTAAGTTCTACAGACTTAGGTGATGGAGGAGGAAGAATGGGAAGAAGAGCGAACGCCGCATTCTTATTGGCAGCAATGGCGATGGGAACACCGTGGGTTTCGGCACAAGAGAAACCCAAGAACGAGGACGTGGCCACAGAAGCCCGTCAAACGGAAACGACACCGTTGAAGATATCAGTCACGTTTACGGAATTTGAGGGCGACAAGAAAGTGAAAAGCTTGCCCTACACTTTGGTTGTGGTCGCCGACGGAAGGCCGCCGAAGTCGGTAGTAAAGATGGGGAGCCGCGTTCCGGTTTACGTGGGCAAAGAAAATGGGATGCAATATCTGGACGTTGGTACCAATATCGACTGCCAGGCGTCCCGCACAAGGGACAACAAGTTCGACATCAGGCTGATTCTCGAGCGATCGTGGGTTGAGGGCAGTGTAGCCGTTGCCGTTGATCACGGTGCGTCACTGCAATCATTGGGGCAATTTCCGGAACCGATTTTGCGGCAATTCAAATCAGAGTTAACCCTGACACTGCGGGATGGCCAAACCGTAGAAAGCTCGTTTGCCACTGACCCTCTGAGTGGAAAAGTCTTCAAGGTCGAGGTATCACTCAACATAGTGAAGTAACGATCGTTCGAGCAATCGGAGGACGTACCTGTCCGTGCGCCTAATGGCACTCACAACCGGTCAGCGTGACCCAATCGGCACGCGGTTTAAGTTCCGCTCAATACGGCCCGATGATTCCGGCGATGGGGCGGGAAGCGGGCGAGGGCGTCCGTTCTACACGGGCGTCTTTCGTATCCAGCACATCGAGATACTTCAGCCCGGAGCCGGTATTGAAAAGCACAACCGTATCGTCGGCGCTGAAGAATTCGCTGGCCAGCAATTTCTGATAAGCGACAAGCGACGCCGCTCCTTCAGGCGCGGCGAAGATGCCTTCCACCTTCGCCCAGTGGCGAACGGCGTCGAGAATCTCGGCGTCGGTAACGGCGAGCGCGAGGCCTCCGCTTTTCTTCAGGATGTCGAGGATCAGATAGTCGCCGTAAGGCTTCGGCACGCGCAAGCCGGAGGCGAGAGTGGAAGCATGCGGCCACATTTCCGTAACGGCCCGACCTTCATCCCATGCTTTAACAACAGGAGCGCATCCTGCAGATTGTACGCCGATCATATTCGGCCGCTCCGGGCCGATAAAACCCAGCTGCTCCATCTCGTCGAAGGCCTTCCACATGCCGAGCAATCCAACCCCGCCGCCCGTGGGATAAATAATCCCCTCCGGAAGCATCCATCCCAGTTGTTCGGCGACTTCGTACCCCATGGTCTTCTTGCCTTCGACGCGATAAGGCTCTTTGGTAGTGGAAACGTCGAACCACCCTTCTTTTTTCCAGGAATCCTTCTCCTTCAGCTCGGCAACTTTGCGGGCACAATCGGAGATAAGACCATCGACCAGCGTCACCTGCGCTCCGTAGTAGTAGCATTCGACGCGATTAGCCAAGGGCACATCTTTGGGCATGAAGATGTGAGCTTCGATCTTCGCGGCCGCAGCGTAGGCGGCAAGCGCTCCAGCGGCATTCCCGGCGGAAGGGATCGCAAGCTTCTTCAATCCGAAATGGCGAGCCATGGTAACTGCCGCAGAAAGTCCGCGAGCTTTGAAAGATCCGGTCGGATTCAAACCCTCGTCTTTGATAAAGACGTTCGGAAATTCGCGGCTGCGCAGCATGGGAGTAAAACCTTCGCCGAGCGACACCGGCGTGGCTTCAGGAAGCACAGCGTCGTAGCGCCACATAGTGGGAGCAAGCGGGAGCAGCGATGCCGGCGAGAAACTTCTCCTGATGCTCGCCAGATCGTACCGCGCATAGAGAATGCCGCCATCATTCGGGCAAACGGTTTGTGGACGGTCAGCGGGAAAATGTTCGCCGCCGCGTGTACATTCGAGGTGAGTGAGGCGCGACACGGAGAGAGTCTAGCAGGTAGCGCCGGCGTCTTGCCGGCCCCGGCGCTGCGGGTAAGGTTTTGCAACTTGAAGCACTGTCGGCTACTGAGGGCCAGCCGGAGCACTCACAAACACGACGGCCGCTTCGTCATTGTAGATCGGCCGCCATCCAGCGGTTTCGGCCAGAATGTTAGCTAGGGCAGAAGCCCTGGGAACGACCACACAATGAGCCGCGTGCTGCTGTAGAAAATCCTCCCAGCCGGGCTCCACATGCACCATCTTCAAGTAAGACTTTAAGAATTCTTCCCCGTAGAAATCGTGGCGGTCGTCGACTACCATCCGCACCCGCGGATACATTCGGTAGATCAAATAACCGCCCCAATAATCGGGACTGACCAGCGGTCCCTGCACATCTTTCTCCTCCAGATAATCCACCGCGCCGACTGGAAACCGCTTCGCATCAAAGTGAGCATCCATCAGCGGCCGCGAGCCCAGCTTGCCGCCATGTGCCGCGACCCAGCAGGTCAGCACAACCGCCGCGATCGGCCAAAGGTGGCCCCGCAAGCTCAACTCGATCGTCCGCATTCGCTGAAGAAACGAGGAAAACGTAAACCCGCGACCTCGATCAGCGCTCGCTGCACCTGAAAGCTTCTTCGCAAGCCCCTCCATCTCACCCGACAACCACGGCCCGATCACCAGAATCAACAGCAACGACGACACGGGAATATTCCGTGACGCATACAGCCCCGCATACACTGCGAACAGCACCACCAGACCCTGGCTCGCGCCGACTTCGCGTCTTTTCGCCGCCAGCGCCACTAGGGTCAGCAGCAACAATGCCGCAAAGCACTTCTGCGCCACATAGTGAAAATTTGGAGACTGAAACTCGTCAATGTGGTCCATCAGAAAGCGATTCGAAAGATAGCGATAGATATGAATATGCAACTTATAACCGTAAGGATTCACCAAGGTCGCGGCTGCGCTTGCAATGGCTGTGAACGTGAGCGCCCGAATGCGGCGTCCAGCGCGGATCTTCCTCAAGACGTCATCGAACCGTTCCCTCTTCAGCCTGAACCACTGCCACACCGCGCCAACCCAGTAAATTGCCAGCAGCACAAAGCCGATCAGAAATCCGCCGTGCACATTCGGCCACACCACCATCAGCAGCGGCAAAATCCATAGCGGCCAACCGCGAGGGTGGCCGTGAGGGGAGGAAGCGGAATGTGTGTCAGTTCTCTTCTCCGCAGACTCCAGAATCCAGAACCACACAACCGTGAACACCCAGCTCACCACGTGTGGCCGCGCCTGAAAATGGATCATCGCCGCCGATGCCGCCAGCAGCACCAGTACCAAGGCCACCAGAACATTTGTGCCCCGCCGCAACAGCAGCCGGAACGTCCATGCGAACAGCCCAGCGATAATGAACGCAGTGAACAACACCACACCGTTCAGCCCAGCGGCCGTATCCAACCAACCTGCGACCACGTCGTAGAGCCATTCCCACGCATACCAAGGCTGGCCGGCAGTTAATGATGAAGACGTCGAAGAAAAAAGATCGACCCGGGGAATTGCATGCGTCCTCAGAATCATTTGCCCAGTACGAATGTGCCAGCCGATACCCGCATCGCCGAGCAACCGCACCGATAAAGTGGTAAGAGTTAACAGACCCAGCAGCGCCACGAAAATCAAGTCGCCCGCCGACGGGACAAGCCACCCAAACCCAGCCGGATGCAACTCCGCAGCGGAACTTCTGGAGCCGATTGCCATCGCGCTGAATCTTATAGAGTAGAAGGCTGCTGGGCAAGAGAATGAACGACCAGAGAATGAACGACCAGACACCACCTCCAGCCGCGCATCGAGTAGTGATCGTCGGATCGGGCTTCGGCGGCCTGAACGCAGCTCAGACGCTTGCGAATGCGCCTGTGAGCATCACCGTCATCGACCGGAAAAATCATCACACCTTTCAGCCGCTGCTCTATCAGGTCGCCACCGCCGGTCTGTCTCCCGGCGAAATCGCCGCCCCTATCCGCTCGATTCTGCATCGCCACAAAAACCTCGAGGTGCTCATGGCCGAGGTCACCGGCTTCGACCTCGAACGCCGCGTCGTCCAAACCGCCGTGCAGGACGATCCACAAAATGAAGTCCAGGAAATCCCGTACGATTTCCTCATCGTCGCCGCCGGCGCCAGCCACGCCTACTTCGGCCACGACGACTGGGAAGTTCTTGCGCCCGGCCTCAAAACCATCGAGGACGCGCTCGAAATTCGCCGCCGCGTTCTGCTCGCCTTCGAACTCGCCGAACGCCGCGCCTCCGCTGGCGAAGGTAATACTCCGTTAAATTTCGTGGTGGTCGGCGGCGGCCCCACGGGAGTGGAACTCGCCGGTACCCTCGCCGAAATCTGCCGCCACGCCCTCGCCCAGGATTTCCGCACCATCGATCCGCGCCGCGCTCGAATTCATCTCATCGAAGGCGGACCGCATGTCCTTCCCGCCTATCCTGAAGATCTTTCCCTCAGCGCGCTCGAACAATTGCGGCGTCTCGGCGTCGAAGTACTCACTTCAACCATGGTGACGAAGGTCGAGCCCGGCGCAATTTACATGGGCGAAACCAAAATGCACGCAGACGTCATCCTGTGGGCCGCTGGCGTGGCCGCTTCGCCGCTCGGCAAAAAGCTCGGCGCGCCCATCGATCGCGCCGGACGAGTGCTCGTCAATCCCGATCTCAGCCTGCCCAACCATCCCGAAGTCTTCGTCATCGGAGATTTAGCCGCCCTGAAAGATAAATCGGGCACGCTGCTGCCGGGCGTAGCGCCAGTAGCCATCCTCGAAGGCCGCTTCGTAGCCAAATTAATTAAGAAAGAAATTGGCGGGAGTTCCAACTCCCGTCCCACGTTTCACTACTTCGACAAAGGCAGCCTCGCCACCATCGGCCGCTCCGCTGCAATCGCCCAGTTCGGCAAGATTCACATCTCCGGATTCATAGCCTGGCTGGCATGGCTCTTCGTCCACATTCTTTTCTTAATTGGTTTTCAAAACCGTATTCTGGTCTTCATTCAGTGGGCGTGGTCGTATTTCACCTACGAGCGCAGTGCGCGCCTGATCATCGGCAGCACCAGTCTTCCCGGCTGGACCGCCGCAAACGCTGGGGATCCCGGCGCGAGCGAAAACAAAGAAATGTCGGCCGCGGGTCACAAATAGGAGTAAGAATATTCTTGCAGGCGTCAGGCAATTCATGAAGAACTCTCAAATCTCGCGAATTCTTCTCAGCCTCGTGGCAGCCCTTATTCTCAGCTCCCCCTGCTCCGCCCAAATCCTCAAAGTCGTCGTCGACGACACCATTCAGCCCGTCACTCAGGAATACATCGCCCGCGCCATCGACGAAGCCGCGCGCCGCAACGATCAAGCCATACTGATCGAGATCAATACACCCGGAGGCCTCGTCGAATCCACTCGCCACATCATCGAGAAGATCACGACTTCGCCGGTTCCCGTCATCGTCTACGTCGCGCCCAGTGGCAGCCGCGCCGGCTCGGCTGGAATCTTCATCCTAGAAGCGGCCGACGTCGCGGCCATGGCCCCCGGAACCAACGCTGGAGCGGCGCATCCCGTCCTGCTCTTCGGTGGAACCTCGGTCAAGCCCGACGATGAGATGAAGCAGAAGATCGAAAACGATGCTGCTGCGCTGATGCGTTCCGTGGTTTCCCGGCGTGGCCGCAACGTCGAGATCGCCGAAAGTGCGGTGCGCAGTTCGAAATCCTTCACTGACCAGGAAGCGCTTTCGCAACATTTGATCGACTACGTAGCCTCCAGCGAAGCAGATCTCTTCCGTCAGATTGACAGCAAGAGCGTCAAGCGCTTCGACGGCAAGGAAGTCACTATCAAACTCTCGGGCCAGCCCATCGCGCCATTCGGCATGACGCTGAAAGAACACATCCTCGACTATCTGATGGACCCGAACATCGCCTTTATTCTGCTCGCCATCGGCGCCCTCGCGCTCTATGCCGAATTCAATCATCCCGGTGCCGTCGTTCCCGGGACCGTGGGCGTCGTCTTCATCCTGATCGCAGCCTTCGCCCTCAACCTGCTGCCCACGCGCTTTGCCGCGCTGGGCCTCATTCTCGCCGCCTTCGCCCTTTTCGCCGCCGAAGCCAAGTTCACCACCCATGGTGTTCTCACCGTCGGCGGCATCACGCTTCTCACTCTCGGAGGCCTGCTCCTCGTCGATTCGCCCATCCCAGAAATGCGTGTCCACCTGCTCACTGCGCTGGCCGTCAGCATTCCGCTCGGATTGATCACGGCGTTCCTGATGAGCATCGCTCTCAAAGCCCGCCGCAACAAAATGGTCTCAGGCGCGCAAGGATTGATCGGCGAAACCGGCATCGCCCAAACTCCGCTTTCCCCGAGCGGAAAAATATTCGTCCACGGCGAGCTTTGGGATGCCGTCTCCTCCGCCGACGTCTCCGTCGGCCAGTCCGTCGTAGTACGCCGGATTGACGGACTTCTGCTTCAGGTCGAACCGGTGCCCACGGCGCGCAATGTGCCAGCGCCAGTTGCTCTCTGATTCGCTGGCGCACCAGCGCAAGCAACCGCCGGTACCCGAATTTCGCGCCCTCACCCCGCTATTGCGTTACAATCCGCCTCAGCAGCGCTTGTCAGTTTCAGGCGCGGAGGCACTGGTATGGAGATCGGTTTCACCTTCACAACGGTCGTCGTCATCATCATCGTCCTCTACCTGATCAGCTCAATCAAAATCCTGGCCGAGTACGAACGTGGCGTCATCTTCCGCCTCGGCCGCCTGTTGACCACAGCCAAGGGTCCGGGAGTGGCCCTCGTGTTCGCTCCGATCGACCGTATGGTGCGCGTCTCGCTGCGTCAGGAAGCCCTCGAGGTCCCGCCGCAAGACATCATCACCCGCGACAACGTCACGCTCAAGGTGAATGCGGTTATTTTTCTGCGCGTAATCGATCCCAACAAGGCCGTGAATGAGGTCTCCAACTACGTCTATCAGACCTCGCAATTTGCCCAGACCACCTTGCGCTCGGTGCTAGGCGAACAGGAACTCGACGAACTTCTCGCTCATCGTGAAAAAATCAATCTGCGTCTGCAAAGCATTCTCGACCAACACACCTCACCCTGGGGGGTGAAGGTGACCAACGTCGAAGTGAAGCAGGTCGACATGCCGGAATCCATGCTGCGCGCCATGGCCAAGCAGGCCGAAGCCGAGCGCGAAAAGCGTTCCAAGATCATTCACGCCGAAGGCGAATTCTCAGCCGCGCAGCGCCTGGTCGACGCCGCGCATCTGCTGGCCACCGAACCGGTCAGCGTTCAGCTCCGCTACCTGCAGACCTTGACGGAAATCGGCGTCGAAAAAAATACTACGGTGATCTTTCCGGTCCCCGTGGATTTTTTCTCGGGCCTGCAGAAATTGCTGGCCAAGGGCGACGACAAAGCCGCATGAAGGTGTGAAGAGCGAAGCGTGAAAGTGGAAGAGCGGCGCTTTAGCGCCGCGTAAAGCGTTTCAGGAATCAGCGGGCTTTAGCCCCTGAGGTACACAACAGGGATGGATTCACAAGACACCGAGATCACCTTAGGTACAGCGAAACTACTGGGCCTCTTCTTTGGCCTGGTGATCATCTGCGCCGTCTTCTTCGCGCTGGGCTATACGCTAGGCCGCAAGTCAGACCTAGCGCTCGTCTCAGCCGGCACGGCTCCGCTGACCGCAGCATCCACAGGCGCCAAGCCCACGAGTTCCTCATCCGCCCAGCCCGCCCCGCCGATGACCTTTTACAAATCGGTCGAGCAAAAAGACGCCAACGCCCAACTGACCCCGCCCGCGACTAACCTCCAATCCACCAACTCCGCGGCCGCGGGCCAAGCCCCCGGAGCGTCGTCCGGCACGCCAGCGCCTTCGCAAACCACCAACCCTCCGGACCCCATGAGCCTGATCCCCACCGCCGGCTATTTTGTGCAAGTTGCCGCGGTCAGCAAACAGGACGATGCCGAAGCCCTGGTCGACGCCCTCAAGAAAAAACAATATCCCGCGTTCGTCGCCGCTAATTCCGCAACCGACAAGCTGTTTCGCGTGCAGGTCGGCCCCTTCGCCGATATCAAAGATGCCGAAGGCACCCGCACTCGCCTCATCAACGACGGATACAACCCGATCCTGAAAAAGTAAGCAGCACAAGCGAAACAACCTATGAAGCTTGCCCCCTTGTTGAACCGCCGTGTCATCTTCAAGCTGCACGGCATGGACCCGCTCGACGCAACCATCCTCAAGCAGGATGAAACCGGCTACTGGATCCGCGGCGGCTCCCTGGCTCCGCGCCTGAACCAATCCAACTGTTCCCTGCCAGAAAGTGACGTCCGCTACCTGGAATTCACCCGCATAGAGTGGCTGCGAGCCGCCCGCCAGCGACCCTGAGTTCTGCGAAGAAATGTGATGTGGAAGCTTAAAGATCATGTGGGGACGGCCGCCTCGGCCGTCCAGCAAGCGCAGCGAGCGCTCATGCTTTGCATATTGACAACCGTCAATCTAACAGCTATATCCTAATCCCCATGACCACACCCGCCTCCCTCGACCACACGCTCCACGCGATCGCCGATCCCACGCGCCGCCGCATCCTCGGAGCCCTCAAACAGCGCGGCCCCGGCGTCCCCGCAATCGGAAAGCACGCCGGCCTCTGCGCCGGCGACATCGAAGAACGCATGCGCCTCTCCCAGCCAACCATCTCCCATCACATGGCGATCCTCACCAAAGCTGGCCTGGTCGAGGCCGTGAAGCAAGGGCAATGGCGCTGGTACCGCCGCAACGAAAAGGCCCTTCGCCGATTAGTGAAGAGCCTGCGCGCCCAACTCTGATGGATTGCTCTTAGAAACTGTGATCCTCGACTGAGAATTGTCAGCACCAACCAAGATTGTCATTCCGAGCGAAGCGAGGGATCTTGTGTTTGCCTGCAGCGGCAACACTGCCGACCCAGGCAAGAACCAGCCCTCGCTTCACTCGGGATGACAGTTGAGGTTTATGATCCGGAGATTTCTAGCTAGCCCCGCCAGCCGCGGCCAGCGCCTTCTGCAGCAATCGCCGCGCCTGCGAAATCAGCTCCGCCACTTCGAAGGGTTTCACCAGATAAGGTACATTGTTCTCTTGCAGAAACGCCCGCTCACTGCCTTGCTCCACGCCATGCGAGAAGGTAAACAGCACATGCTTCTCCATGTGAGGACAGTTCTGTTTTAACCACAGGAAGGCTTCGTTTGCATTCCAGTCCGCCGGCATCTTGCCGCTCATAATCACCGCATCAAACGGCTCGGAGAGTAACCGTGTCTTCACATCTTCGCTTCGAGTCGCCGTCACCACGTTGGCCCCCGCGCCGATCAGCACATCACGCTCAAACTCCAGCACCGACTCTTCTTCTTCCACCAGCAGCACACGCCCCTGAATCGCGCCTTCGCGTCTCGGCGGAGCTAGCGGCGACGCCTCCACCACCACTCCCGGAGCCACGGCCATCGGCAGCCGCACTTCAATCACCGCTCCGCCCTCGGAACCATTGTGCGCCGTAATATCGCCGCCGTGTTCCTTCACAATCCCGTAGCAGATGCTCAACCCCAGCCCAGTTCCCTTCCCAACATTTTTCGTAGTGTAGAACGGATCGAAAATCCTCTTCGGATCCTTAATCCCGGGGCCATCGTCGGCAAACTGCGCGCACACTGCGCCCTTGTCGCAATAAACTCGGATCTTCAGCTTCCCCGACCGTCCCGCCTCCAGCACCGCATCCACCGCGTTGTTAATGATGTTCAGAAACACCTGCTCCAACTGGTGCGGATCAGCCACCACCAGCGCCGCCTCCGCGCCCAGATCTTTTTCGACAAGGATGTTGTTGATTTTGAGATCGTAGTCGCGCAGGGTCAGCGTCTCTTCGAGCACCTTCCGGATGTCGACTTCTGACCGCTCCGGCTTCCTCTGCCGCGCAAACGAAAGCAGATTCTGTACCACCCGGTGCGTGCGCTGCGCCTGCTTAAACATCTTGCCCACATAATCCTGCGCCCGCTCGTTCAATCCTTCGCTCTCCAGCAACTGCGCGTAACCCAGAATCGCGGTCAGCGGATTGTTCAACTCGTGCGCCACGCCCGCAATCAACTGCCCCACCGCCGACATCTTCTCGCTCTGCAAAAGCTGTTCCTGCGTGCGCCGCAAATCTTCATAAGCCTTGCAGGTCTCTTCATACAGACGGACCTTTTCAATCGTGGTGGCCAACTGCCGGCTGATCGCCACCATCAGGTTCTCTTCCCCGCTGGAATATTCGTACTCCGCTGCGCTTCGCAGCCCCATCATCCCAATCGGACTATCCTTGCCCCAGAACAGCACCCAGATCCACGAGCCGTCGCTGTCGGAACTGATAAAATCGGCAACGGCTCCCTTCAGGTGCGGCAGATACTCCGCCGTAATCACTTCAGCTCGCGACCGCATCACCAGATCGCCAAAGCCCTCGGCAAAACTAATTTCCGCCGGCCGCGATTTGTCCCGGCTTCGCGGACCCCACGCCGCCCGCCGCCGGTAGGTCGGCGCATCCGAATCCGATAGATACACCGCGCCACTCTCCGCCCCAAACAACGAAACTACCTGCCGCAGCGTAAGGTTCAGGATTTCATCCAGATCGAAAGATTGTGTCGCCACCACCGCCATCGCATTCAACGCATTCAGTTCGCGATTGCGCCGCCGCATCTCGTCTTCCGCGCGCCGCTTCTCGGTCACGTCCAGAACAAAGCCCTGATAACGCTCAACCTGCCCCGCCGCATCCCGCGTGGCGAAACTGCTCTCGGCCGCCAGCAGCAGCGTGCCATTTTTGCGCCGCATCGTCACTTCAAAATTTCGCACGTAATTCTGCTGATCGATCTCCCTGCGGAAGGCGTCCCGCTGCCCCGCATCCACGCGAATATCTTCGTCAAGATTCAGCAGCAGCAACTCTTCTCGCCTTTCATATCCCAGCATGTGCACAAACGCATCGTTGCAGTCGAGCAAACGCCCCCGAGGCGTGGCCACATACACGCCCTCCTGCACCTGCTCGAACAGCAACCGGTATTTTTCTTCCGCCGAGCGCCGCTCCGTGATATCTCGAACAATGTGGATCGTCCCCTTCTGCTTGCTTCCCTGCTCCGTATACGAAGAAGTGGAGACCATTGAGAATCCGCCGAAACACGGGTCAGCGCCTTCGCTGATTTCCTCGCCTCCGCGCGCGCAGTAAGGACATCCCGTCCACTCGCCCAACCGGTGCGGCAATACCGCTTCGCAGGTGCTGCCGATCACATCCGCCGACGCCAGCTCCACTTGCTCGAGCAAAGTCTGATTCGCCTTGATGATCTTGAAATCCGCGTCGTGCGCCAGGATGATGTCGTGCACCGAATCAAACGTATTCCGCCACTGCCGTTGCGACCGCAGGGCCTGCTCCAGCAGACGGAAATTTTCGATCGCGATTCCCAACTGCCGTCCGCAAGTTTCCAGAAATTCCAATTCATCGATGGTTAGTTTTCGATTCCAGACACTACCTAGAAACAGCAGCCCGATCGGCGACTTTTTCCCCAGCACCGGAACCGTCACCACATATCGCACTTTTTCCGCCTTCAGCAGCCCCGCATCTTCCGTACCCGCTTTAGTCCTGTGCGTCTTCACCGGCTTGCCTTGCTCCAGTATCTTCGACACACTTTCCGTCATCTCCGGGCATCCGGCCTCCCGCAAAAAGTCCTGCGACACTCCCACTGCATGCGTCGCAACCAGGCTCCCGCCCTCGATCAAGCGGAACCACGCTGCCCGGCTCCGGGTCAGCTTTTTCAGTTCATTCAGAGCGACTTCCATCATGCCGCCCTGCTGTTGCGACAGCACAATACTCTCGGTCAACGCCTGTAGCACCTTCAATCGCCGGTTCCGCGCGGCTGCCTCGCCAAAAGCAAGCAGCAACATGCTCAGTCCCAAAAGCACGTCTGCCATCACAAAAATCTTTGCTGGAATCTCGCTTGTGAAGGGAGCCCAACTCAGGTGCTGCATCAATAAGCACGCCGCCAGCAGCCACGCCCCCACCTCCCAGCGTCCGCGGCGCGCCCGCACCAACGCAAAAGCTGCGGTCAGAAGAATGATTCGGTAGGAAATTTCCAGAGCGAAGCGCAAGGGCAGCGAATCCGGCCACAGCAGTGCGCGGGCCACAGCAAAACCTGCAACGCTGGCCGTGATCGCAGCCAGCGGCGCCAACAGATCCCGCCCCCTGATATACAAAAACACCGCGCCCGCAAACAAGCCCACTGCAACCACAAACGCCGCCTGCTCCGCCGCCACAACATTCCGAGGCGGCATCCGCATCCCGGCCCCGTATAGCCCCGCGAGCCGCGAAGCAGCCAGCACGGCCCATCCCGCTGTCCAAAGCAAAAGATACCGCTCCCGCAGCGCCGAGAAGACCAGCAGAGACGCCGCCAGTGCGACCAACACCGCCCACTCCCCGGCCTTCAGCCCGGCAAGTGCCGGCTGTGCGGTGTTGCTCCAAAAGGACCAGAGGGATTCGTTCATCTTATTTCAGTTGTCATCCTGAACAAGCGTTCTTTGCGCAGTGAAGAGCCTGCCCCGAGCTTGCCGAGGGGATCTGGGCGAGCCGCGCGAAGCGTCGCGGTTTTTGCGACGCAATAAATCGCGCGTTTGGCTCGCTTCCTTATCAGCCTGCACCACTACCCAGGCGTGTATCCAGACGTAACACTCCCCTGCTTTTGAATATCACGCTTCGCGCCGTTATCGATGCGCTTTCCGGACCTCAATGGTTACTTTCGGAACCTAACTTGTAGCGTAAAATCGCCGATAGTATCTTGAGACTCCATCTTGAGACCCACCATGCCCGATCGCATTCTCGTAGTCGACGACGAAGAGGCCATTCGCGAGATCGTCTGCGCCATTCTGGCCGCCGCCGGCTACACCTGGAAGCAGGCCAGCTCCGGCATGGAAGCCCTCGCTCTGCTCAATTCCGGCGAAGTATTTGAACTCATGCTCTCTGACCTCATGATGGCCGACCTCGACGGCATCGGCCTGCTCGAGCGCACCAAGGAAAAATTTCCCGACATGCCGGTCGTCATGGTCACCGCCGTCCATGACATTTCCGTCGCATTAGCCGCCATTCGCAACGGCGCTCATGACTATCTCCTTATGCCGTTCTAGCGCGAGCAACTGCTTAACACCGTCGGCCGGACGCTTGAACATCGCCGTCTCAAATCGGAAAACCGCAACTATCAAAC
>Ga0187871_10001606_pt1 | contig 19429 bp, 17 predicted proteins | sample June2016WEW_16_1_FD_132988 | JGI IMG/M metagenome (GOLD analysis project Ga0187871, IMG submission 132988) | Peatland microbial communities from SPRUCE experiment site at the Marcell Experimental Forest, Minnesota, USA - June2016WEW_16_10 | ecosystem: Environmental > Terrestrial > Soil >...
CAGATTTGCCTTCCTGCGCGCCAGTTCCTGCTTTTGCCAATCATGGACCGGCACGGCCTCCGGTGCCTGCGAGGTCGTCCCAAAGATCTTCGACGAGTTGAAGCTTCTCGGAAGGGCTTAGATCGAAGATCGATACTGAGTTCATTTTGGGCCTCCACTGCCAATTCTCTCAAATCCGGCGCCACTCCACCTGCACATCCTCCCGGGCCATGACCTCAGGGCACAGATCCACGCCCAGCCCCGGACCCGGCGGCAGCGCGAACTCGCCGTCCACCGGCGGCAGCGTCTCCGTCACGATGCCACGATATTCATCGAGGTAGTGCCGCCGGACGCTTTCCAATATATAAAGATTGGTGACATTCGCCGCCAGGTGCAGCGAAGCCGCGTGCAATACCGGACCGCCGCAGTTATGCGGCGCAACCGGCAGATAGTGAGTCTCCGCCATGGTGGCGATCTTTTTCGCCTCCGAGATGCCGCCGCACCAACAGATGTCCGGCATGACGATGCGCGCCGCGCGGTTTTCCAGCAGCTCGCGGAATCCGAAGCGGGTCATCAGCCGTTCGCTGACACAAAGCGGCAGACGCGTGGCGAGGGCCAATTCGCGATAGGCCGCCATGTTATCCTGCGGCAGCATCTCTTCCAGCCACATGGGCGCGTACGGTTCGAGCGCCTGCGCGATGCGGATCGCCGACGGCAGGTTCCAGTAGCCGTGAAACTCCATGGCCACCTCCATCGAATCGCCGAAGGCTTCGCGAATCAGTCGCAGCGGTTCGATTCCGCGCCGCATCTGGTCGGCGGTAATGTACTGGCCGCCGGTCTCCTTGGCTATCGGATCGAACGGCCAGATCTTCATAGCGTGGATACCGGATTTCGCCAGCTCGCCCGCTAGCCGCACCGGCTCCGTCAGAAAATCGATGTGGTCGTAACACGTGTTATAGGTGCGGATGGAAGGGCGCGATGCGCCGCCGAGCAAGTGGTAGAGCGGCAGATTCGCCGCTTTGCCGGCCAGGTCCCAGAGCGCGACATCCACCGCGCTGATGGCGCGCATCTCGGCGCCCGCCCAGCCGCTGAACGATACTGCCTGCAGCATGTCCGCCCAGAGCCGGTCGATCTGCGACGGATCGCGGCCCAGCAGTACGGGTGCCAACCTTTGCTGCACAACCGCCTTCTCGGCTTCTGGGTGCGGATAGGTTTCACCCAGGCCTACCAGGCCACTGTCGGTATGGATGCGGACCCACAGCCACTGGATGGGTCCCCAGTTCACCGTAATGCCGCGCCGCAGGTGGATCGTTTCGACAGCCGTGATGCGCATACAATAGAAGGTATCAGCTTGTTAATCGTGATTGCGGTCGTGGCCGTCGTGGCGCTCCTCATCCTGTGGGCCCTGATCGTACAGCGCCGCTGAATTCCAAATGCACTTAGACTTCGTTTCCGCAATTCTCAACGTGGCTCTGCTGTGGCTGCTGACCACGCCGCACGAATTCGCGCACGCCTGGACGGCCACGCGGCTGGGCGACGACACGCCCCGGCTGCAAGGCCGCCTCACCCTGAATCCGTTGGCGCACGTGGATTGGCTGGGCACCACCATCCTGCCGGCGCTCACGTCGCTGTTTGGCGGCGGATTGCTCGGCTGGGGCAAGCCCGTTTACAGCAACCCATCCAAGCTGCGCTGGGGATTGAATGGACTCGCGCTGGTGGCCATGGCCGGCCCGGCGAGCAACGTGCTGTTCGCCGTGATTCTGGCGGCGGTGGCGCGCGCCACCATCGGTTTCGCGCCGGCGCTGGCGCAGTTCGCGGCGCGCGGCGTGAATCTGAGCCTGTATCTGGCCATTTTCAATATGCTGCCCGTGCCGCCGCTGGATGGTTCCAAGCTGCTGCTGGCCGCGCGCATCCCGGCGGTGGTCTATAACGAGTTGGCGCGCGCCGGATTCCTCCTGCTGATTATCGCGGTGTCGGTCTCCGATCTGGGACGTTGGATGTCGCAGTGGAGCTACGAGGGAACTGTACACATCTTTGGCTTACTCCGGTAATCGCGCGCGATCGAGCAAAGACGAGACAAGCGGAAAAGCAACTAATGGACTACACCGCGGAAATATTCGACCAGGTCCAACTGCTATTCGACGTTACCCGCTTTCATGACCATCAACTGCATTGCGTCCTGAAATTCGACTCTGGGCCCGACCCCAAGGTCTTGAAGAAGGCGGTCATTTCCTCGATCCAGGCAGTTCCCATCCTCGGCACCCGCTACATCGATGGCGGAAGACCGCGCTGGACCAGCCTCCGTCCCGAAGAATTCGGCGAAGCCTTCATCGTCGCCCGCACGGAGACGGAGTTCGAGGAGTTTGTCGTGTCTCGCCTCGATGAAAGCCAGGGCCCTCAGGTTAAAGTTTGCCTCCTCGACGCAGGCCCTTTCGCCGTCGCACTCACCATGAACCACATGATATGCGATGCCGCAGACTTCAAGAAATACCTCTATTTTCTCTGTGAAATATATTCGGGGCTGATGGCCGATCCGGCGTATACGCCGGCCGGGATTGCCGGGGACAGGAGCATGCGCGGCGTGCTCAGCTTCTTTGGCATGCGCGCGAAGTTCAAGTCCTTGTTCTCCCAAAGCAAAGAGAATAACCGCCGCGGGGAACACCGATTCCTCCTTAGCGGCGGCGGGGAAGTACGGCCCTTCATCCTCACTTGCAATCTGGGGCAGCAGAGGACTGCGGCGCTCAAGGACTATTGCCGGGCCAAAGGGGCGACCCTGAACGATGCCGTGCTGGCTGCCTATTACCGTTGCCTCTCTCAGAGTCTGGCCGTCAGCCCTGGTACTGAAATCCAGATACCGGTGATGGTAGACATGCGCCGCTATCTCGGGGAAACCGGTGGTTCCATGTCCCTAACCAATCTCACGTCAACGGTGATCGCGCGGCTGGAGTACAAGTCCGATGAGGGATTCGAGGATACGCTCCGCAGAGTGAAAGCGGCCATGGACGAGAAGAAGAACAGCGACATTGGCCTCAACGGCTTCATCAAGCTCAACCTGCTATATCGGATATTCGGGAACAGGATCGTCAATCGCAAGCTGAGGTCGACCCTCAAGAACCCCCTCATCTGCATGACCAACGTGGGGATCTTGGACGCGGCCCGAATCTGCTTTGGCAATTTGCGCCCGCGTGACGCCTATTTATGCGGCGCTATAAAGTACAAACCGCACTTCCAGCTCGCCATAAGCGCATACGCGGGCGAACTCACCCTTAGCGCCAACCTGTACGGAAGCGTAAGCGATCGGGATCGCATCCTCTCTTTCTTCGACGCGATTGCAGCGGAATTGCCTCATTAGGCCGTGATTAGGTGATGATTAGGCGATGAATAGGTGCAGCTTGACATCTAAGATCCTAGGGCCGACAATCGGACTGAGGCGCATTTGGCCACGCGCCGGCCGCCGGGTGGGCGTGCACATCTTCGGATTGCTTCGCTAATAGTATGAGCCTGTTCTCGCTCTCCGGTAAGACTGCGCTGGTGGCCGGCGCGAGCCGCGGCATCGGCCTCGCGATCGCGCAGCAGTTGGCCGAGGCCGGCGCGGGCACCGTGATGGCGGCGCGGTCCATCGACAAATTGCGGGAGCACGTCCTGGCGCTCGAAGCCCGGGGTTTCGAGGCAAGCGCGCTACGCCTCGATATGGCCGATTCCGGCTCCATCCGCGCGGCCGCGGAGCATATCGGCACGCCCGATATCCTCGTCAACGCGGCCGGCACGAACATCCGCAAGAGCTTCCCGCAATACACGCAGGCCGAGTACGACCACATTATGCGCACGAATTTGCATGGCATCGTGGAACTGACCCAGCAGATCGGCGCGCGCATGATCCAGCGTGGCGCAGGCGGCAAGATCGTCATGATCGGCAGCATAGCATCGCTGCTGGGCCTGCCGTACATGTCGATATATGCCATGACCAAGGGCGCGCTGGGCCAACTGACCAAGGCGCTGGCCGCCGAATGGGGACGTTATAACATCCAGGTGAACTGCATCGCGCCGGGCTTCATCGTCACGGACCTGAACCGCCGGATGTGGGAGCCTGCGCGGATGCGCGAATGGCTGAAAGGCGCGCAGGCAAATCCGCGGCTGGGCGCGCCGGACGATATCGCGCCGCTGGCCGTCTTCCTGGCGGGCCGCGGGGCGGACTACATCACCGGCCAAATCATCGCGGTGGATGGCGGCTACACCACCACCGCGGTTTGGCCGTTCGAACCGGAACTCTGAGCCATGCGGCGCCTGTTGTGTTGCCTGTTTATGGCGGCGCTGCTCAGCGCGCAGCAGGCCATCGAGTTCATCTGTCCCATGGATCGCGACGTGCGCTCCAAGACTCCCGGCAAATGCCCGCGCTGCGGCATGACGTTGGTGGCCAATCTGCCGGAGCCGGCCGAGTATCCCGTGGATCTGCGCGTGGATCCGCGGCAGATCCCCAGCCAGCGCCCGATCAGGCTCGAGTTTCGCATTGCCGATCCCGCCACCGGCGAGCCGGTGAAACAGTTCGAAATCGTGCATGAGAAGCTGTTTCATCTGTTCATCGTCAGCCAGGATCTGCAGTACTTCGCGCACGTGCATCCCGAACTCGGCGGCGACTCGGTTTTCCGGATGGATACCGCGCTGCCGAAGCCCGGCGCCTATCGGTTGCTAGCGGATTTCTATCCCACCGGCGGCACGCCGCAACTGGTGCCCAAGACCGTCACCACGGCCGGTTACACCGCGCCGCTCGAAGCCGGCATTCCCCGGCTGGCGCCGGATCTTTCGCCCAAGCAGGCGGAAAACCTGGTAGGCGAATTGAAGCTCGATCCGCCGCAGCCGATCGCCGGCAAGAAGACCATACTGTTCGTGCATCTGACTCCCGCCGAAGGCCTGGAGCGGTACATCGGCGCGTGGGCGCATCTGCTCGCGGTGAGCGACGACTTGGTCGACACCATCCACGACCATCCCTTCATCGCCAACGGCGGGCCGGACATGCAGTTCAATATCTTCTTTCCGCGCGAAGCGGTGTATCGGGTGTGGATCCAGTTCCAGCGCAAGGGAGTGGTGAATACGGTGGCCTTTACGATTCCCGTGACGGCGTTGCGATAGGCTGTGGGCAGATCCGCGCTGGCTGGCAAGGAGTAGTGTTTGTGGGGCGGGCAATCCTGCCCGCAGCCGGCTTTCAGCCGGCCTTTGCTACCACCACGAGGCGCCGTGAAAGCCGGAGCCGCCTGAAAGGCTGCTGCGGCCAAGATTGGCCGCAGCACGGTGCAACTGAATGTCTGCGACAACTACGGCGCCATAATACCGTATTTCGCGGGCAAGGGCGCAGAGAGGCTTGACAAGACCGCGCAGCCGCAGCACACTCAATTACATGAGACTTCTTCGGGGGGCAAGTGGCACGCTGCTGGCGCTTGCAGCTATCGGTCCGCATGGCGCCGCTCAGACGCCCACGCTGACTACGCTGTACGCATTTCAGGGTGGTACCGACGGGGCTAACCCCCGCGCGGGATTGGCAATTGGCGCCAACGGCGCACTCTACGGCACGACCAATATCGGCGGCGCATCGGACCTCGGCACGGTGTTCGCCCTGGCGCCCGGCACCACGGGCGTCACTTCCTGGGGAGAGGCCGTTTTGTACAGTTTTTCCGGCCCAGACGGAGAGAATCCCCAAGCCGGCCTGGTGATTGGACCGGACGGAGCGCCCTACGGCGCAGACCAATATGGCGGGGCGGCCGGTGTTGTTTTCAAATTGATACCGCCCGCCAGCGCGAGTGAAGGCTGGACTGAAACTCTGCTCTACAGCTTCACCGGCGGCAGGGACGGGGGCGCTCCCATGGGTAGTTTGTTGGTCGGCAGCCAGGGAGAGGTTTACGGCGTGACCTACGGGGGCGGCCTTTCGTGCTCGTGCGGAGTGGTATACCAATTGACGCCACCCGCGCCGGCGAGCGCCGAGGGCACACCGTGGACCGAGACCGTGCTGTACAGCTTTACCGGCGGGAGCGACGGTGGCTACCCTCGGGCGGGCTTGACTATGGGAAAGGACGGAATCCTCTACGGCACCACCGGCAGTGATGGACCGTCCTTGAAGGGCACGGTGTTCGAGCTGACGCCTCCGGCATCGCCTGGGGAAGCCTGGACGGAGACTGTCCTTTACGGGTTCACCGGCGAGCACGGGGACGGCCAATTTCCCGAGGCGGGTCTTGCGATCGGCAAAAATGGAGCGCTCTACGGCACCACCAGCGGCGGCGGCGGATCATGCCCAATCTCTTTCGAAAATTGGGACGGCTGTGGCATCGTATTCGAGCTGACACCAAGCGCGGCGGGCGGCTCTTGGACGGAAAACGTGATCTATAGATTCCACGGCTTCCCCGATGGAGGGGTTCCCATGGGCCCGTTGGCGCTCGGCGCGAACGGAGCCATTTATGGCGCGACCGAAGGCGGGGGCACCTTTGGTTGTTACGCGGGCCCTTTCGCGCAAGAGCCTCCGGGATGCGGCGTGGTCTTCCAATTGACGCCGCCAGAGACGGCTGGCGCGGCGTGGAACGAGCGGGTTCTGCATGGCTTCCAAGCTGCCGCCGATGGCGCCCGGCCCGCGGGTGGTGTGACTCTGGGCGCCGACGGAACGCTCTACGGTACGACTTCTCAAAACGGTAAATCGCAGAAGGGAACTTCGGGGTGTTGCGGAACGGTATTCTCGCTGACACCGTAGCGTCACGCGACTTCGGATACTATAGATAATCGAGGGTTTGTGCGCCCCCGGAATTCATGCCAGATCCCCAGTCTTCCGCGATGGATTACGCCGCCTTGCTGAGGGAGAGCAGGCACATTCATCCCGCGGCCACGTCTCAGAAAATCGGAATCGCGCTCCTCTCCGACGCCGCTACACAGCGGTTTGTCCCGCTACTGCGCACGCTGTTTCATAGGAACCAGGTGAACGCCTCGCTCTATGAGGGACCTTTCGATGGCATTCAATTGGAAGCGTTCGATCCCGGCTCGGAGTTGTACCGTTTTCAGCCCGACTTCATCGTGCTGCTGAATTCGGTGCAGGCATTGCGTGCCAGTTTCGCCAAACGGGCCGGAGATGCATCCGCTTTTTTGGAAGAAAAGGCGCGTGAGATCGTGGGGACCTGGGACGCCATCCGCGGTTACTCAACCGCTACGCTGGTGCAAAGCAATTTCGTAATGCCTTATGAGCGGTATTTTGGCAACTTCGATCAAAAGGTCCCCGGCTCGTTTTCCTCGATGGTCGCGCAGCTTAACGCCCGCATCGCGCAAGAAGCCCGCTCGCGCGCGTCCGTGCTGATCAACGATGTCGAATCCGTTGCTGCGTGGGTGGGACGGCGCCAATGGTTTGACGACCGTTTCTGGGACCTCGCCAAATCCTACTGTGCGCTGGAGACGCTACCGGCGGTGTGCAAGAACATTGTGGATATTGCCCTGGCCGCCCGCGGGCGGGTGGTGAAATGCGTGGTGCTGGATCTGGACAATACCCTTTGGGGTGGGGTAATCGGCGATGACGGCCTCGAAGGCATTGTCTTGAATGCGCACGGGGATGGGGAAGGCTTCTGGCGGCTGCAAGCCTGGCTCAAGGAGTTGCGCAATAGAGGCATCCTGCTGGCGGTGTGCAGCAAGAACGAAATGCGCAATGCCGTTCTGCCCTTTGACAAGCATCCGGATATGCTGCTGCGGCGCGGCGATATCACGGTTTTTCTGGCCAATTGGAACGACAAGGCCGCCAACATCCGCAAGGTTCGCGAAGTTCTGAATATCGGTTTCGATTCGATGCTGTTCCTGGACGATAATCCCTTCGAGCGAAACCTGGTTCGCGGCCTGTTGCCGGATGTGATCGTGCCGGAACTGCCGGAAGATCCCGCCGATTATGTGCGCGCGCTTTGCGAGCTGAACCTTTTCGAGACCGCTTCCTTTTCCTCCGAGGACCTGAACCGGGCCGAACTGTATCGCGCCGAATCCGGCCGCCGGGAAGCGCAGGCGGCCTTTGCCAGCGCCGAAGAGTTTCTGCGCTCGCTCGAAATGCGCATGGTCGTCGCGCGGTTCGATCCCTTCCATCTGCCGCGCATCGCGCAATTGATCCAGCGCAGCAACCAGTTCAATTTGACCACGCACCGCTATACCGAGGCCGAATGCGAAGCGCTGATGCAAGATCCCGGCCTCCTCCCGCTTTACGCCAAGTTGAGCGACCGGCTGGGCGATCATGGCCTGATCGGGGTCGTGGTGCTGGAGCCGCAAGAAGATCGAATCGCGATCCGGGATTGGCTGATGAGCTGCCGCGTGCTGGCGCGCGGCGTGGAAGAGTACTTCATGAACCTGGTGGTGGAACAAGCGCGCGCCCGCGGACTCGGCAGGGTCGCCGGCGAATACATACGGACGGCGAAAAACCAGATGGTGGAAAATTTCTTCGTCCGGTTCGGATTTGCGCAAACCGGGGAACATGCGGATCACACGCATTGGGTTCTCGACGCCGGAGCTTATCAGGCTCGCGAGACGTTCATCTTACCCGCGAGCGAGCTGGTTGCGGCGAAATGACTTCGATGTGACGAAAGGACAAGTAACCGTTTGGCTGACACTTGGGAGAGAATGCAGCATACATTTCGCGATGTCTTCGACGACGACACGATCGCGTTGCGGCAGCATATGACGGCGGCGGATGTGGAGAACTGGGATTCGCTCACCCACATCGATTTGATCGTCGGCCTGGAGCGCGAGTTCAAGGTGAAGTTCACCACGGCCGAAGTCACCGGGCTGAAGAATGTTGGCGCGCTCGCGGCGCTGGTGGACAAAAAGCGGGCGTCCGCGTCTTGAGCTACACCGAACCCCTCTTCCTGTTGTATCTGGCAGCCTGTGCGGGCCTCAACCGGCTGTGTCCGGCGCGCCGGCGGGCCGCTTTTCTGTTAGTGGCTTCCTATGTCTTCTATCTCACGTGGAGCCCGCCCGCAGCCGGGATGCTGGCCGTTCTCACGATTCTGACCTTCGGGGCCGCGCACCGGGTGGAAAAAGCGCGTAACAGCGGCAAGGGAAGCGTCGCATGGCTGGCGCCAACGGCGGCCGTCTTCCTCGCGGGCTATCTCGCGGCATTCAAGGCGGCTCTCTCGATGCCGGCACACGGCATCGCCGGCCTGGTAATGCCGCTAGGCATCTCTTATTACACGTTCAAGCTCATCGGCTATGTACTGGAGGTGCACCGCGGAAACCTGCCGGCCGAGAAGAGCATGGTGGACTTCGCGGCCTATATCGCGTTCTTTCCGCAAATTGTAGCCGGCCCCATCCAGAGGCCGGGAGATTTCTTTACACAGTTGCCGCCGAAACCGGCGGCCCTGGCGGACGCCTTGCCCCGCCTCGCCTGGGGGCTCGCTAAGAAGTTGCTCGTCGCGGACCATCTCGCGCCAGTTGTGAACTCCATCTACGCAGACGTTACCGGCCTGCACGGCGCACCGCTGTGGGCCGCATTCTACTTGTTCCCGCTGCAGCTCTATGCGGATTTTTCGGGCCTGACCGACATCGCCATCGGCGCCGGCCGGCTGTTAGGTATCACTGGCCCCGAAAACTTCAACCGGCCTTTCACCGCATCGAGTATTAGCGATTTTTGGCGGCGCTGGCACATGTCGCTCACCAACTGGCTGGGAGATTATGTCTTTGTGCCGCTGCGTATGGCCACGCGCGAGGCCGGCAAGGCCGGGCTGGTGTTCAGCATTACCGTGAATATGGTGGCCATCGGGCTTTGGCACGGCCTTACCGGCGGTTATCTGATGTTCGGCGTCCTGAACGCCGGGTATCTCATAGCCGATGCGCTTACCAGCCGGCGCCGCGCCAAATTCTTCAAACGGAACCCGTCGTTGGATGCGGCGGGAAGATGGCTGGGCTGGCTGCTGACGTTCCATCTGATCCTGATTGCGGAAGTCTTCTTTCGCGCGCCGCGGGTTTCGGATGCGGTTTGGCTGCTTAGGCATCTCTGGAGCGGCCTCTCCGGTTCCACGGCGCTTCTCGATGGCGTGGTTGCCGAGAGTGGCGCGCGGGGCCTGGCAATCGGCCTGGTGGGTTACTTGATTCTCGAATTGGGAGAGCGCTACCGGCCCGACGTATGGGCTCGAGAACGGTATTCCGCGGCGCCGCGCTGGGTGCGCTGGTCGTTCCATGCCGCCGGAGTGGTAGTTGGGATATTTGGTTTAGCGCTGCTTGTGGCACACGCGGGCGCGCAGAAATCGCCGTTTCTATATGAGATTTTTTAGAGATCTGCTGCTGGCCGGGCTGGCCACGGCCGCGGTCATACTGGCGCTGGAGGGTGGGCTGCGGCTGGCGCGCGCCCACTATGAAGCTTCACTCTATGAACCGGAGAGCGAGCGCGGCTACGCCTTGCGTCCGAATGCGGAGGGGTGGAGCGTAGAGGAGGCCGAGGTGTACCTCCGCATCAACAGCGACGGCATGCGCGACCGGGAGCGTCCCATTGTCCGGCCGCCCCATACGCTGCGTGTCGCGGTGATCGGATCGTCGGAAGCCGACGCCCGCCAGGTGCCGCTCGACAAGACTTTCGAGGCGGTCATGAACCGCGATCTTTCGCGGGAGCTGGAACCGGGGGGCGGGCATGCGGATGTGCTCGGTTTCGGCGCACCCGGGTACACCCTGTCGCAGGAATATCTGACGTTGCACAACCATGTCTGGAAGTACGAGCCGCAGGTGGTAATCCTGTTGTTTTCGGCTTTCACGGTCTTGAAAAACACGCGCGAGTTCTATCCGGGCGAACTGAAGGGAGCGCCGGTTTATGTCCTCCAAAGCGGCGGCCAGCTTGTGCCGGACGCGATCACGCGGAATACTCCGCCGATCGACGCGCGCCGGCTGCTATGGAAGAATCGCATGTCCGACTGGATGAACCGAAGTTATTTGTTATGTCTGCTGAATGCGGCGCGCATCCAGTCGCGCGGGTTAATGTTAATGGAGAAGCTGCGAGGGAGACCGCCGAAGGTTTCCCCCGCTCCCGGTGTAGACCCAGGCTGGAGCTATAACCCCGGCCAACCGGAAATCGAAGAGTGCTGGGCGATCGCCGATGCCTTTGTCGATGCGATGAAAAAGGATTGCGGCTTGCATGGCGCCGAGTTCCGGATCGTCACGTCGGACTTTGCGGCGCAAGTCCATCCGAGTTTGGAGAAGCGGGCCGCCTTTCAACGCAGCATGGGGTTGAGTTCGCTCGACCTGGTCGACCAGCGCCTGGAGCGTTTCGGGGCCACCCGCGGCATCCCCGTGCTCGCATTGGCCGGGCCTCTTGGTGCATACGCCGCGTCGCATGGCGTGTTCCTGCACGGCGCGCCGCCTTCCAGGGACAATGGGGGCCACTGGAACGAGTTGGGAAACGAACAGGCCGGCCACGTGATCGCGCGGGAACTGCTGGCGCGCAGCCCGGTGGTACGCGCCTTTATTCAAGTCAGCGCTGTACGCGCGCCACGTTCGAGTACGCCGATTCCCCGTTAGCATTGGCTGCGCGCACCCGGTAGCACACTACGCCCGCGGGGGCGCCGGCGTCTACGTACTCCGGATTCGCGGACGGTTGCGCGTCGATCCGAGTCCACGGTCCCGTGTCGCCGGCGCGGCGCTCAACGACAGCCTTCAAAGGATCGCCGCCATGCGTCTGCCAATACAGCCGCACGGAATCGCCGGCCACCGTTGCGGTGAGCGAGCTGGGCGCCTCCGGCAGCAGCGGCCAGTCGAAGTAATTCTCATCCGCGATAGCCATCACGCTGTCGCGCACGGGCAAATTCGGAAACACATCGCGCGGCTCCGGCTTGCGCAGGGGCTCGATCGACCCGGACACCACATCGATCAGGACCGGGTGCTCGATCCCGCAGTTTGCAATCGACAGGTCCGCATGCACGGGCGGGAACGCGCCGCCTGGCACGCTATGCGCGGCCAACCAATAAGCCACGATGGTTTTGCCGGCCTGGCTGCGAAAGCCGTATGCCTGAAACGGCTGCGAATCGCTGTGCAGCGCCGGAACATCCGCGGGCGTAATCTTGATGGACGCATCGAAGTGCGTATCTGCGAAAAGCGCGTTGGTGTTTTGGAGCGCGTAAAACACCGGGCGCGGCGTGAAGTCGTCGGGCAGATGCCGCAGACCGTGAACGAATCCGAAATCGTCGTACTCGTTGCCGTCCGTGCCCGCGGTGAGCAGCCAGACGAAAGTGCGTACGCTCCGCGCCCAGTTGTAGACGATGCCACGCGGGATGTACTTCGACTGCACGGATTCGTCCGAGCCGATCCACGACGGGATGGAATTGAATTCGTCGTCCCAGAAGGGAATGTCGCGGCGGATGCCGGGATAAGCGCGCACCATTTCGCGCAACTTCGTGGGCGACTCGTCGCCATATGCGCCGTTGTCCATCGACTCCGGATTCAGGTTCTTCCCGTAACCGGGGTAAGTGTGATAAGCGAATACGTCAATGCCCGCGGCGCAATCGCAGGCATTGAGCGCGCGCCGCGCGAAGTCGCGCGTGGGATCGGCCTGACCGCCATAGATCACCTTGGCCTGCGGATCGGCGCCATGCACCGCGGGGATGAAAGCCTTCAGCAATCGCCCGTAGTCTTCCGGATTGGGCAGCGGATTCCAGTAATCGATATCCTGCTCGTTCCACAGCGCGTAATACCGGATGCGGCCTCGGAAATGTCCAACCACGAACTGCACGTATTTCACGAATGCCGCAATTTGTTCGGGCGTTTTGGGGGGCCAGAAGACGGAATAAAGATTGCGGTCGGGATTGTGAAAGCCGCCTGGAGCGGGCGTAATCGCATCGGGCAGTTTGCCGGCGGGCGAAGTGTACATCGGATTCCCGTACAGCAATTGCACTTGTACCTTGACGCCGTTATCCACCAGCGAATCGACGTAATCGTCCAGGCCGGGTGGAATCGCCAGAACGCCACGCTTCTGCTCGATCCAATCCCAACTGGTGTAGTCGGAGCTGTTTTCGTATTGGCCGATGCGGATCCAGCTCACGCCGGCGTCGAACATGCGGGTCCACCAGTGGCGGTCCCACGGGAGATAAGGATCGCGGGGCAGGTCGGAGTTGATGCCGAATCCGTCCTGGATTTGGGAAGAGCGTTTGGGCGGCACGCGATTCTGAGCGGTAAGCGGGAGGAGCGCCAGCAGGAGGATAGGGAAAGCGCGCATAGAGATACTTTATACCCCGGCGCGTGGCCGAGATGCGAAAAGGATTGCAGGAGGGGACACACTTGGAGTATCCTAGTAGCGGCCGTGTATCAGCAGGCCAACTAGGATTAGGATCATGGTTTGACCCTCCTTTCTGCTTCGAATTGGAAGGCCCGGGCTATCCCCGGGCTTTCCCAATTGGAGCTCGAGTACTCCTTTCGGGAACCCGCTCTTCGAATCTCCGCTAGAAAGGTCTCCGCTTGAAGAGTGCGCCGATGGGCGTGGATTTCTCAGTACAGCGAAAAAGAAAGAAAAAGAAAGATTGCCCGAACGGGAGCTTTTGGAGTATTCTAGTAGCGGGACCGGGGGGCGCGTACCCCCCGATCCCACTCGGTGATTACCGTCGGCGTTTACGCCAGATGATAATGACCGTGACGCTGCTGTGGAACAGCAGGCCAACTAGAATCAGGATCATATTAGACCCTCCTTTCCGCTTTGAAATGGAAGGCCCGGGCTGTATCCCGGGCTTTCCCAATTCGAAGCCCAAGTGCTCCGTTTCGGGAACTCGCTCTTCCAATCTCCACTGGAAAGGACTCCGCTTGAGGAGTGCGCGGATGGGGGCGGAGTTCTCAGGAAATCGCTATTCGGACGGCACGTCCTTGGCGCCAGTCAACTCGTCGATTAATTCCGCGATCAGCGCCTGCCGGCCATAGTCGGAATCGGTGCGCTGTTCCGATGGCCGGTGCGCTTCCAGCCAGGCCTGCACCAACTCCGTGACCGGCTTGGCGACGGCTTCTTCGGCGCCCGGCTCGAACCGCAGGGGAATTTCGGAACGTTGAATTGCGGCGGTCAGCAGATCGGGAAATTTCATTTGGCGCTCGCTTTCAAACCTGTCGCGGCGTGGTGATTCAACGGGCCGCGGCCGTGTCCTAACCCAGGATTGGAACGAATGGCTTGCGTCACGTAGTTCTTGGCGCGCGCTACGGCCGCGTCGATGGTGGCGCCGCGCGCCATCTCGGCGGTAATGCCCGCCGAGAGAGTGCAGCCGGTTCCGTGCGTGTGCGGTGTATCGAAGTGCGGCGCGGTAAATTCGCGCCAATCCTGACCGTCGAAGAGCACGTCCACAGCGCTCTCCTGCAAATGGCCGCCCTTCACCAGCGCGGCCTTGGCTCCCATCTCGCAGAGCCGCTTGGCCGCCGCGCGCATGTCGTCTACGGTGCGCACGGCAATGCCGGTGAGTTCTTCCGCCTCGGGCAGATTCGGGCAAATCAGGGTGGCGCGCGGCAACAGCAACTCGCGGACCGCGGCAATCGCATCCTGCGAGATCAACGGCTGGCCGTGCTTGCTAATCATGACCGGATCGACCACCAGCGGGAACCGGAAGTCGGCGGCCGCCGCGGCGATCGCTTCCACGATCTCACGGTTGCCCAGCGCGCCGGTCTTGGCGGCTCGCGGCGGAATGTCTTCCAGGACCGCGGCCAGCTGGGCCAACACCAACTCGGCGGGGATGCAATCCACACGCGTCATGCGCACCGTGTTCTGCACCGTCAGCAATGTAATCACGGCTTCACCGTACACGCCGAACTGATGAAATGTTTTCAGGTCGGCCTGAATACCGGCGCCGCCGATGGGGTCGGAACCGGCGATGGTCAGCGCGACAGGGAGCATGCAGCCAATAGTCTAGCAGGCGGACCGGTGTGTGGGGCAGGCTCGCAGCCTGCGGCGGCCTCGCAGGCAGCAATGCGCGCGAGCGATTCTTTTCTGGCCCATCGTGGCCGAAGCCAGAAGGCCGAAGGTGTTAGCCATTCTCAATACGTCCGCGCCCTTACAACAAGGACGGAGTGGTAGTACGCCAATCGGCAATATTGGTGCCTCAAAGCCGGGTGCACCAGCCATCGGCGTGAATTTCAACGCGCCTCGTACCCATCGCTGGCCAGATCGTAAATAAGTTACCGGATGGCCGCCATTCCGACGCCCGGCTGGTCCTTGCCTACGCCTTCACCGAGAAGAATCCGCCGACGTTCTCCCACAACAGTCGCGCAAAGCTCTTGTCCAGGTAGGAACGGATCGAGACATAGCATTCATCGCAGGCGTTATGCCGCGTGAACTCGCAGATCATGCGTCCGCGATCTTGGAGCGCGTAGCGTTGGAACTGCATGGAGCACGGCTGCAGGGCCCCGTCCGCCGTCACCACCAGGAAGCGGTGGCCCGCCTTGCAACCGGGCATCCCCGAGTTTTCGAAGTAGCGGCGCGTGGCATCCAAGGTACTCCGGCTGTTCACGATCCAGTTGGTGTTGTCGCGACGCTCCTCCACGCGGTCCAGTTGCCTGTTCAGCGCGGAAAGCTGCTCGGGCGATGCCGGCAGAAAATCGCGGCAGCCGGTACGGCGGGCCGAGTAAGCGCTGTAACAGAGATTGACGCCCCACTCGCGGGCCTTATCGGCGATGGCGTCGATCTCCCACAGGTTCTCGCTGGTGATGCAGGAGTTGAGCACGATATCGTCGTACCCAAGGCGCGCCAGCCGCGGGATCAGATCCTCCAACTGGCGGTAGAGGCCGGGATAACAGCGGAAGCCGTCGTGCCGCTCGTCGGGAAAGTCCAGGCTGACCGAGAACTGGTCCACCCCGGCCTCCCGCAGTCGCAGATACAATTCTTCGGTCATCAACGACCAACTGGACACCAATATCGTGTACGGCAAACCTGAGCCATCCTGAATATTCCGCACGATCTCGATCAGGTCGGACCGCAACAGGGGCTCGCCACCCGAAACCTGCACTACGCAAGGACGCAACGCCTGCATATACCGCCGGTAATCGCCGGGCTTCAGATTTCGCGATTCGTCGCGCGGTCCGCCGTGATCGCAGTGCAGGCAGTTACAGGTACAGGAATCGGTTACTTCGAACGATACCACGATCGGGCGGTCGGCCAGCCAGTTGAGTGAGCCGCGTCCAACGATCTTCAGGGACTCTTGAAATGGAACCTTGCGCATTAGGATTCCGCCGTTTATAAACGGCAAAAAGGAGTCAAAACTATTCTATATCGATTTGGGCCGGATTGTGGGGCGACCAAGCCGGCGGGGGGCGGAATTTCCCCGCAAGAGGTCTTCATGCAACAGGCCGGGAGGCCTGTCCTATACCACTTCCAAGACCGCCCACCCCGGCAGCGACGCCGGCTTGTTATTCAAGAACAGAATCCGCCGCGTCTTCGGAAACGGCAGGTTCGAGCCGAGCACCCTGCCGTAAACCGACACCTGCTGCAGAATCTGCCGGTAAGTTGGATCGCCCGTATCGAGCCAGGCGCTCTTGCTCAGCAACCCGCCGCCCCAGCCCAGCGAGAGCAGGCACTGGCCCGCCTGGCGCGCATCGGCCAGCCGTCGCTCCAGATCCTCGATTTGCCGGGCGAGCAGTTCGAGGCCCGTCCAAACGGCGTATTGCTTGTGCGCCACCAGCAGCCGCGCGGCATAGTCGTTGGCCGCGTCGAAAATGCGGCTGCGATCGAAGGATTCCTGCCAGTGCACTACCCGGCGGATCTCCGGCTGCGTGAAGAACGTTTTTTCCTGCCAATTCCCTTCGAAAATGAAGCCGGGCGGCGCCATTTCCGCGAAGACCGGCGTGCTATCGTCCGGGCGCGAGCCATCCACCGTGCCGCGCCCGCTCTGTTTCCAACCCAGCGCGTACGAGCCGCCGCGCGCCTGCAGCGTGGAGACGCGCAGCAGATACACCTTGAATCCCGCGTGCGTCACCGGCGCCGAATCCGCCACGCTCACCAGGCGCATGCGGCTGATGCCCGCGTTGCCCAGTGCCTGCTCTTCCGGCCCTTCCGCCAGGCGCCGCGGCACGCGCTCGCCCTGCGTCCGCGCGGCCACGTCGTTCAGCATCCCGCTCTTCCAGTTCGCGCAGACCATGCCGGTGCGCAGGGCGCCCTTGATGGCCGTGCCCGGCACATATGGCCCCGACGCGCCCATTGCGAACGTCGGGATGTGCAGGCTCTCGCCGCTAGCCCTATTCCAATAAGCCGAATACGCCGGCGATTCAAACGGAATTCTGCGCCCGGCGAAGTTCTGCGCGAACCCGCCCCACGATGCGAAATCCAGCTTGTCGGCGCGCTTCAGTTGCGCCAGGTATCCATCCAGGCGCGGCCCCTTCGCCAGCAGACGGAAGATGCGCCCCTGGTCGAGCACGTTCACCTGGTCCTTCCACACCATGTAATCGATGGGCGAAAGCTTGCGTCCGTCGCCCACCAGCAGCGGCGTCAGGCAAGTCAGGCGATATCTCATACCGCTCCCTCACGGTCGCGGCTCAGCCGGGGCAGCGGAATCGACAAGGCGAAGCCGGCGCGAAATACCGGGTGCGCGAAGCCCTCGGGCGCAACGTCGGGCGCCGCGCCGTGGATGGTGTCGCCCGCCACCAGCACGGACCCTTCGGCCACCATCTGCAATTGCTTCTTGCGCTCGCCAAACCCCGCCGGACTGTCGATGCGCCCGCCCCGCGCGATCACGGTATAGTTGCCGCGCTTCCAATCCACCGCGTCGCCGACGCCAGGTGTAAACAACGACAGCAACCAGTGCGACGTTACACCGGGTGGCGCCGCCGGAGGCTCCGGCGCATCTTCGACCTCCGCGGCTTCGACGGGAGCCGAACTCGCCGCGTCGCCGCGCCGCCGTGCCGCCGGGTCGAGCCCCGCATCCGGCAATATCATGTCCGGCAGCATACCCTCCACAAACTCCGGCTGCGCGCTCCGTCCCCAGCCGCGCGAGCGTTCCCCGCCGAATCCGGAATCCGCCAACAGCTTGAGCGCGCCACGCACCAAGCCGGACCACTGCGCGTGCGCCGCCTCATCCGTGAACGATACCATCGCCCACAATCCCGCATCGCGGCGGAATTCGATGCAAGCCGTCGCGTGCCGCTCCGCATTTCCCGTCAGCCGGTCGATGGCCGCGCTCCAGCGCACATTGTAGCGGAACGGTCCCGTCCGTCCAGCCGGCAAAAGGCATTCGCTCGCGCCGTCCACCGTCCACTCGTCTTCGTGCAAGGGCTGCCCGCCCAAGATGGCCGCTACCAGGTGCAGAGGAATAAATCGCGCGCCCTTCCAACGCGTCTTCACCGCGCTCACGCCACCCGCCGGAGGCCAGATGCTGCGCGGCGGCACGATGAAAGCGGTCTCGCCCAGAAACGGGAAACAGGAGCTGAAACGCACCGCTGGCCCCTCCGCGTTGCGCGCGGTCGCATCCAGCCACGCGTCGCGCATGCCCAGCGTGGACATGGCGGCCGTCACCGCAGCATACATCGAATCGCTGTGATAAATCGGATCGACGCGATTGCGCGCGCCCGAATCCGGCCCCGAGCGCCAGGGGCCGGCGGGACGCAGTTTGACGATCAGGCCATCATTCCAGCGAGGATGCAAGCGCGGATTCATCACTCCTCGTGCAGGAACGCGAAGGCGGCTTCCTGGAAGCCGGTCTGCAAGGCGGCCAGGTCGAGTCCGGCGCCCAGATCCTTCTGCGCCGCGCCCGACGCATAGTAGCTCTTGCCGCGCCAGGTCAGCTTCAAGTTGGCCAGCCGCACCCGGCCGCTGCCGCGCGCTCCGCCGCCGCCCAAGCTGTCGTCCTCCAGCATGCGCAGCCCTTCCAGCACGCGCAGGAACAGCGGCGCATCTTCTTCGCACAGCACATCCATCACCAGGCGGACCCGGAAGCGCGCCCCCGCGGGCACCCGCTCCAACGTGCGCGGATTCGCCTGCGAGGTGATCCGGTCAATGGCGTTCTCGCTCTTCACCTCGGTCAGTTCATCGTCCAGGTTCTCGCGCATCTGCGCGGTGATGCTGTCCGGATCGAGCGGCGCGTCGTAAACCGCCAGGCGCGCCGGCGTGGCCTGCGAGCTTTCCAGCGCCTCACCGGCGGCGCGGTCCATACGGCCGGGACTGCGGCCGAATATCAGGCAGATCTCATCGTCGGGCCGGTCGCTCTGGTGGATGCGCACTTCCTGCCCCTTGCGCTTGGAAAGATACACCAGTTCGGAAGGCACCGCCAAGCCGGAAGACTGCTCCAATAAAGACCGCAGCTTGCCGCGCAGGGAGCTGCCCGGCACGTAGGGGCGGCCGAAGGCGTCCTTCACCACCGGATTGTCCGATCCGCCGATCTCCAGCGAACCTTTGCCCGCGCCCACGTGGAGTCCGGTCTCGCAGTGCAGCTCGCCTTCCAGGATCAGCTTGCCCAAAAACTTCAGTTCGGTTTGCGTCGTATGCGCGCTCATGTCGATTTACTCGTTGTAGGCCACGATGGCC
>Ga0187871_10001607_pt1 | contig 19416 bp, 17 predicted proteins | sample June2016WEW_16_1_FD_132988 | JGI IMG/M metagenome (GOLD analysis project Ga0187871, IMG submission 132988) | Peatland microbial communities from SPRUCE experiment site at the Marcell Experimental Forest, Minnesota, USA - June2016WEW_16_10 | ecosystem: Environmental > Terrestrial > Soil >...
GAGGCAATTCGACCTGACGTGCATGTCAAAGGCGGGGACTATACCGGCGACCTCATCGAGCGCGAAACCGTGGAACGTCACGGAGGCAGGGTGGCGATCGTTTCGTATCTGGCTGGTTTTTCCACCACTTCATTCGTGGAAAAAATCAAATCGATATCCTGATCGGCTGGTCGGGCCGATGGGGATTTCATGCGGTAATGCAGGGCCTGCGGCGGTGAATTATTAACAAAGGGCGATCTCCATGACGACCACAACGGCGACAACATCCCTGGAAGAACGACTCAGGGCGAATCCTGATTCGCTCGTATTTTCACGTCTTGCCGATGATTACCTGCGTAACGACGAAATCGATAAGGCCATTGAAACGTGCAAACGGGGGGTGACGCGGCACCCGGACACGACCACCGGTCGCATCGTGCTCGGCCGCTGTTACATGCGGCAGGAGCGCTGGAAAGAGGCGATCGACGCCTTTGCCGAGGTCTGCAGGCTCGATTCCAGAAACTTGATGGCGATAAAACTTCTCGGCGATCTCTTCGCGCGGCAGGGATCGTCGGTCCATGCGGGCGACCTCTACCGGCTTGTCGCGGCCATGGATCCCTTCGATGCAAAGATGGCCGCCGTTGCCGCGCGGGTCGTCGGGCCCGAAAAAACCGACCTTTTCGGCATTCTCGCGGATGCCGAAAAAAACGCCGGCGCGGTCGCATCCACGGGCGGGCCGGGCGGAAAGAACAGCGGCGCTTCTTCAGCCATTCACGAGACGATTGAAACGCCACTCGATGCTTCGGCGGATTCGTCATCGAAGGGGATTCTTGACACTGAGGAATTAACGGCGTCCGAATCCGTTCTTGAAACCATTGACGGGACCGTTTTCCCCTCGGAACCCGCAGAACCGCTCCGGCAAGGCGCGGGCGCGCCGTCCGACGCTCACGATTCCGCCGTGGCGGAGCTTCTGGCGGAACCGGCGGTCGTGAAAACGGCCTTGCCGGCGGATGACAAAACGGATGAGGCTTCCCCGGAAGGCGAGGTTCTCGCGGCGGCGCCGAAGGGGGTGGAACCGTCCTCCACGATCGATATCGTGACCTCGACGCTGGCGGAAATTTACTTTCAGCAAGGGCAGCTGCGGCGGGCGCTTGCCATCTACCGGAGCCTGTTGAACAGAGACCCGGAAAACGACCAGCTAAAGAAATCCATCGATGCATTGAATGCCGCCATTGCATCCGGTAAGGAGGGCATGCCGACGACGGAGCAGGAGCGGGGAAGGGCGAGCAGAAAAATAATGGAAGAACCGGCCCCGGCGTCCGGTGCCGCGGGACTTCCCGCTTCCGCCGGTCCGGCGCAGGAAGCGAAGCAAGAGGAAAAAATAAAATTTAACGGGATTAAAAAGTCCGATGACCGGTAGCACAGGAGGCTTCGTGTCGAATGAACGGTTGCGCGGGGCGTATCGCCTCCTTGATAAACACCGCTGCTCCCGGATGCTTATCACCGACGTCGTTGACGTAAACTATGTGAGCGGTTTTTCCTCCTCGCGCGCCCTTCTCCTGGTCTCGCGGGAAACAAACCATCTCTATACCGATTTCCGCTACCGGGAAGCGGCCGAGCGGTTCTGCGTAAAAAACCCGGAGTGGCGATTTACCCTTATCAAGGATAACGGATTTTCCTTTCTTGCCGGGCAGTTGCCGCCCCGTTGCGCGGTTGCCGTTCAGTCGGACGTCATGACCATTGACGAGTACAATAGGTTGCGCCGCGCATTCCCGACGGTGCGTTTCGTTCCCCTTGCCGGAGAAATTTCGGATCTCGCGTCGGCCAAGAACCGGCGGGAAATCGGGTTCATGAGGACCGCCGCGCATATCGGCGACGCGGCATGGAAGCGGTTTTGCGCGCGCCTCAAACCCGGCGTCACGGAACGGGAAGCCGCGGGCATCCTCGATGGAATATGCGCGAAGCTCGGCTCGGAGAAACCTTCCTTCGATACCATCGTCCTTTTTGGCAAAAGAAGCTCCCTGCCGCACGGCCGCCCGGGCCCGGGCAGATTGAAGCGGGGGGATTTCGTTCTTGCGGACTTCGGCTGCACGGTCTCCGGTTTCTGCTCGGACATGACCAGGACCGCCGTATGCGGCGCCGCGTCGGAACGCCAGGGGGAAATATACGGTATTGTCAAGGCGGCCCACGACGCCGCGCTTGCGGCGGCAAGGGGCGGCCTTTCCGGTCGCGCACTCGATGCGGTGGCTCGCTCGATCATTGAGAAAGCCGGATACGGCGGTTCATTCGGTCATGGATTGGGTCATGGCGTCGGCCGGAGGGTTCATGAACGGCCGCGGCTTTCCCCCCTGTCCGGGGATATCCTGCGGGAAGGAAACGTGGTGACCATCGAACCGGGAATCTATCTGCCGGGCTTCGGCGGCGTGCGGATAGAGGATATGACGGTACTGCGGACACATGGATCGTCCCCCCTCACCGCATCCCCCTGCGAACTCATTGAGCTTTAGCGGCCCTCCCGGTTGCGGGCAACAGTTGTCACTCCCGGCCCGCGACGCCTCATAACCGCCTCAAATACCGCGAGTTGGAATGATTCCCGTCAGTAAAAAAACCCGAAAAGGCCCGCGTTTCCTTTCGTTTAATGATCGTATAAAATATATTCATTAATTATCAGTGAATTACCCTTGCAATGCGGCTGGGTGCCGCCGACGGGGGAAAGGTGTATCCGGCCATGAATCATGCGCGCTTCCAGGCGCGAACGGGACAATGCATCGGGTCGTAAGAATAGGGATCATCGCCGTTGCCTCGGCATCGGTTTTTATCCTTAGCGGGAGCTATGCCTTTACTCATTCCGGCAATTTCCTGCTCAGGCGCGATCCTTTGCCGGATACGCTGGATGTCATCGTCACCTTTGCCGAAGAGGGGGTGCGGATGCAATACTCGCGGCAACTTTACGATCGCTACCCGGCGGCGCACTGGATCGTTAGTTATCAGGATCTTTCAATTATTAAACCGTATCTTCCCCTGCCGTTCGATTCGACGCGCATCACCACGGTTAATTTCTGCAGACACACCCGCGACGAAATCAATTTTGTCAAAAAGTGGCTTGGTGCGAATAAGGGCCGTTTTTCCGGCCGTTGCCGCCGGCCGGCGATAGGCTTCGTAAGCTGCCCCTATCATGAGCGGCGGATCTATTGGCTTGCATGGAGGGCCGGGTTGACGGCGGATTATTCGCTTTTCTCGCTTCCCGTGCCCCGGTCATGGTATGGCTGGCCGAAGGATTTTTACGCACGGTGGTGGAAGTACGGGTCGGCGCGAAAGCTGGTGCTGAGCGAATATGAGAAGATGGCGGCGGATTGAAACGTTGGCCGAATCTGATAAGAATAATAGTGTGGTCTTAAAGGGAAATGAAAAAAGTAACGAACGCATGATATCAACGGAACAGTTTCATTCGAATTATCAGACACCCATAATGCCGGAATCAGTAGTAGATTTTTCCCAACTCAAAAAAAATCTTAAAAAGGATTTCTCCGGTCTGACGCGAATAAAAGTCGCCTTATTAGGTGATACGGCGACGCAGTTTTTATCGCAGGCAATTCGCGGAATGGGCTATCGGCATGGTTATAATATTGATTTATGGGAGGCTGAATTTAACCAGATTAGCCGACAAATTCTGGATTATTCTTCCGAGTTATATCAGTTTAGCCCTGAAATAGTCATTTTATTTGAATCGTCCCATAAATTGCTTAATAAATTTAACAGGCTTAATCCCATAGATAGATTAAGTTTTGCCCAACAATGTATCGACAATTTGAATTTATTGACTAATACACTTCTGGAACGATGCAACTCAAAAATTATTTATTTCAATTTTTCTGAAATTAATGACATGGTGTTTGGTAATTATGCGAATAAAATTCCATCCTCATTTATATGCCAGCTTCGCAAATTGAATTATTTGTTGATTGAAAAGGCTTCAAATACTCCGCATCTCTTTATTTGCGATGTAGCTTCCATTCAAAACCGATTTGGCAAACAGAAGATATTCTCGCCGGCAATGTATGTAACGGCTGAAATGGTAGTAAGTTTAGATATTCTTCCCGAGATAGCCAACGCGGTGGTAAGCATTATTGCCGCAATGAATGGGAAGTTTAAAAAGTGTATCATTTTTGATTTGGACGACACGATTTGGGGAGGAGTCATCGGTGATGATGGAATGGAAAATATCCAGCTGGGGAATTTGGGAATAGGGAAGGCATTTTCAGAGTTTCAATACTGGATAAAATCATTGCAGCAACGAGGTATCATTCTGGCGGTATGCAGCAAGAACAGTGAAGACATAGCCAAAAAGCCTTTCGAAAATCACCCCGATATGGTGCTACGGCTGAATGATATCGCAGTCTTTGTCGCTAATTGGGAAAACAAAGTTGATAATATTTACCGAATTCAGAAAATTCTGAAAATCGGATTTGATTCAATGGTCTTTATAGACGATAACCCCTTTGAGCGAAACGTCGTCCGGGATAATATTCCTGAAATCTGCGTGCCTGAGCTCCCCGAAGATCCCGCGGAATATCTCGAATATCTTTACGGTCTTAATTTATTTGAGACGGCTTCCTCTTCTTTGGAAGATGGAGATCGCACCAGGCAATATCAGGTAGAAACGGAACGGGCCATCGCGCTGGAAAGCTTCGTTAATGTCGATGACTTTCTTAAAAGTTTAAACATGCTTTCTGTGGTAACATCGTTTAATGCATTTAATACACCGCGCATAGCCCAATTATCGCTACGCTCCAACCAATTTAATTTACGCACGATTCGTTATTCCGAAGAAGATATTAGAAAAATATCCGAATCGAATGACTACCAAACTTTTGCATTTACTCTTCAAGATAAATACGGTGACAATGGAATAATTTGCGCCATTATTCTTAAAAAAGAGAACGACGATACCTTTTTCATCGATACGTGGTTCATGAGTTGCCGCGTATTGAAACGCGGCATGGAAGGTTTCGTTCTCAACACGATAATTAAAAAAGCTAAAGAAGCTGGTATTAAATTTTTGAAAGGCGAATATATTCCTACGGCAAAAAACGGATTGGTAAAAAACCATTTTAAAAACCTCGGATTTTTTCAGACCGGCAATTTTTGGACGCTGAGGGTTGAAAAGTATCAGGAAAAAGAATGTTTCATAATGGCGCAATAGATTCAAAAGTACAGGAGTAAATTATGGATCGAAACGAAATTTTATTGAAATTAACCGAAATCGCCAGAGATATTTTTGAAAATGAGGATACTGTTTTGACTGATGCAACTAATGCTAATGATGTGGATGGCTGGGATTCATTGACAAATATTCAATTTGTAATAGCAATTGAAAAGGCTTTTTCAATACGATTGGCTTCCAGAGAAATACAGAGCTGGGAAAGCGTCGGAGAAATTATCAGCTCGATTGCTTCAAGAAATAGATGACGCCATGGCATTAACTAAGCTTGACCGCTATGTTCTTTTGGGCTCTGAGGTTGAGGTAAAGCAGTTGCTCACTGTTCTGCAATCTGAGGGATATACAGTTGAATTTTGCATTATTCAGGAGACACAAGCGGCACAGATAGCCGGGATACCGGTTTACCGGCTTTTTGACGAAGCAATTCGAACGAAGCCTAAAAATAATCTTACACTGATTATTTCATATTTTGGCTATAAGATTGATTATGAAAAAATAAATATTTCTTTCGCTGAACTTGGATTCACCCGCTTCATCACCTACTGGGATGTGTATTCATTATTGTATGAGCGAATGGGCGCCAATTATTGGCTGACCGATCCGCATTTTTATGACGATAAGCGCCCTGCAATAGAGGAAGTAGGAACATTATTTGCCGATGAAACCAGCGGGAAGTTGTTTAAAAACCTGATTAGCGGGAGAAAGAACCTTGATTTTAGCAAGATCATTAGAACCAATTCGATGAAGGATCAATATTTCCCGGGCGATGTGCCTGAATTGCTATTCAGTAATTTTATCGATTGCGGCGCATACACCGGCGACACCTATCTTGAATGTTTAAAACGAAACAAACCGCTTTTAACTTACATAGCTTTTGAGCCTGACGAAAATAATTATAAAAAATTAAAAACTGCAATAACGCGCCATTCGTCCCCGAGCAGTATTGCGCTGGCTTTTCCCTGCGGTGTTTGGTCATCGACCCGAAAATTGTGTTTTTCGGAGAACGGAGAATTGGACAGCAAGGTCAATGAAAATGGAAAATCGATTATCCAATGTGTTGCAATAGATGAGGCGATAGCCGGACTTCGTGTCGATTCGCTAAAAATGGATATAGAAGGAGCCGAATACGAAGCGCTTTTAGGCGCGAAAGATACTATAATCGCCAACAAATCTTCCCTCGCTATCAGTATATATCATAAGCCAGAAGATATATTTGCAATCCCGCTCTTGATCCATTCATGGTTCTCGAAGAAAAAAATGTATATGCGCGCCCATGCATTATGTGGCTTTGAGCTTGTCCTGTATGTTTTCCCGGAATAGGTATTGCGATAGTTATGATATTTAACTCTTTGGAATTTTTAGCATTTTTTGGAGTTTTTTTTGCTTTGTACTGGGTTGTATTTGCAAGAAACTTAAAGATTCAAAATCTTTTTTTGCTCATTTCAAGCTATTTATTTTACGCCTTTGCCGATTGGCGCTTTCTGATAGTGCTGCTTTTAAATTCCGCAGCAAATTATTATCTTGGGCTGGCCATATATAATGGCGACTCTGAAAGAAAACAAAAAACACTTCTGCGGATAGGGCTTTTTTTGGGTGTAGGTACGCTTATCTACTTTAAATACACCAATTTTTTTATTCATGGTTTTACTAATCTATCTAATGCGATCCATCTGCATACCAACCTTCGAACGATAAATCTTATACTGCCCCTCGGCATAAGTTTCTATACCTTCCGGACCCTGAGTTATCTATTGGATATTTATTATAAAAAAATGCAACCGACGCGTAATTGGGTGGATTTTTTCTGCTACGCATCGTTTTTCCCAGAGATCCTCTCAGGCCCGATAGACAGGGCGCGTACCTTTATACCTCAATTGCAAAAAGTAAGAACATTTGATTATGTCAAAGCGGTGGACGGAATGAGGCAAATCCTCTGGGGGTTATTTCAAAAGGTGGTAATCGCGGATAATTGCGCTCCATTGGTCACGTATATATTCAATAATTATAAGCAGCAAACAGGAATCACCTTATTATTGGGCGCTTTCTATTATGCTTTTCAGCTATATGCGGATTTTTCCGGTTATTCCGACATGGCCATTGGTATAGGAAAACTTTTAGGCTTTGACTTAACCCGGAACTTTAATTTTCCTTTTTTTTCAAAGAACATATCGGATTTTTGGCGCAAATGGCACATTTCTTTAACACAATGGCTAACGGATTATGTTTTTACGGCTTTGACCGTTCGGTGGCGTAATGCAGGGAAAACCGGTATCGTGTTTTCCATCATCGTGACTTTTATCATTATCGGGGCCTGGCATAACGCCAACTGGACATGGATTGTTTTTGGAGGTTTAAATGGATTACTATTTATTCCGCTGATATTAAAAGGCAATATATTGAAAGGTGGCGTAATTGCCAAAGGGCGCTCATTTCCAAATTTCAAAGAATTTTTATCAATGTTGGGCACTTTTACTGCTGTGATGCTCCTCATGGTTATCACCAGGTCGTCAACGATTTGGCAGGCATGCGATTACTTGGGAAGAATCTTTTCCGTTTCATTATTTACGTTTCCAAAAGTTTTAAGTATTAAAACGATTTCAATTATTTTTATCTTTATCTTTATCGAATGGCTTCAACGGGATAAAATGCATGGCTTGCAATTATCAAAAGTTAAATCACCGATTGCGCGACTTATTATCTATTACATATTGATATTTGCCATTATTTTATTAAACCCCGGACCCGCACAGGAAACGTTCATTTATTTCAAATTCTAGGAACCATGTTGCGGCAATTCATAAAACGTCTACTGATATTTTTTGTTTTTCCTGCATTGGCCATTTGCTCAATTCTGGAAATAGGCGTTCGCTCCATCCCCAATAATTATTCCTATCAAAGTCGATATCTGGCAAGGCACGCCCATGAAATCCAAACCCTAATATTAGGGGGATCAAACGGCTTTTATTCAATAGTGCCGGAGAAAGTCGATGGCTTTGCTTTTAATGCTGCTGCCGTTTCTCAGACATTTAAATACGATTTGTTTATTTTAAAAAAATACCTGCCCCGAATGAATAATTTAAAATTTGTAGTGCTGCCGGTATCGCCTTGTTCCTTTTATTACAGGCTGGAAGATGTGGAACCATACAGGATAAAGAATTACTGCATTTACTATGAATGTAATTACTATCCGATGTCATTGAAGAAGCATTTTGAAATCCTGAACGAAAAACCATTTGAAATTGTCAAACGCATAATAAAATATCACTTAACCGGAGACTACGGGCATTTAACGTATCGCAGCTCAGGTTTTGGAACCGCCTGCTCGAAATCCGCAAAAAGCCGTGACGATCTTGATGAATCAGGCATTATACGGGCACAAACCCATTCTTTCATAAACGATTCGACAAATATTGATGAAAACAAAGCATTTTTCGACACGATAATTAATCTTTGCAGCCGACACAAAATCGGAATCCTAATAGTAACACCTCCCGTATGGCCTACCTATTTAAATCATATTTCAAAGCGCCAAACGTCTCGAATAATTAGTATATGCGAAAATGCCGCAAAAGACGATTGTAATATACGTTATATTAATTATCTGACTGACAAGAGGTTGCTATCGGTAGAATATTTTCATGACGGCGATCATTTGAGCGAAATTGGCGCAGTTAAAATGACGGGATATTTAAACGATTCCATAAGGGCATATGCGACAATGCGTAAAATCTTATAATATCCGAGCATAGTATTACATACAACTTATGGATAATATTAAAACCATGCGATGAACCAAAGTGTATCGTATGCACATTGTATATATTGAATCACGATAAATGCAGGTCGCGGAAGATGTCCGGGAAATTTGACCCGAAGCGATCGCAAAAACTTTAGAGAGCGAACACCGCTGAAAACCATGGAATCGCAACCTACCCTTACCATCGAAGCCGGCAAACTGGAACGTCAGTACTTCAGCGACCTGTGGCGTTTCCGGGAACTCTTTCTGTTCCTTTCGTGGCGCGATATCCTGGTCCGTTACAAGCAGACCGTCATCGGCATTTTGTGGGCGGTTCTGCGGCCGTTTCTGACCATGGCGGTTTTTGTCTTTATTTTTGGAAAACTCGGCCGTTTTCCCAGCGAAGGCGGGGCGCCCTATCCGATCATGGTTTTCGCCGGAATGCTGCCCTGGCAGTTTTTCGCCACCTCTTTTTCCGAAAGCAGTTCAAGTCTGCTTGCCAACAGCAATATGATCTCGAAAATTTACTTCCCCCGCATAATCCTGCCGTTCAGTTCAATTGTAACGAGTTTCGTCGATCTCCTCTTTTCATTCGCCGTACTGATTATTCTCATGGTTTGGTACGGGTACGCGCCGAGCGTCCGGATCGTCACCCTCCCGCTCTTTATCGCCCTCGCCTTTCTTGCCGCGCTGGGGCCGGGCGTGCTGATCGCAGCCCTCAATGTCAAGTACCGCGATTTCCGGTATGTCATTCCCTTTATCGTGCAGATCGGGCTGTATGTGACGCCGGTGGGCTTCAGCAGCCGGATCATTCCGCACAACTACCAGCTTCTCTATTCGCTCAACCCGATGGTGGGAATAATCAACGGTTTCCGGTGGGCGATTATCGGGGGAAAAACCGCGATCTACCTGCCCGGATTTTTCCTGTCGCTGATCCTTGTCGCCGCGTTGCTCGCGGTGGGGATCCGGTATTTCCGGAAAACCGAAAAATATTTCGCCGACCTCATTTAACAATCCGATTTTCCACTATGTCTGATAGAGCAATAATCGTCGAAGGCCTTTCAAAATCATATCTGATTAACCGTGCCGGCCGGGAGCGATACACGACGCTGCGGGATGTCATGGCGCAAAAGACGAAACAGCTGCTGAAAAGAATTACGCGGCCATTTGCCTCGTCAAAGGCGGCAGGCGTCGGCGGGCGCGAGGAGTTCTGGGCGCTCAGGGATATTTCGTTCGAAGTCAGGCAAGGCGAGCGGATCGGCATCATCGGCCGGAACGGGGCGGGAAAATCGACCCTCCTGAAGATCCTTTCCCGGATAACCTCGCCGACAAAAGGTTCCATAAAAATTCATGGCCGGGTCGGCAGCCTGCTTGAAGTCGGTACGGGTTTTCATCCCGAACTTTCCGGCAGGGAGAATATCTTTCTGAACGGCGCCATTATCGGCATGCGCAACGCCGAAATCAGGAAGAAATTCGACGAAATCGTCGCCTTCGCCGAAGTTGAAAAATTTCTTGATACGCCGGTAAAGCACTACTCGAGCGGCATGTACGTACGGCTGGCGTTTGCCGTGGCCGCGCACCTGGAACCGGAGATACTCATCGTCGACGAGGTGCTGGCGGTCGGGGATAGCCAGTTCCAGAAAAAATGCCTGGGAAAGATGGGGGACGTAAGCAAAAATCAAGGAAGAACGGTGCTGTTTGTGAGTCATAACATGACGGCAATAAAAAGTCTTTGCAACAGCGCGCTTTTGCTGGAAAAAGGAATGCTTATTGAAAATGGAAATTCGGATGATGTAGTAACAAGTTATATTAAAAAGGGAAATAAATCTTCATCTGCAATTGAATGGAATGATCCTCTTAACGCACCGGGTAACGAAAATGCATATCTTAAATCGGTAAAATTACTCAATGCGGAAAATATATCAATAGGAATGTGTGATATAAGCGAGCCGGTGCTTCTTGAAATTGAATATTGCGTTCAAAAATCGGATACGATCCTCAATCTTTCCATTTCAATATTCAATCAGGAGGATATTTACATCCTGGCTTCGCCTTCGGTAACCGATCATAATTGGTTCTTAAAAAAACATCCCGTCGGGCTTTTCAAGAGTAAATGCATTATTCCGGCGAATCTTTTAAACGCGGGGTGTTACGGCATAAGCGTTCTTCTTGTTGATAACGGCAGGCATATTATCGGCCAGGCTGATCGCATAGTGTCAATAGAGATGGTCGATTCAGGTTTAAACAGGGGGGGGTTTTTCGGTCCTTGGAGTGGAGTCGTGAGACCAAGCCTCGCCTGGAATACGACGTTGGTCGATAAAAAATCGGGCTAAGTGGAAGAGAAGGATGAAAGCCGCATGTTTCAAAACTCTCGAAACCATTATCGCTATATTTCGAAGATCAACCTTCGCGATTACCGTTATATCGCCTGGCTAGGATCTAAGGTTTGCAATTGCATCAGGGATATGCGGGCGATTGCAGAAAATCTTCTGTATAGCGTTAAATCAAAACGCGATTTGATTATTATCGACGATATTTTTCCGCATTTACTTTCAGCATTTAAAATTGCGGAATTTAATTGTTACCTCGGGCATTTTAAAAATGTAATAATCCGGTCTACGGGAAAATCTTTCCCTGCAATTAAAGAAAAGAGGAGTTTCAGAAAAATCGTGAAAGAATATGAAAACATCTATCCCCAATTCAAGGGCAAGGCGCGAAGGTACAACCGCTTTAACAAGTTGAAGTGCAAATTGGTCTATGTGATATTTCTTAAAAATGCGTACGATGCAATAGATAAAATTGATGAGTCAAAAACGCCATTTGTTTTCACGCTGTATCCCGGCTCGTTTTTTGAATTGCATCAAATTAATTCCGATAAAATGCTGTCCAGGGTTCTAGCTTCGCCGAATCTTAAGAAGATAATCGTTACTCAAAAAATAACCCATCAGTACCTTACCCAAAACAATGGATGCCCTGAAGAAAAAATCAAGTTTATTTATGGAGCAGTAATACCGATGGATAAATTAGTACAAAAACCGTTTCCGAAAAAATATTATCCTAAAAATAAAGATTCATTTGATATCTGTTTTGTCGCCATGAAATACATGCCGGAAGGCCGCGATAAGGGGTATAATATTTTTATTGAAGTCGCGAAGAGATTGGCCGTTCTCAATAAAAGAATGCGATTCCATGTCGTAGGACCTTGGACCGGAGATGATATCGATATATCCCCTATTCAAGATAGGCTGGAATTTTATGGATCGCGATTTACGGATTTTTTCCCAGAGTTTTATTCGCGAATGGACATCATTCTATCGCCAAATGCGCCATTTATTCTTCTCCCGGGCGCCTTCGATGGATTTCCAACTGCAAGCTGTATTGAAGCCGGGGTCTGTGGAGTTGCCGTTTTCTGCACTGATATTTTAAACTTAAATATGGTATTTAGGGATCGGGAAGAAATTGTCATTATCCCCAAAGATGCGTCGTCCATTGCCGATATCATTCTGGAATATTTCGATAACCTTAATGAATTGTATGGATTGGCGAATATGGGTAAAAATGCGTTCAGGAGATATTTCGGTTACGACTATCAAATGAAACCGAGAATAGAATTGCTATCTCAATGTATGTCCAATTGATACGTGGATTACGAATTTAATAAGTTGATCCAACAAATTAAATCATTCTTTCCGCTTTGGGATTATAAACAGTATAGAGGATATTGTATGAAGCTTACTTCGTTTCTATCTGACAAAGAATTGAAAACGAGGGGATTTAAATCCATAGGAAAAAATGTTAAAATCAGCAAATATGCGCGTTTTTATGATACCGCTTCGATTTCCATCGGAAACAATGTCCGGATAGATGATTTCTGCATATTGTCCGGCGCTATAAATCTAGGCTCGAATATTCATATCTCAGCATACTCGGCTCTTTATGGTCAGTATGGAATAGAGATGCAGGATTTTTCCGGCGTGAGTCCCCGATGCACGATATTAAGCGCTTCGGATGATTTTTCTGGGGAGTATATGGTAGGTCCCATGGTACCCGAAGATATTCGAGGCGTTAATAAAGGGAAAGTGATGATCGAAAAATATGTGCAGGTGGGTGCAGGGTCTATTATCATGCCCGGCGTCATACTGGCGGAAGGATCCGCAATAGGCGCAATGAGTCTCGTAAAGGGCAATGCCGACTCTTGGAGCATCTACGCAGGAGTTCCAGCCCGCTTTCTGAAAAAAAGAATGAAAACAATAAAAAAAACGGCGGATACGTTTCTGCATAACTCAGAATCATGACAAAGGAAGAAATGAAAAAGAAATTGGAAGTGAGTAAACTTGCGATATTTGGCGGTTCTCCGGCATTTCCTGAAAAGCTCCATGTCGGCCGCCCCAATATAGGCGACCGCGAAGTCCTTGTACGCCGCCTTAACGAAGCGCTTGACAGGAAATGGCTCACCAATAGAGGTCCCCTGGTGCAGGAGTTTGAACGCACCATTGCGCGATATACTGGCGTCAAACACTGCATTGCCATGTGCAATGGCACTATCGCCCTGGAAATCGCAATACGCGCGCTGGGGTTAAAAGGCGAGGTTATCGTCCCATCGTTTACCTTCATCGCCACGGCCCATGCCCTGCAATGGCAGGAAATCACCCCCGTATTTTGCGATGTAAGGACTTCGGATTTTACACTGGATCCATCGCGAATAGAGGAACTGATAACTCCCCGAACCACCGGGATCGTCGGGGTGCATCTGTGGGGTAGACCGTGCGATATACTTCATATTGAACAGATAGCCCGCAAGCGGAATTTGAAAATTCTCTATGATGCGGCGCATTCGTTCGGCTGTTCCTATAATGGGCGCATGATTGGCTGCTTCGGCGATGCGGAGGTATTCAGCTTTCACGGGACAAAATTTCTTAACTCCCTCGAAGGCGGGGCGGTGGTAACCAACGATGACGATCTTGCAAAAAAAATCCGCCTTATGAAAAATTTCGGATTCGATGGTTACGATACTGTCATTTACATAGGTACTAACGGCAAGATGAATGAATTCTCAGCGGCAACAGGACTGACCAATTTTGAAGCAATTGATCAATTCGTCGAGGTAAACAGGCGCAATTATCATGTATATAAGCGGGAGCTTGCCGGAATTCCCGGAGTACATTTTGTTGAGTACAATGAACGGGAAAAATGCAATTATCAATATATCGTCATTATCATTGACGAAACGAAGACTGGTCTGGATTGCAACAGCCTGGTCAAAATATTCCATGCCGAAAATGTGCTGGTCAGGCGCTATTTTTATCCAGGGTGCCACCAGATGGAACCATACCGGTCATTTTTCCCTCATGCAAAAATGCTCCTGCCGAATACCGAACGATATTCCCCGCGCGTCATGTCACTTCCCACCGGAACATCGGTGCAACCGGAACAGATTGTCGCCATGACTTCCCTTTTAAAATATTTGTTACGGAATGCGGATTCGATTAAAAGCACTTTGAAGAAGGCATGATAAAAAAAGGCGCCGGCAATGAGTGAAAATCCTAAAGTCAGCGTATGCATGATGACCTATAACCACGAGCGGTTTATCGCTCAGGCCATAGAAAGTGTTCTTGAACAGAAAACCGTATTTGACTTTGAATTGGTTATTGGCGAGGATTGTTCAACCGATGGAACACGGAAAATTGTCGCTGAATATGCCCGGAAATACCCTGAAAAAATAAGGGCGATGTTCAGGGAAACAAATCTGGGAATGACAGCAAATTTTCTTCAAACATTGAGCGAGTGTCGAGGGCACTATATCGCACTGCTTGAAGGCGACGATTACTGGACCGCCCCGCTCAAGCTGCAAAAACAGGTGGATTTTTTAGACGTACATCCCTTGTACAGCTTGTGCTGCCACTGTTACAAAATATACGATGAGGAAAGTAAGAACTGGGATCCCGATGACGGCAACCAGACATTATTCGCCGATGCGGGAGAAGGGAAAGACATTACCGTTGATATTTTTTTCAACTACCGTATCGATTGGTTGATACATCCGTTAACCGTTGTTTTTAGAAAAGAAATGCTTGATATCGGCATAAGTGCCAAATATAAACATTTCAGTGATGTACCTCTGTTTTACCATCTGATAGCTAAAGGGAAAGGCCGTCGGTTTAATTTCATCGGCGGAGTTTACCGGAGGCATCGTGGCGGTATATTCAGCAAAAAAAGTGCAATTGAAAAAGCGGAATGGATATATTTGGCTTACAAGGAATTATATGAAGCCTGTACGACGCCGTTTATTAAAAAAGCCTATCTTGCCGCCTATACCAATTTCATCTATTGCACCATACGAAATACAAAGAGGCCTTATTTAAAAAAAAGCCTGTACTATAATATGGCTAAACTTTTTCTTCTTTCACCCGGACGCTTCATTATGAAAGCAATGAAATTCGGTTATTACTCATTTCATCTTGATGCTGTGGTGAAAAAGTGGGAATAAATATGTTTTTCCGGACAGTGAAAATTGTTATCAAAAAAAGTATCATATGAAAATGCCATACATTGACAGCATCGAAAACACAAAAATCGAAACAATCGACGAATGTCCCTGGTGTAACTCAAACGATAAAAAACATCTTTTTACAGAAAATGGCTTCCCATATGTGCAATGCATGCGTTGCAGTTTAATATATCTTCGAAAAAGAATACGTGAATCAAACATTCACGAAATATATGATGATTTATCCTATTCAGGCGGCATTGACCGTACATGGGCCCTGGAAAATGCGCGTAAAAGATTTATACTGCTCAATATCCGGGGAGGGAAAAAGCGCATACATGAGGATGCCGCCGGCATAGGCGCATTTGTTCGAACCTGCCAAGACCACGGACACGAAATATCGGGGTCCGATATTGGTTTGCATTCCATTATTAATGCTAAAAAATATTTTGGAGTAGATGTTAAGCATGGGACGTTAGCCCAGGCGGGGATAGACATGCACTGCCTTGATATTCTTGCTTCCTTCAACTTGTTATCACATCTCTACCATCCATTTGATTATATGAAGCTTGCGCATAGTCTTTTGAAAAAAGATGGAAGGTGGATTATCAGAACGGGAGACCGTACGGGAATAATGAAGTATTTATTCCGTGGAAGCTGGGGCGCGCCGGAGCATGTTCATCATTATAATAGAAAACTGCTGGGAAGAATGTTGGATGAAGCCGGGTTTGCTATTTTGAAAATACAACCGTCGATGGATTCTGAATTTCCCTATTTCTTATATAGTTTTTGTATACAGGGGAATTTCTTTTACCACAAGATAGCGCGTCTGATATGCGGATATAGCGGCCTTCTGTGGACCGCATTACGATTACCTAAGGATGATGTCTATATTATAGCGACGCCACATGGAAATTAAGTCGATAAAAAAGGCCGATCCGAAGGTAGTGATACTACATATCATCGATGAGTTCAAAATCGGCGGAGCCCAGACGCATCTGGTTTGCATGCTGAAATCGGCGAGACGTCAATTCCCGGATGTTTCGCATTTTGTGGTGAGCATTTTCAACGACGGCCCGATAAAGACCATGCTCGAGGAAACCGGTATTCCTGCCGTTGTATTAAAAATCCCGGATACGAAGTTATTCGTTAAATCGTTGTCGATTGTCGGACAATTATGCCGGATAATCAAGACCTGCCGCCCCTGCTGCGTGGAAGCCCACCTCACCTGGAGCAGGACGCTCGGGCTCATGGCGGCCCGGCTGTGCGGAGCGCCTCTGCGAATCGGATTCGAGCATGGAGATACGTATTTAAAATCCGCGCCGTGGCGGGTAGTCAACTACTGCAGTCAATTTAACGCTCACCATATCATAGTTTGCAGTAATGCACTGAAGAATTGGGCGCATTCAACGCATCATATCGCAAAAAAACGCATGAAGGTTTTTTACAATGCCGTCGATCTTAATCGATTCGATCGGGACGGAACGCGGGCCGCTTTTTCAAAAAAAGAGCTTGGCTTGAACGAAACGACGATGCTTTTCTGTTCCGTCGGGATATTGGGAAGCGGAATAAATAAACGGGTCGATATCCTTATACAGGCCGTAGCCCTGGCAAGAAAAAATAATAATGATGTCGCTCTCATTGTATGCGGCGATGGGGATCTGCGACCGGGCCTCGAAACCCTCGCGAAAAAGCTGGAAGTGGAAAACCGCGTAAAATTCCTCGGGATGCGAAATGACATTCCGGAAATCCTCGCGGCATGTGATGCGTTTTGTCATGCCGCGCCATTCGAGGCGTTCGGTATCGTTGCCGTCGAAGCCATGGCAATGGCGTTGCCGATAATCGTGCCGGATTCCGGAGGCATACGGGAAATTGTTATTACTGATAATGGTACGGGTTTGTTGTATGAACCGCTCGATGTGTGTTCATTGGCGGATAAGATGGCCCTCCTGGCGGCAAAAACGGCAGAAGCCCGCGCCATGGGTCTTGCTGGTCGCGAAACGGCCAATCGGAGATACAACATTGATAACTACGTAAAGGAACTATATTCGCTTTATGCTTTTCCGGCGTCGAGTATGAAAAATGGATAAGAAAATCCTCATCATAACGCCCTATTTCGCCCCCCAGTGTCACGCAGCCGTATTCAGGGCCTATAAACTCGCCAAGTACCTCCCTCAATTCGGCTGGAAACCCTATGTTTTGACTGTGGATAAAAATTATCTCTATCCCGAAGACCCCGAACTTCTGGGAGATTTACCGAAGGAAGTTGAAGTCCATACGGCGCGCTATGTCGAGCCGACCTTGCGCGGTCTTCGCATGGCGTTGGGCGGCAGAGATCGATCATTCAAGGAAATATCGAAAAGAGCCGATTTTTCGGCGTCATCGCCGGATAAAAACCAATCGGGTGGGATTTTGGCGCGGTTATACAATTATTTGCTTCAAAAATGGATCCTTGTCCCCGACGCTTACTGGACATGGGAGCGATCGGCGATACACGCTGCAAAGGCGCTGATCAGGGAAAATGGCATCGGACTCGTTTTTACCTCGGCGGATCCTTATACGAGCCATGCAATCGGTTTTACTTTAAAAAAAGCAGGCTGCACGTGGGTTGCCGATCTGCGGGACCCCCATACGCATTGCCACTACATGCATTCGAAGTTTAAACGGGTTTTCTGGCGACAGCGGGAAGCGGAGTATAACGCCGTTTTAAACGCCGACGCGGTAACCGTCGCTTCCTCGGCGATCGGATTGATTCTTACCGATATGTATGGCGTGGCGCGGCACGACAAGATTCATTTTATCCCGACCGGACTGGATTTCGCCCTCGTTGGAAACGTTCACGATGCCGATACTCACCCGGACCTGGATGTTCCCTATCTGATCTTTACCGGGGAGTACCTGTCGGACTATGGGGATATTTTTCTGCGCTGTTTCGCCGATGCGATGAAAGAGGCGGATGCTGCGACAAAATACAAATTGGTTTTCGCGGGGAGAAAAGAGGTCAATGAACCGATTCTGCGGCCATATATAAAAGCTTTGAATCTTGAAAAGTATATAGTACTGATGGATCAACTTTCGCAGCGCGAGCTTTACGCATTAATTCAAAGATCGGCCGCGACGATCGTGTGTTCGGGCCCTCATGCACGGTGGTGGTGTCTCCCCGCAAAGATGGTCGATTATATCGCCTTGAAAAAGCCGGTGCTTGCCCTGGTGCCCGATCCGAGCGAAGCGCGGACACGGCTGCATGAAACCGGCCTCGGCATATTTCTTGACGGGAGCGATAATGCCCGCGCCCGCACATTAGCGCTGTTTATTGACAATAAATTGCCGCCCGTTGTTCCGAATGAGGAGGCATGCGGTCGTTATACCGCTCCAAGGCAAACGGAAGAATTCGTTAAAATATTCGAGCGCCTGTAATTTCCCCGGCGAACTTCCGATTCAATGATCCTTTTTTCCTTTGACTATCCGCCCTGCGATGGAGGCATATCCCGCCTGTGCGCCGGAATAGTCGGGCAGTTGCGGCTGAGCGGTGCGGACCTGACCGTTCTTACGCAACGCCCCCCCCGGTATCCGCAGGTTGATTCATACGATATCCAGAGAGTTTTCGGCAACAGGCCGTTACGGGAGGTCCTTGCGTTATTCCGATTGAAACGGCTGGAAAAGTCTGATAGCGCCGTTCTCTGCGGTATCTGGTATCCGGAAGGCGTTATTGCCGTTCTATCCGGGTGCAAAAATATAGTGATTCTCGGCCATGGAAATGAGCTAATGGCCTATAATCGGGGCTGGCGCAAAATAATATGGGATGCCTTGCGCCGATGGGTGCTGAAACGGGCCTCTTGCATAATCGTAAACAGTTCCTACACCGCGGGTCTGGCCGCGCACGCAGCGCCCGGAGCGGTCGTACAGGTCCTTCCCCCGGCAGTCGACCATGTCCGGTTCAAGCCGGGTGACCGGGACGCGGCCCGTGATCGCCTTGGATTGGACAAAAGCGCA
>Ga0187871_10001609_pt1 | contig 19408 bp, 13 predicted proteins | sample June2016WEW_16_1_FD_132988 | JGI IMG/M metagenome (GOLD analysis project Ga0187871, IMG submission 132988) | Peatland microbial communities from SPRUCE experiment site at the Marcell Experimental Forest, Minnesota, USA - June2016WEW_16_10 | ecosystem: Environmental > Terrestrial > Soil >...
TCGTTTGCTTATTCACGAACTTTCATAAAGCATCGTGAATGCCATCGGAGCAATTCGCATTAAACCATTGTGAGAAAAGGAGGTATCGCGCGCCGAAGGACCACAGGCAGCGGAAATGCGACAGGCGTGTCACCGGACCGGTGACAGCGCTGGCGCAGCCCTCAGGCCCGCAGTCCGCTCCACTCCTCAGCCAGCACCATCGAGTTGGCGGGGTTCCGCGGATCGTACATCACCGAGATGTGGCCGAGCGAAGCCAAACTGCCCGGCACGAAAGGCTTCAAACGGGAAATGTCCTGCGAGGCGGTATACTCCACGCCGCGTACCGCATAGGAGTAGACCAGGAGGCCATCATGAATGTCGAGCAGGTTGGCGTCGCCCAGCTTGCCCGAGGAAAGCAGCATCAGACGGCGACGGCGTTCCTTTTCATCGGGCGAGACACGGGAGCGTAGCCATGCGCGTACCGCAATAATCGCCAGCAAGACCACCAGGACGCACAACAGCGCCGCGGTAATGCCATCAGCCGTGGAGTGCACTACGTAGGTTAACCGGCGACAGGGGCTTCCTGGAACACCTTCGCCCAGTCCTTCAGGAACTGCTCGAGGCCCTTATCGGTGAGCGGATGATTAAAGAGCATGTCCAGCACCTTGAAGGGCATGGTGGCGATGTGCGCGCCGGAGGAGGCCGCATCCACTACGTGCGTAGGCGAACGCAGCGACGCTGCCAGAACCTGGGTCCTGAATCCGTGGATCTCATAGATCTCGGTGATGCTCTTGATCAGATCCATGCCGGTCCAGCCGATATCGTCCAGGCGTCCCACGAACGGGCTCACGATGTATGCGCCGGCCTTGGCGGCCAGCAATGCCTGCGCGGCAGAAAAGCACAGCGTGACATTAACCCGGATGCCCTCTTTGCTTAAGGTCGAGGTAGCCTTGATGCCGTCCCGTGTGAGCGGGCATTTCACCACCACGTTCTTGTGCAAGCGGGCCAGTTCGCGGCCTTCCTTCACCATCTGGCCGGATTCAGTGGACACTACTTCCGCACTGATATCGCCATCCACGATGTCGCAGATCAACCTGATCTGCTCTGCGAGAGGCCGGCCTTCTTTGGCGATCAGGGTCGGGTTGGTTGTTACGCCGTCGATGATGCCCCAATTGGCGCCTTTCTTCAACTCATCCAGATTGGCGGTATCCAGAAAAAACTTCACGTTCGTGCCCTCCAGTTCCTCTGAATTATAGCATTGGTATGGTGTCCCGTGGCGCACGCTTCAGCGTGCCGGCGGGACTTTCAAGTCCCGCAGCTAATGCGTCGCCAGCGCGGCCGCCACAGGCCTGCCGGGCAGCAGGAAGGCCACCGTAGTCACGCCATTCTCCGCCCGTATCTCAAAGCGCGCTTCGGCGCCGTAATAGAGCGCCAGACGGCGCCGCACGTTGCTCAAGCCGATCCCCCGGCCGGTCGATGAAGCCGGGGCCGGCGGTCTGTCCCACTCGCCGGAATTAGAGACTTCCACAGACACGCCCTGGCCGGTAGCCCGGACCTTGAGATGGACGAACCCCGCTCCCATGCGGGAAGCCACGCCGTGCTTCACCGCGTTTTCCACCAGCGGCTGGATCGAAAGCAGGGGAATCGTCACCCGCAGGGCGGACGGGTCGGCATCCACTTCCGTGTGCAGTTTGGAGCCCAGCCGCAGCTCCTCGATTTCCAGATAGGCGCGCACGATCCGCAACTCCTCTTCCACCTCCACCAGGCTGCGCTCGGTGCGCAGCAGGTAGCGATAGACGTCCGCCAGGTTCAGCACCAGCCGGCGGGCCTCCGTATTACCGCGATCGATCGTGCCGTACAAGGTATTCAGGGAGTTGAATAAAAAGTGTGGATTGATCTGCGCCTGCAGGGCCTTCAGTTCCGCCTGCGAAACCAGGCTTTGCATCTGCGCGCTGCGAAGCTGTTCCACATGTTCGGCGACCGCGGTGCCCAGGCGCGCCAGCACGCCGAGATCCTCGCTGAGATAGCGGCGTCCGCCGTTGCGCGGACCGAGCAGGAGGTAGGCCGCGTCGCCGCGCGAAAAGCGCATGGGCAGCACCGCTTCGACCCATGCGGGAACCGCAAATTGCGCGGAATCGAGCACGGCTACCGGCGCCGGGAGGGGGCGTCCGTCCGCGGGGTTTTGTTCGGTCAGGTCCCAGCGGGCGGCATGCAGGAAACGCGCGATCGCCTCCGCTGCCAGCCGCGGATATTCGGATTCCACGGCCGCCAGCGACAGGTCCTGCAATTCGCGCAGCGCCTCGTCCACGTTGGCGCGCAGGAAAATCGCGCGGGTAAGCAGGCGCTGGATCCAATTGTGTACCCAGACGAAGAGCGTCAACAGCAACCCCGCCGATACGAAGATCACCCCGGCGTCGAACGGGTGTTGCAGATGTTCGACCAGCACGCGCGACTGCAGGATGCGGATGGTCGCCAGCAGCGCCGCGGCCGCCAGCGTGGCATTCACGACAAAGCGTAGAAACGCATCCATCAACAGGAAGCGGTAATCCTGCAACAGCACCAGCAGCGCCAGGGGCAGACCCGCATGGTGCAGCGCGGCCTCCTTGGACCAGGCAAGCTGCGTGTGCGGCGCGCCGAAGTGCGCGAACGAAATCGCAAACAGAAACAGGCCCATGGCTCCGGCCAGGCGCGATCCCGCGGCGCGATTCTCCTGCCGCCATTCGAGGATCACCGAGAGGATCGTGAGGGCCGCAAATCCCAGCGTCACCACCAGCAGAGCCGCATAGTGCAGGCTGGGCGCGTGGCTCAGCCAGTCGGCCAGGTGCAGCGCCACGGCCACGGCGCTCAGCGCGTAACCGGCCATCCAGACTGCGCGCCGCCGCGATTGCAACGAAATGTGCAGCAGGATCGCAGGCAGCAGGCTCAGGACGGAGAAGCTGAGGGCCACGATTCCACCGGCGATCTGGCCGCCGGCGGGTCCGGCTGCCAGGGCCACCAGGGAGCCCAGGTTCCACAGCATCGCCAGGGCGGCCGCCACCGGCGGCAGCGCGCTGCGCTCCTCGCCCGAACGCCGCCGGTTCACCAGGAAGAAGTACAACAACATCCCGAAGACCACCGCGCCGGCCGAATGGCCGATGGTATTGACCAGGACCGGCTCGTGGATGCTTAGCCAATCGGGCATGGGAACCTGTCAGATTTCAGCTTACAGCAAGTCACTGACTCGCTACGTATTTCTCGACCCACTCCACATGCCGCTGCATGATGTCCAGCAGGAATTTCGGCTCGCGCGGACCGTGCGGGGTGCGTGGGTAGACGACCATCTTCGTGGCCGCGCCTTGCCGCTTCAAAGCATTGTAGAATTCGTATCCCTGCGAGGCCGGTACGCGCACGTCGGCCTCGCCGTGCAGAATCAGCGTCGGCGTGGTCACGCCCTTCACGAAAGCCATGGGCGAATGGTTGTAATAGCCGTCGAAGCTGTTCCAGGGATCGCCCGAGAAGTAATCGGGCAGAAAGCCGGGGATGTCGGACGTGCCCGTGAAACTCCATAAGTCAGTTACTCCGGCGCCTACTGCCGCCGCCTTGAAACGGTGCGTGTGCGTGACCACCCAACTGGTCATGAAACCGCCATAACTCCAGCCCATCACGGCCAAATGGTCCGGATCGGCCACCCCCATCGAAATCGCGCGATCCACGCCCGCCATCAGGTCCAGATAGTCCTTGCCGCCCCAATCGTTCAAATTCGCGAAACGGAAGGTACGTCCGTAGCCGCTCGATCCGCGTGGATTGGCGCGCAGCACCGCATATCCGCGGGCCGCAAAAGTGGCATAGGGATACACGCCGTAGCGGCCCAGAAAACTATCCTGGAAGACTCCCGTAGGCCCACCGTGTATGACTAACACGAGCGGATAATGCTTGCCGGATTCGTAACCCACGGGATAAGTCAGCAGACCCTCGATATCCAACCCGTCCGCGGCCTTCCATGTGATCCGCTTGGTCTCCCCCATCGGCAGCTTGGGAAGGTCTAAGTTGGCGTCGCTGACCCGCTCCGGGACCGTGTCGCCCACCTTTACGACGTAAGCTTCCGGCGCCTGGTCCCAGCTCTCGCCGGTAAAGCCGAAAGCCGTGCCCGTACTGTTCAGGCTTCCCGGCTGCAGCGTGCCGCGCAGCGGCTCATAGATAGGTTTCGGCTCGCCATCGACAGGCATGGCATAGACCACGTTGGCCGTGCCTCTGGCCTCCGCGAACAGGATACGCGCCGAATCGCCCGCCCAGCCGAGTAAGCGAGGCTGTTCATCGAACGTGGGCGGCAGTTCGCGTGCCTCGCCGCTCTGGCGCGTCAGCAGCACGATACGATCGATTCCGGCCCACCGCGCCGGATCGGTGGACCGCAGGTACGCCAGATACCTACCGTCGGGCGAATAACGCGGGCTGCTCTCCGCAGCGCCGGTAGCTGCCACGGCCCGCACCGCGCCGGTCTCCACATTCACTTCCGAAATATCGGATTTAGTCCAGTCGTCTTCGCTGGGCGTAGGCCGGTGCGCGAAGGCGATGGCGCGGCCGTCGGGCGACCAATCGAACTCCGTCGCGTGGCCGGGCGTGTCCAGATGCCGCGGCGTGCGCTTTCCGCTATCCGGCTCCGCCGCCACGATCCACAGGCTGTGGTTCTTCGGGTTTTCGTCGATGACGCGGAAATCGCGCTTCTCCTTTTTCGCCAGTTCCTCATCCGCGCGCGGCTCCATGCCCGCGAATGCCACCCACTTGCCATCCGGCGAGACGTGGAACGCGCCCATCTCGCCTTTCCAATCGGTAAGCATCTCGGCCTCCCCGCCATCCACCGGGATCCGCCATAGGTTCGGCTTGCCGCTGCGCTCCGATGAAAAGTAGATGTACCGGCTATCCGGCGAAAATTCCGGCGCGGTGGCGCTCTTCTCGCCGCGCGTCAACTGCGTGCGATGCGAGCCATCGGCCGCGGCCACGAAGATCTGCGTGTCCACTTCGCTCTTCTCCGGTTCCATGACCGCATGGCTTTGCGTGTACGCGGCCAGCTTGCCATCCGGAGACGGCACTACATCGCCGGCCGGCTGCACCCGCATGGAGATTTCGGGAGTCCATGCAGCCGGCGGCGGCGCCGGCGCCTGACCCCAGGCCGCCACCGCCAACAGCAGCGGAAAAAGCCTGACCTTCATGCCATCGTCCTTTCTAATGCGTCGAGGATGCGGCCGACATTTTCTTCGGTCGAGGAATATCCCATCAAACCAATGCGGAAGACTTTGCCGGCCAGGGGTCCGAATCCGCCCGCGATCTCGATGCCGTATTCGTTCAACAGCCGCTGGCGCACCCGCGCATCGTCCACGCCCTCCGGGACGCGCGGCGTGTTCAAGGTCCACAAACGGTTTTCCGCGGCCACGTGCATGCGCATCCCCATGGCCTCGATGCCCGCCACGAACGCCTCGTGATTCCGGCGATGCCGCTCCCAACGGTTTTCGATGCCTTCCTCTTGCACGATGGCCAAAGCCTCGCGCAGCGCATAGAACATGGTGGCCGACGCCGTGTGATGGTATTTCCGGTCGCGGAAGTAGCTTTCGAGCAGCCGTAGATCCATGTAGAACGAATCCACCGGCGTGGTCCGCTGCCGCAGCCGTTCCCAGGCTCGCGGCGAAACCGTGATCGGCGCAAGGCCCGGCGGACACCCCAGCCCCTTCTGTGTGCAACTGTAGGCGATGTCGATTCCCGTTTCATCCACCCGCACCGGCATGCCGCCCAGCGAGGTGACGCAATCCGCGATCGCCAGCGCGCCCACTTCGTGCGCCGCCTCGCAGATCGCATGGCCTGACTGGAATGCTCCGGCGGATGTCTCGGCCTGCACGTAGCCCACTACGCGCGGCTTTTCCCGCCGTATGAAATCGCGGGCCGCCTGATCGTCGAAGACCTCGCCCCAGGGTTTCTCCAGCCGCGCCACCACAGCTCCGTGCCTGGCCGCCACGTCTGAGAGGCGGTCGCAGAAGTATCCATTCGCCAAGACCGCGAACTTTTCTCCCGGTTCGACGAAATTGGCGACCGCGGTTTCCATGCCGCTGGTGCCCGTCCCGGAGATCGCGATATTGAACTCGTTGGCCGTGGAGAAGGCGTAGCCGAGCAACCGCCGGATGTCCTCCACTACTTCGAAAAAGTAAGGGTCGAGGTGCCCGACGATAGGCTGCCGCAGTGCCTCGTAGACGCGCGGCGCCACCATGCTGGGTCCCGGGCCGAGCAGCAGGCGGGCCGGCGGCCGCAGCGGGGATAGCTTTTCGGATGTCACCCAATCAGTTTATCGTGGCGCACGCTTGAGCGAGTCTTGTGGGGCGGGCGTCTACGCCCGCTCCGTTGAAAACATGCCCGAAGTTATTGAAAATACATGAGTGCGGGTTTTCATCACATTTGGTGGGCCGCAGGCCCATGGGGCACTCATTTGAGACCCCATTGGCGCTCAATAAGTTAGCCCGCGCCGGACATAATGAAAAACACGATTGGAGGGCGGCCAATCCTGGCCGCAGCCGGCTCTCCAGCCGGCTTAGCCGCCTGAAAAGGCGGCTGCGGGCAGGATTGCCCGCCCTCCAAGGCGAAGCGCTTTCGACGGTGCCCGACGGGGGTCTCGCCGCTGTTTCACCCGCATCCGCGGGGGCGCCCGCTGAAGCGTGCGCCACGGGTTGCAGCCAGTCATCACGAGAAAGTCCAAACTCCACGGCGGGACTTTCAAGTCCCGCTGCCTACGGTTTAGGCGTCACGAACTTGATGCGCGTGGCAGCCGCACCCGGCTGTATCCGGGCCACTTTGCAAACGAGTTGCAACGCCTGGACCGCTGAAATCGCACGCGTCACGGACTTGTCTTTGTCGATTCCCGTAAGCACGGCCACCTGCCACGAGGGAAAGAAGAATTCCAGCACGCGCACCGTTTCGCCGCCCGCATGAAACAAGACGATCAACTCTTCGTCTTCCTTCAGAACCTTTTGCATGGCCTGTACCTGCGAGAGGATCGCGGTCCCCGGATTATCCGGACGCGGTGGCGCGGCCGGCGGGTTGACCGCGTTCCGGATCGCCTGCGAAGCGATTTGTTTGGTGAGATCGCCCAGCGCCATCAGGCCCATCCCCTCTCGTCACCGGCTCGAAATATCGTCATGTATCTCCTTCGCCTATGGCGCGGCGACCGTATATGAAACGTTACGCACCGCCGAAGTGAAGCCTTGCTTGGCGGTAATCCGGATCTCGCACTTGCCCGGACGCGCTTCCGCATGCACCACCATGGGAATCGCCCCGGTCGCATCCGGTGCCGGAAGCTCGGCGTCTTTGGCTTCCAATTCCTCTCCGCCCACAAAAAACTCCACCCGGATGCGCGGCGGCTCCTGGCTGGATTTGTCCGGGTACACGACGAAGTAAACCAGCGGCTTTGTGGATGCCTTCAACGATCCATCGAGCAGCGGCACCACATCCCGCCCCTGCAGCAGGAACGGATCGCTGGCGTTGGCGTCCGCGGTCAGCGCGTCGGCCCGCCCCACCACCATGGCGCTGCTCAGCCCGATGCCTTTTTGCGCCGGACTGTCCAACTCTACCGTGCTGGTGCTGGCGCGATTCGCTTCCCGGTCGAACAGTACGCTCTCGATAGTATAGTGGCCGGCAGGCAGGTTGAACGCGTGCGTATAATCGATCGGCCCGGCCTGAATTCCCGCTAATTTATCGTCGGGGACTTCGTAGGGAAAATCCTGGCCGAACTTATCCACGATATTGCCGCCCGCGTCTTTCACCACCGCCAGCAGCGAGACATGCAGGCGGTGCGACTTGCGCGCCGGCTGCGGCGTGGCCTTCAGGCTGGCGCCCGCCAGTTCGAAAACTACGGCGGACTGCGAACGCGCGCTTCCCGGCCGGAACTGGAAGGCGGCCGTGCGCAAATCGAAGGCGTGCGGCAATGGCGGAGTATTCAGCGTCATGAGCCCCGCCATCTCGAATGGCTGCAAAGGCGCCGTACTGCCGAAGTCCGGGATAGCGAAGTAGCCGTTCCGGCTGTCCACCTTGGCGCTCGCACGCAAATCCGCCCGCGCCAGCTTCACTTCGATCTTCCGGAAATGCCCGTCGTACTTGCCGGACGAGGGATGATAGTCCGCTTCGTAATGCGTCTCCGCGTCTTCCTCGATCTGCTGGAACGGTTTCCGCAGATCGTTGGTGTTGGCCACCATGAATCCGCCGGTGCCCTCCGCCAGCGCGCGCAGGCTCGCTTGCGAATCCGACGTGCGCACCGCATCGTGCAGGTAATTGTCCTGGCGGCTGAGTTCCGCCACCACCTCCCCGCTTCCCATCCCGGTACTGCCCGACTTGATGGTGGACTCCACCCGCTGTTGCTGGCTGAGCGCCACCACATGCTGCATGGCCATGCTCGAAGCCTGTGCCGTGGAAGTCTGGTTGAGGCCGTTCGCATCGAACGCATAGATGCTCAAATCCGCCAGGTTCGCCTTGTTCAGCATCGCCTGGAACTGGTCGGGCTCGCCGTTCGTGGTGAATCCGGGGCTGAGCAGCAGAACGGTTTTGTGGCCCGGAAAAGTTCCGAGCTGCCGGATCAACAGTTTGATCTGGTCCATCTGCCGGGACCCTTCGATCGCCCCGAACTGTTCCCGCTGTTCCACCAGGTCGCCGCGTTGCGCATTGGCCCCCGGCCCGTTGTCCACGTCCGCGCCGGCGATCGCCGTCATACTCACCGATCCCGTGGTGGACAGGTCCTGAAATCCGCCGCCCTTTCCTCCAGGGCTTACAAACCCCATGATCCACGACACGTTGGGCGTGGAATTCAGCACCGCGTCCGCGGCGCGCGTGACGTCCACCGTGTATCCGTTGAAGGCTTTCGCGGCCGCCCGCAGCAGCTCATTGCGATTCATGGTGAATGGATAGAGCGGCGTCAGCCGCGAATCCAGGTTGAATACTCCCACCCAGGTTCCCGGCCGCAACTGCGTCTTGATAAAGTCCTGCGCGGCCTCCACCGCCCATTTCCGGGTGCCCGAGTCGAGATTATGAAATACGATGCAGAGCAGGTCGACGCTGCGCAGCGGCATGGCCGGCGGACGCGCGGCGCCCTCCGCTTCCGGCTCCGATTCGGCGGCCGGCTGGTCCCGCGGCCCGGCTGCTTCGCCGCTCACCAGGCGCAGGCTGCGGATTTCCTGCCGCACGCCGTCCTCGTAAATCTCCACGTCGCCGGGCTTCAGGTTCTTTACCAGGCGGCCCTTTTTGTCGCGCACCACCAGGTCGAGCGCCACCTCGTTGACCGTAGTGCGAATAGTCGGCCCGTTCTCCGCCGCCGCTGGACTGGGCACGCCGTTCTGTGCGATCGCCGCACTCACCAGGACGCAGCAGAGCGCGCACCAGGGAACCGTTCGATCGATCTTCGGCATGGCCTCGAAACCTCCGCTTCACTTTACTTTAGCTCGATGACCACCGTGCGGTAGGGTTTGCCGCCCTTGTTCAACAACTGCGGAGCGTCTTCGCCCTCCGTATGCCAGATCACATCGCCGGACTTGCGCTCCTGGATGGTCTTGGCGCCGGTCTTGGGATCCGTGCGCTCGTAGCGGCAGTCGTCCAGAAACACGATCACCTGGTCATGTGCGCGGACTCCGCGCTCGCGTACCGCACCCGGGGCGGAAGTCACTTCCGTTACGTGCACTCGCGCATTGTCTAATTTCACACTCGAAGGCAGTCCGGCCCATGCCAGGGCTGCCATGGCCCCTCCCATTCCCCACAACATTTGTTTCATTTCGTATCTTGAGTCTCCTTGGCTTATGATAGGCGGTGTGGGAGCACCGCACCTTGGCGCGCAACGGCGCGCCTGCTAGGATATCACTTAAAACCTATGCGACTACGCGTACTGGGAATCGTGCTGGCCGGTGGCAAGGGTACCAGGCTGTACCCCCTGACCAAGGAACGCGCCAAGCCCGCCGTGCCGTTTGGCGGGAAGTATCGCATCATCGATTTCGTCCTGAGCAACTTTATCAACTCGGGCATCTATTCCGTCTATGTGCTGACGCAGTTCAAGAGCCAGTCCCTGCTGCAGCATCTTAGCGAGGGATGGCAATTCGGCGGCCTGCTGAAGACCCAGTTCATCATTCCGGTCCCGGCCCAGATGCGCTCGGCGGGCGAAACCTGGTACCAGGGCACGGCCGACGCCATCTACCAGAACATCAACCTCGTGGAGCAGGCCGACCCGCACGTGGTAGCCATCTTCGGCGGCGACCATATCTACCGCATGAACATCGACGCCATGATCGAGTTCCACGAGCAGAAGAGCGCGTCGGTGACCGTCGCCGCGATTCCCGTGGACAAGAAATACTCCACGGAGTTTGGAGTGATCGAAGCCGCGCCGGACGGCCGCATCATCGCTTTCCACGAGAAGCGCGCCGACGCTCCCACCATCCCGGGCGATCCCGACCGCGTCTACGCTTCGATGGGCAACTACATCTTTTCCACACGTACTCTTTTGCGCGAGTTGTACGAAGACGCCACCAATGAAGGCAGCTCGCACGATTTTGGCCACGATATCCTGCCCAAACTGGCCGGCAACTCCGAGATGTTCGCCTACGATTTCCAGAGCAATCGCATTCCCGGCGAGGCGGCCGATTCGGCGGCTTACTGGCGCGACGTCGGCACCATCGACGCCTATTACGACGCCAACATGGACCTGCGTTCCGTGAAGCCCGCCCTCAATCTTTACAACCGCAAATGGCCGCTGCGCACCGCCAGCTATCCGGAGCCGCCCGCCAAATTCACTTTCGACGACGAAAACCGCCGCGGAGAAGCCATCGATTCCATCTGCTCCGGCGGCTGCATTCTGTCCGGCGGCGCGGTGAAGAATTCCGTGCTGTTCCGCGGCGTGAAAGTTCACGCCGGCGCGCAAGTGGAAGATTGCCTCATTCTCGACAACTGCGATATCGGACGCCGCGCCCGCGTCCGTCGCGCTATCCTCGACAAAAACGTGCGCGTACCCGCCGACGCCTGCATCGGCTACGATCTGGAGCATGACCGCCGGTATCACCACGTCACCGAATCGGGCATCGTAGTGGTGGAGGGCAATCGTTCGCAAGTGGAAGTTTCCACCTTGGTCGTGTAGTACGACGTGGCGCGCGCTTTAGCGTGCCGCGCCGGACTTCAGGCCGCCGCCGGATCTAAAACCATGGAACATCAGGTTCTCGACTGGATCGCGCGCTATGGCTATCCCGCTATTTTCTGCCTGCTCATGCTGGGCATCGTGGGGCTGCCGGTGCCCGACGAAACCCTGCTTACGTTCACCGGCTACCTGATCTACTCGCATCATTTCAAGCTGGCGCCGGCCTTCCTGACCATCCTCGCCGGGACCATCTGCGGCATCACCCTCAGCTACACTCTGGGCCGCACCTTCGGGCTGGCGTTGATCCATCGCTTCGGCAAATACATCCACCTCACCGAGGAGCGCCTGGCCAAAGCCCACCGGTTCTTCGAGCGCGTGGGCCACTGGAGCCTCACGTTTGGCTACTTCGTGCCGGGCGTCCGGCATCTCACCGCCTACGCCGCCGGCGTGTCCTCCGTCGAGCCGCACATCTTCGCGCTGTTCGCCTATCTGGGCGCATTCCTGTGGGCCGCTACATTTGTTTCGCTGGGTTATTACCTGGGAGATCGCTGGCAGGCGGTCTCGGCGCAGATCCATCACCACCTGGTGATCGCCTCGTCGATAGCCGGCGGGCTCGTGGTGGTCTATCTGGTCTGGCGGAAGCTGCGGCGCCCAGGCGCTACCGCGGCGTAAGCTGTCCCGGCCAAGCGTAGCTCACCGCCAGCGCCGTCCCGATTACGACCAGGCAGCCGATCACGTTGAACCACAGGTACGAAATCCCCGTGAACAGAAACGCCGCGAAAATGGCGGCCTCGCCCGCGATCATCCCCACGAACGCGCCGGTGCCGTTCACCCGCTTGAAAAAGAAGGCCAGCACGAACACTCCCAGCAGCGATCCGTAAAACAGCGACCCGACAATATTGACGGCTTCGATCAACGACCCAAGGTGCCTCCCTAGCCCCGCGAAGGCCACCGCGTATGCGCCCCAGAAAGCCGTGGCCACCCGCGATGCCTTCAAATAGTGGCGATCCGTAGCTCCCTTCCGGAAGTGCCGCTTATAAAGATCGACCACCGAAACCGTAGCCAGCGAGTTGATCTCGCCCGAACTGGACGACATGGTGGCGGCCAGAATCACCGCGATCACCAGGCCGACAATTCCTACCGGAAGATACTTCGTGACGAACGACAGGAAGATGTAGTTCGTGTCCCGGAATCCCTTTTCGCCTCCGGTCGCCGCTACCAGTGCGGCGCCCTGGCCGCGCGCGGTATCCACGTCCCGCTGTGCCTGCCGGTACGCCGAGATCGCCGCGCTTTCGCCGCGCCGGTCGCCGGCATGCCGCGCTTCGACCAGGGCCAGCGCTTCCGTTTTGCGCCGCGTGATGGCGTCATGGTAGCGCGCCGCGATGGGCTCGTAGCGCCCCCGCAATTCCGGCTGTTGAACGCGCTGGTATTCGGCCCGCTGGAACACCAGCGGCGCGGGCTCGAAGATGTAGAACACGAACACCATGGCGCCGATGAACAGGATGAAGAACTGCATCGGGATCTTGGCCACGGCCGTGAACAGCAGGCTCAGCTTGCTCTGCGCGATCGACTTGCCGGTCAGGTAGCGCTGCACTTGCGACTGGTCGCAGCCGAAGTAGGAGAGCGCCAGGAACATGCCGCCGATCAACCCGCTCCACAGGTTGTAGCGGTCGTTCCAATCGAAATGAAAGTTCACCGCGTTCAGCTTGCCGGCCGCGCCCGCCAGGTGCATGGCGTCCAGAAACGAAACTTGCTTCGGTAGCAGCACGATGATCATCACCAGCGCCACCACCAGGCCGAAGAAGATGATGATCATCTGCTGCACATCCGTCCACGTAACCGTGCGAATGCCGCCGGTGACCGTATACAACACCACCGTGATGCCGATGATCAGGGTGGTCAGACGGTCCGGCCAGCCGAAGATGATCGAGAGTACGATGGCCGGCGCATAGAAAGTAAAGCCCACGGAAAGCCCGCGCTGCATCAGGAAGATGACGCTGGCCAGCGCGCGGGTCTTGGCGTCGAAACGGTTCTCCAGATATTCGTACGCGGTGTAAACCCTGGCGCGATGAAAGATCGGTACGGCCGTCGCCGAGAGCACCACCATCGCCAGCGGCATGCCGAAATAGAATTGCACGAAGCGCATGCCGTCCACGTAAGACTGACCGGTGGTGGAGATGAAGGTGATGGCGCTGGCCTGCGTGGCCATGATGGAGAGCGCCATGGCGTACCATGGCATGCTCTTGCCCGCCAGCAGATAGCGATCCACGGTATTGCTGCCGCGGCCGCGATACAAGCCGTAGGCGATGATGGAAGCCAGCGACCCGACCAGGACTACCCAATCCAAAGGTCTCATGAAAACGCGCGCGTGAAAACGTAGCAGAGTGAGATCAACAACGCGAGGTAGACGATCACCGCGGCGTAAACGCGGCGCCACTCGCCCAGAAACGGCGGCGGCTCATCCGGCGTCTCGCGCGCATCGGAAAGCATAGCTGGAGTTTAGCATGCCCGTAGCGCACGCTTGTGGGGCGGGCAATCCTGCCCGCAGCCGGCTTTCAGCCGGCCCTTGCCTAATCCGCCCCGTCCACGATTCTTCCCAGCCACGCGTCCGCGATGGGCCGCGCCTTCGAAGGAAAACGATGCCCCCCATCAAGCATATGGAACTCCACGTCCCCCGCCCGCAACCGCAGCCGCTCCGCGTATCGCTCCGTCACCTCCGGCTTGTAAAACTCGTCCTCCCGCCGCGCGATATGCAGAACGGCGGCGCTTACCGGGCTATACGGCCCCTCCTCCCAATTGCGCGGAATGCCGCCGCAGATCCCGATCACGCCGCGGATTTCCCCCGGATGCGTGGCGGCGAACCGGTAGTTCATCCCCACCGGTTGCGAGAAGCCGGCCAGAATGCGGCGGCTGCGTGGAATGCCATACTCGCGCCCCGCCTCGTTCAGCACGTGCAGCAGCATGTCGTGATGCAGGCGCACGGAGGAATCCGGGTGCTTGTGCGTCGCCCAGCCATAGCCTACGTCGTTCGACCCCATGGAAAGGTAAAACTGGTTGGGTCCCTGAACCGCCGCCACCACGTGGCGCGGCCCCATCATACCCGCGGTCAGGCGCAGCATCGCTTCCGGATTGGCGCTGAATCCGTGCAGCGTCACCACCAGCACCGCGCTGTCGTCCAAAGCCTCCGGCGCGTGTACCAGATACCGGCAATCCAGGCGGGCCGTGAAGCTGCAATGGCGGGCATTTTCGAGGGGCATAGAGTGAGATTCGGAGTCGCGGATTTTAACGTAATCTTCAACTTGATTTCCGCAGATTTGAGGTTATCATAAGCTAATCGGTTACGAACGTTCCAGGGTCGCCATGCTTGCGAATTTGGGACGATGACACATCGTAGATCGCTAACGGGGTTGTACCAGTATCAGGATCGGAATTGGAGGGGATGGGCCCTCGGCGCGCCTATCGGGCGTTGCCGTCGTAGTGTCGCCAAAAGGAGATCGTTGCGAATGAGTTCACCGACGCGTTTCATCAAACAGGTTCTCTTCTTAGCATTCATCGCGGCATTTGTATTGCGCGCGCCCATGCCCGCACAGGATGTTCTGGGCTCTATCACCGGCACGGTAAAGGACGCTACGGGGGCGGCTGTGCCCGACGCTACCGTAAAGGCGCGGAACATCGATACCAACCTCGAAGTGGTCCAGCATACCCAAACCAACGGCGCCTATTCCGTTTCCAATATTCCAGCCGGTAACTACACGGTCACCTTCAGCAGGGAAGGTTTCGAGACTGAAACGCATACCCAGGTGGTAGTGAACGCGAACCGCACCGCTACGGTCGATGGCAGTCTGCGCGTAGGCACTGTCAGCACCACGGTCGAAGTGACCTCGACGCCCCTGATGAACCAGGTAGACACCACCAACGGCTACGTGGTCGATCAGCTAACGATTCAAGACACTCCGTTGGGAACCGGCAGCTTCACGCAATTGGCCATCCTCGCCCCGGGCGTCCACGCGGATATGCTGGGCGGCGCCGGCAGCAACGCCGGACTGGGCAACCAGGCGATTTTCGCCAATGGGAACCGGGATACCAGCAATAGCTTTTCCTTGAATGGCGTCGATACCAATAATCTGTTCAACGGCAATTCCACCAGCCAGGTAGGCGAGAACCGCTTCGTCCTGAACATCGGAGAAAACTTCGGCGCGGGCGGCTCCATTCAGACCAGCACTTCGGTCTACGGCGCCATCGGCCAGGCCCTTCCCACGCCGCCGGTCGAGACCATCCAGGAAGTCGCGGTCAACGCCGCCATGTACGATGCTACCCAGGGCGCCCACAGCGGCGCGCACATCAGCGTCATCACCAAGTCGGGCACCAATGAACTGCACGGCATGCTGTACGAAGATTTTCAGAATAGCGTAATGAATGCGGCGCCCTTTTTCTACAACGCCTCGCCCGCCATCACCGACAAAGATCCCTTCCTGGCCCGCAATCAGTTCGGCGCCAACCTGGGCGGACCCATCCGGAAAAACAAGCTGTTCTATTTCGTCGCTTACCAGGGCGTACGCATCGCGGATGCGGCGGACGCGACTAAGGATGTCAGCGTGCCGATCGGCCTGACGGACGACCGCAGCCTGCAGGGCATCGTGAATGCCATGAAGACCAGCTATAACAAGACCATCACCACGTCGCAGGTGAATCCCGTGGCGGCGGCCATGCTGCAGGCCACCCTGCCCGGCGGCCAGTATCTCTTTCCCAGCGCCCAGATCACGAATCCCACAACGGCCATCGCGCTCGGCTACGACGCCGTCATCCAAGGGCCGAACGCCCAGTCCAGCGTCAATCAGGGCATCGCCAACGTGGATTACAGCCTGAGCGACATGGACCGCTTGACCGGGAAATATTACTATCAGAACAATCCCACGACCAACCCGTTTGGCGCCGTCGGCGCGCTGGAGGGTTTTCCCCAACGGCTCTCCGCCGGAAGCCAGGTAGGCGCCATCAACAACACCGTCATCCTCAGCCCCAACCTCACCTGGCAGCAGCACGTCGGCTTCACCCGCATGCTGGCTTTTGCCCAGACTAGCCAGCAATTCTCGCCCAGCGACTTTGGCATGAGCCTCGCGGGCTCCACGGCGTTCCCCCAGATGCAGATCTCCGACGCCCTCGGTGACAACGGCTTGGAGTTCGGTCCCAGCGTCAGCTTCGGCAATGCGGGTATGTATCAAAATCAATGGGAGTTGGGCTCCTCCCTCAATTGGGTGAAAGGGCGCCACACGATTTCGATTGGTGGCAGTTGGGACCACTCCCAGCTCAACATCATCAATAGGGACACCAGCACCGGATTGGATAACCTGGGCTTCAGCAGTTTCTTGAACTTCGTCGAAGGCAATGTGCGCACCGGCCGCTATTCGTCGGAGTTTTCAGGTAACTCCAACCGCTATTACCGCTCCGATACCGCGGGCGCATATATCAATGATAATTACAAGGTCCTCAGCAACCTGTCGCTCACCGTGGGACTGCGCTGGGACTACGATGGTCCGCTCTCGGAAAAGTACGGACGGCTGACCGATTTCGATCCCAGCCTCTACGCTTATAACGCGACCACCGATACGATTACGAATTCCGGGCTGGAAGTAGCCGGAAATAATGCGCAGTTCGGTACTCCTGGCGCGAGCGACTCACTCCTGAAGCAACACCAGTGGGGAGTTGCGCCCCGTATCGGCGTGGCATGGACTCCCAAATCCAAGCTGACCATACGCAGCGGCTTCGGCATGTACTACGATCGCGGCGAGTTGTTTAGCGAATTCTCGCCCAGCGCCGGTTTCGGATTCAATGGCCCCTTGGGTGTAACCCTCCAGGAGCCGTTCGTTTCGGCCGGCTTTGCCACCAAAGGAGCCACTTTGCAGGCGCCCTTCGGAACCACCCCGCTGGCCCCTCCGCCGGCCAGCACTGCGGCCTTCCAGGCCTTGCTGCCCAATCTTTCCCAAACCGAGAACGGCGACTATCCCACCGGCAATGCCTTCGGACCTTTCCTGATGGGCGGCTACGACGTCAACAACAAACTCCCCTATACCTTGAATTGGACCTTCGACATACAGTACCAGGCTTCCAATAGCTGGCTGTTCAGCGTCGGCTATGTCGGCAACCACGGCGTTCACGAGGTGTTGCCCATTCCCTTCAACCAACCCGGCATCGCCACGCCGCAAAGCCCGATCAACGGCCAGATCTATTCTTATGGCGGAACGACTCCCCTCTACCTGAATCTGGAACCGTACGATCCGGGTCCGGAATATGCCGGCAACGCTCCCGCGCGCGTGCCTTATATCGGTTATGACATGAACTCGGTGTTGTACACAGCCGAAGGCATCTCCAACTATAATGCCCTGCAGGTTCAGGCCCGCAAGCGGTTATCGAACGGCTTGCAGTTCACCGCTTCTTACACCTGGTCCCATGCCCTCGACGAGCAAAGCGGACTGGGCTTGTTCTTTACCGGAAACAATCCGCTGAACCCGAAATCGAATTACGCGTCCTCGGATTTCGACCAGACACATGTTTTTCTGATCAACTACAGTTACACGCTGCCGCGCGTGACTACAAGCCAGTCCTTGGGTTACCTGCTGAACGGATGGACGATCGGCGGCCAGACCGTGGCGCAAAGCGGCCAGCCTTATAGTGTCTACGACTTTTCCGGTTCCGTGGCCAGCATGTATTACGGCTCCAGCGATTACATCACCAATCCCATCGTGCCGTTAGTGGCCGGCGTGACCGCGAAGCAGGCGCAGCTCCAGGGCACCACCGGCGTCAACCCGAATAACCCTGTGCTCAATGCCGCGGATTTTGGGCCCGTCTTCCTGGCGCCCGGCCAGGACGGCGTGCCCCCCTGCGATTCGTCGGGTTGCGACAACTATGAATCGCTCTTCAGCAACACCGGCCGCAACCTGTTCCGCGCCCCATTTCAAGTGCGCTTCGACATGACCATCGGCAAGGAATTCCTGTTTGCCGAGCGCTATCGGTTGCGCTTCAACTTCGATGCGTTCAATCTGTTCAACCACCCGGACTTCGACGCGCCCAACAACGACGTCCAGTTCTTCCCCAATTACGCCGGGCCGGTTCAAATTCCCCCGGATGGCAGCCTGGGCTACATCCAGCATACGATCGGCAGTTCCCGCTTCCTGCAACTGTCGCTGCATTTGTCCTTCTAATTTAGTCGTGGCGCACCGTTGAAGACCCAATTGGGGGGCGGGCGATCAGGCCGCCCTCCAAATTGAGTTTTCATCACATTTGGTGGCCCGCAGGGCCATCCTGACACGCTTCAGCGTGCCGGCGGGACTCTAATTAGCGTCGCTCGCGCCCATTTTCATCACCTTTGGTGGGCCGCAGGCCCATGGGGCACTCATCTGGGACCCCATTGCCGCTCAATAAGTTAGCGGCAGTTTTTCGGAGCCGCAAGATGATGAATACCAAGAGTAGTGGGGCGCCAATCTTGGCCGCCCCACGGCGGCCGCCGCATCAGTGCTGCCACTTCGTCGCCGCGCCCTCGCCCGGAAACGGCCAGTTCTTATCCAGCAGCAACTCCTTCTCTCGCTCCGCGTGCGGCACCAGGTCGATCTTCAGATTCTCGAAGAAATGCACGCCGGTCTTGCCCGCCGTCGCGATATCCAGGTCGCCGTCGCCATCCAGGTCCGCCACCACGAACTGGGTACCGGCGCCCGCCGTACCATTCAACGAGATCGGATATCTCGTAAATTCGCCGGTCTTGCGGTTGATCTTGTAATAGTAAATAACCAGCGGATCGTAGGAGCCGGGATCGTGGCCGTCGTGTCCGCGGTAGCGTTTTCCGGCGATTAATTCCAATTCGCCGTCGCTGTCGATATCCGCCAATGCCAGCGCATGCACCTGGGAGAAGGATTCGTCGATGGTATGCTTCACCCAGTGGCGATGCGCGGCGTCGCCCTGCTGCTCCAGCCAGTACAGACCGTAGCTGTGCCCGCGGCCGTAGATGATGTCGGTCTTGCCGTCGCCATTCACGTCGTAGCCGATAATCGGAAACCCCGCTTCTTCCAGATCCCAATCGCCGTGCCACTCCCACTGGTCGCGATCGGCGTCGATATTCTTGAACCAGCCATACGGCGTGAGAATATCGATTTTTCCATCGCCGTCAATGTCCGCCATGCCCACACCGTGTCCATCCTGGTCGTGGCCGCCTACATGATGGACCTTGGGCTCCGGCCCCGCGAAGTCCACCCAGATCATTCCCGAACGTCCATAATGCGCCAGGGCCAGGTCCGGCTTGCCGTCTCCATTGATGTCCGCCATCCA
>Ga0187871_10001610_pt1 | contig 19402 bp, 8 predicted proteins | sample June2016WEW_16_1_FD_132988 | JGI IMG/M metagenome (GOLD analysis project Ga0187871, IMG submission 132988) | Peatland microbial communities from SPRUCE experiment site at the Marcell Experimental Forest, Minnesota, USA - June2016WEW_16_10 | ecosystem: Environmental > Terrestrial > Soil >...
CGTTGGGAGAAACCAGCGTAGCGGGGGCCGCCGTCGCTAGATTTGCTTTGTCGAGAAATTTCTCGTTAAGCCGCTGTTGTGAGGCGAGCAAGGGCTCAAGGTCGTCTTTCAGGGATGGGTCGGTGGCATAAGTGTGATCGAGGTAGGATCCCCGTTCCGCAGGTGAAAGCTCCAGCGCAGCCGCCAGCACTTGCTTCACGTGCTGCCATCTTTCCGGCGTCATTCTCCTGCACCGGTTTCCATGGCGTGATGCAGCCACACTCGCGCCGTGGCCCACTCCCTTTTTGCGGTTGCCGGCGAGATGTCGACTACACGGGCAGCTTCTTCAATCGAGAGGCCACCGAAGAAACGCAGTTCGACGATTTGCGATTGCCGTGCATCCAAGGAGGCCAGTTGTTTCATGGCGCGGTCCAGCCCAATCAGGTCGAGGTTCATTTCTGGCTTGCCCGCGACATCGTCCTCCAGCACCAGGGTGAGCGCGCCGCCTCCTCGTTTCTCCGCATTGTGCATGCGGGCATGATCCACGAGGATTTGCCTCATCATCTGAGCGGCCAGCGCAAAGAAGTGGGTTCGGCCTTGCCAGTTGGCAGCCTTGCGGTTTACCAGACGCAGGTAGGCCTCGTGGACGAGGGCGGTTGCCTGCAAAGTATGATCGCTGCGCTGGCCGGCGAGGTTCTTCTTTGCCACGCGACGTAGTTCGTCATAGACCAGAGGGATCAGAGCGTCCCTGGCCGCGATGTCCCCGTCATTCCAGCGAGACAGTAATTCGGTGACCCCGTCCCGAGAAGGTGTTTCCCCCACAGAATCCCCCCCAGCAGCCGATCAGCGCGCCCTTTGGCTAGAGAGCCTAGCCCTGAACTGCGATCAAGTCAAACCTTGCGAGAAGGCCGAAATTGGGCGAATGCCGCAACTTTCGGGCCAGGGGAGGGGCTTGGTGCTGATGGTACAGCGGGGCAGAACTGGTTGCAATCGCGAAAACATCGAAGCGCCGCTTACCACTACCGCGATCGGGTTCCGTCCCGCTTTCTCCGTGAGCCAGTTCTTCGCATTCCTCCGTTTTAACAGGTAGTAGGGCGAACTCCAGGTTCTCCGGACGGTGCTTTATCACCCGGCCGTGGATGATCGAGTACTCCCGCGAATCAGAATCATGAAGGAGACAGACTATGCCACGAACCTCACTCCGTCCGCGCACCTTCGATTCGACATATTCACCTATTCCCTGGGCCGGAAACGCAGCGATTCTGCTGATGCTAATGGTCGCCTTAACAGCGGGGCTTAATGCCCAGACGTTTGTACCCATCAATTTCCCCGGGGGAAAATCCACCACAGCCCATGGCATTAATGCCTTTGGGCAGATTGTGGGCTCGTGGACAGATTCGAGCAACCTGGCCCATGGATTTCTCTACGACGCAGGTACATACACCTCGTTCGATTATCCCGGAACGGTGCAGGGAACAGCCGCCTTTGGGATTAACAATGCCGGCGAGATTGTTGGCCTTTACAATGGCGGCGTCGCATTTCTCCTGAAGAATGGAGTGTTCAGCTCGTTTGGGGGTGGCTACGACATCAATAACTTTGACTTCACAGCCTCAGGGGTTGGATTTGTAGACTCCAGCGGTAACAGCTATCTCGTAAACGTTCCCGGCGTCCAGGAAACCAATACTTTCGGCATAAATGACGCTATTGTGGTTGTGGGTGATTACTGGGATGGGTCCCGCACTCACGGATTCTCTTTTAATGACATAAATTACAGCACTATCGATTTTCCCGGTAGCACTGAAACGGTTTGCCAGGGAGTTAACACCCTGGGAGAGATTGTGGGGTACTATCTAGATACTAACGGACTCCAGCATGGGTTTCTCTTGACCGGGGGCAACTTCATTCAGGTCGACTACCCCGGGGCTTCAAGTTTTAATCAGGCCAATCATGTCAATGATTTCGACCAAGTAGTGGGCCAAGCGTTCCTGTCTGGAACGTACATCGGTTACCTGCGCAATCCTCCTGCGCGAAACCCCGTGCCCTTCATCAATCACCCACTGGTTCCCAACACCGTCCTGCCTGGCAGTGGCGGATTCACGCTCACCGTGGTAGGCACGGGATTCGTATCGGGAGCAGTGGTGGAATGGAATGGTAGCTCGCTTACGACGTCCTTCCAGAACAGCAGTAAACTGACCGCGACGGTCAGCGCTGGGGACGTCGCCGCGACCGGCACCGCATCGGTGACGGTGGTGAACCCGGCCCCTGGAGGCGGGAGCTCCAACACCCGGTTCTTTCAGATCACCAGTCCTATCTTGACACCCACCTTCAACCTGTCCACTCTCACGGCCGGTTCGTCCCCGCAAAGAAACGTAGCGGGAGACTTTAACCGTGACGGCATCATGGATCTGGCGGTGGCGGACGGCTCCAACAATCAGGTTCTGGTCATGCTGGGCAACGGCGATGGAACATTTCAGTCTCCGGTGCCCTACCAAGTCGGCACGGGTCCATCCACTCTCATAGCGGCGGACTTTGACAATGACGGCAAACTCGACATCGCCGTGGGCGACAGCGACGGCGGTATCTTTGTGCTGCAAGGCAATGGCGATGGCACCTTTCATCTGGACCCCATCCTTAGCGTAGCCGGAGCAGGTCCCTGGGACCTCGCGGTGGGGGATTTTAACGGAGACGGCCGACTGGACTTAGCTTGCGTAAACCGGACCGATGGCACAATCTCTATTTTTCTCGGTAATGGAGATGCAACCTTCAATGGAGATGGTTTCTTCCAGCCGCCCGCCACCGTTGCAACCAATGCCGATCCAGCACAGATGACGGTAGGCGACTTCAACGGCGACGGCATTCTGGATATTGCAGTTGCCAACTTTGGCGGTTTCACTGGGAATACAGTTTCGGTATTTCTGGGTAACGGCAATGGAACGTTCCAGGCGAAGGTAGACTACGACGTCAGTCTTGCCCCTCTCTCAATCGTGGCCGCTGACTTCAATGGCGACGGCAAGCTCGACCTGGCCGTCGCGGACAGTTGCGGTACTTCAACGCCTTGCGGGAGGCCGGGATTGGTCTCGATCCTTCTCGGCAACGGAGATGGCACCTTCCAGACTCACGTGGACTACCCGGCCGGCTCGTTCCCCTACACGATCGTCGCCGGTGACTTCAACGGCGATGGCAAGCTCGATGTAGCCGTAAGCGATCTGGATTCATTTCAGGTGACGATTCTCGCGGGAGTCGGGGATGGCACATTCCAGCCTTCGACCGTACTATCGACGAGCGGGTCGCCGGTTGGCCTGCTGGCTGCCGACTTCAATCGAGACGGCCAGATAGACTTTGCCGTAGGCACGACTAGCGGCGTCGACATCCTGCTGCAGTACTCGTCGACCACCACCACGATCGCGCTGACGCCTGCTGTGCTGAACTTCGGCAATGAGGCCATCGAAGTGGTGAGTGCGGCTAAGACGGTAACGATGACCAATACCGGGACGGCATCGCTCTCTCTCACCAGCATCAGCACGACCGTTGATTTCGACATATTATCGACTACCTGCGGAGCCACTCTGGCCCCGAAAGCGAAATGCACGGCCAAGTTTACATTCGAACCACAGGCGCTGGGCGCGGTTACCGGGACACTCACTTTTGAGGACAGCGCCGCCAATAGCCCGCAAACTATTTCTGTTACTGGTACGGGCGTGGCCCAGGTGACGTTGACTCCTCCTTCAGCGACCTTTGCGAAACAAGCGATTGACACCACCAGCCCCGCGAAGGTCTTAACCCTTACCAACAACTTGCCCACGCCGCTGAGCTTCAGCATCAGCCTCACGGGTGCAGACCCGGGCGATTTTGGCCCGGCCAGTACCTGCGGCAGCAGCGTGCCGGCGAAAGGCAAATGCACCATCTCGGTAACGTTTACTCCACAGGCGATCGGCACGCGCTCGGCAACATTGAACGTCAGCGATGGCGCTAACAACAGTCCGCAGACCGTTTCCCTGACGGGGTCGGGCGAAGTTCAAGTGACATGGGCACCCGCTTCCCTGACCTTCGGCAATCAGACGGTCGGAACCACGAGCGCCGCGAAGGTCATAACCCTTACCAACAACCTGTCCACGGCCCTGGCGATCAGCGGCTACACCTTCACAGGAGCGGATCCGGGCGACTTTGCCAAGACCGATACCTGCGGGGGCAGCGTGGCAGCGAAGGGTAAATGCACCATCTCGGTGACGTTTACTCCAAATGCGACAGGCACGCGCACGGCAACGTTGGGCGTGAATGACGGCGCCAACAACGCCCCGCAGACTGTTTCCCTGAAGGGAACCGGAAAGTGATCTAACGATTGCAACCACCAAACCAGCCCCGCAGGAAATGCGGGGCTGGTTTGTTTTTGCCCACAACGAGATCCCGGTTGTGCCGTCAGTTCAAAACCATACTCACGGAACAGAAAAGGGATCAGTCATCTCTCTGCACAAAATCGTCCGCGGCGAGATGTGAGCTGAGAGTGGTAGAGACCTTCTGGCTGTTTTCTTGGGGGGAGCCCGAGATCTGGTGACCGAATGGCGCTGGGCAAGCTCCCAAGTCACACGACAATTAGGCAACAGAATTTCAGTCGCCGCGCGACGGCGCATGGTGGTACTTTGTGCAGGTGAAGGCGCATTCCGGCTATCTCGTCCTGACGAAGAAGGTAGTGCCCCACTCACCGCTACGTCGCTTTCTGCTTTTGGCTGCGTCCCTGGTGGTTGTGTCGGCCAGTATTCCGCCTGGCGTCTGCCAATCCAGCAAAGCCCCACCCAGAACGGGCGACGTGGTCGGCATTCAGTTACAGGTTCGCAGCAGCGAACTGACCGCCACCATACCGTTCTCTGCCCCGGTTGATAGGGGGACGCGCTCCGTCGTGCGAATTGAGCTGTTGAACCCTGAGGATGTGGTTCGCGCACAGCTAGCCCAAACGGTTGAACTGCAACGCCGGCAAAAAGAATTAGTAGTCAGACTCGTCAAGCCGTTTGAAAAGGTGCCGGCTTCGGAAATGGAGGCCTTGCACTGGCTGCGCGTGAAATACGAGGTCAAGACTGAGAGTGGAGAAGTGCTGGCGTCGGGCATCGAGGCTCTGCATGCAGCCGCAACCGATCCCTTCATACTAACGGCCGCCGCAAGCCGAGTGGCCGTCGCCGGGCGTCCGTATCGAGTACAAGTGCACGTCAAGAGCAACAACAGCTCACCGCTGGCGGGCGTCGAGGTTCACGGAGATGTGACCTGGGATGACGAGAGCGGCCAGGAAAGGAAAGTTAACGCCCGCGCCATCACCAATGCGGCCGGGAATGTCACGCTTCAGTTTCCGATTCCTCGTGACGCCCATGCGAGCGATGGAGACCTTACAGTCAGCGTCAAGAGCGGCCTGGTCGCTCGCTCGGTCGAGCGATCGGTGCAGTTTCGGTCCCCCAGCTATTTGATGCTCGACACCGACAAGGACATCTACCAACCCGGGCAAACTCTGCACAGCCGCATGTTGAGATTCGATTCCGAGCGAAAAGCGGTAGGCGGCGACACGCTCGATGTGCGGATTGAGGATGAGGAAAGAACCCTGGTCTTCAAACAGACCGTTCCGACCGATGCGTTTGGCGTAGCTCACCTGGACTGGCAGGTTCCGTCAAATGTCCGGCTGGGGACTTACATCATTCGCGCATGGCTGCCCGGCCAGGCCGAGGACTGGCGAAGTCTTCACGTGGAAAAATCAGTTCGTATATACCGCTACGACCTGCCGAATTTCCGTGTCTCCGCGCATCCGGACCAGTCTTACTACCTGCAGGGACGGAATGCGGACATCACCGTATCTGCGGAGTATTTGTTCGGCAAGCCGGTGACCCGCGGCAAAGTTCGGGTCGTAGAAGAGACCGAACGTAAGTGGGACTTCCGCAAGCAGCAGTGGGACACCACAGAAGGCCAGGTTCAGACGGGAGAACTCGACCGTGACGGACACTTCACGACGCATTTTGATTTGAGTGAGGCCCACGCCGACCTCAAGGACGACGACTACCGGCAGTTCCAGGACGTGAGCGTCGCCGCGTACGTCACGGACCTGTCGACGGGACGCACTGAGCAGAGGAGGTTCGACCTGCGCGTCACGAAGAATCCGATTCACGTCTATGTGAGTTCGGAGCCATGGCGAAATCCGAAGATGCCGCCAACGTTCTTTGTGTCGACGTTCTACGCTGACGGGCGGCCAGCTCGCTGCAAGGTTCAACTAAGTTTGTACGATGATTCGAATGACGATAAAAATCAGAATAAACAGTCCCTGCGCACCGTGGAGACCAACAAGTATGGGCTGGCAAAAGTTAGCGAACTGAGCATCCCAGAGGACGAAAATCGAGACTCCTTGCTGGTCGAAGCCCGCGATACGAAGGGGCTCGAAGGCAGTGAGAAACAGCATATCTCCAGCAGCGACGATGATTTGGGGGGCGTCGAGGTTACGCCTTCCCATGCAATCTATAAACCTGGCGATCCAATCGAGGTGACGCTGCGCAGCACGCGGCCTGCTCTGCGACTGGTGGTGCAACTTGTAAGGGAGGGGGTCGTGCTGGCGAGCCAGCAAGTCATGCTGCGGAATGGACGTGGCTTCACCTCGTTTCCATACGATCCACGCTTCACCGATGAAGTCACGGTCTTTGCTATCTCCCTGGAGGAGGAATGGAGTCCGTACGTGGCGCTGGAAGGATTGCGGACAGTTCTGTATCCAAAGAATCGCCAGCTTGAAATGGCCATTCAATTGGACAAGAACGAGCACCGGCCTGGCGAGGATGCCACCGCGCACTTCACAGTGCGATCTGCAGACAAAACCGGAACGGAGAGTGCACTGGGGATCAAGATCGTGGATCAGGCCGTGGAAGAGCGAGCGCAGACAGACTCCGATTTTGGGCAGCGGAATAACTGGAACTGGTGGAACTGGTCGCTGTGGTCATCGAGTAATGATTCCAGCTTTGGCGGTATCTCGCGAAATGATCTGGATCGCATCGATCTGACCCAGCCGATATCACCGGATCTCGACCTGGTTGCGGAATACATCTTGCAGTCGAGCTCTCAAGAAAGCCTGGAGATGCTGGAAGACCAGTCTCCACTGGGACCGGAAGGGGTGTTCGCCAAGATCCTCAGCAAGCAGTTTGAGCCGGTGGAGGCGGGACTGAACCAGTGGAACGAAAGTGGAAAGCAGCCTCACAACATTTCGGAACTGGAGGCGGTGGGTAAAGAAGAGAACGTGGACGTGCAGGCTCTGCGAGATCCGTGGGGAACGCCTTATCACTACGAACTGAGTTTCCAGAACGCGCAGCAGATTCTGAGCGTGACCTCCGCCGGGCCGGACAAGCGTTTCGGAACCAAGGACGATTTCACGGCTCATCGGAGTTTGAGGCAGTATTTCGCCTATTACAGCAAGCTGATCGCAAGCGCCAGTCACGAGCTGATGGAAAAAGAGGGGCGATTCATCCGCAACCTCGATACCCTCCAAACGGAATTGCTGAAGCGGGGCGTGGACTTCAAGGCGATAAACGACCCGTGGGGCAAGCCGTATGAGGCACGCTTCCTGGTCTTAGGGTCGTACTACGTGACCGAGATTTATAGCCGCGGAGAGAATCCAGAGCAGAAAGGTAGCAACGGCACTCTGGTCTGGCGCGATGCCGTCGATTATTTTGTGCAGTCGCGGGCCAACATGAACAAGGTTCTCACTGCGCACCTCAATGCTGGCGGGGCGTATCCGAACGACGAGGCGGGCTTTAAGAAGATACTGCGGGAAGCGGGTGTTGACCTCGATGAATTGCACGATCCATGGGGACATCCTTACTACACGGTTTTCCAGCGTGCGGCCGAGTACAGTGACCGCATAAGAATTCAGCGGACTAACCAGTCCGGCGAACGCATGGACGAGCCAGTGACCCTGATCCGTCAGGTTGTGAACGTGATGAGTGCCGGGCCGGATGGGAAGCCCAATACGCCCGACGATTTCCAGGTGGCGAACTATTCGATTCTCGTTTCCCGGCAGAGTGCGAATGACACTGCGCCGCGACCCGCCCCGCCGGGGATGAGTCTGGCCGAGAACACCGGAGCGATAGCCGGAACTGTAGTGGACCCAACCGGCGCGGTCATCGTCAACGCCGAGGTCGAGGCGACGCTTGAGGGCACTGAACAGAAGCATTCCGCCACAACCGACTCCGCGGGCCGTTTCGAACTGAAAGATCTGCCACCCGGAGTCTATGACATACGCGCGTATTCGCGGGGCTTCAAGGCACTTGAAGTGAGGGCAGTACTGGTCCAGGCGACCAACGTGACGGAGGTGAGCTTCGAGCTCTCGGTGGGCGCATCGAGTGAGGTCGTCGAGGTGTCGGCCAGCGCCCCAACCGTGGAAACAACATCGTCTTCGGTGTCATCGGTTAGCAGCCTGCGGAACCTCGTCACCATTGCGCCCGGAGCTTTGAGCGCTCTCGCCAAGTCCGGCTCTATGGTCACGCCCCGCTTGCGTGAGGATTTTCCCGAAACCATGCTTTGGGAGCCGGCACTGGTCACCGATCGCCGCGGGCACGCGAAGCTCAACTTCAAGTTGGCCGACAACATCACAACCTGGAAACTGACCGCCGTCGGCTCAACCAAGACCGGTGAGTTGGGCCGTGCGGAACAGGACCTGCGGGCCTTTCAACCGTTTTTCGTCGAGCATGATCCTCCCCGCATCCTCACCCAAGGAGATGAAATCTCGTATCCCCTCGTTTTGCGGAATTATCTCGACCGCGCACAGACGCTGAAGGCGTCCATCAAGCCGGAACCGTGGTTCACGCTGCTCGGTCCGGCGGAAGTGCCAGTGAACATTGCGGCCGGAGATTCAGCACGGGCTGTGTTTCGTTATCGCGCCGTGTCTGCGGTGAGTGATGGCAAGCAGCAGGTTACGGCTGCAAATTCAGAAATTGGCGATGCAGCGCAGAAGCCCGTGGATGTGCATCCCTTTGGTCGTCCGCTTTCGGTGACAGCCGCGGGAATTCTGGATCAGACGGGCGCGCTTACTGTGACCCTTCCCGATGATGTGATCGCCGATTCGATAAGGGCGAGAGTGAAGATCTATCCGAACCTACTGGCTCACGTGGTGGAAAATCTGGAGGCAGGATTGGAGAAGCCGCATGGATGCGGCGAGCAGACGATCTCGTCGACTTATCCGAGTCTGCTGGTGGCAGAGGTCTACGCCAAGAGCGACCAGAAGCCCGCGATTGCCTTGAAGGCGCAACGATACCTTGCAGCCGGATACGAACGCTTGCTGCGATACCAGGCCGAGTCAGGAGGATTTTCCTACTGGGGGCATGGCGAGGCTGCAGACTTAGCCCTGACGACCTATGCTCTGGACTTTCTGCATCGCGCCGCGAAAGTGACGACGGTGGACGATCGTGTTGCAATGGCAGCAGAGCAATGGATCCTGCAGCAGCAGGCTCCGGATGGATCGTGGCGCGGCCGTTGGGACAAGAATGACAAGGATGCCCTGCTGCTAACCGCCTACGCCGCTCAGACTCTGGCGCAACTCGAAGGACAAGATTCGGGGCAAGCAGACCCGCGCCGCAAGAGTCTGGAGCGAGCGCTGGTGTTCCTCACAGCCCACCAAGACCTTGCGGATGAGCCCTACGTCATCGCCAGCTACGCGCTGGCAGCGAAAGCAACCGGCAACGAGCAGGTATTCGGAAATCTGCTGGACTGGCTGCGCAAGAATGTCCACCAGCAACTGGGTGCCGCGTACTGGAAGCTCGAACGTAACACTCCCTTCTACGGCTGGGGACACGCAGGAGAACTTGAGTCTACGGCGCTGGCGGTACGGGCGTTGGCCGTGGGTGCAGCGGCGTCGGACCAGTCTTTGATCCGGCAAGGACTGCTCTTCCTTTTGCGCAACGAAGACAAAGACGGCATGTGGTATAGCGGACAGACTACTGTGCATGTACTCAAGACGCTGCTGAGCATGGTGGTTGCCCCTGACCATGAGAGCGGCGGCAAGCTCACAGTGCGCGTGAACGGCAAGGAGGCGAAAGTCGTCGAACTGCCCGCCGGGCAGGTTGTGACGGCGCCGGTTGAAGTGGACGTCAGCGCGCAAGTGAGGCCGGGTGCAAACCTCGTGGAACTGGAGTCCGCGAACAATGTCATCATGAGTGCCCAGGTTGTGGCCGACTTGTATGTCCCGTGGGAGGACCGCAGTTCCGTCACGTCGAAACCGGAGCCGAACGCGACCAGCGTGTTGCGATACGAGGTGGAATACCCGAACACAAAGAGTACGACAAGCGAAAGCGTCGAATGTCGGGTGAGGGCGGAACGGCTCGGCTACCGTGGATACGGCATGATGCTGGCAGAAGTTGGCTTGCCGCCCGGAGCAGATGTTGATCGTGAGAGCCTGGAGAATGCGGTTCAGGGCAACTACGCGGTTTATCGATACGATGTGCTGCCCGATCGAGTGGTTTTGTATCTGTGGCCCGAAGCGGGAGGGTCGACGTTCAGCTTCCATTTCCGCCCGCGTTTTGCCATGCAGGCAGAGACTGCCCCGTCTCTTCTCTACGATTACTACAACCCCGATGCCTCAGTCACACTAAAGCCGTCTCGATTTGAAGTGACTGAAGGCGCAAGCAACTGATTGTCTGGTCGGCGTCGGCAAATTCCGTTGAATTGGCTTTTCTCTGGATCATGACTGATTTACGCAAACCTGCGTAGTTCATAAGCATCAGCGAAAGAGCGAGCGAAAAGATGGTCGATGCGTGTAATTCCGGGGTGTGATGAGTCACGATCTCACTCGACACCGAACCTGTCACGCTGGCAGGGGATTCCTTACCGGCGCAGCGATCATGGGCAAGTCCACATGGAAGGTGGCGCCCTGCCCGGGACGGCTTTCGACGCCGATGCAGCCGCGGTGCTGCATCACGATCCATTGCGCGATGGCCAGCCCAAGGCCGGCGCCGCCCTGGGCACGGCTTCGGGCCTGGTCGACGCGGTAGAAGCGTTCGAAAATCTTGCTCTGGTCTTCTTCGGCGATCCCTTCTCCTGAATCCTGCACCAAGATCACCGCACTCTCGCCTTGCGTTTCGAGCCGCAACTGCACCGATCCCGGCGAAGACGTGTATTTAAACGCGTTGTCGAGCAGCACGTCGACTAGCCGGCGCAGCAGCGTTTCATCGCCCGTGACAAAAATGTCGGACTGGTCCAGACGGGATGAGAATTGCAGATTGCGAAGGGTGGCTACCTGCTGCCAGCCAGCGACAACACTGCTCAGGGTTTGCCGCAAATCCACGGGTTCCAGGTGCAGGGCTTCGCGGCCGGAGTCGGCTCGGGCCATCGACAGCAATTGCTCAATCAGTGCGGTTGTGCGTTCCGCTTCCATCAGGATGTGCCGCAGTGACTCCTTGTATTCGGCCTCCCCGCGCGACCTGCGCAGCGCGAGCTCTGCCTCGGTGCGGATAAGAGAGATGGGCGTCCTCAGTTCATGCGAGGCGTCGGCGGTAAACTGCGTGATCCGCAGAAATGCTGACTCAATCCGGTCGAGCATTTCGTTCAACGTGTCAGAAAGGCGCTGCAATTCATCCCCGGTTTCCAATTTCTGTAGCCGGCTGTTGAGGTTCGTTCCGCTGACCGCGCGCGCAGTTCGCACGAGAGCATCCACGGGAGTCAGCGCCCGGTGACTCAACCAATAGCCTCCGCCGGCGGCGGCCAGCAGTAACAGAGGTGCGAACATGAGCAGATACGAGCGGAACTGAGAAAGAGTTTCGGCAACATCATCGGCGGGAGCGCCCATCTCAACGGTGTAGATGTGGCCGTTGATCTGGGTGAGCCTGGTAAAGATAAACCGGAAGGACCGGCCTTCGATCTTGCGGCTCTTGGTGATGCTCCGCGTGATTTGGTCCGGTGGCAAAAGGACTGACTGGTGCGCTTGCAGGAATTCAGAGCAATAAATCAGCTCGCCGGTCTCTGCGTACACCTCAAGATAATCCCCGGAATGCTCAATGCCGTAACTTTCACCTACTTCCTCGTGAAGCTTGGCGATCGAGGCGTTCTTCTTCTGGGCCTCGAAGAAGCTCTTCAAGTCCTCGACCTGACTCTGGAGGTCGTCATCCACCATGTCATAAAGATTGTGCCGAAGGATGAGCCACATGCCTACGCCGAAGACGGCCTGGGCCAGAGCGAAAATGGCCAGGTACCAGAGCGTGAGACGCACGCCGATAGAAAGTCTTCTCATATCTGCTGTCCCATGTCTACTGTCCCGTGCGAATCATATATCCCACCCCGCGCACGGTATGAATCAGTTTGAGGCGGCCAGGAGGATCGATCTTGTTGCGCAAGAGGCGCATGAATGCATCGAGAGTGTTCTCTTCGACGTCGCGGTCAAAACCCCAGACCGATTCGATGAGCGACCGCCGCGGCACCACTTTGCCGGCACGGTACATCAGGCGTTCCAGCAGATTATATTCCGTGCGGGTCAACGCGATCCGCTCCTCCCCGCGCAGAACTACACGACTGGCCGGATCAAGCACCAAGTCGGCAATTCGCAGGTTGATATCCTGAGCCACCAGTGCTCGCCGCTTCACCGCACGCAGTCGCGCCAATAGTTCGTCGAACGAAAATGGCTTGGTCAGGTAATCGTCAGCACCCAGGTCGAGGCCCTTGACAATGTCGGGCACGGAGTCGCGTGCGGTCAGCATCAGGATGGGCGTCAGAACTTTTTCCGAGCGCAGGCGCCTGGCCATTTCATAGCCGTTGAGCTTGGGCATCATGATGTCGAGAATGATCACGTCGAACTCGTAGGACCGGGCCAACGCCAGACCTTCGGCGCCGTCCGTCGCACAAGTCGCCATGTGTCCCTCCTCGGTCAATCCCTTGTGGAGAAGGTCGGCCATGCGCGCTTCGTCTTCTACGATCAGCAACTTCATGGGAACTCAAATCGGTTAAGCGGATTCGGTGTTGTGCTTACCTACGTCTATACCTACGGCGAAGTTTAGAACGAAGCCGGACGCTTATGTGGACCAATTCTTACAACCTGAAAAAATATTAATCCTTCTTTCATCAACCCGTCACAGGGGTTGCCTAGGATTGCTAGTCATCCCATCAAGCGAAGTTTTTGGGGACAGGCTCAGGCCCCGCAGGAGTCAGCTTTCTCCTGAAAAACGGTGGCTCTCCGGCCAGCGACTTCCAGTTCCAAGGAGCTGCTTCATGAAACCCAATCATCCTTCCGTTGCTCTTATCGTAACGTTCTCCTTCCGGTTCATACTTAGTCTCTTGGTTGCGTTGTTCCTAACCATGGCCGCAACTGCGCAGCAGAAAACTGGCTCAATCGCTGGTCGAGCAGTCGATCGTGTAAACGCCGTCCTGCCGGGCGCCCTGGTTGAACTGCAGCCGCGAGGAATGTCGATCGCAACCAATGAGCAAGGCGAATTTACCATCACGGGCCTGGCACCCGGCGATTATACGATTAAAGTTTCTTACGTTGGATTCTTGCCGTTCACCGGAAAAGTGACGGTCAAAGCCGGCGAAATAGTTACGGTTGACGCCATGCTCAAGGTCGCGGCCCAGAGTGAAGAGATCACCGTCATCGCTGACCGTCCACACGGCGAAGCCGAGGCCATTAATGAGGAGCGCACTTCCGACAATATTCTCAATGTGCTGCCTTCCGATGTGATTACCAGCCTACCCAACGCCAACATCGCCGACGCCCTCGGTCGCCTGCCCAGCGTCACGCTGGAGCGCGATGAGGGCGAGGGCAAGTATGTGCAGATTCGCGGTACCGAGCCGCGCCTCAACAACCTCACCATCGATGGTGTCAACGTTCCGTCTCCAGAAGCCGGAGTTCGCCAGGTGAAACTCGATACCATCCCCGCCGATATCGTCGAGTCGGTCGAGATCAACAAGACTCTCTCTGCAAATCAGGACGGCGACGCCATCGGCGGATCGGTCAACTTGCGTACGAAAACCGCCGGTGACCTGCCTACGTTGGCGTTCGAAACTATCGGAGGGTTTACCCCGATCGTGAACACTCGCTATATTGGCCAAGTCAGCACCACGATTGGGCAGCGCTTTGGACACGACAAGCGTTTCGGAGCTCTTCTCTCAGGAAGCTATGACTACAACGGCCGCGGTATCGACGACATCGAACCTTCGCCCGATCCTAATTTCGCGACCCCTTACTATGACAGCAACGACCTGCGCGAATACCGCTACAAGCGCAACCGCTACGGTTTCGGCGGATCACTCGATTACAAACTCCCGGACCCGGCCTCCGGCCTTTATCTGCATTACTTCTACTCGGACTTCAAAGATTACGGCGACAAGTGGGTGTATACGCTGAACGACGGAGACGTGCCCAAGTTCTCGACTTCTTCCCGCTTGCCGGACTATGGCATCGGAACCCTGGCTGTCGGCGGCAAGCATGTGTTTAGCAATTCTTGGTTGAGTTGGGACATCTCGGCCTCGAGGGCCCGCCAGTTGGCCGCGGCCGGCAACCCTGGTGCGACATTCAAGTACGACGGCCCCACCACTCTCAGTGACGGGGTGACCCCGATTTGCACTTACGACCAAGCGGCCACCACAAACATTCATTTGCCTCAGTTCAATCCGCAGTGCACAGGCGTCGGGTCTCCGGTGTTCGATCCAACCAATTACTATCTGAGCGAATTCGACGGAACTTCCGGGACCACCTCGCAGGTGAACCTGCAGGGAGCTATTTCCTACGCCAGAAACTACCACCTTGGTTCCCATCCCTCGACCTTGGAATTCGGTGCCAAAGTGCGGAATGCTCACAAAGGGCAGGATGCGTATTCTCCCGTCTACGACAATGTCGGCAACCTCGCCAGCACGGGCAATCCGCCAACCTTGGATATGTTCACCAGCGGATTCACGAACCCGAACTACTATTACGGGGCTTACCGGATTGGTCCGGTCACCGATTACAACAAGATCACGAACTTCTTTGGTGCGAACCCGGGGCTCTTCCCGCTGGATGTAGGAGCCACTCGTCTCGGTTCCGATGCCAGCAACTATGACCTCACCGAACGCGTCTCGGCCGCCTACGCGATGAACACGATCGAGTTTGGCCGTTTCCGCCTGCAGACTGGCCTGCGCATCGAAGCAACGCAACTGAACACACTCGGCTTTGTTGTCACCAACGATATCAACGGAAATTACATTTCAACCGCTCCGGCAGCGGCCAATGCCTGGTACTGGGACCCCATGCCCAGCGTGCAATTGCGCTACCGACTCACCGACAACGACGACATCCGCGCGGTCTACGGCAGGGGTATTTCCCGGCCCGATCCGTACGACACGATTCCCTACGTCACGCTGGATCAGTCCTCGACTCCATACAGCGTCGGCATCGGCAACCCCAACCTCAAGCCCGAGCACGCCAACAGCTATGACCTGCTCTATCAGCATTACCTGAAACCGTTTGGCGAAATTCAAGCTGGCTTCTTTTACAAGCAGCTGAGCGCACCCATCTATTACATCGACAATCCGGCGCTGGCCCCCGGAGATCCCTACTACAACACCTATCCCGGATATCACCTGGACTACATCATCAATGGCGACAACGCGAAACTGTATGGTTTCGAAGCAGCTTACATTCAGCACCTCGGATTTCTTCCCGGCGCGCTGAACGGTTTCGGTATCTCAGCGAACTATAGCTGGACGCACTCTGACGCGGGGACTCTCCCTGTGCGTAATGACCATCCTGCTTTGCAGCGCCAGGCTCCAGTTACTTGGAACTTCAGCCCGACCTATGATAAGGGCCGTTTCTCATCCCGCCTGGGCGTGACTTATAACGGTGCCAGCATCTTCCAGTACCAGTGGGAGCAGTGCACTCCTGCCGTCTCTCAAGCCGGGAATTGTGAAGATCCGAGCTCGTTTGGCCCCAAGGGCCCGGCGGGAGACATTTATCTACTCGCGCACACGCAGGTTGATGCACAGGTTAGCTACCGCGTGCAGAGGAGTCTTACTGTGCTCGTGCAAGGGTTGAACCTGACAGACGAAGTCTTCGGGTTCTATAACGGCAGCCCCTGGTACATCATCCAGCGCGAATACTACAAGCCGACCTATTCGTTTGGCCTGAGGTGGGAACCGCGCCGACAGGATTGAGCGGGATTGATGTAGATCAGTGGAGCCCCGGACGCCCTCGTCCGGGGTTGCGTCGGCCACCGGACGAGGGCGTCCGCAGCTCCCTGTCTTATTTCAGGAGAACTTCAGGTACCGCGCGTACCATCGCGTTTTCAGTCGACAGAAGTTATCTGCCGCGAAGGCAGAAGAAGGAAGGATCATGTCCGCAGTCTCTCGCATCATCGCCAGGAAATCGTCGATTCTGATTCTCATGCTTGTAGCAGTTCTAGGGTTGAGCCCTACCATTGCCGGAGTTTCCGCTCCGTCTCCGACCGGCGGATTTTCCGTCGTCAAGAAAATTTCAGTCGCGGGTCAGGGTGGTTTCGACTATCTCACGGTCGACGAAGCGGCCCGCCGGTTGTACGTTTCGCACGGCACGCAGGTGGAAGTGATCGACATCGACTCCCTGACCGTCGTGGGCAACGTTCCCAAGACTCCAGGCGTGCACGGCGTGGCGATTGCTCCTGAGTTGGGGCGCGGGTTTGTCAGCAACGGCCAGGCGTCGACGGTCACGATTTTCGATTTGAAGACGCTAAAACCGATCGCGGATGTTCCCACTGGACAGAAACCCGATGCGATCATCTACGATCCAGCCACTTCACGCGTGTTTGCCTTCAATGGCGAAAGCAAGAGCGCGACCGTGATCGATGCCGCTAGCGGAAAAGTCGCGGGCACGGTTGATTTGCAGGGCGGACCGGAGTATGCGGCGGCCGACGGCAACGGTTTCGTCTACAACAATCTCGAAGACGAGAGCCTGGTCCTGAAGATCAATGCCCGCGAACTCAAAGTTGAGCAGCGCTGGCCCACCGCTCCTTGCGCCTCTCCCAGCAGCATGGCCATGGACCGCGCCAACCGACGTCTGTTCATCGGATGCCGAAGCAAGGTCATGGCCGTGCTTGATGCAGACACGGGAAAAGTCATCACCACGCTGCCGATTGGAGATCACGTGGACGCCACGGCCTTCGACGCGGCGACTAAGCTGATTTTCAACTCCAACGGCGAGGGCACCATCAGCGTGATTCATGAGGATAGTCCTGACAAATATTCGCTCGTCGAGACTGTGAAGACTGCGCCACGGGCCAAGACCATGGCGCTCGACCCGAAAACTCACCGGCTTTTTCTTTCAACGGCAGAAAACGGACAATTCGAAGTTCTGGTCGTGGGGCAATAAGAGTTAATGTCGAAAACGGGGCTGTCCTCTATGAGTTCGAAACGCACGCCTTTCACGCAAGCTCTGGTCGTGCTGCTCACTGCTCGAGGGTCGTCTCCGAGTTGGCCGGCTTCTGTGTCACCTGCTTCGTGCTCGGCAATTGCGAACGATCCCACCCGCCGCCCAGGGCCTCTACCAATGCCACGGCGGAAGTCATCTGTTGCACCTGAAGATTATTCAGAATCTGCTGGTCCGCCAGCACCGTGGTCTGAGCAATCAGTACGTCGGCGTAGGGATCGACGCCCGTCTCGTACCGGGCCTGTTCGAGCTTGAGGTAGATTTGAGCGGAATTGACTGCCTGCTGTTCTTGCTGGATCTGCTTGGATAAGATGCGAACTTCCGCAAGAGAATCTTCCACCTGTTGAAAGGCGGCCAGCACGGTCTGGCGGTAGCTGGCCAGATCCCCATTGTAGGTCGCAACATACTGTTGAACCGTGGCGCGACGCAACCCGGCATCGAAGAGAGTCTCCGGGAGAGATGCGCCGATCGACCAGAAACGGCTGGGCCAGGAAAGCCAATTATGGAAGGCGGAACTTTCGAAGCCGCCTTCGGCGTTCAAAGTCAGGTTCGGAAAATAGGCAGCGTAAGCGATGCCGATAGTCGCGTTAGCTTGAGCCATGGTGCGCTCGGCGGCGGCGACGTCGGGGCGGCGCTCGAGCAGTTCCGAGGGCATGCCGACTGGAATCGGTGGCGGAGCAACGGTCATCGGCTTCACCGGAATGGAGAAACTGGAAGCGGCCTTACCGATGAGCACAGCAATCGCGTGCTCGTATTGCGCCCGCGCGATTCCGACATTGGTTGCGCCGGCCTGCGCGCTCTGCAGCGTGGTCTCGGCTTCGACCACAGAGATCTGGTCGTCGATGCCGGCTTCATAGAGCGCACGGGTCAGGTCGTACGCTTTCTGGTCCGCCGCAACGGTGTCGTCGTAAATCTTCTGCAGTTCGTCCTGGCCGCGAATCTCGAAGAAATACTGCGCCAGGCTGGCCTGCTCGGTCAGGCGCTCGCTCTCGAGATCGGCCGCGCTCACCTGGGCAGCGTACTGGGCTTGGCGCACCGTGTTGCGGACCTTGCCCCAAAGGTCGGGCTCCCAGGAGGCTTCGAGCGGCAGGGAGTAGACGGTAGTTTGCAGTTGTTTGGCGGCGGTGCCCGTGCCGGAGGTATTGACGGGGGCCGTGTTCAGGTTCCCCGAGGTTCGCGAGCGGTTGAATGAGGGCGCGGTCGACAGCGTGGGAAAATATTGCGAACGGGCTTCCCGCACCACTGCCCGGGCTTCCATCAAGTCCTCGAAGTATTTTTTAATGTTCTGATTGTTGATATCAAGTTGGTCTTCGAGTGCGTTCAGTTCTGGATCGTTGAAGATCTCCCACCACTTGCCGCGCAGCTTGGCATCCGCGGGCTGTGCTACCGTCCAGCCTTCAGTCTCCTTGAACTGGGTAGGTGACTCCTTGTACTCTGGAGCGGGCGCCGGAGGCGAAGGTGGATGGTATTTCGGCCCAACTACGCAGCCCGATAGCATCAACAAAAGCGCGGCCGCACACAGCTGAATCCGACCGTTCACTGGTTTTCGCATAAACATTTTCATAACCTTCTGCCTGCCCAACCGTTCGCCTCTGTCCACCGTGTTACGAAGCTTCCGGAGCCAGAGAAGAACGCTGTGTCTTTCTCCCCTCCATCCGCAGCCGCAGCCGGTCGAACGCCAAGTAAACGACCGGAGTGGTATAGAGCGTGAGCAACTGACTCAAGATCAGCCCGCCCACAATCGTTATGCCCAGCGGCCGACGGAGCTCATACCCTGTACCTGTTCCCAAAGCCAGCGGCAAAGCGCCCAACAACGCAGCCATCGTCGTCATCAGAATTGGACGGAAGCGCAACATGGACGCTTCAAAAATCGCATCCTTTGTGCTTTTTCCATCCTGGCGTTCTGCCTGCAGCGCGAAATCGATCATCATGATGGCGTTCTTCTTTACGATTCCAATCAGCAGCACAATTCCGATAATGGAGATAATGTTCAAGTCCTGCTTAAACAGCATCAGGGCAAACATCGCGCCTACGCTCGCCGACGGCAGAGTGGAAATGATC
>Ga0187871_10001611_pt1 | contig 19394 bp, 12 predicted proteins | sample June2016WEW_16_1_FD_132988 | JGI IMG/M metagenome (GOLD analysis project Ga0187871, IMG submission 132988) | Peatland microbial communities from SPRUCE experiment site at the Marcell Experimental Forest, Minnesota, USA - June2016WEW_16_10 | ecosystem: Environmental > Terrestrial > Soil >...
CACCCGTACGCCACTTTACTCACGAGGTTGCCCCCGCTTTCTCGTTCGACTTGCATGTGTTAAGCGCGCCGCCAGCGTTGATTCTGAGCCGGGATCAAACTCTCGTTTGAATTGTTAGTTTAAATCGCCCCGACTTTTACTCAGAGACTGACGAATGTTTCTTGTGCATCCAACCAGATTGTCAAAGATCTTTGCCGACAGCCGGACGCATCCTCGCGGAAACGCCCGCCACCGGCAGGCCTCGAAGCTTATTGGCCCCGCCCGCGCAAAATCGCGCATGCGAAAGCCGAAAAATGAAAACTTTTGAAAAAGAACTACCAGGAAGGCCGTATTCCGCTCCGGCGGTGGCCCGCCCGGAGTTTTGTTACCATTCCTTACAAGAGGATCTCTATCGTTGTACCACACTGCGCGGCGCGTAAGCAAGCCCACACGTCAAACCGCAGTCAGACCCTCAAATTCGGCGACTCCCTCAGAATATCAGAACCATTACAGACACGCAAGCCCGGTTTGCAACTATTTTAGTGCCAGATCTCACATTTGGCTCGGCCTTGTTCGAATGGGTCCTCTTAGAATCAGTGGCTTGAGGGGACAGAGGCGCTTATTCCGGCGAATTAAAATACGTTGATGCCGGACGGGGCGATCATGGCAGAATTTTGCCGGAGGAGGGCTCCGGCGCGATGTCCAGTCGCTGAAATTGGCTTTGCCCTCAACGCTTTTGTTGAAAACAAAGGGTGCAATTGGGTTTGCTTCGTAAAAATCCCGGTTTGGGTCGCCCAAGCACCGTCCCCGCGCACGCGCTGCGCCGGACCTCGGAGGTAGGATAATGAGGGTAATGCGCCTGATCGCCCTCCTGTGCCTGGCCTCCGCCGCCGACGCGCAGACGCTTCCCGAAATCCTTTCCCGCGTCTCGGAGGAAGCGGAAGTGTTCCGCCGCATCGCGCCTCAGGTCCTGTCCGAGGAGACCTTGACGCAGCGCGCCTTGAAAGCGCCCCTCCGCTTCCATCCGCGCGTCGGAGCCGACGCCACCAAACCCGTGGCCCCTACCCGACAGACGCGCGAGATTATCTCCGAATATAGCTTCAGCACCCTCAAAGACGCCCCCGGGCCGCTGCACGAGTTCCGCAAAGTCGTCTCCGTGGATGGCCAAGCCATCTCGACCGTGGAGGCCGCCCGCCATTCACTCGCGCTTGGCCTGACTTCGGCCAATGACCACGCGCGCAAGCGCATGCTTGAAGATTTCCAGAAGTACGGCCTCGCCAAGGACCTCGTGGCCGTCGATTTCGGACCACTCCTGTTATTGTTTACCAAGCGGCAGATCGGCAACTATCAATTCGACCTGGCGGGCGACGATCGGATCGGCGCGGACCAGGTCAAGATCGTTTCCTATAAACAGGTCGCCGGTCCGGATCGCATGCTGGTCTTCCAGGGCCACCGTGCGATCCATCAGCCGATACAAGGCTGCATTTACGCGCGCGTGCCGGACGGACTGCCACTGCGCATCACCATTGTCGAGAGCCGGGAGAGCGGCAAGACCATCTTCCGAGACGAAGCCGTGGTGGATTATACGCCCAACGCCCACGGATTTCTGGCGCCCGCCGCCGTCACACACAGAGGCTTCGCCGGCGATGAACTGCTGGTCGAAGACGAGTTCCGCTATGCGGCCTTCCGCAAGTTCGGCGCGAATGCCGCCATTAAGTTCGACACGCAACAATAAGCGAGTTACGCTCCGCCGCGGCGAGCCGCACGCCGAAAGCGGGCCTGAAGCCCCGCGCGGGATAAATCCGGCCCCCAAGAACGCTTAAGGGCCAAAGTCCAGGGGCGAGCTACGCTCGCCGAAGAGCGGGTTCTGGAGAACCCGCGCAGGCCTGGAGGCCTGCCCCACCAAAAGGCCAATCTCCAGGGGCGAGCTACGCGCGCCGCATACCCTGTCGGAGCGAGTGCCACGGTTGTGGCGATCGCGGACTGGCGACGGTGAACGATCTGTTAGGCGGGGTGAGCGTGTTGACGAACATTACGCCTTAAGGGCGGGCGCTCCGCTGCGGGGCGGCCCGCTGCTGGTATCATGATTGATTCCGATGGCCCGCCAACGCGCCTACTTCCTGATCACGATCTTCGCGGTGCTGCTGGTGCTGTTCCCCTTCCTGTTCTGGTACGGGACATGGTTCGGCCGTAAACTGAGCGATGCTCAGATCACGGAATATCTGGGTGACCGCGCCAAGCCCCGGCACGCGCAGCACGCGCTGGTGCAGATCGGTGAACGCATGGCGCACCGCAATCCGGGTGTGTCGCGCTGGTATCCGCAGGTGGCCGCGCTGGCCGCCAGTCCGCTACTTGAACTGCGCCAAACCTCGGCGTGGATCATGGGGCAAGACCACACCTACGCTCCCTTCCACGAAGCGCTGGCCAAGCTGATCGCCGATCCGCAGCCCATGGTACGCCGCAACGCCGCGTTGGCGCTTTCGAATTTCGGCGACCCGGCGGCGCGTCCGGAACTGCTGGCGATGCTACGGCCGTCCACCATCGTTTCACCCGGCGCGGGCGTGGTCGGGTACCGGCTCAAGCTGGGCGAGTACGTCAACCCTGGCACGCTGGTGGCGCATGTGGGCGCGGTCGAGGTGCGATCGCCGCTGCCGGGCGAAGTGCGCGACTTGAGCCGGCGCGGGGGCACGACGGTGGCCGCGGGCGATCCGCTGGTGGAACTCTCGGCGGATAAAGAGCATGTCTGGGAAGCGTTGCGCGCGCTGTGGACGGTCGGGGCGGCGGCGGATCTGGAAGAGATCCAGCGTTACGCCCGGGGCATCTCCGGCATGCCGGAGAAGGTGCAGGAGCAGGCGGTGCTGACGGTGCGGGAGATTCAGGCCAGGCAGCGGCGCTGAAGCGCGACGCCACTGAAGCGCGGCTGAGCGGGTCGAAAAAGAGGCGGGTCTGGAGACCCGCCGCAGGCGTAGACGCCTGCCCCACAGGCCGAAGTAAGGTTGGCGTTACCGTTAGCTATCCAAATGAACTGTTCCAACTTACGCCCTCCGGATGTATCCTACGTGTTGGCGGCAAGCCTGTTGCCGTTACAAAACGGTTGAGGAAATGGACGTCTTCGTAGCCCGGCAGCCGATTTTCGATCGGCACCGGCAGCTCTATGCGTACGAACTGCTCTATCGTTCAAACGGCCGGCAAAATGCCTTCGATGGCGCCGATAGCACCACCGCCAGCACCCAACTGATTGCCAACAGCCTCCTGGCGATCGGCTTGGAAAACTTGCTCTGCGGCAAGAAGGCCTTTATCAACTTCGACCGGGAGCTGCTGCTCGGCGGACTGCATTCCGTTCTTCCCCCGGAGACGTTGGTGATCGAAGTCCTCGAGACGGTGAAGCCGGATGCCGATGTCATGGCTGCCTGCCGCCGGCTTGTCGAACAGGGCTACGGCCTTGCGCTGGACGATTTCGTGCCCGATCCCCAGCACGAACCGCTCACGCGTCTGGCCAAGCTGATAAAGGTGGATCTGCGCGCCACTTCGCGGCTGGAGCAGTTGAATCTTCTGCACACCTACGGGCCTCTCGGAATCGCGATGCTCGCCGAAAAGGTGGAGACGCAAGAAGAGTTCGAATGGGCTTTCGATGCCGGGTATCAGTACTTTCAGGGCTATTTTTTCGCTCGTCCGGCGATCATGCGCGGCCGCAAGATACCGGCGGCGAAACTGCTCTGTCTGCGCGTGCTCGCGGAAGTGCAGCAGGCCGAGCCGGATTTCGCGCGATTGGAGACGCTCGTATCCAGCGACGTATCCCTCTCGTACAGCCTCTTGCTCTACGTGAATTCCGCGCTTTTCTCGTGGGCCACGGAAATCAGCTCCATTAATCGCGCCATCCTGGCGCTGGGCGAGGAGGGTATCCGGCGCTGGGCGGCGCTGGCTGCTTTGCCGATCCTGGCCAGCGACAAGCCCAGCGAACTGGTCACCCTTTCCCTGGTTCGCGCGCGCTTCTGCGAGCTTATGGCCGGCCTCCTGCGGAATGCCGAACCGAATCTTGCCTTTTTGATGGGCCTGTTTTCACTGCTCGACGGAATCAGCGACCTCCCGATCCCCGAAGCCCTGGTCAAAGTCCATGCCGCTCCCGCGATCACGGGCGCCCTCACTGGAACCGCGCCACCCGGCGATCCGTACTCGAACGTCTACCGGATGGTGTGCCGTTACGAGGCGGGCGATTGGGACGAGGTGACCGCGCTGGCCGCGAACTCCGGCATCAAAACCTCCCAGATTGCAGAGGCTTACGCGGAATCTACCCTCTGGGCGCAGCGCGCCCTGCACGCCACTATGCGCAAAACCAATTCACGGCGGCACGTCCGCCACTCAATCGCCGGCCAACTACGCCTTTTGTGGGAAGAGGGTGCCGGCCAGCAAAGGGTGATCCCAGCCAGACTGATGAATGCATCGGTCGAGGGTTTGCAGTTGCAGACATCCGAGAAAATGGCCACCTCCTCTTACATCAGTTGCAACGATCCGAAATTAGGTATTTCGGGTAGGGGCTGCGTTCGCTACTGCAATTACGTCAAGGGGAAATATCTCATTGGCCTCGAGTTCCGCGGTGGAACCGGATGGCGCGGGCCTTCGGCCAAGCAGGCGGCGGCTCGGTAAGCTGGTCGAAACCCGTCTCTGGCGTAGCGTCGCCCGCACGGCGCCCCACTGAGTGCATGCGCCCACGTCACCCACCCTATCGGGGAAAACACGCTAGACTTTTTCCACCGGTTGTTGTGTTTTCAAGCATTTCACTGTGGAAATCCAAATGCACAGCGGCGGGCAGCCCCACTTTCGAAGGAGGCGCCCAAACGATGCCCGACGAGACTCTTACCATAACGGATAACAGGACTGGAAAGACCTATACGCTGCCTCTATATAAGGATGCGATCCGCGCGATCGACCTGCGGCAGATCAAGACCGGCCCCGAGGACTTCGGTCTGCTCAGCTACGATCCCGCGTTCCTGAATACGGCGTCCTGCCAGAGCGCCGTCACCTACCTCGATGGAGACCGGGGAATCCTGCGCTACCGCGGCTACCCGATCGAGCAGCTTGCCGAAAAGTGCAGCTTCCTGGAAGTCGCCTACCTGCTGTTGAATGGCGAGCTGCCGGGCCCGGACGAGTTGGACGAGTGGACGGCGGACATCACCCGCCACACCATGATCCACGAGAACCTGAAGAAGTTCATGGAGGGCTTCCACTACGACGCGCATCCCATGGGGATGCTGATGAGCACCGTAGCGGCGCTTTCGACCTTTTACAGGGAGGCCCGCAATATTCACGATCCCGCGGTGCGCAAGCTGCAGATCACGCGGCTGATCGGGAAGATGCCCACGCTCACGGCCTATTCCTACCGGCATAGCCTGGGGCTGCCATACGTCTATCCGGACAACGACCTGGGCTACACCAAGAACTTCATGAACATGCTGTGGCGCAGGACGGAGCCCAAGTTCAGCGCCAACCCTGTGCTGGCGCGCGCCCTGGAAGTGCTGTTCATCCTGCACGCCGATCACGAGCAGAATTGCAGCACGAGCGCCATGCGGGCGGTGGGCAGTTCGTTCGCCGACCCCTATGCCACCACGGCGGCGGCCATCGCGGCGCTTTCCGGACCGCTGCACGGCGGCGCCAACGAAGAAGTGCTGCGTATGCTGGACGAGATTGGGTCCAAAGACCGTGTGCCGGCCTACATCGAGCAGATCAAAGCCGGGCGCGGCAAGCTGATGGGCTTCGGGCACCGCGTCTACAAGAACTACGATCCGCGCGCGCGCATCATCAAGCAGGTGGCCGAGGAGGTCTTCGAGGTGACCGGACGCAATCCCAAGCTGGATGTCGCGCTGGAACTGGAGCGCATCGCGCTCGAAGACGATTTCTTCATCAAGCGGAAGCTTTATCCCAACGTGGATTTCTACTCGGGCATCATCTACCAGGCCATGGGATTTACGCCGGACGTGTTTACGGTGTTGTTCGCGATTCCGCGGACCGTAGGCTGGCTGGCACAGTGGCAGGAGATGTTGCAGGATCCCGAGCAGAAGATCGCGCGGCCGCGGCAGCTTTATACGGGGCAGGCGGCGCGGCAGGTGGTGCGGATCGAGGAGCGGCAGGCGCAGGCCGCGTTTGCAGCGGTAGCCGTCGGATAAGTGGACCCTGGCTTCTTGTGGAGTTTATAGGCACGTGGGGCGGCGCCATGCGCTGCCGCGAGGCTTAAGCCCAGCCCGCCACGCCTGTCCTACCTGGTGTTGGTCAGCAGGGTCACGCCCAGAGTGTCGGCCACGGCGATGTCTCCCTTGCCGCTGCCACTGAAGTCGCCCAGAGCGAGAGCGTACGGGTTTAAGGGGACGATGAAGCTGACCGGCGCCTGGAACGTGCCATCGCCGTTTCCCGGCAGGATCGAGACGGCGTTCGACCAGCGATTGGCGACCGCCAAATCCGCTTTTCCGGAGGCGCTGAAACTGCCCACCGCCACGAACTGCGGACCGGCTCCCACGAGATAGTTCACCGCCGGTTGAAATGTCCCGTCGCTGTTGTTCAACAGGACCGAGACACTGCCATATAGGAGAGATTCGAAGGGCGATGCTTGGCTGGTCACGGCCAAGTCGTCGCTTTCGGGACCGGCGAAGTGGCCCACCGCCACCCAGGAGGGATTAATTCCCACGGCATAACTAACCGGCGGCTGAAAGGATCCGTCGCCGTTTCCGAACAGGATCGAAACGCTGGCGGAGGCCTGCTGAGCCACCGCGAGATCCAGCTTGCCGTCGTGATTGAAGTCGCCAACCGCCAGGGAGCCGGAGCCCGCTAACCCCGGGATTTGCACGGCCGGCTGAAATGTTCCATCGCCATTGCCGAGCAGGATGAGCAAACCGGAGGTCGACGAGCTGGCGGCCAGGTCCGCCTTTCCATCGCCATTGAAGTCGCCCACAGTTATGAACCAGGCATTCAATGCGGGCGTGACCAGACGAGGCCCGAACTGCCCGTGGCCATTACCGAGCATCACGGCGATCGTGTTTGCGCAGATCACGAGGTCGGGTTTGCCGTCGCCATTAATATCGGCGACCTTCACTGTCGCGAGGTGCGGCGCGCGATAGTATGTGGCAGGCTGGAACGTGCCGTCGCCATTTCCGAGCAGGATGGCGATACTGCCTGAGGTTATGTCGTCCGCAACCAGGTCTGGGTGGCCGTCGCCGTTGAAATCCCCCGCGGCGATGGAATACAATCCGCCTCCCGCATAGAAAGTCACGTCGCGCGGGAAGCTGCCGTCGGCTTCCCGCACCAGGACGGTCAGGCTCCCGTTGGCGATCGCGAGATCCAACTCACCGTCGCCATTGAAGTCGGCAACGGCAAAGTTGCCGGAAATCGTGGTTAGTGTGGTGGCGGCCTGAAAAGTGCCGTCACCGTTGCCCAATAGGAGCGAGATGCCTTTGCTCGTGTTTACAACCAGGTCGGCGATTCCATCATTGTTGAAATCGACCGCGGTCAGGAAGCTGGGGTGGGGGCCGGTTACAAATAACATGGTTGGCGGTTGAAATGTGCCGTCGCCATTTCCAAGCAAAATAGACATTGCGTTGAACGGCCTTCCGCCCGGCTCGTCGTCGTCGGCGACCGCCAAATCCAGCTTGCCATCGCCGTTGAAATCGGCCACGGCCAGGTAGGACGGCGCGCTTCCCGCGTAAATTTGCACGGGCTTCCGGAAGGTGCCATCGCCATTCCCGAGGATGATGCTCACACCCTGGTCGTCGTGGTCGTAGCCGCTGTCGGCCACCGCCAGATCCAGGTTTCCGTCGCCATTAAAGTCGGCGGCCACTACGCAACTGGGATAGAAGCCGACGCTGTAAGTCTGGGTCGGCAGGAATGTGCCGTCGCTCGCGCCGAGCAGGATGTAGACCACGTCCAGCCCGGATCCATCGACAATCGCCAGATCCGGGTTGCCGTCGTGGTTGAAATCGCCAATCGCGATGGAGCCAGGCGAGCGCCCCAACGGGTAGTTCACCGCGGGCTGGAATGTGCCATCGCCCTTGCCCAGCAGGATGGAAAGCGTTCCGATGCCGCCGTTGCCAGTGTTGGCGGTTACGGCCAAGTCGGGCTTGCCATCGTGATTGAAGTCGCCTGCCGCTACGGCGACAGGTCCCGTCCCTACAGGGTAGCTGGCCGGGGTTTGGAACGTACCGTCGCCTTTACCCAGGAAGATCGAGACGGTATTGGCGCCGCTGCTGGTGACCGCCATGTCGGGCTTGCCATCGGCATTGAAATCGCCCACGGCAACGGCGGTCACGGTCCCCCCGGTGAGATAGGTCAGCGGGGCGTTAAAGGAAACAGGAGGCGCAGCCCAGAGCGTGGCGCACGTACTCAGCACGCAGGCGAGCGGGCGGAATCGAGGCATGCCTTTCTATAGCATGCCGTCGAAGTAGGCGCAATGAGATTGCGGCGGCGGGAGCCGGAAGCGGTACTGTACTACGCCGCGTCCCGCTCCGCCAACGCGCTGGTAACCTTCGCGACCTTGACGCCCTTAGCGATGCCGAAGAACCGCAAAATTTGGATCTGGATCCACGACATGTCGAACTCGTACCAGGCCAAGCCATGCCGCGCCGAAGTCGGATGCGCGTGGTGATTGTTGTGCCAGCCTTCCCCGAACGTGATCAGCGCCACCCACCAGGAATTGCGTGAATCGTCGCGCGTGTCGAACCGCCGCGATCCCCACATGTGCGTGGCCGAGTTCACCAGCCACGTGGCGTGCAACCCGATCACGACCCGCAGAGCGATACCCCACAGCACCATCGACACGCCGCCGATGGCGAACAGCAGCCCCGCCAGCAGCACGTTCGGCAGCCAGTGGTAATTATTCAGCCAGACGTAGAAGCGATGCTTGGCCAGGTCGGGCGCGTACTTCGACATCAGCCGCGTATTGTTGTGCTTGGCTTCACCCATCAGGATCCAGCCCACGTGCGCCCACCATCCGCCATCGTGCGGGGAGTGCGGATCGCCCGGCATGTCGGATTTCTGGTGGTGGATGCGATGAGTGGCCACCCAGAAGATGGGACCGCCTTCAAAAGTCAGCGCGCCGCAGACCGCAAAGAGGTATTCCAGGGCCAGCGGCACTTGATAGGAGCGGTGCGTGTGCAGGCGGTGGTAGCCCATGCTGATCCCCAGCCCGGTGGCGAACCACAGAAAAAACAGCAGGACCGCCAGATTGGCCCAATTGAACATAAATAACGCGGCAATAGCCCCTACGTGCAATAGAACCAGCACCAAAGTGGTGAGCCAGTTCAGTTTTTGCTTCTCGGGAAACTCGAGGAGTTCGAGGTTGCGGGGCTGTTCGGTGGATACTCTGGGCGCCATACTTTAACGCTAACAGGGAAACCGTGTTTCCTTTGTAAGAGTTGTGTAATTTCGAGGGTCGCCGTTGGATAACCGAGTGGGGCGGCGCCGTGCGCCGCCCACCCCTGCGTGGACTCTAGAACTGGTACTTCAACCCGAACTGCACGTTGCGCGCGCCTTTCGACGAATTCACCACGCCCACCAGCGCGCTGGAAAGCACGTCGATCTGGTAGCCGGTAACCGTGAAAATCGGCGTATTGAAGGCGTTGACGGCTTCGGCGCGGAACTCCAGTTCTTGCCGTTCCGTGATGTTGAACTGCTTGTGCAGGCTGAAGTCCAGTTGCTTGATGCCAGGCCCCCGTTCCGTGGATACTCCGCAGTCCCCGAACTGGCCCGCTGGCGGATTCCCCATGGTGGACGGGTCACTCCGGACGAGGCTGCGCCGACCCGGTGCCGGGATCTCCGGCCCAGTCCAGCATCGAAATCGGGAAGCCGCCATGCACGGTGAAGATGGTGTCCACCTGCCAATCTCCCAATACCGTGTCGGCCACCTTGTTGGAGCTTTATTTTGGAACTGCTTGCCGTGGCCGTTCGGCAGATCGTAAGTGAGATAGCCGTTAAAGGCGCTCTTCACTTCGTGATCGCAATAGCCGTAATCCGCGTTCACGTCATACACATTCTGCCTGGAACGTCAGGCCCGCTGTTGCGCGCCGATCTGCAGCGCGTTGTAGTTCTCGATGCCGGTGGACGTGTTGAGCCGCACCTGGCCCAGTCCATCGTTCTTCAGCGTCGGATTTCCGGAAAGGTACGGCCCTGGAACCACCGTTCGGCTCCAGGAACTGCCGGCCGGCGAAGTAGATGGCCGCCAGGTGGTCGGTATGCTCGCCCACGTAACCAGCCTGAAACGTGGTGTTATTTCCGAACTGGCGTTGCAGGGTGAAGTTCCACTGGTTGGAAACCGCGGAATTGCTGACGATCCACGCCGGATCGCCGGTGCTGCGCATTCGCCAGGCGATTTTTTCCACGCAAAGCAAGCCCACCGTTTACGTGATCGGCTGGTATCGCTGCGACCGCCACACGCTGATGATCCGCCGCTTCCGGCGGTAGGCCGGCCGCTCCCATTGCGCCTCTGCACCCTTTAACGCCGCTTCAACGCTTCCAGCTCTTCCAGTGTGCGCGGCCAATCCTTGCCCAGCAGACGCGAGAGGCCCCGGTCCGCCAACACCTTCCCACCCGTCTGGCAGCGCGCGCAGTAATTGGTCTCATTGTCCGCGTAGCGAATGCGTTGCACTTTTTCGCCGCAGCGCGGGCACGCCTGCCCGTAGCGCCCATGCACGGCCATGCCGTCGCGGAACGCGGTCACCTTTTCCGGGAATTTCCGGCGGGCTTCGGCGCGCAGCCGGTCCAGCCATCGCGTCAGAGTATCGCGCGTGGCGGCGTGCAGCCGCGCGATCTCTTCCTCCGTCAGTTTGCGCGTCTGCGCGATGGGCGACAGGCGCGCGGCATGCAGGATCTCGTCCGAATAGGCGTTGCCGATGCCGCTAAACGTGCGCGGATCGGTAAGCGCCCGCTTCAACGTGTGATTCTCGAAAGTCAGCGCCTCGCGGAATGCCGGCAGATCCGCCGCGAAAACGTCGATGCCGCCGGGGTCGAGCGCGCGCAACCCTTCCTCGCCCCGCACCACGTGCAGCGACGCCCTGCGCTTGGCGCCGGCCTCTGTCAGCGTGAGCGAGCCGTGCGCAAAATCGAACGCGGCCAGACTCTGCCGGCCGCCCAAGTTCGGATGCGGCGGACGCCAGTGCAGCCGGCCCGCGATCATCAGGTGCAGAACCAGCCAAATATCGCCTTCCACGCCCATCGCGATGCGCTTGCCGATGCGCCGCAGCCCGCGCACTACGCAGCCTTCGACGGCCGAGAGCGGGGGATCCAGCGTTCGCAACAAAAAGGGATTCCCCAACCGGACGCGCTCCAAAGTCCGCCCTACCACCAGCGGCTCCAGCGCCTCCACGTACGCCGCTATGTCGGGTAATTCGGGCACTCACTCCTTCCCCAGCCACCGGAGCCGCGCCTCGTAGTGCCGTCCTTCGCTTCCGTAGAAAGTCAGGAAGTTCGGCGACTCAAGCGTGTTATTCACCACCGTCGGGTTCCTGTGGTTCGTCAGGTTATCGATCCCCCCCCGGATGCCAAAGCGGTACTTACGCAGCCGGAAGCGCCACTCTAAGTGCAGGTTCACATTGAAATAGTCCGGATACCGGTAAGTGTCCGGCGATCCGATAAGTTGGCCGTTGTCGTGTTGGATCGAAAACGGGAAGCCGGTACGCTCTTCGAACAAGTAAGCCACTGCCCAGTTCTTCCACCATGTGGGAAGGTATCCCCAGCTCAGAAATCGATTGGGCGCGTCCCAAGGCAGCGGACCCGAGTTGTTCGGCCCCAACAGCAGTGTCTGCTCGAGCGACGGGTCCAGCACCTCGTTCGAGTGTGTACGCGAACGCGTGTAGCTGGCCATCCATTCGTAGCGGCCGCCCACGGTCTGGTGCACGATCGCCTGCGCGGCGTCATACCGATCGTGCCGCGAACTGGTCAGGGTGAATTCCTGTTCCACATACGATGCGTGGTATTGGGCGGCGATTTCCGGGGAAGCCACGATCGGCGCCGGCAGCGTGTTGACGTATGCGAATCCGTCGCCGCCCCGCTTCCTGTGCAGGCTCAATCCGGCGCGAATGTGCCACGGGAACTGACGGTCCAGGCCCAGGCTCCAGTTCTGGTAAAGCGGCGCTTTCAGACGCTCCGCCGGAAGCGTGTAGAACGACAGCGCGTTGGGCAGCAGCAGCGTGCCGTTCGCGGCATAAATGTCGGTCAGCGTGTACTGATCGAGCGGCCGGGTGAATAGCTGGAGGATGGTGGGGTCGTATAGCACCGCAAAGCCGCCCGAGATGCGTGTATTGGGCGAGCCGAAAGGCGCATACGAAAACGATGTGCGCGGCGACCATAGCCAGCGCCGCAGGATTTCATCCCAATCTTCCCGCACGCCTAGTTCGAGGAACAGGTTCTTGCGCGCCTGCCAGTGGTCGGTCAGATACGACGACGCCGTCAGGCTGGGTCGGCTGAGGGTTCCGTCTCCTTCGAACGTGACCGAACGGAGGAGAGTGGAGTTCGCGCCGTAGAGATCGTACCCGGTCCGGGTAATGCCTTGCGCATAGTCCAGGCGGTCCACGTCGAATCCCATTTTCAGATTGTGGGTACCGGCCAGATGCCAGGCGGGCAGGAAAAGGTTCGCCAGATATTGCCCGCGCCGCGAATGTTGCGTGGAATTCAGGAAATTGTTGCCCTGTTCGCCGTTGAGGGTAATGATGTAGATGCCCGTGCCGAACGGGATCAGCCGCGCAAGGGTGAAGGTCTCGGCGAAACCCAGCTCCAGCAGAGTGCCGCGCGCCACATAGATCTGGTCCTTCAGGCCCAGGAACCAGGTGCGGCCGCGTTCATCGAGCGTCGTGGAAGGAGGCGTGAGCGCGCCCAGGCCGAACTCGGTAGCGCGCTGATAATTGAACAGGAAGTCGGTGTAGAGGATGTTTGAAGGCGTCAGATTCACCTGCGTGTGCAGCATATTGCTGGCCTGCAAGGAACTGGCGGTGTTCTGATTCTTGGGCAAGTCCGGAATCACGGTGACGTTGTAATCTCCGTCCAGATTGTCGGAGAACCAGGCGCGCCCTTTAACGATCGGCCCGGAGAAATTCAACCGCGGCGTCCAGTCGCCCAGGTGCAGGCCCTGCGCGGTGCTCACGCCCGGAATGAAGTTCGTGGCCGAGTAGCGGAATTGATCGTCGCCGGTCTGCGTCTTGATCTGCAGCGTACCGGCCGACCCCTGACCGAATTCCGGCGAGTAGCGCCCACTCAGATAGTCGAGCGAGCTCACGGCTTCCACGCTGACGGTCGTCTTCAACGTCCCGGTCAGCGGATCGCTTATGTTGAAACCGTCCAGCAGGTAATTAGTCTGCTCCTCGCGCCCGCCGTCGAAGTGCAGCCCGCCCGTCGCGTCCATTATCTGGCCCGGTATCAGCGTCATGGCTTCGCGCAGGCTGTGCGTGGAAGGATACGGGATATCCATGATCTGAATGCCGGTGAGCACCCGCTCCGACTGAGTTTGCTCCACGTCCACGGCCTCCTCGGACGCTTTCACGTCAACCGATTGCAGAACCTCCTTGGCGTGGTTCAGGATCAGGCTCACCTCGCCCGTGCCGGCGCTCACATCGACGGCCAGGTTGGTCACCGGCAGATATCCGGAGTCGGTGGCGGCGAAGAAATACCGGCCCTCGGTGGACACGCCGATTTTGAATTCGCCGGTGGGGCCGGTAGTGGCGTGCCATTGCTCGCCCGCCTGGTTGCGCAGCGTGATTTCGACTCCCGCGATGCCCGCCTCGTTTTCATCGATGGCGCGGCCCGCCACAACGATTTCAGCGGCCTGCGAGGACATGCCGCACAGCAATGCCAGCGCCAGCCAGAAACATTTCACTAGCCTCTCCTGGTACACATTACCACGCCTTGGAGGGCGGGCAATTCTGCCCGCAGCCGGCTTTCAGCCGGCTCGGGAGCCCTCGTGGCGCACGCCCCCGGCGTGCCGTGTCGGCACTTCTGCCGACACAGGCGAGCTTAGCTCGCCTCTAACACAGGCTGAAGCCTGGCTGAAGCCTGTGCAACACAGGCTGAAGCCTGTGCTACCAGCGGGGCTAAAGCCCGCCCTCCTAACGGAAGATGGACTTCGCAATCGTGGCATGCACGCCCTTGTTCCCGTCCACCAGTTGCGTGATGCTGAGGTCCGCCGCCACGCTGGTGAGCATGTAGGCGTCTTCCCGCGTCAGATGCTTCGCGGTCACCAGAAAATCGATCATCTCCTCAACCGCCAGCCGGGCGGCCTCGCGCAAGTCTTCATGCATGCCCATCGTGATGTAGTGCGTGGGCGTCTCTCCCCGCGGCCAGCGCAAATGCAGATCCTTGCGCACGAAAAACTGAAGCACGCCCGTCAGCGATGTCTCGAGCGCGGTGATGTCCACTTCACCGTTGCCCTGGCCTGCATGCCCATCGCCCACCTGAAACAACGCGCCGCGCGCGTGCACGGGTATAAAGAGCGTGGTGCCCGCCACGAATTCCTTATTGTCGATATTCCCGGCGTGGAACCAGGGCGGCGCGCTGCTGATCCGGCCGAGGTTCTCCGGAGGCGCCACGCCCATGCTGCCGAAGAACGGCCGCAGCGGAATCTCGATATCGGCCGAGAATCGCGCGATCATTCTCCCACGGTCCAACGGAACGATTTTAGTGCGCGCGTACGGAAACTCGTCGGGCAGGAAGCCGGCGCCGGGACGGAAGGTGTTGTATGCGTACGGAATGGCAAGTTGGATGGATCGAATGCGAACTTCCAGCGTGTCGCCGGGTTCCGCCTCTTCCACATAGATGGGTCCCGTCAGGATATGGCCGCCCGGCCCCTTATCGGTGACTTCGCGGAAGATCTCGCGCAAGGCAGGCTCCACGTCGGCGGGCGGCACACCCGCGGCCTCCAGCCGGTCCGGACTATTGGTGATCAGCGTTTGGACCTCGACCGAATCGCCGGAGCGGATGCGCAGCGCCGGCGGCGTGTTCGCCGCGTAGTATCCCCAAGCGACCGTTTTTGGTGTGGCCTTCAGCTTGTAGTCAGCCTGCTGCGGGGCGGCCGCCGCCGCTTGAAATGCGGCAAATATCAACAGTAATTCGGTTTGCACAGCGCCTCCTTGAAATCGCGATTTCTTAACCGCTTCGCAACTTGTTTGTAATAACCCGGACGGCCTCGTCGCGTTACCATCTCTCTACAATAACTTCAAAGGGAGATTGGTTCATGTCCAAGCTTTCTCTGTACGCTCTATTCGCATTTTCTCCTGTAGCTGTATTCGCCCAGTCGACGTTTGGCACCGTTTTGGGCACCGTGAGAGACAATTCCGGCGCCGTGGTTCCGAAGGCCAAAGTGTCGCTTACCGACACCGATGAGAACATCGGCCGCGCGGCCTTGACGGATGCGAAAGGCGACTATGAATTCGTGAACACGCAGCCCGGCCACTACAAAGTGGAGGTGGCGGCTTCCGGCTTTCAGCTCTCGGTCGTCGCGGACCTGCTGCTGGTGGCGCGCCAGACGCTGCGCGTGGATCTGGCGCTGCAGGTCGGCCAGGTAGCCACGGCAGTGCAAGTGGAAGCCACGGCGGGCGTGATCGCCACCGACACACAAACCGTTGAGTCCAGCCTGGATGGCAATGCGCTGACCACACTGCCGGGCAACGTGCGCGGGATGAACGGCAGCACCAGTCCCTACGCGCTGATCGCGGCGTTGCCCGGCGTGCAGCCGGACGACAGCGGCAACTTCTCCATCCAGGGCGGCACACAGTCCATGGCGCAATTCTCGGTGGATGGCATCTCCATCACCAACGTAGGCGGCAATAGCCCGCTTTCGGACGCGTTTCCCTCGGTGGAAAGCATCGCGGAAATCAAGGTGCAAGGCGCCGGCAACACTGCCGAGTTCGCCGAGGTGGGCGACGTGACGACGATTTCCAAAAGCGGCACCAACGACTTTCACGGCGATCTGTTCTGGTATGCGCAGAATGCCGCCTTCAACGCCACCGCGTTCGGCCAGTTGACCAAGCCTTCCCTGATCAGCAACGATTTTGGCGCCACGTCCGGCGGCCCGGTCATCATTCCGCATCTTTACAACGGCAAGAACAAGACGTTTTACTTCGGTACATACGAAGGTCTGCGGCTGCCGCGCTCCAAGACGATTCAGGACCAGGTGCCCACCGCGGCCATGCGCACAGGGGATTTTTCGGCGTCCGGCATCACCGTTACCGACCCCACTACCGGCGCCCCATTCCCGGGAGACAAGATCCCTTCTAACATGATCAGCTCCGTGGCCAACGGTTTTCTGGCATTGTATCCCGCGCCCAATGCCGGCAATCCGAACATCCCGCAGGCCGCGAACTATATTGCCAATCGCAACTATAGCGTCGACTCCGACCAATTCGACGCCCGCATCGACCATTACCTGACGGCGAATATGTCTGTTTTCGGACGTTTTACCTGGAAGAACATCGGCCAGGATCAGCCGCAGGATCTGGCAGTGCCATCGGAACACTTTGCGATTAACTACAAACTGTTGGCCACTTCGTGGAACTGGAATATCCGGCCCAACCTGATCGACGAATTCCGCTTCGGATTCACCTTGAATCCGACTACGCAGACTCTGCCGTTCAACGGCGCCAGCTTTACCAATGGGCTGGGCCTGGTGGGCGTCGGTCCCAGCTTCCCCTTTAACGGTCTTTCGGAAATCGACATGACCGGTTATACCTGTCTGTGTACGGACCGGGGTAACTCGATTTCCGAGAACAACACCTATCAGTGGAACAATAACACCACGTGGACGGTGGGCCGCCACACTGTCAAATTCGGATTTGACATTCGCCGCATCAAAGCCGTCTCCCCGCTGGGATTCATTGGCGGCGATAATTACGGCAACTTCAACTTCACCGGCGGATTCACGGGCAACGCATTTGGCGACTTCCTGCTGGGGCTTCCCAGTGAAACGGGCATTGATACAGTTGTACACGATAACTACGGCCTTTCCATGCAATACGGCGTGTATGCGCAGGATTCCTTCCGCGTGAGCCCGCGCTTGACGCTGGAGTACGGCGCGCGCTGGGAATACCATCCCGCCTACACGGATCAATTTGGCAACATCGGCAACTTTGTGCCGGTGCCGAAATCCGGAGAAGTCGTCTATCCGGATGGCGCCCAGAGCACGCTGGCGGGCCTTTACCTGCAATCGTTCAATGCCTGCCCTACACTGGGCTCGACCAGCGGCCCGTCCGAGAATGGCGCGCCTTGCACGCCTGTGCTGGACGCCAGCCAGGCAGGGTTGCCGCAAGGCTTGCGCACCGCGCCACAGCGCGTAGTTCCCCGCGTGGGATTCGCCTGGCGGCCCACGGCCGGCGACAAGACGGTCCTGCGCGGCGGCTTTGGTATGTACGATACACCCAGCATGGGATCCATCTACTACGCCCTTACCGGGACCGTGCAATCCAATACGGCGACTTACACTAACATCGCCGCCAACGGCGGACCTATCTTCCAGTGGCCGCAAATCACCACCGGCGGCGCCGGAGCGGTAGCGCCTTTCGGTACGGCCTACTTCGGCACCGCCAACGACCCGCATTGGAAAGAGCCGTACACCATGCAATGGAATTTCTCGATCGACCACGATCTGGGTTTCAATACGGGACTGCGTGTCTCTTACATCGGTCAGGGCACGCGCGACCTGGTTTACGCTCCTAACCTGAACCAGTCGGGCTTCTCGACCACGTTTTACGCGGAGCAACCGTTGAGCGAGCGTCCGTACCCGAACTGGGGTGAGGTGAACGACCGCGCCGTGGGCGCCACCATGAACTATAACTCGCTGCAGGCCGAAGTCCACCATCGTTTCCGCGAAGGCTTGGTATTCGACTCCACTTATACGTTCGCCAAGAATCTGGCCGATAACCAAGGTCCGGTTCCCAGCGGCTTCGCCGGCGAAAATGCCGGCGGTCGCAGCATGGACGCGTACAATATCAAAGACGAATACGGGCCCGTGTGGGGAACGCGCAAACATCGCTGGATCTCGACCGCGGTGTACGAGTTGCCAGTCGGCCGGGGGCGCAAGTATATGTCGAACGCCGGCCGATTCGTGGATGGCCTGTTCGGCGGCTGGCGGCTGAGCAATATCTTCCTGGTGCAGAGCGGACCGTACGAGACTCCTTACTTCAGCAACGGCGATCCCTCCGGCACCGGCTCCGGCTTCTACCGTCCGCAGCATCCCGACCGCATCGGCAACGGATCGGTTTCGAATCCCACGGCCGCCCAGTGGTTCAATCCGGCGGCGTTTACCTGCCCGGGCACTTCCAACTGGAGCGTCGGAGAGCCTTGCACCATCGGCGACAACCCGTCTACCGACCTGGCGCCCATTGGCCGCTTCGGCAACTCCGGCATCGGCATCGTCACCGGCCCCGGAACGGTGAACCTGAACACGGCTTTGGGAAAGGCCTTCGCCATCAACGAGCGCGTGAAGTTCAAGATCGAAGGCTCGTTCACCAACATCTTCAATCACGTGAATTTGTCCGATCCCATCGCGGCCATCGATAACCCATCGTTCGGCCAGATTACCGCGGCTCGCTCCTCCGATTTCGGCGGGTACCGGACCGGGCAAGTCTCCGCGCGGCTGGAGTTCTAGGCCTGGCAGCACGGGCTTCAGCCTGTGAATCGCAAGAGGCCCCGCATTGCCTACAATGGCGTAAGGAGCGCGCAATGCCTGAAGCTGGCGGCTACCGGATGCCACCATCGAGAAGCGGGGATGCACATGCGCAACACCAAGCGCCGAGTGGGGCAGGACTCCAGTCCTGCGCGGGTCCTCCAGGACCCGCTCTTGAGGTTACGAAATCAGCCCTGACCGCACTGCCGCGGGCCGACGTGGACGTCGGCCCGCAGGACTGGAGTCCTGCCCCACAATCAACGCAGATGCCCTTCCACGGGAAAACTAAGTGCCATTGGGCGGCGAGCCTGCCACTTACCAGCCCACCGGCTTCCCTTTGTTCTGTTCGTCGAGCCACTTCTGGAGCGGCGCGAAGTAATCGCGGATAGCCGTGGCGTCCATCTTCGACTCGCCGGTCAGCTTCGCCAGCGCCTCCGGCCACGGCCGGCTCAGTCCCATTTCCAACATCTCGTTGAAACGCCGGCCGGCCTCCTGGTTGCCGTAGATCGAGCAACGGTGAAGCGGCTCGCGGCAGCCGGCGATGCGCGCCAGCGCGCGATGAAACTGGAATTGCAGGATGTCGGCCAGGAAGTACCGCATGTACGGCGTATTCGAGGCTACGTGATACTTCGCGCCCGCATCGAAATCGTCCTCGCCGCGCGCCACCGGCGGCGCCACGCCCTGATACTTGCGCCGCAACTCCCACCACGCCTGGTTGTATTTGTCCGCCGCGACCTCACCCGAGAACACCTTCCAGCGCCATTGGTCGATGACCAGGCCAAACGGCAGGAAC
>Ga0187871_10001615_pt1 | contig 19373 bp, 19 predicted proteins | sample June2016WEW_16_1_FD_132988 | JGI IMG/M metagenome (GOLD analysis project Ga0187871, IMG submission 132988) | Peatland microbial communities from SPRUCE experiment site at the Marcell Experimental Forest, Minnesota, USA - June2016WEW_16_10 | ecosystem: Environmental > Terrestrial > Soil >...
CTCGATCTTCTGGCCAAGCAGGACCGCGGCACCGGCGGCGAGATTCAGCTCACCGACGCCATGATCGCGCTCGCCCGCACGCAGCCGTTCTACGGCCTGAAATTCGACGGCCGCAGCTTCGACTGCGGCTCGAAGATCGGATTCCTTGCCGCCAACGTGTCCTACGCGCTGGCGCGCCCCGATATCGCGCCGGGCTTTCGCGCCGAGATCAAAAAAATCCTCGCCGAGATCAACGGCGAAGCCGAGTAGCGTAAATTTTGAATATCGGCGGCTGGCGCCCCCGATGCGGTCGGGTGGCGCGACGCCGTTAAACGCCTTGTTGCGGCGGGACGCAGCCTGTATCCTGCGCGCGCAACGCTGGAGACTTATAAATGGCTACTGGTACCGTAAAGTGGTTCAACCCGACCAAAGGATATGGGTTCATTCAGCCGTCAGGCGGCGGCCGGGACGTCTTCGTCCATATTTCGGCCGTCGAGCAGGCCGGGTTGAGCACGCTCAATGAGGGGCAATCCGTCGAATTCGAGATCGAGAGTAATCGGGGCAAGGACGCCGCGGTCAAGCTCAAGGTCAAGTGACGGCCTTGTCGGGGCGGCGGGTCGAGCTGACCGCCGCCGACTGCCGGACCTGCGGGGCGTGCTGCTCGTTTTCGGCCGAGTGGCCGCGGTTCTCATTGGAAACGGACGCCGATCTCGCTCAAATCCCCCGCGCCTATGTCGAAGACGAACACGGACGCATGCGGTGCGGCGGCGATCGCTGTGCCGCGCTGATCGGGGAAGTCGGCGTCGCCACGGCCTGCGCCATCTACCGCGTGAGACCCGAGGTTTGCAAAGCCTGCCTGCCGGGCGACGCCGCCTGCCGCATGGCGCGGCAGCGCTTCCATCTCCCGGACCTTTAGCAAAGTCCGGCCGCAGCGATCACGCCGGCCATTGCAGCTTGCAGCCGCTGTCCGCGACGGGACCGGCGGCCTTCGCGCCCGGCACCAACTCGCGCACCGTAAACAGATTATCCGGGTCCCCTTGCGGCGGGTGCACCTCACCGACGAAGACGGTGCTCATCAGCTCATGATCGCCGGGGCGGTATTCCGGAACGCCGGGCTGCAGCGCGATCTCCGGCGGCAGCTTGAAAGTGGAAAGCGCACGCGCAAGCCTTACCGCGTCGAGCGTCTTTTCCTGGTTGGCGACCAAAGCCGCCGTGTGCACCGAGGCATAGCCGAACCAATTGCGCGCCGTGGCCGCGCGGCCGGTCCGCTGCTTTATCGCGGCGTTGAATTCCTTGACATGCGGCGTCTTCGGCTGGTCCCACCACCATTCCATGGTCCACCAGCCGATGCGTGCTTCGTCAGGCACCGCACGCAAGCTTTCCAGCTCGAACAGCGTGCCGCCGAGCGCCATTTGCTTCTGCAATCCGAATTGAATGAACTGCTTGAGGCTGTTGACCTGGTCGCTGCCGCCCATGACGTCGATCAGCACTTCGGGACCGTAGGCCTTGGCTTGGATCAGGTAGGCGGAGAAATCCGGGGTTCCCAGCGGTATCAGCGAGCCGGCCGAGGTGCCGCCGTGCGCCTTGAGCAACCGCTCGAAACTCGCCTGCACCGAGTGCCCGTAAGCATAATCCGGCGTCAGGAAGTACCATTTCTTGCCGAATTTCTCCATCAGAGTGGCGGCGACGGCATTGGCGTCCATCGTCGTCGTATTGCAGACACGGAAGACGTTCCACGAACAGCTCGATCCGGTGATTGGATCGGTGTGACCGCCCGAAACTATGTGCAGCATCCGCTTCTCACTGGTGACCTGGGCGATCGCGATCGCGATGCCGGAATTGACGTCGCCGATGATGAAGCTCACCTGATCGCGCTCGATGAGCTTGCGCGCTTTCTGCACGCCGGTGCCGACGTCGTTCGCCGAGTCCTCGACCAACAACTCGACCGGCCGGCCGAGAATGCCGCCCTTGCCGTTGAGCTGTTCGGTGGCGAGCCTGGCTCCCTCAACCTCGCCCTGGGCAATGGCCGCGTAGACTCCGGTTATCGGGTCGACCAAACCGATCCGCACCGGAGTCTCGCCCCGCGCCCGAATGATGAACGGCGATGTGACCTGCACGGCCACTAGCGCCGCACCTGCTTGCAGAATAGCCCGGCGCCCGACGGCCCCGGAACGTTGCGAGGCGTTCATCTCATCCTCCCTGTGGCTTTTTTCTTGGCCGAGTACGAACAGCCTTCAAGATTAATCTCTTTTTGTTGTTGCTGCTACGGCTCTCCTTCGAACCGGCGAGATCGCCCCTAGCCTTTGAAGCGAGCGCTTCCGTCCACTCATTTCCGCGCCAGCGGCGGGCGACAAGACTGTGGGCGAGCAATGAAATGAATCATTCTCACGCGAGATTCGTGCTACCAGGGGCGATGACCGTCGCAACTCCGCTGCTCGAAGCTCATGGCGTGGTCAAGCGATTTGGAGCGCTGCTGGCAAACGACGTCGCCGCGTTTGCAGTCCAAGCCGGTGAGGTCGTTGCGCTGGTCGGAGAGAACGGCGCCGGCAAAAGCACTCTCTGCAAAATTCTCTATGGCTACTACCGGCCCGATGCGGGCGAGTTTCGGGTTGCGGGCCAACCGGTAACGATCACCTCGCCGCGCGAGGCACGTCGTCACGGCATCGGCATGGTTTTCCAGAACTTCAGCTTGATTCCGGCGCTCACCGTCTGGGAAAATATCGCGCTTTACCTCGAGGATCTTCCGTGGCTGATCGGCCCAGCCGAATTGCGCCGCCGCATGCGGCGGCTTGCCGATCGCCTGCGCCTTGCCGTCGATCCCAGTCTTCCGGTCGGCCGCCTCGCCGTTGGCGATCGGCAGAAAGTCGAAATTCTCAAGCAGCTGCTCGCCGGCGCGCGGGTGCTCATCCTCGACGAGCCGACCAAGGTGCTGGCGCCGCAGGAGACCGAAGGCTTGTTCCGCACCATCGCTGAACTGCGCGACGAGGGCTACGGGTTGATATTCATCACCCACAAGCTGCGCGAGGTGATGGCCTGCGCGGACCGTATCGCGGTCATGCGGCAGGGACGCATTGTCGGCACGATGCACAGAAAGGAGGCAACCGAAGCAAAGCTGCTGGAACTCATGTTCGGCGAGTCCTCTGTCGCGGTCTCCCGGCCGCGTTCGGCGCCGAGGGAAACGCCCGGTGATTTGGTACTGCAGCTCGACAGCATCACCACCGCACCGGACGCCGGGGCGGTGACGCTGCGCGATGTCTCGCTGACACTCCGCAGCGGCGAAATCCTCGGAGTCGCCGGCGTTTCCGGTAACGGCCAGCGCGAGCTCGCCGAGCTTAGTCTCGGGTTGCGCTGGCCGATCCGCGGCGTGAAACGCCTGTGGGGCGAGGACGCGACCTTATGGTCGGTAGCGCGCATCCGCGAAGCCGGCGTCGCGAGCATTCCAGACGATCCGACGGGCCTGGCACTCATCCCCGGCCTCACCGTGCGCGAAAATTTGGCGCTCGGCAGCGGCCGGCGCTATCACACGGCCGTCGACTTCGATTGGCGGCGCCTCGCCGCCGACATGGAAGAGAGCCGATCCCGATTGCATTTTCCGCCTTTGTCGCTCGATACGCGGGCGGCGGTTCTTTCCGGCGGCAATCAGCAGCGGCTCGTGCTGACGCGCGAATTGGCACATGATCCCAAGCTAATCGTCGCCCTCTACCCGACACGCGGGCTTGATGCGCACAGCACAGAGGCGGTGCACGTCGCACTCGACGGCGCGCGCGCCGCCGACGCCGCGGTGCTGTTATTCTCGGAGGACCTCGACGAGCTGTTCGCCGCTTGCGACCGGCTGATCGTGCTTCGCGAGGGGCGTATCGCGGAGACTTTTTCTCCGCAATCATTTACAGCAGAGACGATCGGTCCTTGGATGGTGGGTGCCGCCGATGCCGCATGATCTTGCCATCGCTTGGCGCCGGCCGGCGAGCATGATAGCGGGGCGCCGGCTGTCCCGCGCATTAGTGATCGCGCTCGTTGCGCTTGCCGTGTTCGCGTTGCTCCTGCTCGCCGACGGCAAGGATCCGCTCCGCGCCTATCGCGACACTTTGATCTACGTTTTCGGCAACACCTATGGTTTCTCCGAACTGCTGGTGCGGATGGCGCCGCTGCTGCTCACGTCCGTCGCGGTAGCGTTGCCTAGCCGGCTCGGCCTTATCAATGTCGGCGGTGAGGGGCAGCTCTATATGGGCGCATGGCTTGCAACTGCCGGCGCGCTCGGCTTCTCCGATTTGCCGGCTTGGCAGTTGCTGCCGCTGATGACGGCTATGGGCTTCGCCGGGGGGGCGCTATGGGCACTGCTTCCCGGAATCTTGCGCGCCGCCAAGGTCGTCAACGAAACCATCTCGACCTTGCTGCTCAACTACGTAGCGCCGCTGATCGTGAGCTTCTTTATCTTTGGACCGTGGCGGAGCGCCGAAAGCTCGGCCTATCCGCAATCGCCCGCCTTCGTCGCGGCAGCGCGGCTGCCAAGCCTCGACGGCACGCGCATTCACCTTGGCCTGCTCTACGGGATCGTCTGCTTAGCACTATACGGCCTCGCACTCAGCCGGACGCGGTGGGGTCTTGAGGTGCGGGCGATCGGCGGCAATCCCGAAGCCAGCCTGCGGCTCGGCATTCCGGTGCGCACCTACATGATCGCAGCGATGGCGGTGGCCGGCGGAATAGCGGGAATGGCGGGGATGGCCGAGGTCTCGGCGATCCAAGGCCGGCTGGTCGGAGAGCTGTCGCCCGGTTACGGCTATGTGGGATTCCTCGTCTCCTGGCTCGCCGGCGGCAGCGCGCTCGGCATCCTGCTGATGGCGTTTTTATTCGCGGTGGTCAGTTCGATCGGCGATATCCTGCAAATTACCCAGGGCGTACCCTACGCGGTGGTCAATGTGCTGATGGCGGTGATCCTCTTCATCGTGCTCGGCCAACGCAAGCCCATGGGTGCGAGATGACCACGTCGTTCGCCGCCGCGGTGCTGTCGAGCTCGGTCGTTTCCGGCACGTCGCTGCTTTACGCCACCTTGGGCGAGTTGGTCGGGGAACGCGCCGGCATTGTCAATCTCGGCCTCGAAGGCGTCATGCTGATCGGCGCCTCGATCGGATTTGCCGTCTGTTCGACCACGGGTGATCCGTATTTCGGCGTCGCCGCTGCGGCGTTCGGGGGAATGGGTGCAGCTCTGCTGTTCGGTTATATCGTCATCGGCCGCCGCGCTAATCAGCTCGCCTCGGGCCTCACGCTTCTGTTCTTCGGTTTCGGCGTGAGTGCGCTGATCGGACGTCCTTTCATCGGCGCCTCGATCACCGGCTTGCCGCGCTTGGCGCTGCCCGGCGTCGGTGCGTTCGACCTGCTTGTTTGGTTGGCTGTGCCGACCGCGGTGCTGCTGTGGTGGCTCTTGTTTCGCACCCGCTGGGGCCTGGCGCTGCGCGCCGTCGGCGAAGACCCCGCCGCCGCCTTCGCTGCCGGACGCCGCCCCGACGTGATCCAATATCAGGCTCTGGCCGTGGGCGGATTGCTCGGCGGGATCGGCGGCGCGCATTTGGCGCTGGCGCTGGCGCTGAGCTGGGACGAAGGCCTGACGGCGGGCCGCGGTTTCATCGCAATTGCGCTGGTGATCTTCGCGAGATGGAATCCGCTCTGGGCCATCCTCGGAGCGCTGGTGTTCGGCGGGGCTGAATCGCTGCAGCTTCAGCTGCAGGCGCGCGGGGCCGCGGTCTCGCCTTTCCTGATGAGCATGATCCCCTATCTGCTGACGCTGCTCGTTCTGGTGTTCTGGGGATTGAACCGCCGCTCGGCCGCGCCCGCGGCGCTGGGCCGCAACTACTTCGGCGTGGAATAGGCCACGGCGATTGATCGAGGAGGTGGTGATGACGAAACTTTTGTCACTCCTTGCCATGTGCCTCTTGCTGATGGGAACGCTGCCGACGGCAGCGGCTCCTCTCACAGTAGGCGCCATCTATGTCGGTTCGACCAACGACTACGGTTACAACCGGTCTATGCACGACGGACTCCTGGCCATGAAAGAGGCCATTCCCGGTACGACGCTGCTGGAAGCCGAGAACGTGCCAGAGACTGCCGAAGCCGAGCGCGTCATGGAAGGCATGATCCAGCAGGGCGCCAAGTTGATCTTCGCCACCAGCTTCGGGCACCAGCAATCGGCCTTCAATCTGGCGAAGAAGCATCCGGATGTCGTTTTCGAGCATGCCGGCGGCTGGATGATGGCTCCCAATTTCGGTAACTTTTTCGCCGCCACGCAGGCCGCCTGGTACCCGATGGGTGTCGCCGCCAGCAAGATGACCAAGACCAACACACTGGGCTTCGTTCTCGGAGTGCCGATCGGATACCTCATCGGCGATGTCAACGGCTTCGCGCTCGGCGCCCGCTCGGTCAATCCGGCCGTGCAGGTCCGAGTCGTGGTGACCGGGACTTGGTCCGATAAGGCCAAAGAGGCATCGGCGGCCCAGGCTCTGATGGACCAGGGCGCCGATGTCCTGACGATGCATGTCGACTCGCCGGCGACGGTGATCTCGGTGGCCGAAGGTAAGGGCGCCTATTCCATCGGCTTTCAATCGTTGGAAGCTCGCTCGCTGGCACCCAAGGGCTGGGTTACCGGGCTCGGCTTCACTTGGGGTCCGTTCATGACGGAGACGGCGAAAAGCGTGATCGCCGGGACATTCAAGCCGGCCATGGTCCGCCAGGGCTTGGGAGAGATGGTTGCGATGGCGCCGTTCGGCCCTGCTGTGCCGGAGGCGACACGGGCGGTGGTCACGGCCGCCGCCGACAAAATCGCCAAGGGCTTCAACCCGTTCACCGGTCCGATCACCGACAACACTGGCGTGGTCCGCCTCAAGGACGGCGAGTCTTTGGGCGGCGACAAGATGGGAGATTTCGATTGGTACGTCGCGGGCGTGATCGGAAAAGCAAAGTGACAAGCAGCAAAGATGACAAGCATTAAAGAGAGCATCGAGGCGGCGAACGCAGAATGTGTTCGCCGCCTCATGGCAGCAGACCCAGTCTTGGTCGACGTCGCCCCAGCCGGGGAGGTAGTCCCCGGAATGAAGGACCGGACGGTCTTCCATTCCGGGCCGCCGATTGATTGGCGACGCATGAGTGGCGCCCAGAAAGGCGCCGTCATTGGAATGTTGATTTTCGAAGGCTGGGCAAAGGACTGGGACGACGGCGTTCGTCAGATCGAAGCCGGCCGCATTTCGCTGGAACCCAACCACCATCACGACAGCGTCGGGCCGATGGCCGGCACCATCACTTCCAACATGTGGGTGTGGGTGGTCGAAAACCGCGCGTTTGGAAACCGGGCGTATTGCCGCCAGGTTGAGCCGGCCCAACAGTTCGGCGACTACGGCCCCGAAGCCCTCGGCGCGCTGGTCAAATGGCGTGATGTATGGGGCCCTGCCCTGCGGGCAGCAATCAGAAACCTCGGCGACCTTCCGCTTAAGCAGATAATTATAAAAGCGCTGCAGATGGGCGACGAAGTGCACAATCGGGCCATCGCCGCGTCAAGCCTGTTCGCCAACGCCGTCGCCCCGGGTCTCGTCAAATCGGGAATTCCGCAGGACCAGTTGCTCGACACCCTCGGCTACGTCGGCAATCACCCGCTCCTCTTCCTCGGATTGTCGATGGCTTCGGGGAAGTCCGCCGCTGACCCGGCGCGCGGCGTGGAATTCAGCACGGTTGTCACCGCCATGGCGCGCAACGGCACCGAATTCGGCATTCAGGTAAGCGGCTTGCCGGGCGAGTGGTTCACGGCCCCCGCTCCGCCGGTCAAAGGCTTGTTCCTGCCCGGGTTCCACCAGGCGGACGCCGGGCTCGACATGGGGGATTCCGCTATCGCGGAAACAGTCGGATGGGGCGGTTTCGTGCTGGGCGGGGCACCCGGAATCCTAAGCTTGGTCGGTGGCACACCGGAGGAAGCGCTCGCCTACAGCAGAGAGATGCGTCGAATCTGCGTGACGCAGAGTCAGGACTACCTCATGCCGGCGCTAGGGTTCGAAGGCACGGCGGTGGGGATCGATATTCGAAAGGTCGTGCAGACCAACATAGTTCCCGTCATCGACACCGCGATCGCGCACAAGCAACCGGGTCATTCGATCATTGGCGCCGGAATCGTGCGGCCGCCCCTGGAGTGCTTCACCAAGGCGCTCAAGCGGTTCGGCGAGAAGTACGCGATTCGCTGAGAAGAACCGCCCATGGCCATGGTGAAGCGGCTGCTGATTCGGAAAGGCGCATACTTCGATTCAGTCTTCCTGATGCAGGTTGCCCGGCAGATCGCGGCTGAGCCCGGCGTGCGCGACGCGTCGGCCATCATGGGAACGGAGGCGAACCGGAGGCTGCTGGAGCACGTGGGCTACGATTCCCATGAGCTGGCCGCCGCCGGCCCGAACGATCTTGTCATCGCCATCGAGGGCGAAGAAGCCGCTATCAGCACCGTGCTCGAAGATCCCAACCGTTGGCTGCACAGGCGGGCAACCGGCGGCGACGATCACGCCTGCTTTGACTTAGAAGAGGCGCTGGCACGCAGAGCCGATGCCTCGCTGGTAGTCATCTCGGTACCGGGAGAATACGCGGCAGCGGAAGCGCGCAACGCGCTGGCGCGTAACCTCAATGTATTTCTTTTTTCCAGCAACGTATCCGTGGAGGACGAGCTGGCGCTGAAGCGCGATGCCCGCGCCAAAGGGCTGATTGTGATGGGACCTGACTGCGGCACGGCGCTGATCGGCGGAGCGGGGATGGGGTTCGCGAACGCCGTCCGCCGCGGACCCATCGGCGTGGTAGGGGCGACCGGAACCGGCATGCAGGAATTTACTTGCCTGGTTCACCGGGGCGGCTCGGGTATCTCGCATGGCATCGGCACCGGAAGCCGCGATCTGTCAGATGAAATTGGCGGGCTCTCGACCCTGACCGCACTCGACGCGATGGAGGCGGATGATCGGACAAAGGTGATCGTCTTGCTGTCAAAGCCGCCGGGCACTGCGACCATGCGGCGGATTGTCGAGAGGCTCCAAGGTTGTGCCAAACCGATTGTCGCTTGCCTGTTGGGCAGCGAGCCAAAGAGCATCACATTGGGCGCCGCCGGCATACGCACTGCATCAACCGTCGACCAGGCGGCGAGCCTCGCGCTTGAAGCGGTCGGGATGACGCAACCGGCATTTCTGCGCGCGGACGCCAGCGAAATGCGGGCGAGGGCAGCCGGCGAGGCAGCGAAGATGGCCCCCGCGCAGCGCTACATGCGTGGTCTCTTCGCAGGCGGAACCTTCTGCTATCAGTCGCAGAGCATCATGCGCGACGGCGGCATGATCGTCTATTCGAACTCGCCCCTCGAGGGGATGCGCCAGCTCGTGGACCCGGCGCAAAGCAGAGAGCACAGCCTCATCGACATGGGCGCCGAAACCTTCGTCGCGGGCCGTCCCCATCCGATGATAGACGCAACGTTGCGACGGGAGCGCATCCTGCGCGAGGCGGCCGATCCGGAGGTAGGTCTTCTGCTCCTGGACTTCGTTCTGGGCGCCATTTCTTCCGCCGATCCGGCGGGGGATCTTCTGGGCGCCATTAGCGCCGCCAAGGAGCAGGCCCGACGCCATGGCGGAAGCCTCTGCGTAGTAGCGTCCGTGTGTGGCACCGAGGAGGATGAGCAGCGTCTCGACGAGCAAATCAAACGCCTCGTGTCGGCAGAGGTCCTGGTGTTCGCGAGCAACACTCAGGCGGCGCTGTTCAGCCGCGAACTCGCGCTGCAGATGCGATCGCGATAGGACGGAGTCGCCGCACCATGGCCAAGAGGTTTGAGGAGCTGTTGAAGGACACGCCGGTGTTCATCAACATTGGTGTGGGTGAATTCGCCGAGAGCTTGCGCAAGCAAGGTTTCGTCGCGGTCGACGTCTGGTGGTCGCCGCCGGCCGGCGGGGACCGCGAGATGGCGGATCTTTTAGACAAGATTTTGTGATAGCGGCGCCGGAAGGAAGCTCTGCCGGCGCCGACGACAGCAGGTGAAGACTTCGGAGAGGAGCGGTCATGCGCCTCGCGGCGATCGCGACAGCGGCTGGTGTTCCGGACGGCGGTTTTGCTGGGACGGTTGAGCACGTCTATCCGCGGGTCTGCCTACTCGGGCTCGCCGATCAGACGCTTGTGACACTCGCGACTTCTGCCGTCGGCCATTTGCCGCGCGGCATCACCCTCGATTGGTCGGCGGAATTCCTCAGTCATGTGGCACCCGGCTCCGAATTTGCCGCGCGCGCTGGAATCCTGCGTTTTTCGGCGAGCACTCTTTCGGTCGATTTGCGTCGCTCGCATCGCTGGCAATGCGACCTCACCAGTCTGAAGCTCGACATTAATAGCGTGCCGGTCCGTCGGGCATGGCAGGCGGCGCACGACGCACTACGCCGAGACGGGCGAAGCAGCGGATTGCAGCGGGCGGCCGGCTCCGCAATTCGAGATTTGGCCGCAGCGACGCGTGGCTTCGCGGCAGCTGCGGCCGGCGAGATCGTCTCCGCCCTGGTCGGCCTGGGCGAGGGGACGACGCCCGCCGCTGATGACTTTCTTGTCGGCTATGTCGCTGGGCTCTTGTCGAGCGTCGGTATCATCGAGGCGCGGACGCGCCTAGTATTGACGCTGTGCGAACAGCTCAAGGCCGCGGCGTCGCGAACACAGCGTGTGAGCCGGCTTTATCTCGAGGCGGCCGCCCAAGGACAGATTTCGGAGCGCCTCTATGCGCTTGCGACCTGCATCGCCACAGGAGCCGGGGAGGAAACCGTCACCTTCGCCGCGGAGGCGGCATTGAACGTTGGCCATAGCTCGGGAGCCTGCGGCATTCTCGGCCTGTTGATCGGCTGCGCCGCTTGGGACGAATGACGGAAGCGCGCAAAGGGAGCAACAAATGAGCGCGGGCGCGAAACTAGCAGTGGTCGCGATTGGAGGAAATTCGCTGATCCGCGACCAGGACCACCAGTCGATTCCTGATCAGTACGAAACCGTGACGGTCACGGTGCGTCAAATCAGCGACATGATCGAGGCCGGCTGGAACGTCATTGTCACGCACGGCAATGGCCCGCAGATGGGCTTCATCCTGCGCCGCTCGGAACTCGCAATCCATGAAGTGCCGCCGGTGCCGATGGACTATGCAGGAGCCGACTTGCAGGGCTCGATCGGCTACATGTTCGTCAAAGCCTTCCATAATGAATTCCGCCGGCGCGGCATACGCCGCGAGCCGGTCGCGGTCGTGACCGAGATTCTCGTCGATCGCAACGACCCCGCGTTCAGCGAGCCAAGCAAACCCATTGGATCATACATGGACGAAGCCAAGGCCAAGGCATTGGCGGCGGCACAGGGGTGGAGCGTCAAGGAAGATGCGAGACGCGGCTGGCGGCGCGTTGTCGCCTCCCCGGTGCCGCGGCAGATCATCGATTCTCAAGCCATCAATCAGCTTGCCCGCTCCGGTTTTGTTGTGATCGGCTGCGGCGGCGGCGGCGTCCCGGTGATTGAGGATGAGAACGGAGATCTCGCCGGCATCGAGGCGGTGATCGACAAGGATCTTGCCTCCAGCCTGCTGGCTCGTTCAATCGGCGCCGACCTCTTCATGATCGCGACTGGAGTTGAACGGGTCGCCATCGATTTCAACACCCCCCGGCAGCGCTGGCTCGACCGCATGACGGTGAGCGATGCGCGGCGCTATTACGCGGCGGGACAGTTTGACAAGGGCAGCATGGGACCGAAGATCACGGCGATGGTCGAATTCCTGGAAGCCGGTGGAAAACAGGCGCTTATTACCAACCCGCCCAACATCGCAAACGCGCTCGCCGGCGTAAGCGGCACGCTTGTCGTCCTTGGATAGCAGTCAGGCGCGAACGCGGACGTTGCCGCCGCCGATCCGCGCCGCGTCCACAGTGCGGCGCCGCTGCGCCGACCCGATGTGGATCGTGCCAGGAATATCGGCTAAGTTGCTCCGTACCCGCCGCCACGATGCCGCGGGCCGACAAACAAGCCATCGGGAAACGCCAGCCTCCGGAAACGCCATGCAGCTATCGCCGGGTCAACTCCGCGAGTTCGACGAGCAGGGCTATCTGTTCTTTCCGAACTGCTTCAACGAAGAGGAAATCGCGCAACTGCGCGACGATGCCGAAGCGATCCTGAAACTCGATCGCCAGGAGGTGTGGCGCGAGAAGAGCGGCGCGCCGCGCACCGCCTTTGCCGCGCATACCTTCAACGAGACGTTTCGTCTGCTCGCCTGCCATCCGCGGTTGGTCGAGCCGTTGCGCCGGCTGTTCGGCGAGGACGTCTACGTGCATCAGTTCAAGCTCAACGCCAAGGCGGCGTTCGAAGGCGACGTCTGGCAGTGGCATCAGGATTACGGCACCTGGGCGCGCGACGACGGCATGCCGCAACCGCGCGCCATGAATATCGCCGTGTTCCTCGACGAGGTGATGCCGATCAACGGCGCGCTGATGTTGATCCCGAAGAGCCATAAGCAGGGCGTGCTGTCGGCCGGACACGACACGCTGACCACGTCCTATCCGCTGTGGACGCTGGACAAGGAGACGGTGACGCGGCTCGCCGCCGAGGGCGGCATCGTGGCGCCGACCGGCAAACCGGGCGCGGTGCTGATGTTCCACGGCAATCTGGTGCACGCCTCGCCGCCCAACATCACGCCGTATTCGCGCAAGATCGTCTATCTGACGCTGTGCGCCGTTTCCAACCACATCACCAAGTTCACGCGGCCGGAATGGATCGCGCACCGTGATTTTTCGCCGATCGTGCCGGTCGCCGACGACGCGCTGCTCACTTATGCGCGCAACCGCCGCGTCGCGGCGGAGTAGGACCGCGGCCGATTTTAGTCCCCGTGACTTATCGGACCTCCCTGGCGTCGGCCAAGCTCACCGCGGCGACCGCGCCGACGATGAGCAACAGGCCGACCACCGTTGTGGCGTCCAAGGGTTCCGCGAGAAACGCGGCCGAACTCAGCAGGCCGACCACCGGCACCAGCAACAGAGTCAAGGAGGTGGTCAGCGCCGGCAGCGTCCGCGCGATCGTGACGAAGGCCCAGAACGGAAAGGCGGTGATCACGGGACCGCTGTAAAGCGCGAGCAGCACGGCATCTAAGGAAAAGCCGACGTCGGGGGCCGGCCCCTCGATCCAGCGCGCCAAAGCGAGCATTGGGATGAGGCCGACCAGCATCTGCCATGGCGCCAGCGCCAGAGGCGTGCCGCGCCAGTGATGGGCGCGGACATGGACCGTCGTTCCCGCCCACAGCACAGCGGCCGCCAGCAGGTAGCCGTTGCCGATGATCGCCTTGCGGTCGCTCCAGTCAAATCCCAACGGATTGAACATGAAGGCGACGCCAGCGAGCCCCAGCAGCAGTGCCACCGCCTTGGCCAAACGCAGCCGCTCGCCGAGGATCAGGATAGCTCCCGGAACCACCCAGAGCGGCGTCGTGTAGCAGAGAATGGCAGAGCGCCCAGCCGCTACATTGGCCAAGCCGAGATTCATCAATGCCAGCATGGCCGCCATTTGCACCAGGCCAACGCTGAGCACGATGGGCAGATCGGAGCGCGCCGGCAGTCTGATGCCGTCACTGCGGAAGGCCTGCACCAAAAATAGACTGACGGCTCCCACCGCCATGCGGATGCAAGCGAACCAGAGCGGGCTGATGTAAGTGAGAATGACCTTATTGATGGGCCAGTTGCAGCCCCAAATCAGGACCATGCAACCCACAAGCACCACCGCGCGGCGCCGCTCGATCGCCCCCGCGCCGCTCGCCATCCCCATGGGTGAAGCCCTTCACCAATGACCGCGTCTGTGAGTTAACCCAATACTGTGTCGTTCGGCATTGGATCGGGATTTCGAAAACTCAAGTCTATGGTCGCGGGTGGGGTGTTGTCTATCGAGCAACGATAACAGCTTCGGATCGAGCGCATCGCTGCGCGCATGACAGAGAAGTTCGCGCTCGTGGATTCCCTTCACACGGGCGAGACCGCAGGTACAATCCCTTCTGCGCCCGCCATCCTGCATAGAGACGCTGCGCGCCGCGCATACCAGGGTGACGGAACCGCGAGGCAAACATGAATCTACAATCCCTCCTCGCCGCGCGCGTTGCGGCCGGTAAGCCGGTCCGCGTCGGGTTCATTGGCGCGGGAAAATTCGGCTCGATGTTTTTGGCGCAAGTGCCGTCGATCGCCGGCCTCGACGTCGCGGTGATTGCGGACCTCGATCCGGAGCGCGCCAAGGCTGCGTGCCGCACCGTCGGCTGGGACGCCGCCCGCATCGCGCGCACGCGTTTTGCTGAACGCGGGCGCGATGCCTGTGACGACGAGCGCGTCGAGGTGGTCGTCGAAGCGACCGGCGATCCCGGCGCCGGCATCGCCCATGCGCTTGCAGCGGTCGAGGCGAAAAAACATATCGTCATGGTCAATGTCGAAGCCGACGCGCTCGCCGGCGCCTTCATTGCACGCCAGGCCCGCGCCGCCGACGTGACCTATTCCATGGCCTACGGCGATCAACCGGCGCTGATTGCCGAAATGGTCGACTGGGCGCGCGCGGCCGGCTTCAGCGTCGCGGCAGCGGGCAAGGGCACCAAATATCTGCCGACCTATCACACGGTCACGCCGGACGGCGTTTGGGAGCATTACGGTCTTTCCGCCGAAGAGGCCAAGCGCGCCGGCATGAACGCGCAAATGTTCAACTCGTTTCTCGACGGCACCAAGTCGGCGATCGAGATGGTCGCGGTGGCGAATGCCTGCGGGCTCGATGTGCCGCATGACGGCCTCAGCTTTCCGCCGTGCGGCGCCGACGACCTTGCCGGCGTCTTGCGGCCGCGGCAGCTCGGCGGCGTGCTGGCCGCTGACGGCATGGTCGAGGTCGTCTCGTCGCTTCGCCGCGACGGCCAGCCGGTCGAGCGCGATCTGCGCTGGGGCGTCTATGTGGTGTTCAAGGCGCAGAACGACTACGCAGCGGCCTGTTTCAAGCAATACGGCCTGCCGACCGATGCTACCGGCCGCTATGCGGCGATGTACAAGCCCTACCATCTGATCGGGCTTGAGCTGTCGATCTCGGTGCTCAACGTCGCGCTGCGCCGCGAGCCGACCGGAAGCTGCCGGGCCTGGCGCGGCGATGCCGTGGCGGTGGCCAAGCGCGCCTTGCAGGCCGGCGAGATGCTCGACGGCGAAGGCGGCTATACCGTGTACGCCAAACTCATCCCGGCGGCGCGCAGTCTTAAGCTCGGCGCGTTGCCGATCGGCCTTGCCCATCGCGTCCAGCTCACGCGCAACGTTGCTGCGGGGGAATTCGTGAGAGCGGCCGACGTTGCGCTGGATGGCAACTTGGAGGCCGTTCGCGTCCGACGCGAGATGGAGAACGAGGCGCGGCAGACGGTGCAGTTTCCGACAGCGGAACGTGGCGCCGCCGCCGGCGATTGACCGTTGCTACTTGATGTCCTGATTCCTGATGATCCACAGAGTCAGATCCCAAGCGTCGTGGATTCCGACAAACAGCAGTAGCGTAATGGAGCCCGCGATCGCATAGGGCGCGAACCAGTCCTCGGCAATCAATCCGGCTGCCCCGACGACGAGGGTCGCATTGGCCAGTGCCGGCGCGCCTGCGTAGGCGATCCAGTCGCGCAAATCCAGCGCAACGAAATTGAGCCTGCGCAGCATGCGGACAACGACAATCACATAGGCAACGCCCCCGAGCCCAGACAGGCCGAGGATAATGGCGAGTGGCCACGCCGAGGGCCATGGAACCACCAATGCCAAGCTCTGAAACAGCACGCCGCCGAAATGCACGAGCGTAGGCGTGACGAAGGCGTGAACGCCCTGCGCGGCACGCGTCGTGGACAAACGAACGCACAGCGTGATGACGACGAACAACAGGCCGGTCAGCGTCGCGCCCGCCGTGCCGGTCATGATGAAGAAAGTGTCCCACCCGTTAAGCATTGAAGGGTCCTGAAGCCGGAAGGACGGATCAAATACCAAGCGCGGCTTATCCTATTGCCTTTCCCGTTTCCACTAGCCGCGCACTCGCCGCGGCGGTCGCCAGAAGCCGCCCGGCTTTATTCATTAATTTGCCGCTCGTGAAGGCGATGGCCTTTCCGAGCTGCACGACGGTCCCTTCACCGAAAATCGGTCCGATCTCGGCCGGTGTGAGAAAGCTGATATGCATGCTGATCGTCGCCGTATAGAGCCTACCCTCGGTCTTGACGAAAACGGCCGGCCCCATCGTGTCATCGAGCATGGCCGATAAGATGCCCCCCTGAATAAATCCGGCCGGATTGCAGAATTCCGGCTTGCCATCGAAAACAATGCGAATCCAACCCTCTTGCGGACGCGCGTCGAGAGGCGTCCGGCCGAGCAGCTTCGAGCAAGGCGGCGGGGGAAGGCTGTCGAGAGCGGTTGAGATCATGTAGCGGCCACCTCTCCCGCCTTGTCATACATGAGCCTTCCTGCCAGCATCATGTCAGGAGTCATTTCATGCGCCGCGCTGACCGATTGCTCGACCTTGTCGCCCGATTGAAGACCAAACCGCTTACGCGCGCTCACGACCTTGCAGAGGCGATGGAAACATCGGTGCGCACTATCTACCGCGACATTGCGGCACTGCAGGCCCATGGGCTGCCGATCGAGGGACAGCCCGGCGTTGGGTACATGCTACGGGGCGAGATCACCCTTCCGCCGCTGGTCTTCAACCACGATCAGCTCGAGGCCTTAGCTCTTGGTTTGGCTTATGTGGAACGTGTCGGCGACCCAGACCTCGCCATGGCCGCGCGCGAAGCGCGCGCCAAGGTCGATGCAGCATGGGTCGGACAACCGACCCCGCCGCCGTCGAAACGCCGGCTCCGCGCATGGCAACCGTCGGAACTGCGCGCACCTGCTTTTGCCTCCTTGCTGCGGGCAGCGCTCCGAGCGCGGACGATGGTCACCTTCGCGTATCGCGATGCCCAGCAGGCGCTCACTCAGCGCTGCGTTCGGCCCCTGGCGCTCACAGTGTTTTCGAACGGATGGCTGCTTATTTCCTGGTGTCCCGATCGCGCCGATTTCCGAGTATTCAGGCTGGATCGGATGAAAGACGTCGCATTCGCAAACGCTAATTTCGCCGACGAACCCGGTCGGGACCTTGAAGCTTATTTGATCCAACTTGTGCGAACTGATGGAAGCGCCCTCCTGGGTTCGGAAACCGATGTGAGTGCGTAGCCGGGAGCGAGCCGTATCTCGCCAACGTCACGCCGTGGTGCAGACATGCGCATCGACATTCGTCCGGGCGACGCCGCTTGGCAACAGGCCGAGCCGCTCTTCGCGGCCGTATGGCCGCCCGAAGTGCTGGCGACCCTTTCCTGGGGGCGTGTGGTCTTTGCCCATGCGCAGCAACGCGTGCTGGTATGGAATGACGCCGGCGAACTTGTTTGTCATGTCGGAATCCATCTACGGCCGGCGAAGTGGACCGAAAGCCCTGTCAGGATCGGCGGCATCGGCGGCGTTATCACCCGCCAAGATTCACGCAACAAGGGTTACGCCTCGGCGGCGATGCGTGTTGCCGTTGCGCATATGAAGGAAGAAGATGACGCCGATTTCGGACTGTTGTTTTGCGAGCCGCATAACTTCGCCTTCTATCACGGCTTGGGCTGGCGCCGGTTCGCCGGCCCGGTATTTGTCGAACAGCCGGGAGGCCGCGTCCGCTTCGACGTCATGGCGGCATTCGTGTTCGATCTGCGTCTTTCGCCGCACGACGGCGCGCTCGATCTGTGCGGGCTTCCCTGGTGACGCGAAGGCGTGCCGGGTTGGTTTCGGCAGCCGGCTTCAGCGCTGCAAGCGCAGGCCGATGAGAGCCGTGGTCGCGGTGTAGGTGAATCCGGGCTCGGTGGTGGTCAACCAATCCTGCCGCAACTCCGTGCGGATCTGCATCTCGCGCGTCAATTTGTAGGCCAGCCCGACGGACACGAAATAGCGATTGTCGGTGAAGACGCCGACATAATTGTCGTTGCCATAGCCGCCTTTCAGCGTGCCGACGAGCCAGTATTGGAAGGCGTGATCGATCTGCAGGCTGACGTCGCGACTGAGCTCGCCGGAAGCGCCGGCCACGATGGTCTCGTAAACCTGCGAAGTGGCGGTGAGCTTAGCGCTGGTCAGCGGCGTCGCCTGCCACAACAGCGAACCGTCGGCGATCACGCCGCTGACGTTCGGCAGCGTCGGATCCTGGTAGGTGCGCTCGACATAGCCGACGGCCATCTCGCCGGTGAGCGAGCCGAACAGATCGACGGCGGCTCCAACTTTGCCGCTCTCGCCCACCGAGTCGCGCTGCAGGCCACTGCGATCGAACTGCTCGTCGTGGATGCGCTGATCTCCCTCTAGCTCCACGAACGGCTTGAACCCCTGGTCGAGCTCATAGCCGACGCGCATGATGCCGGCATACTGGTTGAAGGTACGGTCGGCGTTGCTCTCCAATTCGCCGTTGGTCAACAACGAATCGTCATACACGGCGCGATCGGCGGTGCCTTTGAGCGAAACCGAGAGCCGGTTGAACGTCTGCACCACGCCGAGCGTGCCGCCGACGTCGGTATTGACCGGCAGTTGGGCGAGGCCGGCCGGCAGGTTCGGGCTGGCGGGATTGTCGGTGGCGACAAGGTAGCGGCCCTCGGCGACGATTTGGGTATCGCGCGAGACATCGATACGGCCGTCGATCTTGGAATTGAGATACGGAACGTTGAGCGACGGCACGAGGTGGTCGCCGTATTCGGTGTAGGAGCCGATGATGTCGGCGGTGAGCGAGTGGCGTTCCCAATCGGAACGGACTTGCAGCTCCGGCGCCGCGATAAAATAGGGAGCGCCGCCAGAACCGGTCACACGCTCCGGATTCGTGTTGTAGCCCGCGGTCAGATCGAGCGACGGCAGCAACAGGAACGAGCCGGCGCGAATGCCGAGCGCCGCGTAGGGATCGCCCGCCGCGATCGGCAGCGGCCGTTGCGGCACGGTCCCCGGCGTGAGCGTATTGGGCTGCGGCGCCGTCGGCGGCGGGGTGCTCGCCGAATAGTCGAAATATTGCGGCGGCGGGACGGGCAGGATCGCGCCGGGGCGGTTGGCGGCCGTCACAGGATGCACCTCGGCCGGCGGATTGCTCAAGGGCAGCGGCTCGGGTGGAGGCGGCAAGGCCGCCCCGATCCGTGTCGCCGCCTTTATCGGATGGATCTCCGGCGCCGGCGGTTTTTTCGACGCGGCAGGTTTGGACGTTGCGCGGGACGTGTAGCTCGGCACCGGCGCGAAAGTCGTTTCGGGCTGCGGGGTAGCCCCGCCAGCCGGCGACTGCGGCGGCGTTTGCGCCAATTTTTTGCGCCGCGGCGTGTTCTTGGAGTCGAAGCCGGTATCGCCCGCTCCGAAACCGGC
>Ga0187871_10001617_pt1 | contig 19342 bp, 14 predicted proteins | sample June2016WEW_16_1_FD_132988 | JGI IMG/M metagenome (GOLD analysis project Ga0187871, IMG submission 132988) | Peatland microbial communities from SPRUCE experiment site at the Marcell Experimental Forest, Minnesota, USA - June2016WEW_16_10 | ecosystem: Environmental > Terrestrial > Soil >...
AGTACGGAGCCACAAGGTGATCCACAGCGCGATCGACGACCACCAGGGCCTTCTTGCCCAGGCGCCCGACTTCCTCGCGCAGCGAGCGCAGCGCGCCCGCGCCTTGTACATATCTACCGGGAAAAATGGTTGTGGTGATTTTGGTGACTACTTCCGGCTCTTCGGTCGTGGGCCGCTCCTCAACGGCCACATTGCCCTTCTCAGTGCTCTTAGCTTTCAAACAGCACCTCCTCTTTCTGGATCTCACGCGACGCACGAGACCGCCCGATTAACGCTATGCCCAGGCAACAGCCGTGTCGGTGACCGCTATCACGTTCAGAGGTAACTGGGGATGAGGGTCCACAAGGCAGGCCCAGCTCCGCTTCCGTTCTGCCCGAGTCGCACAGTTTGATCTATAGGAAAGACAAAAATCCGTTTCACGACTGAAAAGCAGGCGTCTTGCGCTCCGTGCTCCCATGGTCCTCTACTTCAGTCCTTTCGAGTGCGGTTGAGAAATGCCCTTGACGGACCACGGGCTGCACGAACACTCTGGAAGTGTCGGTTTTTGCACGCGCATTTAGGCCAACAGGAAAGAGCGCTGAAAGCCGGTCGACAAAGCTTGTCGAAAAGACATTCGGACGCTTTCCGAAACCGCGTTCGTTGTTCACGAGAAACTGGAGAGGATGCGGCCCTGTGTTTCTGTTCTTCCCCCTAGCAGAATTCTGGAGAACGCTTCTAGCCTCGATCATCGGCGTGCTGACACTGGTTGGCATCATGACTCGTCCCTTTCGCTGGAGTGAGGCGCGAATCGCCATGATTGGCGCGGGTCTCCTGCTTCTCCTCGGTTTGATCAGGCCCGCGGACGCAGCACGTACTCTGCTTCGAGACTGGAATACGTTCCTCTTCTTCCTGGGAATGATGGGGCTGTCGGCGCTGGCAGAAACCGCCGGCTTGTTTGATTGGCTGGCGGCGCAGGCCGCGCGCTTCGCAAAGAGAAGCGCTGCGAGATTGTTCCTGAATGTGTTCCTGCTGGGAACACTGATCACGATGATATTTTCCAACGATGCGACGGCACTGATCCTGACCCCAGTGGTTTATGTATTGGTGACCAAATTACGCCTTCCGGTTCTGCCATACCTGTTCGCCTGCACCTTCATTGCCGATACCGCATCCTTCCTGCTGCCCATCAGCAACCCCATCAACATCATCATCACGTCGCGCTTTCCGCTCGATCTTCGGACCTTCCTGCGATTACTCCTACTTCCCAGCCTGGTCGTGATCGCACTTAACCTTGGGATCTTTTACTTGCTCTACCGCAAGCAGCTGAGAGGATCGTTTGAGATCGGCTCTCTGCCGACGGCCGAGAAAGCGATCAAGCATACGGCATACTTTCGGTACACCCTCTGGGTACTCGCCTTTGTGGCGCCGTCCTACGTAATCGCCTCTGCTTTTCAGTTTCCGCTTTCGGTGGTCGCGGTAGCGGGTGCGTCGTTCCTGTTGGCGGGCGCGCTGTTCTGGAAGCGTATGACTCTGCTCGAAGCAGGCAAAGAGATCTCATGGCCGATTTTTGGATTCATTGCTGGAATGTTCGTGGTCGTGCGTGCCATTGAGGACACCGGGCTTACGACTAAGCTGGGCCAATTCTTATTGCATCTTTCCGGCGGCACAAGCTTGGGTGCGGTCATGGTCGGCACGTTCGGATCGGCCCTCGGGACAAACCTGATCAATAACGTACCCATGGCGGTTGTCATGAATTCTTCTCTCGGCAGCGTTCAGCATGCCGCTCCGGCCATACGAAACGGCTTCGTCGCCGCCACCATGTTTGGCTGTGATCTGGGGCCAAACCTGACTACGGTCGGATCTCTGGCTACCATTCTCTGGTTGCTGATTCTGCGGCAGCGCGACGTGGATGTTTCCGGGCTCGATTACTTCAAGGTAGGCGTTGTCGTTACCCCTTTGATGTTGCTCGCAGGGGCGTTCGCAATCTGGCTGTGTTTGTAGGCAAGTTCGCGGAAGGAGGCAACGATGCGGGTTCTTTGCTGTCTGGATGGTACCAATACCCAACAGGTCATTCACGCGGTGCAGATGTTTTCGACAGCTGAGCCTCTAGCGATTGCGCTTTTGACGGTGATGGATGCCGGCCCGCGCCGAGACATGGACCGGACACGCGAACGATTCTGGCGGCGGCCGCTGCACCATGAACCAATTACGGAGCAGATGCAGGCGGCGGAACGAACGGTTTCGGAGGAGATTTTGAAAGTAGGGCAAAGCCACGTGCCACAGGCCGAAACACTTTTGCGTCAGGGCCTTCCTGAGCTTGAAATCGTAAACACCGCCGCCGCGTGGAAAGCGGACGTGATTCTCATTTGTCCGCGTGCGGACTACGGGGAGCCGTCACATGTCGGTCCGCGATCCGTCGGACATGTTGCGCGATTCGTTATGGATCATGCGCCTTGCCCGGTACTCCTCTTGCGGCCGGTGGCAAGTGATCAATTTCCGATCAGGCGGTAGCATTTCACGCCCGGCGCAAAGGATTGGGTCTTTCCAGCATCGGTTTGTGGTGAGTCGAGGGTTACCCATTAAGAGGTGACCCTCGACTCCCCCGCGGCGTCGCTTCGGGTGCGCTCGGCATGACAATAACGGGGGCTCGACTATCTGGCGTGCACGAGCTCCATTAGTTCGGTCTCCGCCTGGCTCCAGTCCTCATCAGCATGGTTCCAGTTCCGGTTTCTAGACTCGTAGATTTGATAGGCGCGGATCCGTATCTCATCTTGCGAGAAGGTGCGCACTGGATCTTCCTTGAAGGTTTCTTGCTGTCTGGAAGGGTCAGAATTTTGGCCAACTTTAGCTTTAGGATTGAGCACTTTACTTCCTTTGCCTGCTACAACTAAGGGGATACAACTCCAGAACGGCTGACCTAGTTCAGGGGATCTGAATGAGAGGGAGGAAATCTCTCTCACCTTCAATAGTACGCCTGATAACCGGCATTGCCCAAGCTTGATCTTGAGCTATTGCGCCCCAGCGATAATTGTCTTCGCAATAACTACGAAGTTCATTGCCAGTAGCCGGCAGACCGTGATCGTCGCTTGTTTGACAAACTCAGCGCTCAAAAGAAAAGCTGGAGGGGGTGGATCTTATCCCATTCTTACTTTGCCGGTCTGCCATGATCGAGGCATAGAGCTACCAGTTCGGAGATGTTCGCTTCCCCCATGCACATAACTGTATCTGCTCCCCCCCAATAGATTTTTACGGTTCCATTCGACTCAGGAACGGCACCGCAAGTAAACACTACGTTGTGGACATAACCAGTTATTTCCCAAGGATCCTCGGGCTGCAAAATCCACGAGTCGCCCACCCCGAGGATCGTTGCCGGGTTGACGAGGTCGTGAAGGGCCACCCCCAAGCGATAGATCGATCCGTCCATAGTTTGGAAGACTCCGTGATAGATGGAAAGCCATCCCTGGTCCGTTTTGATCGGCGGCGCACCAGGACCGATCTTCATTTCATCCCAGTGATATTGCACGGGTCTCATGATGAGCTGTGATTGGCCCCAGTAGCATAGATCCGGAGAATAGGAAATCCAGATCGACCAGGGAGCGATTTCCGAATGAGGACGGTCAAGCCGGGCATAAAGCCCATCAAACTTCTCGGGAAAGATCACCACATTTCGATAATCGGCCTCTGTGATTAGAGAAACTCTTTCCACCTCACGGAAGTCTTTCGTTTTAGCCAGAGCGATCCGCACGCCATTTCGCGAGTAAGCGCTGTAAGTGATAATGTACTCCCCCTCCAGTCGGGTCACTCGCGGGTCTTCCACGCCGAACTCTTCATAGGTGGAAAAAAGACCGTCTGGGGCAGGAACGAGAAATGGTTGTGGATCGGCGGTGAAGCGAAATCCATCGACGCTTCGTGCCAGACCAATGATGGACCGTCCGGTGCGAAGATGGGAACGGAATAGCATGATGTATTCGTTTTCGTGCTTAACGACTGCCGCGTTGTGAACGGTTTCCACTGGATAGGGGATGTCGGCCTTTGTGAGGATCGGGTTGTGGCTGTACCGCCGGACAATGTCTGGCTTCATGATCGCCTCTTCGCTTCCAGATCAAAGATCGTCGAGTAGACCCGCTCGTATCCTTCCACCATGGTGTCGATCGAAAAGTGTTCGCGGACACGGCTGCGGCAGGCACGACGGTCGATTTCAGAAATTCGTCCAACCGCCCCGGCCGCCTCCGTGACATTGTTCACCAGAAAACCGGTCTGACTATCCTCGATCACCTCACGGCAAGAGCCGAGGTCCATCGCAATGACCGGCACACCAGCGGCATTGGCTTCGACCAGGACAAGTCCGAACCGTTCTGGAATGGTGTTCAAATGGAGTAAAACTCGGGCCCGAGCGAACAGCTCGTTCTTTCCCGCGACACTAACCGGACCAACATAAAGAATATTCTGACCGTCGAGATGGGGTTTAACCTGCTCCCGAAAGTAGTTCTCATCCTGGACGATGCCGGCAATGATCAAACGCATTCCGGTGAGCCGGGCAACCTCGATAGCCAAATGCACACCTTTATCCGGGTGGATCCGACCGAGGAAAACCAGATCATCGCCGCCATGTTCCTGAAGCGGATACAGCGAGAGATCAATGCCGTTATACACAGTCGCGAGGTAATTTAGCCCTGCAGCCCGGTCGGAGTCGCTAACGGAAACGAAGTAGCCGTCCCGATACTTCTGATAGACGGGCATTATTTCGGCAGACGAAAATCCGTGGATGGTGGTTAGCACTGGTGTTTTGATCAAGCGGGAGTAGGTTAACGGCATGAAGTCGTAGTTACTGTGGATGAGGTCGAACTCAGCTGCGTGCTCAAATACCTCAGAGATGTGTAGATATTCCGACACCTTGGGATCAAGCGCGGAGTTCTCTTCGTATCCACGGTCAACTACGGCGTGTAGGTGAGCGCGAGTCACCGAGTCGGCGCTGGCGAAGAGCGTAACGTCCCAGCCGCGGGCGACGAGCCCTTCGGTGATATTGCTGGCCACCGTCTCCCATGCCCCATATTGCTGTGGAGGCGTTCGCCAAGCTACCGGTGACAGGACAGCCACTCTTTTATTATTATGGCGAACCGTAAACTCCGCCGCCGAAGCCTGTTCGTCGCGGAGTTGCTCTTTGCTTCGTTCTCGGGACTGGGCGCAACTGCTCGACTCTGACTGCTCACATTCGGCGTTCATGACCCTCATCCTCCGCCAACACTCGCGAAAGCATGCAGAGAATGGAAGGTTGAAGGCCCCGGACCCCTTCCTTCGCAGCGCTCTGTCGATCCTGCTTTCGCAGAGATGGAATGGCCTCCGACGCGTGTGGCGGCATGAACTCGCCTGTGGGTAAGGTCACGAGCCAAGGGTTGAGAGCCGGTTCCGCCAGCTTTTCTAATCGTTGCGCTCCGCGTCGCCGGACGTGCCGCTCTCGTCCAACCTCTGAAGTAAGCTGCGTACGCTTGCCTGGGCCAGGGCGATGCACGAATCGGCGGCTCCGTAATAGATATTGATCGTGTCTCCGTCAGGATGCATGGTGTGTCCACAGGGGAAGACCACGTCGTGCACGTCGCCTGTGCGCTCATACGGAGCTTCGGGTCCGAAGATCCAGGAATCACCCCTCAATAAGCAAACATCGGGATTCAGCGTGTCAAAAAGAGCGAGGCCTATCCTGTAGATCGAGCCCGAGGCGGTTTGCTTCACTCCGTGGTAGAGCATGAGCCAGCCTCGATCAGTTTCGATTGGGGGTGAAGACAAGCCGATCTTGTTGGCGTCCCACCATGCACCTTTACGCGCCTTCATCATTATCCGGTGTCCACCCCAATGTCGCAGATCAGGAGAGTAGGAAATCCAGATGTGCGCTCCCAGAGGCGTCATTGGCCGATGAACCAACGCCCACAGTCCGTCGATCCGGCAAGGCAACAGGGCTGCGTCCTTGTCGTCTGGCGGCATGATGACACCATAACGCTCGAAGGTTCGAAAGTCTCGCGTGAGAGCGAGAGAAACTCCGGGACCGCCTTTCGAATAAGACGTGTAGGCCACGGCATATTGCTGCAATTCCGGAACAAAGGTAATACGCGGATCCTCAATGCCCCAAAGCTCCTCCGGATATTCAGCCGGATTTGGTATTAGCGTGGGAGTCGGATCGATCTTCCATCCGTCAACACCATTCAACGAACGCGCGGCGCAAAGGTGCGAGAGGCCGCGGCGGTCCTCCACCCGGCAAAGCAACAGCGTGGACCCATCCGCCAGCAATGTTGCTCCCGCGTTGAATACGCTATTAATCGCATAGGGCCAGTCTTTGCCGGCGAGGATCGGATTGGCGGGATGCCGCTGAAGGAGAGTTTGGGTAGATTCGAAGATCAGGCTCGTTGGCGATTTCATAAGCATAGAAAACTCATTTCACAAACTGTTAGCGGGCGCAGTGCCTTTAGCGGTCTCCTGAATCGGGCATCCGCGACAGGAGGCTCAGGCCTCGATGCAAGTTCAAGCTTGCTGAAAACGATCTGCTAAACACGCGATGATTGTTTCCGTAACTCGTTTCGTCTCGTGCGGATCTCGAACGGGGATTGAAGCCACCCCTGCTTCTTCCGCCGGATAGTCATTTCCTCCCGGGAACAAGGCATCGCCGACAAAAATCATCTCTTGCAAAGAAATGCCGAGTACATCCTGCAATTTTCTGATTCCGTAAGCTTTATCGATACCAGGTTTGGTGACATCAATCGATGTCGCACCACCGATGCGCGTTGAAAACTCTGGAATGAACGCGTCGAGAATCGACTTAATCTTCCTTCGCTTGGTGTAGTCGGGATCCCATTTGGCCTTTTCTTCCAACGGCGCCTGTTGACCGAGCGCCGAAAATGTTATCTGACTTCCCCGATCCTCGATGACTTCTCCCCAGAGCTCCTTGGCCTGAAAGCCGGCTACACCGATCGCTCTGTTGAGAGAATCGAGGATCTTCTCTCTCTCATCGGCCGTGAAATCTTCTTCATATAGCTTTTTCCAATCCCCTGAATACTGATAGAACTTGGTGCCGCAGGTGGGAAGCAAGGATAGGTTCACCAAGAGTCGATCCCGAGGAAGCTTGGAGAGCACCTGCTGTTCAAACTGCGGCCAGTCTCCTCCAGAGATTACGGCCACTTTGACGATGCTCAGAAGGTCGTGCAGCAGCACGGACATTTCTGGGTCAAGAGCCGACTTACTCTCAGTTAGGGTCCCGTCGAGATCAAAAACAATTAGTTTCTTCAATATTCTTCACCCTAAGAGACTTGCGATCTGCTCGTACTGACCCACAGATAGACTGACTCATCTGACTTCGACATACTGTGCAGAATGACTCACCCACGGACGCCGGCTGCCATGCTCGGCAGCGGACGCTCCGGCAATAGCTGGCGACAACTGCTGAGGTACACTCATCAGTCGGTTTGCGGCGGTCACCCTCACGGCGGTGGGGAGGAATGCCTCGTGCGCGGGTTGCAAATGATCTGCGCAGGCACGTCCGAAGGAACGCAGGTAGGACTGGGCAACTTGGTCCCACACCATGTGGCGAGCGTAGAGATAAGCACGGCTTCGCATTTGCTGGAGGGCCGCACTGTTGTCCAACAGCTCAATGGTTGTGTCAGCAATGGCGGAAGAGTCATCGAAGGGCACGAGTGCCCCGCGTCCATGCCCCAAGAGTTCGGTGGCGTGCCAATACGGAGTCGAGATGATCGCCTTTCCGGCGCCAAGGGCGTACGCAAGGGTCCCGGATACCGCCTGGGCCTCGTACCGGTATGGCGTCACGTAAATGTCAGCCAAGCCGACGAGGGAGGCCATCTCTTGCGGGCTGACGAACCGGTTGAGGAAAACCACGTTTTCCTCAACCCCTAACGCCTTGGCCAAGGCTTTCAACTCGAGCAAATACCGATCCCCTTCGCGGCGTTTGACATGTGGGTGTGTGGCACCCGCAATGAGGTAGACAACATCACTGTGGCGGGACAAAATGCGCGGCAGGGCTTCGATCACGTTTTCGAATCCCTTGTTTGGGGATAACAGGCCGAACGTAAGTAACACGGTCTTTCCTCTGACTGAAGATGAATCTTTGTAACCGGGCGACACCGAAAAAGGCAAGTCAGGGATGCCGTGAGGAATCAAGTCAATTTTTTCGCTTGGCACCTTAAACACATCTTGTAAGAAACCAGAAGAGTGCCTGCTCATAACGATAAGCCGCTCAGAGCGCCTGGCGATTTCCTGCATTACGACCAACTGGTCGACGTCGGGTTCACGAAGGACTGTGTGCAGAGTCGTAACCACCGGCATTTTGAGTTGCCGCAGCAACTGCAAGACATGACTGCCGGCCCTCCCCCCGAAGATTCCATACTCGTGCTGCAAGCACACGAGATCGACGTTGCTGGAGTTGAGAAAATCAGCGGCGCCTCGATAGGAGGACAGGTCACCTTCGGCTATCTCAAACCGCACCCGCGCGGAGTAACTGTACCGTGATTGCGAGTCATTCACAGCTACCACAAACACTCCGGCGGCTCCGTGCCCAAGCGCGATGGCATCACACAAATCTGTCGTGAACGTCGCGATTCCACACTGCCGGGGAAGGTGGTTTCCAACAATCGCTATTCGAATTGAACTGCCCGCCAGTTGTAATACAGGCTTATTATCGAACGCGAGGAGACGCGCCTTGTATGGCATCTGGATGTGCGGTACTGAACTCAGGGAGAGGGATTTATCAGACATGACAGGCTCCTTAAGATAAGTGTCCGCTGCGAAGGAACCGGATGCGGGATGAGGCACGCGCTGAGGCAGAGCTATTCTGCCAACTCCGGTTGAGTATTTCTGCTGCCTAACCTCCGCACCACAGGTCGCCGTCAGCTGAGTAAGTTAGTGACCAAAGTCCCCCGACGCGAAGAGTTGACGCCAGTGGATTGGGCTCTCACAGGGCTGCAAACGGAATCAGGGAGTCACAGAGCGTGCACAGCAGAAAGCACTGGCTTCGGTGTTCCGTACGCGCTCGCCTACAAGCCGTAGGAGACAATGTACCCGCATAAGGTCAAATCCAAAATTAGCAAATCGGAAGTTAATGAGTCTGAGCAAAAACGCTCACGCTTGCCGACGGATCGCCAGCATCGTGAGGTCTTCGAATGAGCAGGGGACTTGGAGGCTATCAGAGCAAGTCTCTTCGGGGCGCCGCCTCCGCCGGCCAGTCGCCAACGACTCAACCTTCTTGGCAAGGTTGATCTTCCGTGCGCCGTTGTCGTAGTAGGCGCTTAACTGCCCCGGATCCACGGAGTTGGAGTCTCGAGTATAGCGAGCGATTTGTCTCCGCTCTCCAATTGTTATGACTGTCCGAAGGCCGCTCGTGTCTAGCGCGCCCTCTGCTCTTCGATGGGGCAAGCAATTTCCGAGATTCGACGGCTGAGGTGAGCTACTGGCTAACCTGGACGGGTACCAATTCCGGGGTGCACCGGGAACTTCCTAGAGAGTTGACGACGTCCTCGGCAGTCAATTTGCCCATCACCAGTGCAAGATTGCGCTTAAGGGTTGTTTGGAACGGGCTTCGATCGATCCGCTGCACGTACTCTGCGGAGCGAGTCCCGCGAACCACCTTCACCACAAATTTTGTGTTGGTCATAGTCTCCTGTGTCGCCTGGAAGTTCTGCTGAGAAGGAATCGTCTCACCGGTAGGAAGGGTAACGCGGATGCAGGTGAGTCAGATCAGCCTACTATATTGATGACATTTGGCCGAGAGTGGGTTCAATAACCGTGTGTTTTCAATTGGAATCGCCGGGAGTCAGCCCAACGGCAAAATGGCTCAGCATTCGTAAACGCCTTGTACTGGGGCCATTGAGTGGGCGCTAAGCGACATTCTGGTGCGGTAAGCAAAGGAGCTGCGGGAGTAAGAGGGCGACCCTGCGTCCGTGAGATCAACCCTCATCACAGACAAACCCACTTGCTTGGGGCATATTGGTTCGAATGAAGCATGCGACGAGTCGCATTACCGCCGCACCAACCGCCCTCACTGCGGTCGGTACACCTCCGCCTCCTCAGCTCGCCCCATTGTCAGTAGCGGACCCACGGGTAGCATTTTTTCTAAGCATGCCGAAGACTGAGCGTGTCCGTGTGCTAACCGCAATGCTCGAGGGCGATGCCGGGCACGGGTTTCGTCGGGAACTAACGCGGTGGCTTGTGCAGGTGCTTTCCGTGGAGCGCCTCGTGCCGCAAGCTTATGTCGAGTGGCGGCCGGTAGTGCGCGAGGCCATGCTGTTCTTCGGTTCTCATCTCTCCACACCTCGGCTTGTCCCCAAACTCATCGAACAATTAGAACTGGCTCCTGATACATTGCCCGAGGTGCGGCTAGTGCGCCTCATCGCAAAGGTGCCCGCACTGCAAAAACTTGGCCAGGTAATCGCCCGAAATCGCCATTTGCATCCTTCTGTGAAGCGCGAACTGACTGGTCTGGAGAATGGCATGCGCGATGTAACCATAGATGAAATTCGCCGGCTCATCGTGCATGACCTCGGGTCCAAACTTCAGCGCTACCAGGTTGACGTTGAGGGCAGGATTTTCGTCGAAGCAAGCGTCAGCGCCGTCGTGCGTTTCACCTGGTACAACCCGAAACGGCGGCAGCGAGAACACGGGGTCTTTAAAGTGTTGAAGCCCTACGTTCGAGAGTTTTTCCTGGAGGAGATGGATCTGCTGGCACGACTGGCTGAGCACCTCGGGACGAGACATCAGGAATATGGGTTCGGGGAGCACGTCCTTTCGGATACATTCAATGACGTTCGCCGCCAATTGCGGCACGAGGTCAGATTTCGACGCGAGCAGGCAAACCTGAGGGAGGCTTCGCGCCTTTATAGAACAGTTTCAGCGATTCGCATACCTCAGGTCATACGACCACTGTGTACTTCAAACATCACGGCACTCACCGAGGAATACGGGGAGAAGATCACGAAGGCTGCCGCAGGGCAGCCAAACTGGCGCAGGTCTCGGATGGCTGAGCAGCTGATCGAGGCCGTGATTGCCGTCCCTTTGCTTACGCCTGGCAGACGAACCATCTTTCATGCCGACCCACATGCGGGCAATCTTCTCTACAAGAATCAATCTGGTACTCTGACGCTCCTCGATTGGGCCCTTACAGGACATATAACGGAGGAGCAACGACGGCTGCTTGCGCTGCTATTCGTCATGACTCTTTTGCGCGATCAAGAAGGCGTTTGCGCAGCCATAGAGGCACTCAACCCTGGAGGGAAAAGGCGAAGCACTGCGCAGATCCGGATAATCCGCGAGCAAGTAACCCAGTTCTTTGAAGAGCAGCCGCTGCCGAGCTTGCCGCGAGCGATAGACATGATGGATCTTCTGGAGCGTATGGCGTGGCAGGGCGTCCGCTTGCCGAACAACCTTGTCATGCTGCGGAAGGCCGTCTTCACATTGGACGGCATAATGCATGAGCTTGCAGGCTCCAACGCCAACATGGAAGTCGCGATTTTGCGACGCCAGCTGCAACAATGGTTGAAGAGTCCAACCAATGCAGGCTGGCCTCTGTCCACGCGCGATTGGGTTGCGGTGTATTGGAGCGCCATCTTTTATGGCAACCGCGTGGCATTGGGAATCTTGCACCAACTCTCAGGCCACGGGCGAAGCTCAGGAGCGAACGGGCTGACCACGATCCACCATTCCGGAAGCGCTGCATAGCTACGTCATCTTTGCATCAGGAACGCGACAGACCCAGGCTGCCGGTGTTTGCATTTGTGTGAAGATGCCCTAGACTGATCTCCACAGCGGTGTTGGCGGAGGTAGATTGATGGCCATCGGAAAGGCCCGGCTCCGCGCGGTCGAGAAGCAAGTGTTCCAACGAGGTGCTTCCGCCGGATGCCTCGTTTTGCTGGCGTCCATCCTTGTATCCCTGACACTTTTCTCCGCACCGCTGCCGCAATCGAGTGAGCCCGCCGCTGCTCCAGCCACTCAGACATCCGACCAGAACGCGCCGGAGATCGCTTCCCACGACGAGACACCAACTTTTCAGGTGAAGGTGAATCTGGTCGAGGTCCGCGTGGTGGTTCGCGACGCGAAGGGAAATGCAATTGGAAATCTCAAGCAGGGGGATTTCCAGCTCCTCGACAATGGCAAGCCCCAGATCATCAGCAAGTTCAGTGTGGAAAAGACGGGAACGGCGCCCATCATTCACGAGGAGAATGCAGGCGCGATGTCCGCGGAGAAAACCACGCAACCGGCAACTGCGGCGGTTGTGCCCCAGCGATACGTCGCCTATCTATTCGACGATATTCATCTCAACATCTCCGATCTGATGCAGGCGCGGAACGCCGCTGCACGCCAGTTGCAAGCGCTGCAGCCTAGCGACCGCGCCGCAATCTTCACCACCTCGGGCCAGAACCAACTCGACTTCACCGACGATCGCGCACAACTGGCCGCTACGTTGAATCGCCTCATGCCCAGGCCGATTAGCAGCACCGGCCTGACGCCTTGCCCGGACATCTCGTACTACCTGGCCGACTTGATCATCAATAGGAACGATGCACAGGCACGGCAAACAGCTGTTCAGGATGACCTTGACTGTAATCCCGTGGCGAATGCCGCCACCGCCGGAGCACAGGTGGACGCCGCTGCTCGCGAGAAACTAAGCGAGGGAGGTCAGGAGCTGCGGATTTCGCTCGGTGTACTTCGCGACATTGTGCGGAGAATCGCCGCCCTGCCGGGCGACCGGATTATTGTCCTGGTGTCTCCCGGATTCATGAATCCGGACGAGTTGCCGATGCAGGCTGAGATCGCCGAGCGCGCCCTGCACTCCGGCGTCGTGATCAATGCGCTGGACGCCCGAGGGTTGTATACCAACATGCCGGATGCCAGTAGACAGCGGTACCCAGGGCCCCAGATAGCCGGCTTGATGCTGCAGTATCATGCGGCAGAACAGTCCGCCGACGCGAACATCATGGCCGATCTGGCCGACACCACCGGAGGGACCTTCTTTCACAACAACAATGACCTGGCGGAAGGATTTCGCCGCTTGGCGGACCAACCGGAATATTCCTACCTGCTGGCATTCTCGCCGCTGAATTTAAAGTTCGATGGGCGTTATCACAAGTTGAAAGTTGCTCTTATGCCGCCGGCTCAGGGTACGATCCAGGCCCGCCAGGGATACTATGCTCCCAAGGGCGCGACCGATGCCTCTGAGCAGGCGCGGCAGGCCATCGAAGACGAGGTCTTCGCGCGCGATGAAGTTCGCGAGATCCCGGCCGACCTGCACACGCAGTTTTTCAAGGCAGACGAAAATTCAGCCCGGCTCGCGGTCCTGGTTCACATCGACTTGCGCTCCATGCACTATCGCAAGGCTGATGGCCGAAACAACGACAACGTAACCGTGGTCGCGGTATTGTTTGACCGCAATGGTAACTTTGTGAGCGGCACGAAGAAGGTGCTGCAGTTGCACCTGAAGGACGAGACCCTGCAAACCCGGCTGAACTCCGGTGTCACGCTGAAGAGCAACTTCGATGTGAAGCCCGGGAGCTACCTGGTCCGGCTGGTGGTGCGCGATCAGGATGGGCAACTGGCGACACAAAACACGGCGGTTGAGATTCCGCAGTAGAGGTGAGGGAGATGAAGCAGCAATGTTTCCTGGCGGCGATGTTGGTCTTCTTCGCTGTCGTGTGCGCGGCACAGGAGCAGCCACCGGCGGCACAATCTAGCGAAACATCAATCCCCACCATCAAGAAGGAAACCAGGCTGGTGCTGGTGGACACTGTAGTCACAGACAAAGGCGGCAATTATGTCCGTGACCTAAGCATCAAGGACTTTCGCGTCTGGCAAGACAACAAGGAACAGCGGATCTCGAGCTTCTCGTCGGAGACCGGGGCTTCGGCGGCTGACCGGCGACGCTATCTCGTGCTCTTCTTCGATAACACGAATATGGCGATCAACGACCAATCGAGGGCGCGGAATGCCGCATTGAAGTTTCTCGACGCCAACACTGGCCCGGACCGCTACATCGCCATCGTGGATTTCGGAGGAACGCTCAGGGTAAGTCAGAACTTCACCACCGACGCCGACCGGCTCAAGCAGGTAGTGCGAAACCTCAAGTTCTCGGTTGTCGCGGGACCCGCCGATGTGCAGGCCTCGCAACCGATTTCTGCGTCTACGCAGGGGATACCGCAATTCGGCGGGCCGCAGTTGGCGGACGGGTCGGCAAACTTTGCCATACGCACGCTGCTGCTTGGCTTGCGCGACATTGCCAAGGGAATGTCAGCTATTCCGGGACGCAAGAGCCTGATTCTATTCTCTGCGGGATTTCCCCTGGATGCTGCCGATCCGGAGCGCGAATCCGAACTTACGGCGGCCATCGACGCCTGCAACAAAGCGAACGTTGCGGTGTATCCCATCGACGTCCGCGGCCTGGTGACCACGGTAGGTTTCGCCGCCCCGCCGCAAACGTTTCCGGACTCTTCACCCGTCCGGCTTTTGACGGCAACACTCGAGTTCGACAGCGATGTTGCACCCGCGCATCTGCTTTACGTGCAGCATGGCGGAGGTGGAGGAGGTAGTAGTAGTGGTGGTGGGCACACGGGCGGCGGGACGGGCGGAGGAACTAGCGGAGGAACTGGCGGAGGAGCACGAGGCAGCACCGGAACAGGCAATACCGGGGGAGCGAGCCGCGGCAACACGACTCCCCAGGCGAGTATTCCTTCGTTCTTCGGACCATCCACTCCTTACAACCAGGCGCGCGACATTCTGCCGCCGGTGGTAAATGCTGCCGCCGACCAGCAGGTTTTGTATCGCCTGGCGATTGGCACCGGCGGATTCGTAATCGTCAACTCGAACAATCTGCTCGCAGGTATTCAGAAAATCGCGCAGGAGCAGAGCCAATACTATGTTCTGGGCTACACGCCTCCCGATGTGGAGGAAGGCAGTTGCCACACCTTACGCGTGAAAGTGGACCGTCACGACTCGGTAGTGCGCTCGCGCAGCGGGTTCTGCAACATCAGGTCTACGGAACTGCTTGCCGGCAAACCCGCTGAGAAGCAACTGGAAGATCGGGTTAGCAGCTCACAGCCAGGAAACGTGACGGCGACGATGCTGGCGCCATACTTTTACACCTCGGCAAACACGGCGCGCGTCAACCTGGCGATCGACATGCCGCCCGGCGCCATAAAATTCGAGAAGAAGAATGGCAAAGAACACGCTGAGATTGACATTCTTGGCGTAGCCTACACCTCCGGCGGGACGGTTGCTGCCCATTTCAGCGACACGGCGGAATTCAACCTCGAGGATAAGAAACAGGTAGAGCAGTTCAGCAAGAGCTCATATCTTTACGAGAACCAGTTCGAAATCGCCGCTGGGCACTACGAACTGAAGGTGGCGTTCACCTCCGGGGGACAAGCGTTCGGCAAGCTGGAGCTGCCGCTCGTCATCGACAACTACGACGCGAAGCAATTCAGCATGAGCGCGGTCACGCTAAGCAAGAACGTCCACCCGGTGGACCCGATGAGCGCCAGCCTGGACGCGGCAATGCTCGAAGACCGTACGCCGCTGGTCACCCAGGGCATGCAAGTTGTTCCGGCGGGAAGCGATCGATTCAAGAAAACCGATCTGGTGGTTTTCTATATCGAGATGTACGATCCCATGCTGACCAGTTCGAGCCCGCCGAAGATCGACCTTCAGATGAAGGTACTGGATCGCAAAACACAAGAGGCGAAACTCAACAACGATGGTCCCGTCCCGAATGTGCAGCCGGGAACGCCGGTGGTGACGCTGGGTGTGAAACTTCCTATCGATAAACTTCCGCCGGGGTCGTATCAACTCGAGTTGCGCGCGACAGATTCCGCCGGCAACTCCACTCCGGTCCGTACCGCGGATTTCGAACTGGAGTAATAGCCGTTCAGTTGCAGATAGAGAGGATAAGTCATGGCGAAAAAGATGGCCATAACCATCGCTGGCGCGGTCTCGTTGGGCAGTTACGAATCGGGGGTTATGTTCGAGGTGCTGGACGCGCTCTCTCAGCACAACCACTGGGCTGATCAGAACAGCGTTCCCGATGAGCGCATTGAGATCGATGTTCTGACCGGAGCCTCGGCGGGCGGGATGACCGTATCCATGGTTGCGCAGCGGCTGCTCTTCGACGGAGCCGCAATGGCCCTCCCGTATGACAATCCGCTCTACAATGCGTGGGTCCAGGAGATCGATATTTCCAAACTTCTTGCCCGTGGCGCGGATGAGCCGCCGACGCATTCGATGTTGTCTTCCGATTGCGTGATCGCTATATCGGAGACGTATCTCACGGGCCGCTATGCGGCGATGCCTCCGCCGCCTCCGGCGCCGCATCCCGCCCTTTCTTCGGATGGCGCTCTGCAGCTCGGCCTCGCCCTGTCCAATCTGAACGGCGTCGATTATTGCCAGAAAACGAAGAGCGGCGGCCAGTTCATTTACACGGACCACCAGGATCAAATGCTGCTCGCACTTCATGCGGTCTCCGACGATCGCCCCGAGCTTTGGGAGACGATTCGTGGCGCTGCCGTCGCCTGCGGCGCGTTTCCATTCGCTTTTCGTGTGCAGGACGTGGCCCGGAACATTGTCGATTATCCCAGCGAATTTCTGGTCAAGGATCTCTGGGGCGGTAGTCCCAGCCGATTCTTCACGTACACCGACGGGGGCGTTTTTCAAAACGAGCCTCTCGGCATGGCCAAAAACCTTGTCGAGATGTTGCCTGGGGCTCGCCTCACGGCCTTGGATCGCGGCTATCTCTTTATCGCTCCACAGCCAAAAACCTCAGAGGAGATCCAGTACACCGCCGATGCCTCTGCCGATCCCTCGACCGCGTTTGGCGCTGCCGTTGCCAATTACAAGGCCGTCCTTGAGCGCATCTTGCTTTCCGTGATGGGTCAGGCGGGCTTTCAGGACTGGATCGTGGCCGAAGGTGTCAACAAGAAGCTCCACTTACTCGACGTGCGCGCTGACCAGCTACAAGAGTTGTTTCTTACCAAGACACTGACGGTCACGCAGACCGGGCCGGTGTCGAGCGCGCTGCTACATGGATTCTTCGAGATCGGCGGCGCCATGACGGCAGCGGCCGAATCGAACCTTGACGCCGCCCGCGACCAACTCCGGCAGCAGTACGCACCGGAGTACTCAGCCTTTGGCGCAGACACAGCCACGGCCGATGCCTGGCTCGACTCCGTTTTGGTTCTCGAACTGGCTGCCGGCCTTCACGAAAAAGAAGAGATGCTCATTTACGACTTCGTCGCTGATACGACTAAGCTCGCCGGTGATGGACTCCACGCGTTCGAAGGCTTCTTCGACGTCAAATACCGGAAGCATGATTACGATTACGGGCGCAGTGTGGCCCAGCAAAAGCTACGCGAATACGCCGCCCAGCCGGGCAGCATCTTTGCCAATCTCCAGTGGACGCCGAAGCCCATTGATTCCATCGATCCCAACCTCAATCAGGTTGATATGTCGCAGGTCGACGAACATAAACGGCAGCAGGTGAAAGACCAGGTTCGCGCCGCGGTCGACTCACTCCTTCAGGAAATGAACATCGATTTCGCAGCCCGCGAGATCGTCGTGGTCGCTTTCGTCGACGGGCGCATCAAGAAGCTGCTTGCGCTGTAAGTTGAGTTAGCTGACGGCCGAACCGCAATACACGGTACGAGAAGAGAATTGCTCAATTGACCGACGACGGACGGCTGTTTGGCTTGAATGGTGGACAGTGCAGGACTCGAACCTGCGACCTCCTGCTTGTAAGGCGTAATCGGTGATTTCTGCGGTTATCTATTGAGTGATGTAACTGCTACAAAATCACCGGATTACGCCCTATTGTTAGCAGGTTGTCGCTGTGCCAATTTCTATGGTTTTCTACCCAGGGTCCCCGCAATTTTCACCGCAGTTTTTTCGTGGCGATCCGCCGCAACCCTGCGGCGAAGACCTCGTGCGTCCGGCTCGCAACCGCTGTACTGCTCCGGTTGCGAATCCGCCTACGGAAAAGGGCATGGACTTTTGTCCATGCCCTTGGTGAAATCGCGCTGCCACCTGAGGCGCAGCGCCGTTCGCTGCTCCCTTTCTCTACGGAGCCGAAATGTAGGTGTATTCGTTGTACACCCACTGGCCTTCTACATACGACCAGAGGGTCGCGTATATGGTGTTGCCATTGGCCGGAAGGTCGTTGACCGTTGTGGTCAAGATGTTGCCCAGGTTGCCGGATTGGTAGATGTCGTTCCCGTACTGCGTGCTCCCAATATCCAGCCAGTAAGCGGTCGCACCCGAGCCCGCGCTCCAGGTGAACTGCTGAACGTTGCCGTGCAGGGTCGAGCCGGGGGAAGGCGTCTGCATCTGTCCGGCAGCGCCCTGCGCGTTCAGCGCCGTGTAGGTGTAGCCATTGGAAAACCACTGGCCGTCGATCAGTGTGTACAGAGTGGCGTAGAGAGTGCTGCCATTCGTCGGCAATCCGTTGACCGTAGTCGTCAGCGCGGTGCCAAGGTTTCCGGACTGGTAGTACTGGTTTCCGCCCGGCGCGCTGCCGATGTCCAACCAGTAGCCCGAGGCACCCGAGCCCGCCGTCCAGTCGAACGTCACGTTGCCGCTGGTTAGCGTCGAACCCGGAGCGGGAGTGGTCAACACGGCGGTCGTCCCGGACGGGTTGAATGCCGTGAAGGTATACGGATTGCTGACCCACGATCCGTTGATGAGGTAATAGAGAGTCACATATACGGGGCTGCCGTTGGTTGGCAGCGAGCTCACCGTCGCCGAAAGTGTACTCGTCGGCAGGATTCCCGATTGGTAGTAGTTGTTGCCGCCTGCGGTGCTTCCAACGTCGATCCAGAACGCGCCAGTTTGGTTAGGACCGTACCATTGGAAAGTTGCGCTGCTGGCCGGCAGCGTCGATCCCGGCGCCGGACTATACAATCCTGCCGCCGTCGTATTAAACGCCGCGGTGAAAACGGCCGAGGTCTGCGGAGCCGTAACCGTATCCGACGTGCCGGTAGTGCCGTCTCCCCATTGCGAGAAAACATATTGCGTACCCGCGACGATTTGCGGCGAGACCACACTCAACGTGCAGGAATTTCCTGGCGTCCAGATCAGCGTTGCCGGCGTTATGTACGTGCCAGGGGCGCAACCAGTACCGGATGAGGTGAAGGTAAGCCCGGAGGGCGAACTGGTGATGGTTGCGCTTCCGGCCGGCAGTGTCGGCGTAAACGCCACTCCCTTGAAGTTGGAATCCGATGGCGCTGCCGTAAGCTGCGTAAAAGTTGTTTGCCCCGTCGTGCATGAGCCAGAGCTTCCTCCTGCCGTGGTCGCCCCCAGGCAATCGGTGATTCCATAAAGAAAGGTCGGATCAAGATCGGCG
>Ga0187871_10001619_pt1 | contig 19299 bp, 16 predicted proteins | sample June2016WEW_16_1_FD_132988 | JGI IMG/M metagenome (GOLD analysis project Ga0187871, IMG submission 132988) | Peatland microbial communities from SPRUCE experiment site at the Marcell Experimental Forest, Minnesota, USA - June2016WEW_16_10 | ecosystem: Environmental > Terrestrial > Soil >...
ATCGGATTCGAGAGCGAGCCGTTCGGCAATCGCACCATCGCGGTGACGGCGGCTCCGGCCGCGGTGGGGCCGGCGGATCTAGAAAAGGTGCTCGCGGAGATTCTGGAGACGGCCGAAGCGGAGCTGCGCGGCCTGTCGCTGGAGGATGTGCGGCGGTCGCTGGCGGCTTCCATCGCCTGCCACGCGGCGATCAAGATCAACACGCGCCTCGATCATGCCAAAATGGAATGGCTGCTGCGGGCGGTGGCGGCCACGGATTGCCCGATGAGCTGCCCGCACGGCCGGCCCATTGCGCTGCAGTATTCCATGCGCGAAATCCTAAAGGCGTTTCACCGGATCTGACCGGCGCCTGCCGATATACCAGAGAGGCCCTGCCATGGCACACGAATAGAGGTGTGGAACACGAGATAACCCTTACCGTTGCCTACTTCCTCGCAGCGGCCACACCAGACCTATCTATCGCCGCTTCAATCTTACGCTCCAGGCTCCTCGTCTGACGTACCCGATACCTGCCAACCAGGTTCGAACCGGGCAATGGGGTTGATGCAAACTTTCCGATCGACGTAGCGGGGAAGCCCAGGAGCGACGGTGCGATCGCTAGTGCCATACAACCCAGGACCGACTATGTCTTGCACGCCCGGTGCAACGTGAGATTGAACCAACCCGATACCCAATGCGCTCAGGGCCCCAAAAATAACTTTGGAGCAGAGTTGCCCAGCATTTCCTTGAGCCTCCAGCATTGTGCGAGGCCGGGGCGCTGGTCATCGACAAGTGGCCTGATGAGTAAACCTTCCCCCACTACCCCCTGGGTGGTGTCCTAAAGTTGTGCAGGTCTTAGGGCGTGATACCTTCGGCTGGCGGCCCCGCAATCAGCGGTCCGGTTTGCGGACTTGCGTAGATGGTAGTGGCCCCGTAAGCCATGGCGGTCTTGCGGCCTGTGTAGGCTGTATCTTGGGCATGCTTTCTTGTGGTTTGCTCCCGACAGAAACAAGTATTAGGTTGGGCGTTTTTATTCTCGCATCGCCGTACGGAGTGCATGGGATACCGGCAGACCTAAGAGCGGTACAAAGGGAGAATTGGGCGTTTTGTGCCTCCATGGCAAAGCCTGGCCCGATAAAGGCCTGCACCCCACTGCTATGGATCGGGTCAACGGACTCCCCGCCAACATCGAAAACGACAGGACTCACTTGTGCTGGCAGCCTCTTCCAACCAGCGGCCTTTAGCGCTGCATCAATGTCCCAAGCAAGACCGATAGGCTCTGGACTACTATGCACCGCCAGCGAAAATAGTTGGTCCGGGAATCGCTTCAGCCCGGCGGCAATTAGCTCCTTCTGTTCAGGGGAGAGTCGCCTAGGTTCCTTGAATTTGGCCAATTCAAGCCTCGCCGTTTCGGCCTGCTTGCCAGCTTCAGATGCGCGCTCGTTAGCCTCTGCAATCTTTACGTCTTTTTCGCGTAGATCGGAAGCGACTTGCCGATCCATATCTGAGCGTTGTAGATCTTGCAGGCGATTGAGTTCCGCTTCCGCATCGGCCCGCCGCTTTGCCTCTCTGGATTCAAAATACTGGGCGAAAAACACTCCGAGGCTGAGCAACACCGCAAGAAGTATCAGCCACAGGTACGCTGTATGCCAACGCCCTTCAGACTGGGCTAAGCGCACGATTTGCTCTTTCGTGGACTGGATCTCTGATTTGTCCACCCTAGACAGGGCTGTTGTAGGCGTCGCGGTCTGTGCCGGATTCATGATGGGCATCCTGACATACAAAATCAGCAGAATGCAGTGCGATACTCTTAACCGTCGATGAATCGCGATCAATACATTCTACGCTAGCAGATCTGCCAAGGTCCATGCCCGATCCGTAATTCCGGCTGCCATGGCGGGCGTCATCTTGACGGTCTGGTGTTTCCAGCAGAAGTTGTAGTACGCGAAGTGGATGGCTAAGGCCGTTTTCAGGTTTCCCCATTTTTTGGAGAACGCATACGTCAGCCGGGTGAGCCGCTTGCGCCAGTCGTGCAAGCGCCTTACCCGGCTCACGTACGCTTTCAGTAAGAAGTGGGAGAACCTGAGAGCGGCGCTTGCATTGCGCTTCGCCTGCTACAACTTCTGCCGGATTCACGGTTCGATCAAGACAACACCGGCTATGGTCGCTGGCGTTGCTGCCTCCCGACGCTGGCAGAGTTACTTTCCTAGGCTCGTCTGCCTTGTTGTATAGTTGTGGTTGTGATTGTCGTACAACCGATTCTATTCGCGGTTCTTTCTCCGCTGCCAAACCAGAATTTGGGCGCGAAAATAAAAAGGAGTTTCCTACCGATCATTATGAGGTCGGCCCTGTGCACTGGCTCATAGTGGCCCCAAGCACAGCAGTAGATGTATCCAACAGGTTGGGCATCACCACTGGGACAATCGGGAACGCTCTCGTTTTCGCTGTGTCAAGTTATTACGGTCGCGCCCCGTCGGTAATTTGGGATTGGATCGCGTCAAAACTGGGGGCGCCGTCGATTGCCTCCTAAAAAACCTCAACCCCCGTCCGAAAGCTCTGGCCCACCACAAAACTTCCCTGCGGTACTCCCACCGAACTACCCGGCCCCCTCGCATGACTTTACCCTCCAGGCGGTTATGCACATGCAGGAGTGTCTCGGAAAATTGACGGAGGCAGTGGAATCCCTCAAGACGCAATCTAAGGATCCAGCGAAAGAACTGAAGGACGTCGCAACGGCTGTTCACGGGCTCAAGGTTGGATTGACGGTTTCAGCGGCGATTCCTAGCGCCGTATTCGCTGCCTCAGCAGCCATTATCGGCTTCATTTTTAATCATCTGGCCGAGGTCGTTCAGGCGTACATTACGGTCAAGAAATAGTAGCTCGGTCCGCCGCGTGAATATTTAAACCACACAACCTTCCCCCACTACCCGCCCCTGGGTATGGTATATTTATACATAGTAGTGAATAATTAACCAATGGACCCCCTCGCCGGCATCGTCGGTCATCGCGGCTATAGCGGAGCCGAACTCGCCCGCCTGCTCGAACGCCACCCGCGCGTCACGCCGGTCCTGCTCGAACACCGTGAAGACACCGTGGCACATCCTCGCCCCCAAGGATCGTCCAGCCCACGCCACGCGCCCTGCACCCCGGATGCCGTGCTCGCTGAGGGCATCTCCATCGTCTTCCTCGCCACTCCGCCGCAGGTTTCCATGGAGTTGGCGCCCGCCCTGCTCGCCGCCGGCGTTAAAGTCATCGACCTCAGCGGCGCTTTCCGCCTGCGCACGCCGGCCGCCTACGCTGCCTGGTACAAGGAACCTCACACGCAGCCAGACCTGCTGGCCGAAGCCGCTTACGGCCTGCCGGAATTCTGCCGCGATCGCATCCCCGCCGCGCGCCTGGTGGCGAACCCCGGCTGCTATCCCACGGCTGCCAACCTCGCCATTCGGCCGCTCCTCGAAGCGGGCGTGGTCGACCGCGCCGCCGGCATCGTGTGCGATGCCAAGTCCGGCGTCAGCGGCGCCGGCCGCAAACCCTCCCTCAAGACCAGCTTCTGCGAGGTTACCGCCAACTTCTCCGCCTATTCAGTCCTCGACCACCGGCACGTACCCGAGGTGCTCATGATCTCCGGCCTGGAGGAGCGCGAGTTCAGCTTCACCGCGCAGCTTCTGCCGGTCGATCGCGGCATCCTGGAAACCATTTACTTTCGCGCGCAACGGTCCACCAGTGCCGCGGATCTGCTGGCCCTCTACGCGCAGCGCTACGCCGGGGAAGCCTTCATCCGCCTGTATCCCGCCGGACATCTGCCGGACTTGCACGCGGTGCAGCGCACCAACTATTGCGATATCGGAGTCGCCGTGGACGCTGCCACCGGACGCGCCGTGGTGGTCAGCGCGATCGACAATCTGGTGAAGGGCGCGGCCGGGCAGGCGATTCAGAATATGAATCTGCTGCTCGAGTATCCGGAGACCGAGGGGCTGCTGTGAAATTGCTGATCAAACTCGGCGGCACGCTTCTCGATGCGGATTCGACCCGCGAAGCATTGGCGCGCCAGATCGCGGCCATCGCGCGCGCCGTTCCGCCCGCCATTCAGATGGTAGTCGTGCACGGCGGCGGCCGGCAACTGACGCGCTACCTCGCCGAGCGCGGCGTCGAAAGCCGGTTCGTCAACGGACTCCGCGTGACCACGCCCGAGGTCCTGGATGCCGTCGTCAAGGTGGTCGCCGGCAGCGTCAATCGCCAACTGGTCGCGGCTTTGAACCAAGCGGGGAACCGCGCAGGCGCGCGCGCCGCCGGCGTATCCGGCATCGACGGGGGCCTCGTGGAAGCCGAGCAACTTGACCCAGCGCTGGGCAGTGTTGGGCGTGTCACGCGCGCCGACCCGGCGCTGCTCCATGCGCTGCTGGCTGGTGGCTTCCTGCCGGTCGTCGCTTGCGTGGCGGGGGACCGGGAAGGCCGCTTCTACAACGTCAACGCCGATCAAATGGCAGTCGCCTGCGCAGTAGCGTTCGGCGCGGACCAAGTGATCTTCCTCACCGACGTGGCCGGCGTTTTGGACGCAGAAAAGCGCCTCCTACCGAGCGTTACCATGGCGGGCAGCGAGTCGCTCATCGCCGCGGGCATCGCCACGGGCGGTATGTTGGCCAAACTCAACGCCGCCCATAGCGCGCTCGCCCAGGGCGTGCCGCAAGTGCGGATCTGCGCGGGCGCGGCCGATCGCGTTCTGGAACGAATACTGGCTGGCGAGGAAGTGGGCACGCGCCTGGCCGTTGAGGAGGTCGCCGTCAGATGATCAGCGGTCTCAAAGAAGATGGCATCATAGAGCACGCCGGGCGCGCGGGCGCCCCCGATGACTGCGTGGTCCGCAAAGCCGCCATGCACGATATCGGGCCCATTCTGGAACTGATCAACGGCTACGCCGCCAATGGGATCATGCTGCCGCGCACCGAGATGGAGGTCTCCGAAGACATCCGCGATTTCTCGGTTATCGTAACGGCCGGGCGGCTGGTGGGTTGCGGCGCGCTACACTTTTACACGCCGTATATCGGAGAGATTCGCTCGCTCGCCGTGGCCGAAGATGCCAAGACCCATGGCATCGGCAGGCGGCTCATCGAAGCACTGGTCCGCGAAGCGTCCAATTACTCCCTCGACGCCGTATTCGCCTTCACCTATGTGGCGGATTTCTTCCGCAAGATGGGCTTTCAGGAAGTGGAGCGCGGCGAGTTGCCGCTCAAGGCTTGGAAAGATTGCGTGCGCTGCCCGAAGTTCCAATGCTGCGATGAGATCGCGGTGATGCGCGTTCTGCGGCCGGAGTACTGCCGGCATTTTCAGCGAGATCGCCAGTTTGAGGAATCCCCCTTGGTCCAGTTGCCTGTACTGCGCGCAAGTTCCCCTACCACTCCGTGGAATACCCTCAAATGAGGGAACCGCATACTGTCCCCCGAAATAAATAATCGCACTCTGATGTGAAATCCTACTCCACATGTACTATACTCTGGATTAGGATAAACCAATCCGTAATACCTGAAGTGAGGAATCATGCGAGCCCAAACGGTTGATGTGAAATCATCGAATGGTCGGGTGCTGTGCTGCACCGTCTTTCGTCCCGGTGGAAAGAAGTTGCTGGCGAAGGGCCATGTAATCAGCGACGACGACATTCGGGTCCTCGAATCCGAAGGCATGGCATCCATCTGGGTGACCGAACTGGAGGAAGGCGAGGTCGGCGAAGACGATGCCGTCTGCGCGGTAGCCAGCGAGATGGGGTGCGGCAGCTTCGAGATCCGCCTGGCGGCGGGCGGCCGGGCCAATCTGCAGGCCACCGAGAAATGTTGCGTGCTGGTGGACGACGAGTTGCTGAAGCAGATCAACTGCGCGGCCAGCGTGGTCATCGCCACGGCGCTCAATTTCAGCTTCGCCATGCCGGGTCAGCGCATTGCGACCGTGAAGAGCGCGCCATTCGCCGTTTCCCGCACCCAGTTGGACGCCGTCGTCGGTATACTGAAAGAGCGCGGTCCAATCTTACAGGCGCGGCCCATACGGAATCCCGCCGTGGGCGTGTTGTATACCGATCCGCTCAACGGCGACCGTGCGCGCCAGTTGTTTGAGAATATTATGCACCAGCGGCTCGAGCGCTTCGGCGTGTCCGCCAGTTCCGTCCTCTCCTGCACCGAGGATGAATCGTCGGTTGGCAGATGCATGCAGCAGTTGCTGCGGTCGAAACCGGCCGTCATCATGATCGCGTCCACCACCGCGCCGGCAGGTCCGGAAGACGTCGTCGGGCGGGCCATGGAAAAGGTTGGCGGCCACGTGGAACGCTTCCTCGCGCCCGTCGAACCGGGCAACCTGCTGCTGCTGTCCTATAAGGATGATGTACCCATGATTTCGGCTCCAGGTTGCTTCCGTTCCGCTAAAGCGAATGTGGTAGACTTGGTGCTCCCCCCGTTGTTGGCCCGTTACCGGGTCTCAGGCTGGGAAGTGGGTTGCCTGGGCCATGGGGGTTTGCTCGGGTAATCGAAGGTCTCCTCCACCCCTGCGGGTTGTAACCTCCGAGCGACCCGCAGGTGCTCCTCACCGGGCGCTTTAACGAGCGCCCGGTCTTTTTTTTTGGGCGACAGGCGCCGTCGGCGCCAACATCGACAAAAACCGTCGATGTTGAGAAGTCAGAAGACAGAATTCAGAAGACAGAATAACAGCCGGCGGCGCCACAGTTGGGGGTCTTCATTCTGACTTCTGTCTTCTGTCTTCTGTCTTCGGTCTTGGCGGCTGAGGTTTCGGCAACGGCTTGCGTGGCAGCATCTCGTCGCGCGTGGCCGCGTCGTAGACCACCGCCGCCATGATGGCGGAGGCCTCCATCAAATCGCCGGCCTGCAAATGGTCGTAGACGTCCGCGCTGGAATGATGGGTTTCCGACGAATAGTCCAGCGGATCCTGAATGAACTGGAAGCCCGGCAGCCCCACCGCGTCAAACGACTGGTGATCCGTCCCGCCCGTGTTGCGGATGGTAACCGTACTCGCGCCGTAATCCCTGAACGGGTCCAGCCACGCCTGGAAGATGGACCGCATCATATCGTTGCCTTGTAGATAGGCGCCGCGGATCTTGCCTGTGCCGTTGTCCAGATTGAAGTAACCCGAGAGCTTGGCATGCTCCGGTTTGAGCGCCATCGTTTCGCGGTCCGCGAAGTGCTCCTTCACATACGCCCGCGACCCCAACAGTCCCTCTTCTTCGCCGGTCCACAAAGCCACCCGCACCGTACGCGCCATCTTCACATCCAGCGCCTTCAGGATGCGCATGGCCTCCAACGCCACGGCGCTCCCGGCGCCGTTATCGGTCGCGCCCGTGCCGCCCGTCCAGGAGTCCAGGTGCCCGCCCAGCATTACCAGTTCGTCTTTCTTGCTGGTGCCGGGCAGTTCGCCGGTCACCGTGAAAGAATCCTGGTTGTCGTCCAGGAACTTGTTTTGCATGTCGAACTCCAGCGTCACCGGAATCTTCTTGTCGAGGAGCCGCGCGATGCGGTCGTACTGCTCCACTTCCAGCGCCACCGATGGCGGCGGCACCGGCTTCTTGGGATCTTGCGATCCTCCGGCGGCGCCGAACACGATGCCGCTGGTAGCCCTATAACTCGGCGACAATGTCACCAGCACGCCCTCGTCGATGAGGTACTGATTCACCTTATCGCGAAACTTCTCGCGCGCCTCGCGCGCTTCCGGACCGAAGGGCTGCCCCGCGGCCGGGCCGCCCGGGCGCGCCGGTTGTCCGGGGACCAGCGGAATCGGATTGGCAAATGGCGAACGCGCCGAAGGATCGGGCGCCAACATCTCCGCTGCCAGTTCGGCGTCGGTAAAGCGCTTCAACGCCGGCTCGGTTTCCGATGCCAGCGGAGCGGGATCCTCCAACAACACGATTTTGCCCTTGAGCTTCCCTTTGAACTTGTCCAGATCCGCATCGGTCTTGAGGATCGCCAGTATCGGCTCTCCCGAAACCGGACCGTTGGTGCCCGGCGACCAGGGCCGCGCGAAACCGTTCAACGGCGCATACTGCGGTTCCTTCAGACTTCCGCTGAAGTGGACACAAGTCCAGCCGCGCCCGAAGGGTCCCCACTTCTCCATGCCGGGATTGGCCAGCCCCCACTCGGTCATGCGGCGGACCGCCCATTCAGCGGCCGCCTTCAGGCCCGGCGAGCCCGTCAGCCTCGGACCGTACACGTCGGCCAGGTAAAAGGCGTTTTCCATTACTTTGGAATTCTGGAATTCCTCAGCCTTGATGCGGTTGACGGTGTACAGATCCACCTTCTCTTCAGCCAGCAAAAGGGGCGCGAGCAGCAACAACCACGCACGTTTCATAATGTTGTTGAGATTATCACAAGTTCGCGGTGGGGCGTCCACGCCTGCGGCGGGTCTCCAGACCCGCCGGCGCGCAGCGCATCCGATGCAGCCTGCCGGACTATAAGCCGGTTTTTGTACCCTTGCGGGCGGCAGCCATTCATCTGGACCGGACATTACTGCCCGGCTCTAGCGACCTACCCGAGAGTTCATAGGAGCGGGCCGCTCCTCCTCTCCTATTTGGTCTTGCTCCGCGTGGGGTTTGCCTTGCCAGCCGGATTGCTCCGTCCGCGGTGCGCTCTTACCGCACCATTTCACCCTTACCCGAAAATCGGGCGGTATATTTTCTGTTGCACTTTCCGTAAGGACTCCGTCGCCAGAACCCTTCCCGGCCGTTAGCCGGCACGCTGCCCTATGGAGACCGGACTTTCCTCCCGTTTCCGGGCGGCTGCCCATCCGGCAGGCTACATCTGCCATTATCCCATTTTGTGTGCGGGAACGCCCAATGTGTTGACTAAGCACCGCAAAATGTTGTAGATATGGGAAGGTTACCGGTGTATTCTAGTTTTTAAGGTTGGTAGTGTGCATTCGCATGAAAAAGTCTCGCGTGCACGCTGAAATACGGAGGAGGTACTCATGATGAAACAACTGGCGGCAATCGGCGCGATCGGTGTGTTCTCGACGTGCCTGTTCGCTCAGGGTTTGACTACGAGCCAAACCAAAGAACAATGGGAAGAGATCAACTTTGAGTTCAATTCTTCCGTCCTTTCGGACGGATATCCGAGCCTCTTGCGGCTGGCCGAACTGTTGAGCCAGCATCGCGATTATCACGTAAAGCTGGTCGGGAACACCGACTTCGTGGGTTCGGCGCGTTACAACGACCGTCTGGCGATGCGGCGCGCCGAAACCGTGCGCGACTTCCTGGTGAAATACGGTGCCGCGGCCGACCAGGTTGCAACGGCTGGCGACGGCAAGAACGATCCGGAGGTCAACAACAAGACCAAGGAAGGCCGCTTCATGAACCGGCGCGTGGTCATGACCGTGACCGACGGCCAAGGCAAAATTGTGGCTGCGGGCGGCGTATGCGACATCATGCCCATATTGCAGGAGCTGCTCAAGAAACAGGAAGAGTGTTGTACCGCCATCCTGAAGCGGCTCGATAGGCTGGACGAGATTCTCGCGGCGCTACGCGATCTCAAGGGTGAGAACGACCGCCTGAAGGGCCAGATAGCCGAGGTTCAGAACCAGGAGAAGGCGCTGGAAGATAAGGTAGCCGGTTTACCCAAGCCGCTAACCAAGGAGGAAACCGTCGCTGTCGCCGAGAAGGCCGGCACGGATGCTTTGGACGAGGCGCAGAAACGCAACAAGAAGTTTTCGCTATTGGGCCTCGACATTGGCCCCACCATGGGCAACCGGCCGTCGGGCGACGTCACGATCCAGGGACGAGGCCAGTTCTTCTCGCCATTTGGCGGTGATGGCTCCCACGCTGTCCAGGCCGAAGGCGAGTACCTGCGTTATCCCGGCCGACAGGAAGGCCAGTTCGACATCGGCCTGGTCAACCGTTGGGATCACCTGGAGGCGGGCCTGTTCTCCAGCTTCAAGTACATCCGGTTCGGCGAGTACGAGAATGGCGGCAGCATGGCACAGGGCGCTTTCCTGCTCGATTATCTGTTCAGCCGCGGCCGGATCGGTTTCTACGGCACGGAAGGCTTCAAGAATACCGGCGCGCTCACCACTACGCCGCTGGGCCTGACGTCGTTCCTCGAGACCTACGCGCGCCCCATGAACCAGTTCGGCCTCAACACCCAGGTGGGTGTCTGGGGCGACGCTTGGATTCAAGGCAACTTCGGCTATATTCATAGCCACAGTTCCTCGCCGAATCGTCCGGGCGGCGAGATCAAACTCGTGCAGCCCTTAAGCAAGGAATTCGCGTTCACCGTCCGCGCGGGCCTTAACCCCACCCTGCTGACCGACAAGAATACCGGCGAACTCACGGTCGGATTGGAATTCGGCAACTTCATGCGGCCGAAGGAATACACGACCTTCACGCATCCGGTCCCCATGGACGTACCGCGGATCCGGTATGAATTCTTAACGCGCCAGGTGGGCCACAGCGCGCCGATAGCGGACGCGGGTCCACCCCAGATCGGCGTGCCGCCCGGCACCATCACGCTGAACGGCAGCGGCTCCTATAGCCCGGATCACGATGGTCTTAACTATTCGTGGACCCAGGTCTCCGGTCCCAACGTAGCCATATCCGGCGCCAATGCGGCCATCGCCACATTCACCGCCGCGGGATCCACCAGTTACGGCTTCCGCCTGACCGTCACCGATCAAGTGGACGGCCTGACCGGCACTGCCACCACCACGGTGACCACCCAGAGAGCCCTGCAAGTGGTGCGGTTCTCGGCGACTCCCAGCCAGATCGCTTCGGGACAGTCGTCCACTCTAGCCTGGAACGTAACCAACGCTACTTCGGTCACCATCTCGGGCGTCGGCTCGGGTCTCAATGCGGCAGGCACCGCGACGGTGTCGCCGACCACGACCACCACGTATAATCTGACCGCTACTGGCCAGGGTGGCCAGACAGTCACCGCGAGCGTCACCGTTACCGTCGGCGCTTCCAAGCCGGCGATCATACGCTTCGCCGCCTCGCAGTATCACATCAACCAAGGCGGGTCGACGATCCTGTCCTGGACCACCACGGGCGCCTCCACCGCCAGCATCAACAACGGCGTAGGTACCGTGCAGGTCAACGGCAGCCAGAGCGTCTCGCCGTCCACCACCACTACATACACACTGACCGCTACAGGCGCCGACGGGGTCACCTCCGTTTCCGCCGCCGTCACCATTACCGTGGGTGGCGGGGCGGTGCCGACCGTGCTGAGCTTTACGGCTTCGCCAACGGTCATTGCCACTGGCGGCCAATCCTCGCTGTGCTGGAACGTGACTAATGCCCAGACCGTCACCATCGCGCCCGGAATCGGGACGGTGAACGCGGTTGCCTGCACGACGGTCACACCGGCCGCAACCACTACCTATGTGCTAACGGCCACCAACGCCGTTGGCCCAACCCAAGCCGTCGTCACAGTGAGCGTGGGAGCCGTTCAGATCCTCACGTTCTCTGCCAACCCGGCGTTCTCGCCGGCGCCCGGCGATCCTGTAGTCTTGTCATGGACGACCCAGAACGCCACTTCCGTGGTCCTTACCGGCTCATTCGTGCCGAGCGGAGCTCAGTCCGTCAACGGCAGCGTCACGGTCAATCCGACAACCGACTCGCAATTCACGCTGACCGCATATGGCCCAGGCGGGCCAGTCTCCACCACGGTCTACGTGCATGTGAGATAACGCGGAAAGTACGCAATCCCCAGCCGGGCGGCTAACCACCGCCCGGCTTTTTTTATGCCAGTTGGCGATTCGCTTGTGGGGCAGGTTGACAACCTGCAGGCCGATTGTTAATCGGCCATCGCGAGCGAAGCTCGCGATGCGCGACTGCTCACCGGCCGCGTGGGTGGCAGCACGCCGTAGCACCGGCTGGTGGTGGCATCGGACGCCGCCGCCCTTGCCCCGTTCCTCGGGCACCTCTGGCCGCGCCGATCGACGCAGCACGGACGCGAGCCACAGATACGACTCCCGCATGCGCGGAATCATCGTCGGCCCCACGTGATCGGCGCCGCGTGTCAGACGATATTCATGCGAGATATCCAAGTCCCACAGAACTCGATGCAAGAACTCCGCGCCATCGTGAACGTTGATGAAATCGTCATCCCCAGCCTCGATGTAGATGGCCAAGTCCCGCTCTCGAATCCGGCCTGCGTTTCGAATCGCTCGATTGGCAGGATTGTTCGCTGCAAACAGATCCGCATCCCGCTGCGGCCCAATCAGCCGGACCGGGCCGCCCGCCCATGATGCAGCCTGTTGCGCGCGGTGATCTGCTCGTCGCTCAATCCCGGCTCGACCACCGCATCACGAGCGCGCCATCGACATCCCTGTGATGACGGTCGAATTACGGTCGCTGCGGACGTCGCAGGTAGCGCGCAAGCGATCCACAAAAGACTCCGCGATGAACGCGTCCCAGCGCAACGCAGCCGCAGCATCCTCCAGGTAATAGCTCATCCCCGCGCTGGGCGAAGCCAGCACCATGGGAGGTAGCGATCCATCCGACCACCAGCTTTCAAACAGGCTGCCGCAATCCACCAGGCTCTGGCCGGCTGCCGCCGCCGCCGTCGTCGAGCACAATACAGAGCGGAAAAGGCCCGGGATCGCCGCCCTGCGGCGTGAGCACTGCATAGGGAACGGCCTCCGGAACGAAGTCCGATTGCAATTCGCCGAGCGCCACATGGGCCGCGTATCTCACTCCCACGTTTTTGCCCATCGCAAGTACCGCCACAGGTCCGCCCGACGTTGCCATGCAAATCGCCAGAAATCCGTGAAGCCGATCTGCTCTGCGTGGAAGCCCCAGTAGGTTTCCATGCGCCATCGGAGATAGGGACTGCGCCAGGGCCTCGACCGGTAACCGCGTGTCAGACGCCAGAGAACTCGCAACATTTTTCGCTGACAACCAGCTTGGATCTTGTGGGGCGGGCATTCTGCCCGCAGCCGGCTTTCAGCCGGCCCTGGCCGCCTGAAAAGGCAGCTGCGGCCAAGATTGGCCGCCCCACATCGGCCCCGATGAGAAGTGGCACATTTGTCGCCGGAATTGTCACTGTATTTAAGCGAACCTCACTAATTGCTGCCCGAGTTGCGGGCCGCGGCGCTGGCGCCGATGCCGTCGGGCGTGGCGTAGTAGCCGGAGCGCGTGCGCACCGTCGGCCGGTTAGGCCCGTTGGCCGTCACCTTGATTTGCCGGAACGATCCGTCCAGGGCGATGTTCATGGGCGTGTACCCCAGCGTGTACTGATTACGGATATCGCGCGCCACTTGGTGCGCGACCCGGTCCACCTCCGTCAGTTCTTTGGGGAAATAGGATTCGCCGCCGGTGACCCCGGATAGTTCCTCCAAAGCCCGCCGGCAGCGTTTCGCCTCGCGCCGTTCTTCCTCGCTCAGCAGTCCCACGCTGTAGATCAATACGCCGCTATCTTGCGAGGCTTTCACCAGGTTTTCCAGGCTGATCAGGCTGCTGTTGTCGTTGCCGTCGGTCACCACCACCAGCACCTTCTTGTCTTTCTTGGCCTTTTCCTTCAGGTGGTCGATGGACATGCGGATGGCGTCGCGCATAGCCGTGCCGCCGCGCGAATCGATGCGCGCCAGGCCTTCTTGCAGGTCTTTCGCATCGTTGGTAAATTCCTTGTCCAGGAACGCCTCGTCGTTGAAATTGACGATGAAGACTTCATCCTGCGGGTTGGAATCCTTCACCAGCGCCAGCGCGGCGGCCTCCACCTTGGCGCGCTTGTCCCGCATGCTGCCGCTGTTGTCGATGACCAGGCCCATGGATACCGGGACGTCTTCGCGCTTGAACACCTTAATCTGCTGCGGTACGCCGTTTTCAAACACCTGGAAAGCGTCTTCCGGCAGGTTCACCACCAGGTGACCGGTCTTGTCCACCACCGTGGCGTGCAACACCACCAGCCGCGTGTCCACGCGGATGACGGGCATTTGTTGTCCGGGCGTATCCGCCGCCCACAGGCCAAAAACCGCGGCGGCGCCCAGCGCCGATGTCAGGATTCTCTTATTGGGTAGGAGCATAGTAGCCCAATCTCCAAAAGGGCCGGAGAGGAGGCAGCCCGCGCGGTTGCACCAGCTTGACTTGGACCCGCCGGTATTTGCCGTTCCTTTCCAGGTTCTTCGGAGAGTAGCCGATAATATACTGATTGCGCAACTCGATGCCGATCTTCTCCGCGATATTGGGAAGCTCGTTTTGGTTCTCCACCGGGAAATGCCGTCCGCCGGTTTGTTCCGCGATTTCGCTCAGCAGGCTGGGGCCAGCCAGTTCCTCCGCAGTCCGGCCGCGCGTAGCCGCCGGCTCGAAAATACCGATGGCATAGATTTGGACGTCCGCTTCGCGCACCAGGTTCTTGATTTCCGTTTCGGTGTAGCGGCTGTTGTTGTCGCCGCCGTCGGAGATGACCAGCAGGGCCTTGCGGGCATTCTTGGCCTTCTTCATCTGGTGCAAGGCCAGGTACACGCCGTCCAGCAGCGCCGTCTTGCCCTTGGACTGGGTGAAGGTCAGACGGTTTTGGATCTCCTCCAGGCTGGTAGTGAACTTGATCGCCAGGTCGGCGCGGTCGTTGAATTCCACCAGGAAGAATTCGTCTTCCGGGTTGGCCGTCTTGAAGAATTGAGCCACCGCCTTGCGCGAGTTTTCCAGTTTGTTACCCATGCTGCCGCTGCAATCGAAGACGATGCCCACCGACAACGGAGCGTCCTCGCTGGAGAACTGCAGGATTTGCTGCTCAGTCTTGTCCTCGAAGACGCGGAAGTTCTCCTTCTCCAGCCCCGTCACAAACCGGTTGAGCGGGTCGGTGACGGTGACCGGGATCAACACCAGCGTGGTATCCACGCGGATATTGCTCTTCGGCAGAACTTCGCTCGGCGCCGCCGTCTTGGGGCGAGGAACGATGGAAACCTGCGCGTCCGCACCCGGCTTTTCATCGGCGCTTCCACCCGGTTTTCCGATAGCCGTGGCCAAGGAAATCCGGAGAAGGGCAACGACGCTGGCCACCACCAGCACGCGGCTAAATCGCAGGCCTGTCACAGCTTCCCAGCTTTTCCTTCTTCCATGAGTGTAGCACAGCATTTTTATGGTAAAATCCTCTGTGCGCCGTAAAATTTTGGGCGTGATCCCTGCGCGTTACACCTCTTCCCGTTTCCCAGGCAAACCCCTCGCTCGCATCGGCTCCAAGTCGATGCTGGAGCATGTATTCGAACGCACATCCCAAGCCCGCTACCTGACCAGCGTCACCATCGCCACCGACGATGAACGCATTGCGGACGCCGCGCGCAGCTTCGGTGCACCCGTGCGTATGACGCGCACGGATCACCTGTCGGGTACCGACCGCGTGGCGGAAGTGGCATCCGCCGACACAGCCGAACTGGTCGTCAACATTCAAGGCGACGAACCGCTGATCGATCCCGCCGCGATTGACGCCGCCATTCTCCCCTTGCTCCACGACGACGATATCGCCATGGGTACGCTGAAGAAGCGCATTGAGGACCCGCGCGAGATCGGCGATCCCAACGTGGTGAAGGTGGTCACGGACCGCGCCGGCAACGCGATCTATTTCTCACGGTCCACCATTCCTTATGGTGGGACAGGCTTCAGCCTGTCTGTGCCGCACTACAAACACGTTGGCTTATACGTTTACCGCCGGGAATTCCTGCTGGGATATTCCGATCTGCCGGTAGGGCCGCTTGAACAGGCCGAGCGGCTGGAACAGTTGCGCGCGCTGGAAAATGGCTACTCCATCCGGGTGGTCGAAACCGAGTACGAATCGCTGGGCGTGGATACGCCCGAGGATCTGGAACGGGTGTCGAAGCTGTTCGAGGCTTCGATCCAACTTGCGAAACCATATGGCTAAATACATATTTGTGACCGGCGGCGTGGTCTCATCGTTGGGCAAGGGCATCGCCGCGGCTTCCATCGGGTGCCTTCTGGAGAGCCGCGGATTACGCGTCACCCTGCAGAAGTTCGACCCGTATCTCAACGTGGACCCCGGCACCATGAGCCCGTTCCAGCATGGCGAGGTGTTCGTCACCGACGATGGCGCCGAAACCGACTTGGACCTGGGCCATTACGAGCGCTTCACGCATGCCAAGCTCACGCAGGCGAACAATCTGACCTCGGGCCGCATCTACGAGCAGATCATCGCGCGCGAACGGCGCGGCGACTACCTGGGGAAGACGGTGCAGGTGATCCCGCACGTGACCAACGAGATCAAGGCCGCCATGCGCAAAGTCGCGTCCGACGTCGACGTGGTCATCGTGGAAATCGGCGGAACCGTCGGCGACATCGAGTCGCTGCCGTTTCTGGAGGCCATCCGCCAGATGCGCCATGAGCAGGGCCGCGACAATTGCGTCTTCGTGCATGTGACCCTGGTGCCCTGGATCGCCGCCGCCCAGGAACTGAAGACCAAGCCCACCCAGCATAGCGTGAAGGAACTGCGCGCCATCGGTGTCCAGCCGGATATCCTGTTGTGCCGCTGCGAGCGCTCCATTGCATCGGACATGAAGGACAAAATCGCGCTGTTCTGCGACGTGGACGCGCGCGCGGTGGTGACCGCCCGCGACGTTCCATCGGTCTACGAAGTCCCGCTGGTATTCGGCGAGGAAGGCGTGGACGAGATGGTGGTGCGGATGCTCAAACTGGACGGCAGGCCGCGCGACATGAGCCATTGGAGTGCCATGCTGGGCCGCATGCGGAGTCCGATGGACGAGGTTTCCATCGGCCTGGTGGGCAAGTACGTGGAGTACGAGGATTCCTACAAGAGCCTTAAAGAAGCCCTGCTGCATGGCGGCCTGGCGCATCAGCTCAAGGTGAACATCAACTGGATCGAGGCCGAGGGCGTGAACGGGCCGGACTGGGACAGGCAGCTGGAAGGCTACGACGGCATCCTGGTGCCCGGCGGTTTCGGCAAACGCGGCATCGACGGCATGCTGAACGCCATTCGCTATGCCCGCGAAAACCACGTCCCGTACTTCGGCATCTGCCTGGGCATGCAGACCATGGTGATCGAGTTCGCGCGCAACATCTGCGGCCTGGAGCAGGCGGATTCCACCGAATTCAACCCGGCAACCCCCCATCGGGTAATCTTCAAGCTGCGCGAGTTGAAGGGCATCGACGACTTGGGCGGCACCATGCGTCTGGGGGCCTGGCCGTGCCACCTGGCCGAGGGCAGTGCGGCGCAGAAAGCTTATGGCACGCGCGACATCAGCGAGCGGCACCGCCATCGTTACGAATTCAATCGGGAATATGAGGAGCGCCTCACCGCCTGCGGACTGAGCATCACTGGCGAGACCCCCGACCAGACCTACGTGGAAATCTGCGAGCTTCCCGCGCACCCCTGGATGTTGGGCTGCCAGTTCCATCCGGAGTTCAAGTCCAAGCCGATGGAGCCGCATCCGCTGTTCAAAGCCTTCATCGGCGCGGCGTATTGTTACCGCAGCCAGCGGCTGGCTCCTCTGACGCGGCAGGCGGAGGCGGAGTATTCGCGGGGCGATTGAGGCGAGCGCACACGGAATTCGCTACAATTCAGAGCAAGGAAGGTGGCTTGGATTGACGACGCTAGACACAAAGCAGCACATTCTGGATGACGCCGGATTCGCCTACAACTTCGACCGGATGGTCTACTTCAACAGGAAGAGCAAGAAGGTCATCAGCGTCGAGTTTGCAATGGACAACGATGAGAAGGTTCTCGAACGTGTGACCCGCGAGGATACTTGCGGCAAGGAATGGAAGTTTTACTTCAGCTCCGGTGAGCCGCCTGAAGAGGTCAGACGCGAGATCGAGGCTTCGCTTGGCTGAGGCTGAACGCACCGTCGAGGATCGCCTGAGGGAGGAGTATTTCACCCTTCTGCCTGAGATTAACCGTGTGGCCGATCGGCTCGAAGCTGAGATCAGGTATCACATGCTGCCAATCTCTGGAGGGCTGCAGAGGCACGAAAGATTGGTCGTCAAGTGCCGGGTTAAATCTTGCGAAAGCGCGCTTGATAAACTTCGAAGGCGCCAGGAGGGAAGGGCTTTCCAGAGGAGGCGGCCGGAGATCTATACGCTGACGAGCCTGAACGATCTTGCTGGCGTCCGCGTCCTGGCGTTTCCGCGCAGCCGGTTGGCGGAAGTCGATGACTTATTGCGCGAGGAATTTCGCGCCTGGACTTCAGACCCAGTCGAGGACGACGGCGAAGTTCAGGCCTTCAAATACTACGGCTACTGTCGCCAAGCGAGCGATAAGGTCAAAGGGGAATATCGGTTGTCTCGATGTTGACCGGCCTCTTTTGGGAAGTGGAGCATTCTGCGATCTATAAACCGGATGCCAGGCTCGGACAAATAGCTCTGTCCCTCGGCATGCGGGAGCGCACGAGAGACGTAGCTAAGGCTCTCAGGGCATTTGAGGAGCAATTCGAGGCACTGGCTCGCCAGGACTAAACGCCTCCCGTCAGTAGATCACTTTTAACGAGAACTGGATCTGCCTGGAATTGCCCGCCGTGCGGCTGATTTCGCCGAAGCCCGGCCCTAGCACGATATTCGAGGGCAGGCCGAAGTTCACGATGTTGAACACGTTGAAGAACTCGGCGCGGAATTGCAGGGATGCGCGCTGCACGCCGGCCCGCTCCACCAGCGGCGTATCCTTGATTAAGGCGAGATCGAAGTCGTGAAAGGCCGGGCCGCGGAATGTGTTACGGCCGAGCGTACCGAAGACGCCCTGATTCGGGCCGGTACCGCCCGCCACGCCGATCGGGATGGAGAAGAACGAGGCATTATTGGCGCCCAGTCCGAAGTAGTCCTCGCGCACCTTGCGGCTGGTGGACAGAACCGGCGTGCCGATCTGATCGGGCCGGTCGGTGCCTTGCGAGCCTGCACCGGTCTGTTGGATCCCCGAATAGATGGTGAATGGAGAGCCAGTTTGCAGCGTTCCGATCCCGAGCAGTTGCCACCCGGCGGTGAGGGTCTTGCCCAAGGGACGCAGGAAAGGCACGCGATCGGCATGCAGGTCCTGGAAAAGACTGAACGCCAGAGCATGCCTGGCGTCGAAATTGGATGGCCCCTTGTCCAGGCGGGCGTTGAACGGGTCTTCCGGCGCGGTCTGCGCCACGGCGCCGGACTGCCCGGCGATGAATCCGCCAACGACCGCGCTGGAATCGTCAATCGATTTCGAAAACGTGTAGCTGGCTTGAAAGCCGAGTCCCGAGGCGGTGAGGTTCTGTTGCGCGGATACCTGCAGGGCATGATAGGAGGAATGCGAACGGTTGGTCATCACGTTGGCCAGTCCGTAGCCGCCGGTTATTTGGCCCGAAGAATCGAACTGCGTGTAGGGGGCGAAGGCCGGGGCTGCCCCGGAAAATCCATTC
>Ga0187871_10001622_pt1 | contig 19273 bp, 19 predicted proteins | sample June2016WEW_16_1_FD_132988 | JGI IMG/M metagenome (GOLD analysis project Ga0187871, IMG submission 132988) | Peatland microbial communities from SPRUCE experiment site at the Marcell Experimental Forest, Minnesota, USA - June2016WEW_16_10 | ecosystem: Environmental > Terrestrial > Soil >...
CGTTTGCTGCCGATCCCCAAGGAGCGATCAATCGAACTCGATCTACCGCTGCCGAAGAACGCGCAAGAACTCCCGGCCGGCTACCAGAGTGTCTTGTCAGCCATCTGCGAGGGCCGCATCACTCCCAATGAAGGTCAGTCGTTGAACGGACTGCTAGACAGTCAGGCGCGAGGGTTTGAACTTCAGAGTATTGATCGCCGCATTCAGGCCCTCGAAGATCGTGAATCAGAGTTCCAGAAATGTCGGACGGATCTGCGGTATTTGTTGGAAAGGATTAAAGATGCAAAGGAATAAAAGGCTGGAGAGTCTCGAACAGAAGTACCTTCCGCCGCCGCAGCCCAAACCGAAATGGTATCGCCCTGATGACCCACGTTACGGGAGGGTGATGAATCCTCGAATGCTCTTCGTTTCATTGGAAGAGCTCAAACTCCTCGGGGCCATGACAAAGGTATGCGAGGGGCTTGATGCCTCAGCCATCCAACTCATCGAGCGTGCGACCAACCTTGTGCTGAATTTTCGGCCGACGCGCAAACTCAAGTGACGAACCGGATGTCCACCATGGCTGATTCTGTTGGGCTACCCCAGGGGCGAGGGGTGGTCATACTCAAAGCTCGCTGCAATCCCCGCAACGATCGAGGCAAATCCACCATCGTCAGGCGGCGGTATATCAGGAGACTGGCGCCAGCACCACCAAGAACGAGTGGGCGAACTTGTCGCCATCGCCAAAAGGGAGAAACAAAAGCATGCATTCGACCTGTATTTCGCCTGTTGTTTACAGGCAGCATGGAGGAAGACCGCCAACGACAGTACATCCACAGTGTTACTGACCGCCAAAGGTGAGACGGTGATTTCTTTGGATTCCTGCCGGATTCCGGTTCTCGATTGTCACCGAGCCCCCAAACAGCATCAGAAAACGCTGATCTATGTCTTCTTAATTAATGCTGACGGTCATGGCACTGAAACACAAAAACCGAGAAAAGTTAGCGTTGCAAAATTCGCGTCCAAAAGTTAGTTGATTCGGACTTAGGAGTCTGATAGTGTTTATGCACCGCACCCGGCAGAAGGTGAAAATTGGAGGCGCCGGGACGAGTTCCACGCGGACGAGGTCGCAATGTTCAGTTTGGTGTTGCCCACTCAAGATGTCTCCGACGACTGGGTTTCCAGTATCGAGTCCCAGATTGCCGAATTGAAAAGCCGTCGCCGCTCATCGAGCGAATTCGCTCCCTGGAAGCCCAGCCCCTTCTATTACCTGTATGTTCCAGTGGGTACCTCATTGGTCTACTTTCTTACGGGGCCGCCTTGGCTGGGAGTGCTCAAGCTGGCTGCCACTGGACTTAGTTTCGGGCTCTTATGCTATCTTCCCCTTATCTACAACTACCTTTGCTTCCTTCTGTTTTTCCGCTGGCCGAATCGACGCCTGAACCAAGAGATCGCCTCGCTAGAGGCGCAGATGAATCGCCAGAGTTCCTGCGGCGGCCAAGGCGCATGACCCGTTTCGAACCAAGACCTCTCAACTGCTTATCTTGAGCCACGCGTAATCTTCTCCTGAGCCCTGCACCGCCTCGCAGCACCGACGGAGCTGAAAAATGTCGCGACCCATGGGGCGAAGGTGTGGTTATAGAGCCCGACGTGACAACCCAATACCCAATACCCGTGGCTGCCACCCACGGTGCCTGGTGCCTGACGTGATCCCTTATTATCAATAGGATGGCAACAACCGGCAGACCGATTTGGGCAATGCATCGCCCCTCGCCGCCCTTGACCGGCGGGGTCACGAGCGAGAAAATGCCTACCTCTTAGCCCGATTTGCCCAAGTGGCGCGTGTTAAGGTTCATGCCAATCGCGCAGCGAGGTGTTTCGCCGTCAGCGACTGGCTCGCCTTCAGCAGGTCGCGGGGTACTCCCTCAAACACAACTGTGCCACCTTCGGCGCCTGCACCCGGCCCCATGTCGATGATCCAATCGGCGCGCGCGATGACGTCCAGGTTGTGCTCAATCACGATCAAAGTGGTTCCATTGTCGACCATCGCATCGAGGAGGGCGAGCAGGTTCGCCACGTCGGCCATGTGTAGACCGGTCGTCGGCTCGTCGAGAACCACGATTTGCGAAGGCTCGTGGAGTTCACCCGCCAGTTTCAATCGTTGACGTTCGCCGCCCGACAGCGTGTTGAGTCTTTGCCCGAGCGCGATGTAACCGAGTCCCACGTCTTTCAGTGCCTTCAGCGTCGCGAGAATCGGCTTCTCCGTAAAGTAAGATAACGCGTCCACGACGGAGAGATTCAACACTTCGTCGATGTTCTTCCCGCGCAGCTTCAGCGCGAGAACCTCACCGGTGAACGAGCGGCCTTCACAGGTCTCACACCGAACCGCGACGGGATCGAGGTGCTGTAAATCGGTGTAGATAACGCCCAAACCTTCGCATGCGGGACATGCTCCCTTGGAGTTCGCGCTGAAGAGTGCCGGCTGAACCTTGTTGGCCGTCGCAAACGCTTTCCGAATTGCGTCCGCCATTCCTGAGTACGTGGCCAGGTTCGATCGTCGCGATCCCGCCGCCAGCGATTGATCGACGCAGACGGCATCCGTGTAATGTTTGGGAAGACAGCCGTGAATCAGCGAGCTCTTTCCGCTGCCCGCGACGCCCGTGACGACGGTAAGAACGCCCTTGGGAATCTTCACGGTGATGTTGCGGAGATTGTTGAGTGTCGCGTTCGCGACGAGAAGATGTCCCTTTCCGGCTCGCGGTTTCTCTTTCAACGCCTGATACTTGGAAAGGTGTTTTCCCGTCAACGTGTCGCTCCGCTTGAGCTCTCGGAACGGACCTTCGAACACAACGGTCCCGCCGGTCCTGCCGGCGCCTGGCCCCATATCGACGATTTGATCGGCAATCGCCATCACTTCAGGCTCGTGTTCTACGACAAGAACTGTGTTTCCGGCATCGCGTAGCTTGGTCAGTGTATTATTGAGTCTCTGAATGTCGTGCGGGTGCAATCCTATCGTCGGCTCATCGAAAATGTAGAGCGCCTCCGTCAGGCTCGACGACAGATGGCGCACCATCTTAACCCGTTGCGATTCTCCACCGGAGAGTGTTGCAGTCTCACGGCTCAAGCTTAGATAACCAAGTCCGATCTCGACGAGACGATCGAGCCTTTCCGCCAGACGAGCCACCAGCGGAGCGACATTCGGCGCGCGAAACGAGTGAATGAACCGAGCGAGCTCGATCACTTGCATCGCCGAGCATTCTGCGATGTTCTTTCCGTTGACGCAGCAGGCGCGCGCGACCTCCGACAAACGCGTTCCGCCGCACGCGCTGCACGGTCCCTCTGTCACAATCTTCTCGAACGCCTCACACAGATGCGCCGGCATCTTCTCCGCGCCTTTGCTCAGGTAAAGGCGCTTGAATTTCGGCATCAGGCCGTCATAACCCGAGCTGAATTTCTGCCCTTGCTTGTTGACTTTGACAGTCGTGTCGTCGCGGTGAAGAAAGTCGTGCCACTCCTCTTTCGTATACTTTTTCAGTGGCTTTTTGACGTCGAAGAATCCCGACTTGACGAAGGCGTGCAGATTGTAACCACCCACGTTGAACGTTGGAAAACGGACTGGGCCTTCTTCAAGGGACTTACTCTTATCCACCAGTCGATCAATATCGATTTGGGAACCGCGCCCGAGTCCTTCGCACTCGGGACACATGCCCATGGGATCGTTGAACGAAAGCGCCAGGGCGTGCGGAACCGCGGGCTTTCCAAGACGAGAAAACAAGACGCGCAGCAGCGTGTAGATGTCGGTCAGCGTTCCCAATGTCGAGCGCGGATTCCCGCCGATGCGTTGCTGATCGACGATGATCGCCGTCGAGAGATTCGCGAGAATGTCGACGTCGGGCTGACCATACCGTGGCAGAAAATTCTGCACGAACGCAGGGAACGTCTCATTGAGCAGACGCTGGGATTCCGCGGCGATCGTGTCGAACACCAGCGACGATTTCCCCGAACCCGAGACGCCCGTGAAGACGGTGATTTTCCGTCGCGGAATGTCGACGGAAATATTCTGGAGGTTGTTCTCGCGGGCGCCTCGGACCTGGATTGCGCCAAACCGATCGGATTCGGAAGATGAGAGGGACATGTTGCTCCGTAATTGCGAACACCCAGATCGAACAACTACCGTCCGGGTGTCTTCTTTCCTAGTTTGAAATTGACAGACCGCTTCGTTGACTTATGCCTGCGATCCCCTCGATTCACGCCTCTTGAGTCGCCTTCGGCGGCCGGTTTGGCGCTTCAACGCCGAACTGCTTGGCGTACTCGGCGGTCAATCGCCGCCAGCCGCTGAGTTTCATGGCCTCGGCGCCGGCGATGCGTCCAAGCGGCTGACCGGCGAGGTGCCGCTCCAGGACGTCGAAGCTGATGTGCCAGCCCGCGGCGCCCCAAGAGATGAAGCGGCGATCGATTTTGTGCCACAGCGTCAGGTGCGTGCCGCCACCAGAGCCTTCGAGTTCCCACCGGATATCGCCGTACTCAAGCAGACTGGGAGCATCGGCTCGCGTCACTTCTGTTTCGATCGTCGCGGCCGTAGCCACCCAGGTAAGATTCACTTTGCTGCCGGCCGTACCCAGGCTCCCATCGGCTACGAAGGGCGCCCATTCGCGCAGATCCGCCGGCTCGGTAAGCGCCTGCCAGACTTTTTCCGGTGAGTGGCGCAGTTCTCTCACGAGAATGAGCGTCCACTTCTCTCCGTCCTTTCGCACCTGCGCTCCGCTGGCCGGACCCGGTACGTACTCGCCATCGGTCCTCATCATCTTAGCCTCCGTCTGCCCTACCAGCGCATCAACTGCGTGACCTGAATAAGATTGCCGCAGGTGTCATTCAGCATGGCGATCTTCGATGCGGTCACGTCTTTTGGTGGCATGGTGAACTCGGCACCGCGCGCTTTCATACGCTCGTAATCAGCCTGCACGTCGTCGGTGAAAAACATGGCCGCGGGCTGGCCTTGCTGGAACAGGGCCTGCTGATAGGCTTTGGCTGGCGGGTTGTTATTGAGCGCTAGCTGCAGTTCGGTCCCGTCCGGGTCCTCTGGTGAGGCGACCGTGAGCCACCGAAACGGCCCCTGGCTGAAGTCGGCCTTCTTCACGAAGCCCAGCACTTCGGTATAGAAGCGCAGGGCCTTCTCCTGATCGTCGACGTACACGTTGGTCACTTTGATTTTCATTTCGTCTCTCCTTTGCTATATTCACGGTTTGGGCCGCGTCGTCTTCTCCCTGTTCTTTTCGTTGGTGTTGACTGATAAATGCGGTCGAGGTGGCGTAAGAGAGCATCCACGTGCGCGGACCAGAACCGGCGGAACTGCGCCCCGCTGGCGGGTCCCCGCGCGTACTGCTCGCCATCGGTCATCTTCTCCGTGTCTTCCTTTTCGTTGGTGTTGATTGTTCCATGCGGTCGAGGTGGCGTTCGAGAGCATCTACGTGGGCAGACCAGAACCGGCGGAACGGAGCCAGCCAGGCATCGACCTCCTGAAATGGTTCAGGTTTCAGCCGGTAGAGACGGCGCTGTGCGTCCACCGTGGATTCCACGAAACCGGCCTCGCGCAGCACTCGCAGGTGCTTTGACACAGTCGGCTGCGGCATACGAAGCTGACGCTCGATCTCTCCCACCGACTGTTGCGATGAAACCAGGAGGCTCAATATCGCGCGGCGGTTCGGCTCCGCGATGATTTCAAATACAGATTCCACTCTCTTGTCCTCAATCTGTGCCCAAGGTCAATGCACCCGCAAAATTGCAACCGTGGCATCGTCGGCCTGGCGCCCTCTAGAGAACTCGTCCAGCGACGTGAAGATCGCGTCTACAACTTCCTCGGCTTCCCGTGCCTTGCTTTCGACAGCCGCTTTCCTTAAGCCTTCCACTCCCCATTCTTCGCCTGAAGGACTGACAGCCTCGGTAACCCCATCGGTGTACGCGATGACAGTATCGCCAGGCTGCAGCTGGACGACGGCTTCCTCGTAGGTCGAATCGGCAAAGAGTCCGACGGGGAGGCCGCTGGTTTCGAGCCTGACGACCGAGCCGTCCCGCCGAATCACGAGAGGAGGATTGTGGCCCGCATTGGAGTAGCTCAGGGTGCTGGTTACGGAGTCGAACACCCCGTAAAACAGTGTAGCGAAGCGGTCGGAGTGCGATGCTGTCTGCAACTGACGATTCACCGTGCCAATCACCGTCGCGGGATCACTGCCGGCGAAGAAAGCCGCGGTGCGCAGAGAGGACTGGACGCTCGTAATCATAAGCGCGGCGGGGAGACTTTTGCCGGAGGCGTCGCCAATAGCAAAGGCGAGCTGGCCGCGGGAAAGGGGCAGAAAGTCGTAGCAGTCGCCGCCGAGGGCCCGGAGTTGCCGGCAACGAGCGCTGTAGCCGATGCCGTCCACGGCGGGCGCAGCGCGGTCCATGAACCGCTGCTGGACATTGCAAGCGGTTGTCCAATCTTGACTTACGTCCACTACCATCGTGTTGGCCATCTTCCCATACCTCTGCGAAAGATTTCGTTCCTGGAGGCTCAGTATCGCGCGGCGGTCCTGCTCCGCAATGATTTCGAGCACATACTCCGTACTCGTTATATACGCCATATAGCATATCCTTGTCAAGGTATATAATCGTACTGGTATATAAAGACCTGGGGGCCCGGATCGATCCGCGACATCCCGATCTGAGCGTCCAGCGGCAAGGCGAACCGCTGGGGTGACGTAATAGTACAGCGATGCGGTCCTCGGGCCCTGGTGCTGCAGGGCGCTGAATGACGGCCGGCCCGATTCGTCCGAGGCGACGATCTCACCGTCGATCACCGTCTCATCAGGCATCGCCGCCAGCGCCTGCACGATGGTCGAGAACCTTGGGGCGAGATCCTTGACATTTCGCGACCGCAAATGCACGCGGTCGCCCCGGCGGCCAGTGTGAACCGGCTGTGCATCGGTGCACGAATGGTCGGGTCGAGACGTCTTAACTACAGACGAACGCGGCATCCGCCTCGTCCCATTCCATTTCAGGAGGAATCAAGACAATGCTAAGTCACAGGTACTCCGCAGCGCTTGGCCTTGGGCTTCTACTCGTGGCCGTCTCCGCATTCGGGCAGGTTACCACTACGACCGTCGAATATCCGTTGCCTTCTCCCCAGTTGCCGCCGGTTGGTCTTGCCGCAACGGAAACCGCCCAGGTCAACATAGTCAATACCGCGCCGCCATCTCCCTTGGGTGGCGTGCAACCGTACTGCGTCGGTGCCATTGTGTTTTACGGCGGCGCCGGTGGTGAAACAACCCTCGGGCCGATTGGCGCCTTTGCGGTAGAGTCTGGGAAGATGTTTTCAGTCGCACTGCCGTATGCTGCCGTCGGTGCTTCGGGCTCGCGAACCGTTATTCGAGTCGCGATCACGCTCGGAGGAGCGATGGCCACTACAGCCAGAGGATCCGAGCTCGCTCCCTGCATCATAGCGTCTTCGCTCGAGACATACGATACCGCGACCGGCGTTACCCACGCATTCGCTTCCGGCATCACGACGCAAGGCCCGGCAGGCGTTGCCCGACAGGCGCAACCCGTTGCTCCCTAGCCGGTCTGCAAACAGCAGTCTTAGAGGGTTTCTTGGGGCTGCACGGGGAATCAACCCGCCGCGGTTTGCTACCGCGCCAGTTCCGCAACCCGCCTTTTGAGCTCCAGCACTAGGTCTTGACGCCATGGAAACACGCCCGCCGACCCTCGCTCCTCGCCACCCTCCTCGCACGCCGCAGCGCGCGGACGGCGCAAAACCGCGTCCGATTCCGCAAACGTCGGATTCGTCGCGCCGCCCAGCGCGGTGCTCGCGCGTACTCGATCTCCGCGATGGGCGCGCGCCCGGCGAGGACGGCGCACTAGCGCGCTCGATTCTGCGCGCGTTGAGTTCGCCGAGCGGCGAGCTGCGGCGCTCGCGGTTCTCACTCTCCGCGGCGCGCGCGCTCGGCTTGTCTCGTCCAGTTGATGTGTTCCGGGCTTAACGGGAGGAACGGCCTGGGACGTCCTCTCGGGGCATTCTCCGAGTGGCCGACGATCCACTCGGAGCCGGCGATCCGAGCCACTTGTGCGGTTCGGGTGTTAGGAGGCAAATTGCCGGCACCGCAACGCGAAACTAACTCCCTTAGCGCGTCCTTGTATCGCGTTTGTGGCCCTATCCGATCGAAGCCGGTCCCTGAGCTACACGCGATATGAGCGACGGGGCGGAGCTTGGGCCAACGGATCCCCACAGGTGTCAGGGTGCCCCGTGAGCTCAGACCGGGATCTGCGGATTCTCTCTTCTCTCCGTCGTCGCCGCCAGCTTTCGCCCTTCTTCGTACTGCGCCTTGAAATATTCCTTGACTTCGTCCGGATTGAAGTCAAGGAAGGTGCCGCCGGACTCGAAATGCTGGATGAACACCTTGCCGAGTGCCCATGCCGTCGCCCCGGAGAATATCACCATCAGCGGTGAACCAAGCACGTAACCCACTACCGGAACCGACTTCATGACGCTATAGCCAACACCGTATGAGAAAGCACCCGGGATCAGGGAGCCGACCAGGGAACCCACCACCGCCTTCCCGCGGGTTTTCCGAAACTCGACGCCGTAGATCTTCGAGATCTCGGCGAGCATCTTCAGTTGCACTGCCGTAACTGCCGCTATATCCAATACCACAAACGGGATCAAACCTGCTCCAATGGACCACCACACGTAACGCCTGACTGTCGCGATGGCGGTCTGTTCCTTTTCGGTCATAGGTGTCGCCTCCTTGGGGTTTACGAATGGCGTCATTGTACCAGATTAGTGCGTCACAACCATGCCACGATAAGCACTGGCCGCGCTCTTCACCGTCGCTGGCGAGACGCAGCGCGTGGGACTCGTCGAACCGCACGCCGTGGCGCTCGCGCGGGCTCGATCTCCACGGCGCGAGTGCTCGGCGAGGAGCGCGCGATTCGTTCGACTTAGTGCCGCCAACACCTTGACGCGTCGGAGATGAGCGGGGAAACCATGCACGCCGCGCCCTGCCGCACCCTGCCGCACCCTGCCGCACCCCTACCACAGGATCTTCAGAGCTAACTGGACATTTCGCGGGGCGCCCGGGCCTATGCCCGGCGCGCCAAATCCCACATCGTAAGTCGCGTAAATCTGTCCCAGATTGCTGCCTTGGAGGTTATTGCCCATTACGGCCTGATAGGGAGACCCGTTTCCGTAATTCACGAAATTGAATATATTGTAGATTTCAGCCCGAAACTGAGCGGTTAGGCGCTCCTTGAAGTGGAAGTTCTTGAACACGGAAAGATCGATCTGGCGAGTCGAGGGCCCGTAAAACCCGTTCCTCCCCTGGTTGGAATAGGTGCCTTGCGCCGGCGACGCGAACGCGGCCGGGTTGAACCAGTAATAGGTACTGGTGGCCCGATCTGGTGCTGGAACGCCTGCGAATGGGCTGCCGATTACCTCGGCACGGTCAGCGAATTCGCCAGTGCCGCTCGAATCGTCGCCGGCATACACGGTAAACGGGGTGCCCGTAAAGAAAGAAAACAGCGTATTCACCTGCCAGCCGCCCAAAAGCATCTTGTGGTTCGCCGGCTGGGGCAGCGCATAACTCAGGAACATGGAGAACGAATTCCGAATATCGAAATCGGAGTTCCCATAGTCGCACTCGAGACAATAGCTGTTCTGTGGAATGATGTGCCGGGCGTAGGACAGGTCGTCAAGGGAGTGGCCCAGCGTGTAGCTGAGTTTGGTAGCGATACCGTGGAAGTTGGTGGCTTGCAACGAGCCAATCAGGCCGTTGTAATTGGCGTTGCCGACCGATTGGATCTCATCGATGGCGCCCAGGTCCGGAAATTGGCTGTAATAGGGACGCGATGTGACCGCCTCGGGCGACCCGATCGGAATCTGATTGATATCGAGCATATCCGGTAAGTGGTGGCTCAAAGCGCCCGAGTAGCCGGCCTCAGCCACGACATTCCCGGCTAACGCATATTGGACGTTGACGTGTGTATTCAGGCTGTAACCGTCAACGAAGTGCTGGCTCACCGAGAAGCCGCCGAAGGGGCCGGTCGCCGAATTTATGGCAAATATAGGTACGCCCGATTGAAGAGTGATCGGTGCTGGATTCGACAATGTCAAAACCGGCGCCGTGCCGCCGATATTATCGTTGATTCCGGTGGCTGCGCCGTTGGAAGGATTCGTGCCGCTGTCGCCGAAGTAGGAGATATTGGGCGTCTGATAGTAAATTCCCCAGCCACCGCGGATCACCAGCTTGCCGCCGGTTTTCGGCTGGTAGGCAAACCCGACACGCGGAGCGAAATCGTGCAGATCGCGGGGCCACAACGTGCTGAGTCCATCGGTCCCCACATAGGTAATGCCCCCTTCTGCTGGAATGAACGTTGAAATCAAGTTCTTCGGATTTGAGATCGGGCTTTGATAGACCCAATTCAGGCCATAGTTCACGGTCAGCCTCGGAGTGATCTTCCAGGTGTCCTGGGCAAAAAAGGACCCTCCCTGAAGATTGTAAATGCGCTGCTGATTGCCGTAAGTAATGCTCGCGTGGCCGATACCGACATAGCCGGCAAGGAAATCCGCTAGCGCATCGAGGCTCGGGTTCGGCGAACCTGCCCCACCGGGCGGACACGTTCCGCCAACCTCCCAGGTGTCCGCCGGGCACGTTGCGGCAAATGGCCCCTGGGTACCGTCGAAGGTGAACGCACCCGGCGCCAGTGCGTCATAATACACGTCGAGACGCGAATAGCGGTATTCGCCGCCGAAGCGGAATTGATGAGAGCCCGCGGTATAGGTGAAGGTCTGATCGATGTGGCCGGTGGTATCGATGCGCCCCAGGGGCGGCGTCACGCCGGTTTGATCGAAGCCCGCTATGTTGATGTTCGGGCTCCCAAAATTCGCCGGATCCGTCACGCCGGTTTCGAGTCCAATGGAGGGCGGGTCGAAGCCGTGGTTGTCGTCGTCGAAGACTTGTTTGAAGTAATTCACCCCTAACAGCGTCTGGGACACAAAGCGCGATGAAATCACCTCATTGTCGACTACCGAGAAGTTATGCATCCGGCTGGGCGCCAACTGGAAGTAGTAAGGTATCGCGGAACCAATATACTCGACCTGGTTGCCAGTGCCGCCAAAATAGCGGACCGCCAGGTTGTTCTTCGCACTGAACTGTTGATCGATCTTGATCACACCGTTGTAACTGTTCGATAAGTTGATGCCTGCGCCCGCGTAGTTATCCGGAGTGGCGCGTCCGGCGAGACTGTTGGCCGGCCACAGGTAGTTGATCACGTTGGGCATCAGGGGGTTGACCGCGACGCCATCGGTGGCCATCACCGCCTCGGCTTGCGACACCCAGGCGGCCGAGGGGGTGGTCCCGGGGGCGGTGAGAGCCTGTTTATAGTTTTGCTGTTCGTAATTGATGAAGAAGAATGTATGGTTCCGCACGATCGGCCCGCCAAGCGAGCCGCCCCACTGGTTATTGCGTAGCTCCGCGGTGGGTGTGCCGGGCGGCGTGAACCAGTCGGCCGAGGCCAGTGCCTCGTTCCGGTTGAAGTAGTACGCCGATCCGTGAAAGTCGTTGGTTCCCGATTTAATCACGACATTCAACATGCCGCCCGAGTTGCGGTCCTCCTCGGCATTGCTGCTGCTTTGCAGCGAGAACTCGGCGATCGCGTCCATCGGAAGCAGCGTGCCGGCAATACCTGAGACGCCTCCCTGATTGACTGAGTTTACGTTATGCCACAAGTCGTTGTTGTCAGCTCCGTCGATCTTCCAGTCGACGCCGTTGAATCGCGACCCGTTGAGGGAGCCGTTGGCGTTGGCGCCGGGATTGAACTTCAGTAGTTGCGTGAAATCGCGGCCATTCAGGGGTATGTCCAGGAGTTGCTGGGTATCGATCACGCTGGTTTCGGCCGATGAGGCAGTCTCAATCGCGACGGATGCGGCAGCGACCTCGACCACAGCTGCTTGTTTCGCCACCTCCAGTTTGACTGCGACTGCGGCAATCTTGCCTGCGTCAACAACAACTCCGGAGACGTGAACTGTGTCAAAGCCCGATTGCTCAACCGTGATGTCGTACTTGCCGAGCGGCAGATCCTGAAAAGCGAATTCGCCCGTTGATGATGTAATACCTTGACGGGTCAAGTTCGTTTCCGGGCTGACAAGTTTGATGATTGCGCCGACCATGGCTCCGCCAGATGTATCGGCAACGGTTCCGGTAATCCCCCCGCGGAAGGTCTGCCCTGCCAACCCACCAACCATGAGGCAGAGTCCAGGAAATAGCGTAACCACGCATCTTCTCAAATCCATATAGCTGTCCTCTCGTGCGAAAACACTCAGACGTAGGATCAAAAGAGAATAATGCGACGTGGCTGTTACAGCGTCGACGTGACGATTAAACCGTACCCTCACGCCGGTACCGGCTCTGAAATTAGCCCTCTAAGAAGCTTGTTCTTTACGTATCACACAACTGTTGACATGTCAAGATCGATGAGAACGTCGTCTGATACCACACCGGCCCGAAGGTCACGGGTGCGCCCAAGCCGGCGATATTGTCCAGCAACACGTTAATCGGCATAACCAATACCTGTCCTTTTCTAGCGAGGCCCATCTTGCCAGCCTACCAGCCTGCGGGATGTTCATTTTGAGGCCTTGGATAGCGATTGTCCTACGTTTAACGTCGCTGTGAACCTTCACGCATCCGCCGCAGCGAAGCAGTTCCAGTGAACTCGACAGCGAGGCGATATCGGACAACGAAGCGTCGGCTGCCTGGAGTACGCTGGCGCAGGCTTGAGAGAACACTCGGCCTTGACGCCGCGGAGATGCCCTAGAGAATCGCGCACAACGGCCGCGCTTTTCAACGCTGCTGGCGAGACGCCGCGGCTCGCGGGCGGCGCACGCCCGCGCTCGATTCCGCGCACGCCGGAACCGTCGAATCGCGAGCCGTGTTGCCCGCGCGGACTTGATTTCCGCTGTAGTCGCGCGGCGCGCGCTCGGCGAAAGCGGCGCGATTCGTTCGGCGCGATGATGGCGTAGCCACTCACTCCGCCGCTTTTGCTGCCAGCGCCTCCACGCCCGCGATATTTTGGAGGAGGTCTGGAGGTAAATTATGCCGGACCTGAAGGTACCCAGGGCTATTCGAGGAGATCCAGACTTTGCCGTCACTATCCTCCCAGACCAGGACCTTCAGCGGCAGGTCGATCGCGATGCTCGGCGAAGCGATCATGAGTGGAGTGCCGGCTTTCGGATTGCCGAAGATCAGCAGTTTGGTTGGCCGCATTTTGATGCCGGCCTTTTCCGCCTCACCGCTGTGATCGATCAGGGCAAACAGCTTGACCCCTTTTGCTTGCAGAATTGCTAGCAGCTTTTCAACGGTCCCGTCCACCGAGTGATGGCTGGGTATCGTGACGATGCCGTTCTCCGGATGCGAGTTCATTGATTTCCCCCGATGTCTTTCAATAGCGGCTTGCCCGGGCTGGCGAACCGAAACGAGGTAGCTCGCCATCGCCAGTCCAAGAACTGCGAGTATCACCGCAACGGCCATCGCTAAAGTGGACGGACGATTGAACGCAGTTCCTCCGCGGTTCAGCTCTCGAATGAGACGAACGTGGTTCCATGCGCAGACGATGTTGACGATCACTCCCAGCACTATCAGCGCTGTGCCGAACCAGAACGAAAGGCCAAACGGCTGCGCCGAGAAATCCGCCTGCCCGATCTGCAGTGCCCGCAGGAACAACCCGAAGCGGGCGACAACGAAGCCGAATCCCATGAGCGCCAGTCCCGTGCGGATCCATGCGAGAAACGTTCTTTCCGCAGCAAGATAATCGCTCGGGGCGCTCGTAGATCGGTCTGCCATCTCATTCACTATGCCGGTCCGCTGTCAGGTTCGCGGGCGGGCCAGCTGGCGGCAATCATGAACGCGGGCTGGCATAGACTGCGCAAACGAGAACCCCTCACCGCGTCCAGTCCTCCTGTCTTGAGAAGTATATCCAATCGGGAATTGTGAAACATCCGTGTCGGCGTACAAACTTCCGCTGTCGATAGCAGGACTGACACACTGAGTGCTTCGCTGTATCGTCTCGAAAACCCGGTGGCCCCGAGAGGCAACTCGGGGAGCAGGTCTTCACTACATGCTTCCTGGCTCCATGCACGGAACGAGGCTCCGATGCTGTCGAACGTGGCGCTGCCGTGGTCGTACCAGAGAGTCGGCTCCCGGAAATACCTAAAGATGAGGCTTCACGTCCGCCCCGGAAGGTGCCTCCGCATCGGGACTACGTGCGCTTATCCACAGCCCCCGTGGATATCTGAGTTTTCCACGGACTTTACGTGCCGAACCCGAAGCGTCAATGCACAAGGAAACGTTGTCGTGATACGGCGCGCACTGAACAGGCTGGAAGCGGCCAAGGGCGACCATTTGGCGGCCGAGAGCCACTTTAGGGGTTCTCTTTCGGCAGACGCATCGCTGCGGGCCGCACACTACAGTCTCATCCTCCTGCACCGAGACGCTGGCAACTGGGGCGAGGCCCGAAGGGAAGCGAAGCCGTTGATCGAGGATGAGATACGCAGCGCCGCAGGCTTGGCGTTTCTACGCGAAAACACGCTTGGGACGATGTTTCCTGCGTAGCAAAGCGAATGACCACCATCCCGGCGTGGGAATGCCAGACCCGGCAGAGCGTTATCGTGCATGTCGGTAGGTCACCCGGGAGCGCTCACCGCGTGCACCAGTCCGATAGAGCACAGGCGGCTGCATAAGGTCCGAAAGCAATATCCCGCCGCTCAATTAGTTGGAAGTTTCTGCAGCACGATGGAGATGCGCAGCCCGGGGGAGGCGTTCGCCGCGTGGAGGTTGCCGTTGTGCAGGCGGACGGCGCGCTGGGCGATGGCCAGGCCGAGGCCGATTCCGCCGCTGGACGCATCGCGGGACTCGTCCACACGAAAGAAGGGATTGAAGATCTTCGGCAGCAGGTCCTCCGGCACTCCGGGGCCGTGGTCGCGCACAGAGAGCACTGTGTACCCGTCATCCACGGTGACTCTGGTTTCGACAATCGCGCCGGCGGGCGAGTAGCGGATGGCGTTACGAACGATGTTTTCTATGGCACGTTGCAGGAGTCGGCATCGCCGAGGATGCGTACGTCTTCCGGGGCATCGACCTGGATGTGACAACCGCGTTGCTCCGCTTCTAACTCACAGTCCTCGGTCACGTCGCGGAGGATGTCACTCAGGCAGATATCCTGGAAGCCGAACGCCGCTGGATCCCCTTCGGCCATGGTCACCTGCAGCAGAGAGTTGACCAGATCGGTTAGTCGATCCGTCTCGCGACGCAGGCGGGACACGGCGGCGCTCGGATCGTCGGCTGTTCCAACCAGCTCGGCGGCGAGTCTCAGGCGCGTCAGAGGTGAGCGGAGTTCGTGCGAGACGTCCTGGAGCAACTGCCGTTCAGCCGTCAGAAGAGTCTGGATGCGGGCAGCCATGTTGTCGAAAGAGCGTCCCACCTCGCCGATCTCGTCGCGGCGGTCGAGTCCGACGCGCGCGGTCAGATCCCCACTCCCGAAGCGCCGCACGGCGACCGCGAGCCGCCGCAGCGGCCAGGCGAAATGCATGGCGAGAAACCAGAACAGCACGGCCACCACGGCCAGAAGCAGAAAGTAATAGGGAGCGAACGTGGCGAAACTGAATGGCGGCACGATGACAATGATGAAACGATAGCGCCAGTCGGGCGACGCAACGCGGACGACGAACTTATCGCCGATACTCGTGAAGGACCGGCGCAGGCCTTGGGAGCCCGCCAGCAGAGCGGATCGATCCTGGCCGGTCAGAAGATCCGAGCCCGATGAGTCGGTGAGGTAGCGATCGTATCCCTCGAACTCGTGCAGTTCCGCCAGGTAGTGCGCCAGCTCGCCACGGCCGCCCCGTTCGTATGCCGAGGTAGCCTGATGCATGGCGAACGCGTCGCTGCTCGCGAAGGTCTCATTGAGCGCCTTGTTGACGACGGATTTCGAGATCCAGGAGTAAGCCGTCAGCGTCAGAACCAGCGTAGACAAGGACCAGATGAGGATCTTGGCTGTGATGGATCGCAGGCTCAACCGTCCTCCTTGGTCAACAGGTATCCCACGCCGCGCACCGGCCGTATCAGAATGCCCGCCCCATCGAGTTTCCTGCGAAGGTGACTAACGTGAACCTCCAGCGAACGCTCGAAGGGAGTGGCCGGCCGCTGGTAGAGTACCGCGCAGACCTCATCGCGCGTGACGGCCCGGCCCGCGAAGCGAACCAAAAGGTCAAGGATCGTAAACTCGGTGGCCGTCATGGCGAAGAGATCGTCGCCGATCCAGACTCTGCCGCTGGCCCGGTCGAGCCGGAGGTCACCCAGGACCGCGACCTCCGGTTCCCCAGAGACGGTGTGGCCGGAGCGGCGAAGCACGGCCCGGAGGCGCGCCAGCAGCTCTTCGGTTCCGAACGGCTTGGGGAGATAATCGTCGGCGCCGGCGTTCAAACCGGTGACGCGGTCCTGCTGCGCGTTCCTTGCAGTGAGCATGATCACCGGGACAGAGGAGCGGCGGCGCAGTTGCCGCAGTACTTCGAACCCGTCCAGAACGGGCAGCATGACATCCAGCAGCACGAGGTCGAAGTCCCCCTCGATGGCTCGAGCCAGACCGCGTCCGCCATCGAGAACCGATTCCAGCGCGAAGCCGGCGCTGGAGAGCACATCGGCGATCAACTCGCAGAGATTGGAGTCATCATCCACGAGAAGAATCGTTCCTGCCGCGGGCACACTCGCAAGATCCAAATTGCACGACCTAGCCTATCTTATCGCGGGCCCGCGCAGATTCCCGTCCGGCGCGAGACCTTTAACCAATCTTGAGGTTTTTCCGGCTGTTTGTGCCGTCTAATATGAACATGAGACAACTTTTTACGCGCATTCTTACGGTCAGTCTGCTGGCAGCTACGCTCGCTGCGGCGGGGACTTTCAAGTTCGAATTATCGGACAAGGTTCAGGCTGGCCAGACCCAACTGCAACCGGGCAAGTATTCTCTTGCCATAGACGGATCGACCGCTGTGCTAAAGGACAGCGCCGGCAAGACGATCGATGTGAAAGCGAAGGTTGAGCAGCTACCGGTCAAGGCCAACGCCACGCTAATCGGCTTCGGTGGCACAGCGGATGCCAAAAAGCTCGTATCGGTCACCCCCCGCGGTACCAATTTTAGCGTCGTATTTGAGTAAGCGGCTGGATCGGACAATCCTCGAACTTTAGGTGCCGTTTGCCGAAGGCTGGATCGAGACCACCCCGGACGTGAGTAGATTTGGAGAACAAATGCTCAGAGCCCACGTTGTTGCTCTAGTGATCGCCGCGTCGGCTGCGTTCGCCCAGCCGCAATGGCAACCGATCTCGAGCGACACGCTAAAATCCCCGGAGGTCCTGCCGGATCTCCGGGTCGTGTTCCGCATTTATGCGCCGAAAGCGAGCGCGGTGGCGCTCACTGGCGATTTCGTTCCGCAGGGGCGCGGCACCGGCGGTCCGCTCGCCAAGGACGACCAGGGCATCTGGTCGATATCGGTTGGCCCGCTCGTGCCGGACTTTTATACTTACGTCTTTACGGTCGACGGCGTGCGCACGATCGATCCGAAGAACCCGATGATCAAACAGGGCGTTGCCAGCCTGGAGAATCTGTTCCTGGTTCCAGGGCAGGAAGCCGCGTACGAAGACACGCTGCCAGTCCCGCATGGCGAGGTCCGTTCCGTATGGTACAACTCCATCACGCTCTCCCAACCTCGCCGGATGCACGTTTACACGCCTCCCGGCTATGAAAGTGGCGGCCAGAGGTATCCGGTCTTGTACCTGATCCATGGCGGCGGCGATGAGGATTCGGGTTGGAGCACGATCGGACGCGCCGGTTTCATTCTCGACAACCTGTTAGCCGCGGGCAAGGTCAAGCCGATGATCGTGGTGATGCCCAATGGCAGTATTTCGCTGCCCGGCGTGACCAGCCCGATGGGTGGCGGCGCACGCCCGGCCACGACGCCGGAAGCAATCGCCGCTCGGATTGCCACGATTTCCAAACTGCACGACGCCTTCGTCAGCGATCTGTTGACCGGCATCATTCCCCACGTTGAGAAGACGTACCGTGTACTGGCGACCCGGGAAAACCGGGCCATCGCCGGCCTATCCATGGGTGGCGCCGAGACGTTGCGGGCCGCGCCATCGAACCTCGACAAATTCGCCTGGATCGGCGTCTTCAGTATGGGTTTGCAGGAAGGCATGAACGCCGGAGTCAATTCCGATTTCGTGCAACCCAACGCCGCCTTCTTCGCCGATCCCGAGAAAACCAACCAGCAGCTCAAGCTGCTTTGGATCGGCGTGGGCAAAGACGACCACACGGTCACCGACGGCCCCAAACGGCTTTCAGAAACACTGACCGCTCACCACATCCGCCACGAGTATCATGAGACCGAGGGCGGGCATACGTGGATCAACTGGCGGCTCTATTTGCGGGACTTTTCGCAGTTGCTGTTCCGGTAGAAGCGGCGAGGAGATTGAGGCTATGCTATGAGGCGATCTCACATCGCGCGATCATGACCGCGCTCTGTTCGTGTCAAAGTCAACGGAGTAGAATCATGAGATCCAAGAAATCCCAATTGCATTTCGCCGGCGCCGCGCTGGCGATTTTCCTTTTGAGCGCGATCGGAATTGCCGCTCAACCGAGCCGGGCCGGACCCTTCTGGCGCTTTCCAAGCGGAACCACACACTCGCAATCGTGGACCCGAATACGTTGCAAGTAATCGCGCGCGCTCCCGTCGGTCCGGACCCGCACGAAGTGATTGCGTCTTCCGACGGAACGACGGCTTACGTTTCCATTTACGGTGGCGGCCGGTACCATGCGCTCTCCGTTATCGACCTGATCGGGCAGAAAGCGCTGCCCGACATCGACACTGGAGCCTTGAATGGCCCACATGGACTCGCGTTTGTTGGAGGAAAGGTCTGGTTCACGGCGGAAGGAGCGAAAGCCATCGCGAGCTATAATCCGCAATCCGCCAGGATCGATTGGATCATGGGTACCGGCCAAAACCGGACGCACATGATTTACGTCACCCCGGACGAGAAGCAAATCTACACGACCAACGTCAGCTCCGCGACGGTCAGCATTCTGGAAAAGGTCGTTCTGCCTGACCATGGCGGGATTGTGGCCTGCATTTACATAGTGCAGCATCCGCGTGTTTTCGTCGAAGACGCCATATAATAAAGTGGCGAATCGATCGGGTGGCGAGCACGCGTACAATTGGCGGTTCACA
>Ga0187871_10001623_pt1 | contig 19272 bp, 16 predicted proteins | sample June2016WEW_16_1_FD_132988 | JGI IMG/M metagenome (GOLD analysis project Ga0187871, IMG submission 132988) | Peatland microbial communities from SPRUCE experiment site at the Marcell Experimental Forest, Minnesota, USA - June2016WEW_16_10 | ecosystem: Environmental > Terrestrial > Soil >...
CCAAACCGTTTCGTATCTCCGCTCCGGCCATCTCGAGGCATCTTCGCATCATCGAAAAGGCCCGGCTGATTGAGCGCCGGCGGAAAGGCCGCGTCCACCTGGTTCGCGCACGTCCCGCGGGTCTGGCGCCCGCGCAGCAATGGCTGGCGCAATGCGCTGCCGGCTGGGATTTCAGCTTCGACAAGCTCGACGAGTTGCTACAGCAACAACTGAGAAAGGAAAGATAGAAATGAAGTCGGACGTTCAAATCAGCGGCAATCGCCTGCGGCTCACCAGAGTTTTTCAGGCTCCCCGGCCTGTCGTCTTCGGCTGGTGGAGCGAAGGCGAAAAACTACAGCAGTGGTCGAGCTGCAAGGAAGCCGTCAGTTGCCGGGTGGAGATGGATTTTCGCGTGGGCGGCTCGTTTACGCAGCAAATGACCATCGCCGTTCACGGCCAGACGTGCGACTTTTCTGTGACTGGCACGTACGAGCAGATCGCCGTACCGGAGAAGATTGTCTATCGTGCGGATTTCGGCGCCTTCGCCAATCGCGTGACGATTGAGTTTTTCGAGCAGGGCGAGGCCACTAAAGTCGTGGTCACGCACGAAGGTCTTCCGGATGAATCTTTCGGCGCGAATGTTTCGCAGGGTACTTCGGAGTCGTTCGACAAGCTCGATGCCCTACTGGCCGGTCAGCCCGTAGTGACCGGCGCATGAGCTACGCGCGTATTGCTCTCGCCGCCCTCGGCAGCTTCGCGGCGTACTTCGTCCTCGGAGGCCTCCTGGCCGCCATACCGCAGCTTCGTGGTGAGTTCAGCAAATACCCCAACGTCTATAGGCCGAAAGAGCAAATGATGGGCGCGATGCCGTATGGCATGGCCGCTATGTTCATCGCGTTTCTGGCGCTGGCGATCCTCTATGCGCTCGTCTACCACGGCGGTTCCGGTCTGGCCGAGGGTGCGCGTTTCGGCGCGCTGATTGGGGTGTTCGCGATCGGCTCGTTTGTATTTCACAACTACGTGAATCTGCAGATTGGGCTAAAGCTGACTATCGAGCAGTCCGTAGTCTATTTTGTTCAATGGGTGATTGTGGGGATGGTAATCGGTCTGATCTACCGGCCGCTCACGCCGTAATGACCAGCTAGCCGCGCTTTTCGAGGAAGCGTTTCACGCCCCCTTTGCACTCGTCCGTGGTACGGGCCAGCGCGTTCGCATAGACGCCCGAAGCGATGGCCGCCTCGAAGCTGAGGCCGTCGCCGTGGTAGAGCAGGCTCTTGGTCATGGCCACTGCGCCGGGCGGCTTTCTCGCCAGCCGGTCCACCCAGGCGTTCACCTCCGCGTCGAACGAGTCGTCCGCGAATACAGCATTCACCAGTCCCAGCGACATCGCTTCACGCGCGCCGATCACGCCGCCCAGCGTCAGCAGCTCAAAGGCGCGTTTTTCGGCCACCTGCCGCCGCAGCAACGCCATCACCATGGCGGGAACGAAGCCGATGTTCACTTCGGGATAACCGAATTGAGCGGATTCCGCTGCCAGCACCAGATCGCAGGCCGTGGCCAGACCACAACCTCCCGCGAGGGCTCGCCCACGCACCGCCGCAATCACCGGACAGCGATGACGTCGTATGGCGAGGAAAAGATCGCCAATCGCCCGCGCGGCGGCGATGTTCGCCGCTGGTCCGTTGGAAGCCATCGCGCGCAACTCCGCAAGGTCCGCGCCGGCGCAGAAATCGGGGCCTTCGCCGCTCAAAAGCACGACTCGAACCGTGGGATCGGCTTCAGCGCTCGCCAGTTCCGTCCCAATCATCTCAACGAGCGCCCCATCCAAAGCGTTGCGCTTCTCGGGACGGTTGAGAACGATGCGTGCGATGTTCTCGCTCATACCAGCCTCTGACTGTACTATAGTGCTCGGTTGCCCGTTACACTCGAACCCGGTCAGGTGGACGTCTGGAAGATCGTGCTGGATCAGCCAGCCAATATCGTCGCTGAGTTGCGCGGCGTGCTCTCCGCAGGTGAGATTGAACGCGCCGACCGGTTTCGCGTGGACCGTGGCGCCGAGCGATACATCGTAGGCCGTGGCGCGCTGCGGCGGCTGCTGGAGCGTTGCACCGGCGTGCCCGCCAGGGACCTGAACTTCCGCCTTAACGAATTTGGCAAGCCCGAATTGCCGGGCTCCGAGATCATGTTCAATCTCTCGCACTCGCATGGACTCGCGTTATTCGCCGTGACACGAGGGCGCGCAATCGGCGTGGATATCGAATTAATTCGCGAAGAAGTGATGGTCGACAAGATCGCCGAACGGTTTTTTTCTCCAGCGGAAGCGCGGACTCTCTCGGCGTTGCCAGCACACCAACAGGCGCAGGCTTTTTTCAATTGCTGGACGCGCAAGGAGGCGTGGATTAAGGCTCGCGGCCAGGGTTTCTCCATCGCGCTGAACAGTTTCGAGGTATCGCTTGTTCCCGGTGATCCGGCGCGGCTGCTAGCCACGCGCCCCGATCCCGAAGAGGCCAACCGGTGGTCACTGGCCGCGCTGGACTGCGAACCAGGTTACGCCGCTGCTCTCGCCATTGCCGGTGAAATCGGAGAGGTCCGCGTCGCCGATTACTGGTTCAGGTGAATCGTCGTCTCCACCGACATGCCCGGGCGCAGCCGCAGATCCGGCGAAACACGGCCCTTGAAACGAATGCGCACCGGCAGGCGCTGCACCACCTTCACGTAATTGCCCGTGGCGTTTTCGGGAGGAAGCAGGCTGAACTGCGCTCCGGTTGCGCCGGGCATGCTCTCCACGTAACCGTCATAATCGGCACCGAAAGTATCCACGTGGATGGTGACGGGCTGCCCTGGCCGCACGTGCCGCAGTTGCGTCTCCTTGTAATTTGCTGTCACCCAGATGTCGTGCAGTTCCACAATCGCCAGCAGCTCCTGGCCCGGTTGCACGCGCATGCCAATCTCGAGATTCTTGCGGCCCACCACGCCATCGGCGGGCGAGTAGATCTTCGTGTACGAGAGATTCAGGCGCGCCTGGTCAAGCTGAGCTTGCATCTCCGCCCGCTTGGCGTTCTTCTGCTTCACCGTTGCGCTCTGCACGGCCACCTGTTGCTGGGCATTCTTCGCCATCGCCGAGGCCGTGCTCTGCGCCTGCCGGACCCGCGATTCCGCCTCATCCACCTGCTGCGATGCCGCGGCTACAGCGTCGCGATTCGCCTCCACGGTTTGCTCGGCGCTCTTGGCAACGGCCACCTGCCGGTCGTACTGTTGCCGCGGTACTTCATCTTTCTGAACCAGGGCCGCGTAGCGAGCGAGATCCGCCTGCGCCACGGTATTGTCCGCTTCGGCCTGCTTCAACCGCGCTACCGCCGCGTCCCGATTCTGCTTCACCGCCGCGAGGTCTGCCTGCGCCGCCGTCACGCCTTCCTGCGACGTGGAAACATTGGTGGATGTCGTCGTCTGAGTGATGGGCACGGCGGGACTTGCCGCTTCCGCCTCACCGGCTGCCTCGCCTACCGACGCTTCAGCGTTCTCCAGAGCAGTCTGATAATCGGCCGGATCGATTTCGGCAATCAACTGCCCGGCGGCAATGTGCTGATTTTCCTCAACGTAGACGGTCTTTATCGTGCCGCTGATACGCGTGCTGACCGGGTACACATGACCGTCGATTTCGGCGTCATCGGTGGATTCGCGCGAACTCATGTACTGCCACAGGATCCATCCGCCAACGGCGAGAATAGCCACAAGAACAGCGACTACGATGAAACGCACCGCATTACGTTTGAGCATGAGTATTTAAGGGTCTTCACTTCTCCGGGAATAATTGCTTCATGGATTCTTCGGCCACGCCCATGGCGCGGGCGAGCGTCACCTTCGCGAGGTTGTACGAATACAGGCTCGAAATATAGTCTTCATTCGATGCCGCGACCGACTCCTCCGCCTGCACGGTTTCGATGGTGTCGGCCACGCCAGCGGAAAAACGGTCGCGAGCCTGGGTCAGCGTTTCCGCGGCAAGATCCACGCTGCTCCGCGACACGCGCACCTGGTCGATCGCCGCCTGCAAATCCACGAACGCCGAGCGAACCTGATAATCGATTTGTCCGCGCAGGTCGGCCAGTTCGGCTTTGCGCTGGTCGAGCGCAGCGGTGGCCTGGTCGACATCTCCCTGAATCCTGCCACCGTCGAATATGGGCACGTGCAGATTTCCGGTGAGCGTGAACGTGCCGTGAGAATTGTCAGGTGCGACGCCGATAACGCCATAGTCCGCTTCCACTCCGAGCGACGGGAGACGTTCGGATATCGCGGCCCGGCGCGCATGCTCAGCCGCCTCCACCTGCGCCTGGCTCGCCTGCAAATCGGAACGATTCTTATACGCACGTTCCAGCGCCTGCGTGAGATCGAGGCCTTCGAGCGGTGCGTAGGGAACCGCATCGGTCATGTTGAAAGCCTGTCCCGGGGGGAGGCCGATCAAGCGTCCGAGATTCAGTCTTTGTTTTTCCAGATCCGCCTGGAGCGAACGCAAACGTTGCTGCTGCACCTGCAACTCCACCTGCGACCGCAGCACATCGATGCGCGCATTCACGCCGGCCTTGTTGCGGTCGACGGCTTGCTGATAGACGGCGTCCGCGGAGTTCACCTCCGCTTTGGCCGATTCGACGCGCGACGCCGCGGCGATCACCTGCAGATATGTTCCGCTCACCGCCAGCACAATCAAATCGCGGGAGTCCTTCGCCGCCAGTTTCGTGGCTTTCACGTTCGCGGAGGCCGCCTGGTTGTTTTGCCGGGACGTAAGATCGAAGGCGCTCATCGCCGCTCCCGCGCGCAGGTCGAAGAAGTGGAACGGACCCACTACTGCCGGAAAACCGGGAAAGCCGGTGAATCCGAACGCGGCCAGAGCGGACTGCTGTTCGTCCCCCAGAAGATGCATCGAAGCAGTGGGCAGCAGCGCGCTGCGCGCGATCATCCTTTGCGCTTCGGCCATGCGCGTGGCATTGGTGTAGCCGGCGGTGGCCAGATTGTATTGGAGACCGCGTCGAATCGCATCAGAGAGCGAGAGCGGCAAGGGTTCCGTCGTGGCCGTTCCTTGCGGAACGCTGCCCGCATACGCGCCCTGCAACTGGACCGTGTTGATGCTGGTGTTAGCGCTGGTGGGCTCACCGCCGGGGTTGGTAGTACGAGCGGTACCTACGTCACCCAATTGCGCGCCGCGGCCGGACAGCGGAAGCGGAGCGGCTGTGGAAGTTCGGTCGGAGGTCGGCGAAGGAACCTGGGCCACGACCGCCAATTGCAGGGAAAACAGAAGTATTGATGTTCGCAAAGAGTTCTACTCCGGTTTGGGTGAACTGGCGCGCAATTCCGGCACCCGGCACCGCCATTTATATCGGATGCAGGTACCCGGCCGCCCGTCGCTCTCTTTCATCGTACAGGGCGGGGACGGATTCCTTGAGGGTCGGTCCTCGCTAATTTACGGAGTACGGCGCGCGCAGCGCGAAGGGAGCGATTTCGATGTCGAATTGTTTACCGCCGGGGCCCACCATCTGATACGTCCCGTGCATCGTGCCGGTCGGCGTGGGCAGCGGGCACCACGACGAATACTGGAAAGACTGGCCGGGTTCGAGTACTGGCGTCTCGCCCACTACGCCAGGGCCCTGGACCTCTTCGACATGTTCCAGTGCGTCGGTGATGATCCAGTGGCGGCTGAGAAGTTGAACCGTTTCGGCGCCCTGGTTCGTAATGCGGACCGTGTACTGAAACACCCATGCCCCTTGCACGTGCTTCGAGTTCTCGGCCGAGTAGCGCGACATCACTTCAACGCGAATATTGTTCGTGACGGCTTCTGAAACCGGAGCCGGCGCTGACTTCAGATCAGGCATCGTGGGTTCATCATAGCAAGCTCATCGCACGGCCAGCTTCTTCTGCATGTCCTCCAGCGTGACGCCCTTCGTTTCCGGATATGCCACCAGCACCACTACAAACTGCAGCGCCATGAAGCCAGCGAAGAACACGAACGGCGCGGCTTTGGACGACGCGGCGATCACCGGGAACGTCCACGAGATCAGCGCGGCCATAATCCAGTGCGTGAAACTGCCCAGGCTCTGGCCCTTGGCGCGCACGGTTGTGGGAAAGACCTCGCTGAGGTAGACCCAGATCACCGCTCCCTGCGAGAACGCGAAGAATGCGATATAGGCAATCAGCAGCCACACCAACAGGTTTTCGTGATGGCCCCAATAAAAGATGTGCGCCACGCCCGCCAGGCATACTGCCGTTCCCACCGAGCCAACCAGCAGCAGGGTCTTGCGGCCGATGCGGTCGATCACGGTCATGGCGATCATCGTGAACAGGAGATTGGTGGCGCCAATGGCCACCGCCTGAAGGTCACCGGAGACCTTACTGAAACCGGCTTTCGCAAAAATGTCGTTCAAATAATACAGAATCGCGTTGATGCCGGAGAGCTGATTGAACATGGCAATGGAGATGGCCAGGAACAGCGGGAACCGGAACTTCGTCTGGAAGAGCGGCTCTTGCCCGCGCCCGTGTTCCAAATCCACCGACGCGATCATATCCTGGAGCTCTTGCTCGATGTTCCGCTCGCCAAGGCCCTCAAGCACCGCTCGGGCCTCCGTCACCCGGCCCTTTCGTACGAGCCAGCGGGGGCTGCGGGGAATGCCGAACAGCATGGCGAAGAACAGCACCGCGGGAATGGCCGAAACACCCAGCTTCCAGCGCCACTCGGCCGCGCCCAGCGACATCTGCCCCACCAGGTAGTTCGACAAGTAAGCCAGCAGGATGCCCGAAACCACATTGAACTGGAACAGGCCCACCAGCCGGCCGCGCCACTTCGCCGGCGCAATCTCGGCAATGTACATGGGACCCAGCACCGATGAGCCGCCAATGCCCAGTCCGCCGACCACGCGGAAGAAGATCACCGAATACCAGTCCCACGCGAACGCGCAGCCTAGCGCCGACACCAGATAGAGGATGGCCATGAGGCGAAGGCTGTCGCGGCGGCCCAGGCGGTCGCCGGGGATGCCGGCCAGCATGGACCCGATAATGGTGCCCACCAGCGCGCTGGCCACGGTCAAACCCAGGCTCCACGGCGAAAGATGCCACGTGCCGGTAAGCGCGGCGGTGGTCCCGGAGATGACAACCGTGTCGAAGCCGAAGAGCAGACCGCCCAGCGCGGCCACCACAGTGCTGCGGATCAGTGAGGAGGAAAGAGTCATCAACGCAGGCTCACTTTCACAGTCTTGATCTCGAACGGCGACACGGGAACTGCGATCTGGTCCGTATTAGCGCGCAGATAGGTCGTCTGACCGTTCTGCTCGATCAGATTGATCGTGTCGTACGACCCGGTGCGGCCCGGCACACGCAGATGAACGTCGCCGCCCCGGCCCGCCCATTCATAAAAGCGGATGATCAGCGCATCGTCGTCCTCGCTTTTCTTCACCGCGGTCACCACCACGTTGTCCTCGCGTACTTCGAGGAACGAGTGCGCATCCGGCAGGTGGCCCGTATGATTGGCCACAACAATCGGCAACAACGGGTAGTTCAACTCATACCCCTGCCGCACCGTCAGCGCCTCGCGCCATCCGCCTCCGTGCGGATAAAGAGAATACGTGAAGGCGTGATGGCCTTCGTCGGCGTGCGGGTCGGGAAAATCGGGCGAGCGCAGCAGGGATAGGCGCAGGACATTGCCTTTGGCATCGTAGCCGTACTTCGAATCGTTGAGCAGGCTGAAGCCGTGGCGGGAGTCGGAAACATCCGCCCAGCGCTCGGCGGGCACCTCGAATTTCGCCTGTTCGGCGGGCGTGTTGCGTGTGGTGGGCCGCTGGATGGAGCCGAACGGAATCTCGAACGTGGCTTTATCGTTGTGCGCGCTGAGCGGGAATGCCACCTTTAGCAGGATATGCTTCTCGTGCCATTCCGCCTGCATCTTCACGTCGACTCGTGGGGATCCCGCATCGAGTGTAATGTCCTGAATGAACGACGAATTCTGGAAATGTGACTTCACGCGAATCACCGCGCGCAGCGGTCCTGCCTCCAGCAACTTCACCTCGTCCGCCTTATCGATGTCCCAGTGCTGCTTCTCGAAATCGGCGTCGATGTTCCAGGCATCCCACTTCTGCGGCTTGTCCACGAAGGCCTGCAGCAGATTGCCGCAAACGCGATCCTTCGGGCCGCCCGTGTCTGTTTCGGCGGACGCCAGTGCTTCCGTTCCGCTGCGCTTGTCGAACAGGCTGGTCACGCATCCGGTTTGCGGATCCACCGTCACGCGAACAAACTCGTTTTCGAGCGAGTAGCCGGAGACAGTCACACCTGTCGCTGGGACCGATTGCACGGCGGGTCGCACATAGTACGTCTGATAACCCAGGCTAGGAACACTCGCGGTGAGCAGCAGGCGCACGGTATTGGTACGGCCCTCATTCGCCAAAAATTGGGACGCGGCGCGCGCACCGGATGAATCCACCACTTCGATATTGCTTGCCGGCCCCGGAAGCTGGACTTCCACTTCGACAGTTTCGGTGCGCTGCCACGAGAGCGGATTGAAAATCACCACCGGCACGCCGCGCTGAGCATCGGTAGCGATGTTGGCGGCGATCGCGCGCAGCCCGCCGTCCATCGCCTCACCGCCGAGCCTGCCAACCTCTTCCAGATTGCGTTTGGCATCCAGATAGTTCACGGCGATTCCGGAGCCAGGCATGACGTCGTGAAAATGATCGAACAGCAAACGCCGCCACGCGTCCTGCAACTTGTCCTGCGGATACGCGTAGCCGTAAGGCATCGCGAAAGAAGAGAATTTCTCGGCGTTGAGAAGCAGTTCCTCAGCATGGCGGATGCGCTGCTTGGTGTCCGCCTGGGAAGTCAACACTCCGCGGTGATATTCGAAATAGAGCTCGTCCTTCCACGTGGGGACGGTCATCGAAGGCAGCTTCTTCTCCAGATCCGCGAAGAAGCTCGCGGCCGTGCCGAACTCCAGCTTTGGATACACCACGCCGCTGGCCTGCAGTCGAAGACCGCCGTCCAGCATGTCGCGCGTCGGCCCGCCGCCATGATCGCCCACGCCGAACAGGTGCATCATCTCGGGCTGGATGGCGAGATCCTTGCCGTACATCAACGGTGCCCACACCGAGAGGTTTGTGGCCATGTGCTCGGCATCGAGGCCGCCCGCGTAATCCTGCGGGAAATATGTCAGCACGCGGCTGCCGTCAGGCGACTCCCACCAGAACAGCCTGTAGGGAAACTTCGTCGTGTCGGACGCCCACAGCAGCTTCTGCGTGACGAAGTAATCGATCCCCGACCGTTTGTAGATTTGCGGAAGCTGCCAGCTATAACCGAACGAATCCGGGTTCCAGCCGATCTTCACATCCACGCCGAACTTCTGCTGAAAATACCGCTTGCCCTGGAGCAACTGGCGCACCAGCGATTCGCCCGCGGGCATGTTCAGATCCGGTTCCACCCACATGCCGCCGACAATTTCCCAGCAGCCTTCCTTCACGCGCTGCTGAATTTCGCGAAAGAGATCCGGATACTTCTCCTCCATCCAATAGAAGGTCTGCGCGGAGCCCATGGAGAAGGTGAAATCCGGATATTCGCGCATCAGGTCGAGCGCGCTGCGGAAAGTGTTGCGGACCACCTCCACTGTTTCCGTCCACGGCCACAGCCAGGCCATGTCGATGTGCGAGTTGCCGGTGGCGCGTATGGTGAATTGCTGAAGCCAGGGCCGAAGAGACTCCAGTTTTGCTTGCGCGTTACGCAGGGAGTTATCGAAGGCGGCCTGATCGCCGCGATCCAGAGCGGTCATGTCGACGGCCTTTACGGCCGCATCGAGCGCCTGCTCGCGTGCCACCTGATCTTGCTCGTAGGCATGAACCACCGGGTATGCCGACAGAATCTCCATCCGAAGCAAACCGGGATCAGGACGTGCAGATGGCGGCTCTATCAACAGGCGCGCGCGCGTCAGCGTGACGTCGGTATCGCCGACATCCACGCGAATCGCGATGAGGAATTTCTGGCCGGGTTGTGCGGATTCGGTGATCGGAATCGGCTGGAGCATGTCTGAATCGACTCGTCCCACGATGGACGCGTTCGAGAAGACCGTGAGCATCACCTGACTCCAACTGTCGAATCCGAGATCGAGCTTGAGACGACCGCCGCGAATATCGTAACCAGAGACGGTCGAAGGCAACTCCACACTGCGCCGGAGCACGCAGGCGCCATGCCAATGATCTCCGGCCTTCACCTCGGACCAGCCCGAATCATCGGGCGACGGGTCCTCCGGGTGGGCCACATCGGTATGGAAACGCCAGGAGGAAAGCGCGACGACGCCGGTGGCCTCCAGCCGGTCGAGTACTGGCTTCCACGTCGCGGGTGGAGCGGACGTTTGGGCTCGCAGAGTCCAACAGGCAAGGAGGACGACAGCAGGTAAGAATCGTCGCATGGTGATGGCGTTTCCAGCATACTCCCCGGAGTGCCGGGCTCGAAGGCCTCGCGCAACCCTTCAGCACCGCAAAACATCCTCCCATTTAATGTTCTTTTGACGAACTCTTTATGCCTTCTTTATATGCTTTCCCTTAATTTCGTAGGCAGTGGCTACCAGTCATCAGGAGCCCGTTACTCCTCTTCGCCTCGGCGCGCAGCTCGATCATTATCGAATCGAGGGTGTGGCAGCCCGCAGCGGCATGGCCTCAATATTCCGGTGCACGGACACGCGCACTGGCGCGAAGGTTGCCATCAAGGTGCCGCACCCGGCCATGGAAGACGACCCGCAGCTGTTCCATCGCTTCCAGCGCGAGGAAGAGATCGGGAAGGATCTGAATCATCCATCTGTAATGAAGGTGCTCACTGACGAGCATCGCAGCCGCCCGTACATGGTGATGGAATGGGTTGACGGCCGTCTCCTCCGCGACGTCATGCGCGGACGGGAGAAGATGCCGATCGAACGTGCCGTACGCATCGCCGTGGGCATCTGCAGCGCACTCGATTACATCCACAGCCGGGGTGTCGTGCACCGGGACCTGAAGCCCGAGAACATAATGATCGACGCGCAGGACCGCGTGAAACTGATCGACTTCGGCATAGCCGGATGGACCCATCCCAGCCGGTTGACCTTTCGCCGGCTTGCCGACATCATGGGTACGCCCGATTACATCGCGCCCGAACAGGTGGAGGGCGGCCGCGGCGATGCGCGCAGCGATCTGTACGCGCTGGGCGTGATTCTTTATGAAATGCTGACGCGGCAAACACCGTTCTTTGGCCCGAACGCTTTTGCGATTATGAACGACCGGCTTCAGCACAATCCCATCCCGCCGCGCGAGATCGAACCTGCTGTGACACCCGAATTGCAGGAGATCGTTTATCGGGCCATGGAACGCGAACCGCGGCGACGCTACGCCTGCGCGCTCGATTTCGCGCGCGATCTGGAGAATCCCGAGGGCGTGGAGGTTTCCGCGCGCACGGAGCTGCGCGAGTGGAGCTGGCGCCGCACACCGTTATGGAAGCGAGTGCTGTCCTATTCGCTGCTCGCCCTGATTCCGCTGACGATCTTCGGGTTGCTGGTATACGCGGCGAGACACGCCTAAACAATCGCCCTACCTCAGCTTGCTCAACGCGAATGCGCACGCCCCAACTGCTACGGCTTCGCTGGTGCCGAGGCGTGAAAGCCCAACGGCGGTGCGGGGAAGCGGATCGTACTTCATTGTTCGCGATGTGCCCGGCACGCTGATTTCGCGTGTTTCGCCGCGCAGGAACGCCTCGCGCTGCGTGGGATCTTCAATGTTGAATGCGTGCTGGACGAGGCGCCGCTGAGGGTTTCCGCGATTCTCGTAGGTGCCGTTCATAGCGTCAACCAGCGCAGGTAAGAACAATAGATGAGCGCCGGAGATTCCGCCGCCTACCACGGCCAGTCCGTCCACCAGCGTCAATGCCTGCGCAATAGCATCCCCAGCCACTTCGCCGAGCTGCCGGAATGCCTCGACAGCGGCGGCCCGGTCGCCTGCGGCCTGGCCCATGCCGATTTCAAACAGCACTCGCGGTTCGGGAACATCGTCGAGAGCAATGCCGGTCTGCTGCGCGTAGACTCGGCGCACCGCGCGAATGCAGGCTCCCTCCTCCGCGTTGACCGTCGGGTCCAGTTTGTTGCGCAGCAGCCACGCTTCGCCGGCGATGGAATTGTCGCCGGTAAACAGCTCTCCGTTGCGAACGATGCCGCCGCCGAGCCCCGTTCCAATGGTTATGCCGAAGAGATTGTGATAGCGTTTTGGGCTGCCGGCCTGCTCGAGCAGTCCATTCACGTAAGGCAGGAATCCGGCAATGGCCTCGCCGTAAACGAACAGGTCGCCATCGTTGTTGATGAAAGCAGGAATACCGAACTTTTCCTCCAGCATGGGACCCAGCGGCACGCCTCCGCGAAATCCTGGCATGTTCAGCAGGTCGCCAATAATGCCCAGCGGATAATCCGAAGGCCCGGGGAAAGCAAAACTGATGGCGACGGGCGGTTCGGGCAATGCACTTTTCACCGATTCGAAGCCGCCGAAGATGTGGGCGAGGCACCGTTCGAGATTGTCCGCCTCCGAAGGTGTGCTGATGGGCCCCACCAGCAACTGGCCGCCGCGCATGGCGGAGAACTTCAGGTTGGTGCCGCCTGCATCGAGCGTCATGACGATGCGGCGGTCTGTGAGAAATGAGTTGTTCATGAAGGGAATGTCGCTGGCTGGCCTTATCCTGCCCGATAACTCGCGGTGCCGCTGCGCCGCATTTGCAGATTGGTCACCAGGCGGTGCAAATAGTTCGGGTGAACGCCGAGCAGCCGCGCGGCCTCGGTGAAGTTGCCGCCGGATTTATCGAGCGCGTCCTGGATGAGGCGCTTCTTGGTTTGCCGGATCGCCGCGTGATAAGAGCCGGGCAGCTCGCCCGATTCCACGCCTTCCAGCACTACTTCAGGCAGGTCGTCCGGCGCGATAACATCGCTGGAACCCAGCACCACCGCCCGCTCGATGGCATTCTCGAGTTCACGCACGTTTCCGGGCCAGGGATAATTCAGCAGGCAGGAATGCGCTTCTTTCGAAAAGCCGCTGATGCGACGGCTCGCGGCACGGCTGTACTTGTCGGCGAACCACGTGGCCAGCACGGGGATGTCGTCACGGCGGTCGCGTAGCGGCGGCAGTTCCACGGACACGACGTTAAGACGGTAATAAAGGTCCCGGCGGAAGGAACCCTCCTTGATGGCGGCTTCCAGATCGCGATTGGTGGCCGCAATCACACGGATGTCCACCTTGATGGGCTTCGTACCGCCGACACGTTCGAACTCATGCTCCTGCAGGACGCGCAGCAGCTTTGCCTGGAGCGCGGGCGCAAGCTCGCCAACTTCATCGAGAAACAACGTTCCGCCGGCCGCGGCCTCCATCCTGCCTTTGCGTTGCGTGGCCGCGCCGGTGAACGCGCCTTTTTCGTAGCCGAACAGTTCGCTTTCGAGCAGCGTCTCGGTGAGGGCGGCGCAGTTGATAGCCTGGAACGGACCTTCCGCGCGCGAGCTGTTGCGATGAATCGCGCGCGCCACCAGTTCCTTTCCCGTACCGCTTTCGCCGCGAATCAGTACCGTCGAATTGCCGGCCGCGACTTTGGCTATGAACCGGAACACTTTCTGCATCTGTGGGCCTTCGCCCACCATGCTGTGTTCCGGATTGATCTCCGCGCGCAATCGGCGGTTCTCGTTTTCGAGCGACTCAAGGTTGCGGGCGCTCTCGATAGCCAGCGCCATGATGCCGGCCGCGGCCCCGATCATGTGGAGATCGCTGTCGAGGAATCGCCGGGAAGCGCTGCCGCACAGCCACACCAGCCCGAGAACGTTCTCGCCGGAGACTAGTGGAGCGGCCAGCCAGACGCCCGATTCGCCTGCACCGGTTACGGTCTCGCGCGACGTGAGCACGCGTTCCCATGCCGCCGAACCAATTTCGAAACGGGCCGTAGTACTGAGTCCAATTTCCGCTGCCGGCTTGTACTCGCCCAGAAGCGCCAGCGCGCCATCTTCCTGCTTCAGCAGCACCGCTCCCCGTTCGGCCGGGATCAGCTCGAACAGCGAACGGAAGAGAGACCGCTCGGCGGAGATCCGCTTTTCGTCCTCGCGCGCCAGATAAAGGGCCGCGGCCAGGCGGACCACCTCGCTGACGCGGAGCAATGCGGAAGCCTCGCGGGCCAGCGGCGCGTTCGGAGCGAAGACGGTGAGGGCCTCCCGCTGTGCGGTACTGTGCTCCGGCGCCAGCGGTTCCTCGCGGCTGGTCTGAAAGAGAAATGTGCATTCACCAACGGCGATGCGGTCGCCATCGCGCAGGTACTGGATTTTGACCGGCTGGCCGTTCACGAACGTGCCATTATGACTTTCGAGGTCGCGAATCTGGAAGCGCTCGCCGTGGCTTTCGATGATGCAATGGCGGCGCGAAACCGACAGGTTCGGGATGACGATTTGATTCAGCGAGATCCGGCCGATGCCCGTCTCCAGATCGCTCAGCTCGAAGCGGCTTCCCCGAATCGGACCGTCGGTGCTGATCAGCGTTCCCTTCATCGTGGTGCCGAGTACACAGGATATCGAACTCACCCGGACGGCGTGAGTACCTATCCGAACGGATAGGGGGAAACCGCGGGCCTGGTACCGCGATGACGAAGGTAACCCCTGTATTTGCCTGGGCGGCGGGTGACGATATGGTTTGGTACGCGGGGTGCATTAGTAGCGGCGTAACCGAGGACGAATAAAGACTCGGAGGAGGAAGCGGCGGAGGGATCGGCCAACCGGCTGATCCACGGAGGCTTCGCCGCAGGTCGACCGGACCAGTAGGTCCGGCCAAACGGGCAACTGCTCTTGATACGGAGGAGGGCAGTTGCCCGCGCATTTTATGCCCGCCACATTTCCCACAAGCCGCGCGCCGGCCGCGGCTAGCCCCCCTTTGGAGGGTCCGTGGGATGACGGGACGAGATGTGCAACTCTGGCACGAACCAGCGTCACACGGCCAGGAGAAGTTCGTATGGCGATTTCTGAGGCGGATTGGGACTTGTTGACGAGCCGCGCCCAGTGGCAGTCAACGGATGAAACGCCGATGCCGAGGGTCTACATCTTCTATCAGCGCGGGGCATCCGGTGGATATTGGTTTGCCGCGCTGGCGGAAGACGGGACCTGCCTGAAAGCGTGGTTCTCGGAGTCGGAGACGCTGGCCATGAGCGCGGCACAATCCGGCGCCTGGCTGGACGCGTACCTGAGTCACTACCCGGATGGGTATGAGATCGTGTGGCGAGGCGTCCCGATCGATGCCGCCGCCATGTCCTGTGAGCAGGCCGCTTCGGGCGAGAGCGTGAGCTTCGTTGAGGGGCGGCGTTATTCCGAGGTCCTGGCGGCTTTGGCGGGCTGAGCCGCGATTCGATTGTGACACCTGAAAAAGTGTCACAAGCACCACTCTCAGCAGTCACAGCATGTCCTATTCTGGACCTGCTATCGAACACACAAAGCTAAGAAACGTCGCGGTGCTGCTCGGAGTCGCGGCGCTCGCGTTTGCGGAACCCAAAGACAGCGGGAAGCAGGATCTGACCGATCGCCGGGTGCCAGTGTGGTCGACCCCGGTCGGCAGTGACACGCGAGCCCTGGCATTTTCCCCGGACGACAAATACCTGGCGCTGGCGTCGTTCAACGGTCACCCCGTTGTAGTTGACGTGCAGGCCCCGAAGACGAACATCAGGAGTCTTGACCTGGCGGGGGGCTGTGGTATCGATCTGGCATGGAATGAGAGCAGTGACGTCATTCTTGTCTGTGGCGCACTCGTTCGACTCGGAGACGGTACGACCTGCCGCGTCAGCTACGGCGTCAGCAACGCCTTCTGGTTGGATTCTCAGCATATCGTCCGTTCGACGGGGGAAATCCTCGATCTGTCCTGCAGGGTAGTCGGCCAGTGGTGCTTGCAGCCTGGTTGGAGCATTGCCGGAGTTGCTGCGTCCAAAGGATGGGTCCTGCTGGAGCGCGTCGAAGGACAAGCGCCAGCATTGACCTGCCAATACTCGATCATCGATCGCGATTCCCACCGCACGCTGACCGGATGGCCGACGCGGAAGGCGCCGTGCGGCGGTAGTGAAATGCTGGCTGCAGGAGCCGAGGCCTTGTGCTTTGATCTAGACGACGGATTCGTAGACAACGAAAGGCTGGATTGCCGGGCAATCAGCGGGGGGAAGGAGATTCACATTCCAAGACAGGTCCGAGGCTTTGAGTTGAACCAGGCGGCCGCCTTTTCCCCGCGCGTTGTGGCCGACAAATGGCGGCATGATCGCGAGCCATTGTGGGCCGAGTTGTTGACCTGGTGGTTGTGGCCGTCCATCGAGGAAGGGTTCCCACTTCCACGGCAGCGAGTGGTCTTCGATATTCGTTCCGGAAAGCTGATAGCGTCCTGGAAGCCACGCGTCCAGCACTCAACCAGTCCTTATGTCCAGGACTGGCCGTATCGGTGTGCGCTCTCGTCGAAAGGCGAATTGCTCGCCGAGAGCGGCGACGGAACTTTGGAACTCTATCGTTTCGCTCCGTGAGCCAGGCGCTCAGCTACTTTCGATGCTCCGCTGCCGCATGCGCGGGTGCCCTTGCCCCTCCGCCACTCGGACCGGCCTGATGAGAGGGTGCTGCTGCATGAGAACCGCCCGCTGCCGGATGGTAGCCGCCCGCTGCCGGTTGATGTCCCGGCGCCGCTCCCCCGTGGGAAACGCCGCCCGCTGCGGGATGATACGCCGGCGCTCCGGCATGGTGATCTCCAGCCACTCCGGGATGATACGCGCCGGCGCCACCCGCATGGTGTTCGCCGGCCGCTCCGGCATGATACGCTCCGCCCCCGCCAGGATGATAAGCGCCCCCTGGCCCGGGATGTCCGTAGGCAGCATGATAACCGCCTGGCACGCCCCTTCCCCCATGCTCAAACACGCCGCGGTTGTATCCGCCAAAATGTCCCCGGTTGTACACCGTATTGCTGCGTGAAATGTAAGTGTTGTGGTTATACAGCACCACTCCGCCGTGCCAGTTCGGGGCCCACGCGTGATAGCCCCATCCGTAATGACCAAAGAGGCCGATCCCAATGCCGACGCCGAAGCCGATAGCGATGCCCGCGCCAAATACCACTCCCGCCGGCGGACCCCAATAATAACCGCCCCACGGGGAGATCGGCGATCCCCACACTGTCCAGGGATTGTAATAAGGAACGTACACGAGCGCCGGATTCACCGGTTCAATCACCACCAAACCGCTGTTGTAGAACACTCTCTCCTGAGGAGTGCTCCGGAGAGTGCCGGCCTGTTGCGCCTGATAGCGCATCGCCTGCACGGCATTCATCACATCGCCGGGCTGATTGTAATAGGCGTTGCCCAGCGCCGCGGTCCAGCCGTTGTTGCGGGCCATGTTGTCGAGCACGGCCGGAAACTCGGCCACAGCTTTCACGCTGGGGTCCCAGGGCATGCTGTCTACGGCGGCGGCCAGTTGAGCGGGAGGCATTCCACCGTTCTGATGGATCCAGTTGTCGGCGTCGTTCACCTGATCGGCAAATGTGGACGCGGTGAGCACCTGCGCCACCAGCGAGTCGGGATAGAGGGCGATGGGCGCTACCAGTTGGTCGAGCTGTACAGCGTCGAGCGGGGCATAAGCGCCCTGCGCGTACAGGCTGGATTGTGTGAACGGCACCAGCAGAACCGCGAGCGCCACCGCAATCCACTGACGCAGCCATGAAATGTTGTTAATCATGTGCCTCCTCATCCTCTTGAGGATAGACGCAAAACGGCGATGCCGGTTGCCGGAAGTTCGAACAATCGCCCCCGGAACTATTGCTTCAACCTTCCTCTTATCCGCTTAGCCAGTTTCTCGATCTCCTCGGTTTTCTTGATTGCCGACAAAGATACGACGTACCGGTCGTTCTTCTCCAGCTCGGTTTTCAGTTCTTCCGCCGTGGCGATCATCTTCCTGGTGTCTTCTAAAGAAGCGGCGTAGGCGGCTTTGGCGAGTTCGTCGCTGCGCAATTTGCCGTTGGGGAGTTTCTCGTCCTTGCCGTCGTCCAGCGAGGGACCTTCCGGCGTGGGGACGTGACCCACCTGCGCCACTAGCCGTGACAGTAACCCGGCAGGCAGCAGCAGAAACGTGGAGCGGCGGTACATTGGCTGCATTATAGCTGCGCCACCGTGCCAGCGGTTAGCGCTTGACGATTCCTTGCAGGGCCTGTTCGCGCGCTGATCGCTTCGCCGTCATCCGGCGACACCACATAATGAATTTGAATGCGACAGGTTAACGTTGGCATCGCGGGCCTCGCCGGTAATGGGCAACCGTTCTACACCGGCTTCGCCATCTCCAACCTCAGTGCGAGTCCGGCGGACCTCATCTGCGCGGCGCAATCAGAACGGCGTGATGATTCCGGACGCGGTCCCCGTTCCCGAGCTCAGCTCATTCGGGCACTGGGCCAACTACCTGTTCCCGGCGCTCACGGGCATGCGCGGAACCATCGACTGCGTCTCCAGCACAGCGTTGCTGCTACGGCGCTCCGGTTCATCGGCAACAACGCGTTCTCTTCGCTGCCGGTGATCACGAAATGAAAGTTTGGCCGGTTGCCCCCTGTGTGATTGGTTTCGCATGGCAACTGGCGTCCACCGCCAGGCGTGGCGCCTGACCCGTTCATCCCGGTTTGAGACGGTCAATAGACCTTGCCAAGGTATTTGTCCAACCACGCCAGCACTTCCCGGGAAAGCTCGGTCTTCTGCTGGCTTACGTCATGCGGAGTATCGAAGACCACGTGCCGTTTCTCCGCTTCCGGCGTTCCGATCATGCGGAACATCGGCAATTGCGCGCGATCCAGCGAAAAGGTAAAGTCATAGCGGCCGTTCACCATCAGGACCGGCTTCTTGAGGCGCGGAGCGAAGTCCACCTGGTCCGTGCCCGCTTGCGCCGGCTCGACGAAAAAGCCTCCGTCCAGAAACACAACCGCCTTGAAACGGTTTTCCAACGCCGCAAAGATGACGCCGTTCGCCGAGCCCATGCTCACCCCCAGGTACCCGATCCTGCCCTTGTCGATATCCGGACGGGTCTCCAGATAATCCACCGCCCGCCGCACCTCCCTGGACTGCCGTATCAGCCAGTCGCGATCCTGCCACGCCTCCTCCCCCTTCGCCCGCTCGTACGTCCCCAGGTAGACGGGATACAGCACCGCGCGTCCGCTCTGAATCACATAGTCGATAAACTCCATATCGGCCAGATCATCGCTATTCGGCATCGTGCTCACCCTCGCGTTTGGGAAGAAATCCAGTGCCTGAACC
>Ga0187871_10001625_pt1 | contig 19262 bp, 11 predicted proteins | sample June2016WEW_16_1_FD_132988 | JGI IMG/M metagenome (GOLD analysis project Ga0187871, IMG submission 132988) | Peatland microbial communities from SPRUCE experiment site at the Marcell Experimental Forest, Minnesota, USA - June2016WEW_16_10 | ecosystem: Environmental > Terrestrial > Soil >...
AGCTTAAGAATGTTACTTGTTCGGCGCGAATGTCGCTGTCATTGTCCACTGCGCCATTCGTTTACAAATCTCTTACAAGTCACTAGACCGGTACGGAGTTAATGAGCTGTGAAAGAAGAGCTTCTGGTTCCATTGCCTCTCCACGCCCAGAAGTTGATGCGCGTACTGGTCGCGACATTTCTCCTGGTCTTCTTGCTTGCTGCATCTGCAACTGCACAGCAACCCCCGTTTCCGCTGATGGTGAGCATGTGGGGATTTACCCAGGGTGTAACCAGCGGGACGCCCATCGGGATAGGGAACTGGCCGAATGGAGAAGGCAGTCTGACTGTCTCGGGCACGCAGGGGTCCAGCACAGTCACCATCAACTCCGTGAATGTCGGGGACATCAGCGACTACAGTATCGATACGCCACACGCGGCGACCGCATGGGCGATCGTGATTCCCGGAGATGACGGGGTCTACCGCTGCTACAACGTATATGCCGTCGATACCGTCAACCTGGTGCTGTCTATCTACCCCGCGCTCCAAGCCACTTCCACCACCCAAGTGGCGAGCAACTTGTACGACGCCTATGCTGGCCCACACCTAACGACCATCGGGTACTATGGACTCGTCGATTACATGGTGGCGCAGAACAAGGGCGCTTCCTATCTCCAAAATTATGCAGCGCAGTTCGTCTCCGACGGTCTTGGCAACTATTCCGGTACGCCCTGGACGGCGATCGGCGGGCTGAATCAGGGGATGGGCGGCTATGTTCCTCCCACCGACTGCATGACGCAGGGTGTCTTCACCTTCGCCAGCGGCATCGACAACATCATCTGCAATGCCTACAGCGGCCCCGACCGAACCGCCTATACCGCCGGTTACTATCAAACGCTCATCGGAGCAGCCGCGCAGGGAGCAGGCGCCAAGCTTACTGCAAACTTGAATGGGCGCAGCGGATATCTCGACACATGGGTCGGAATCGAAGGCCAGTACCAGTCCGAGCAGGCTTCAGCCCGGGTCGAGATTTACATCAACGGCACGCTGGTGCTCAATCAGAACTTCGGCGGCGCAACCCACATTCAGGTCCCGTTCACGCACGCGCAGGCCGGCGAAATCGACGTCACGGTGGACTCGCCTTATCCCTGCGCGCCACGCATCTCCAACACGAACTGGTATGTGTGGGACGATACGGACTGGGTTGGTGCATCGCCCAGCGATCCGTTAATGCTCGACGGCTCGAGCATCCTGGTCCTGATGGACTCGTGGGGGGTGGCACATAATGCTGCCATTGCAACGCGCCTGGCGCAAGACCTACCCAACGCCACAATTACCAATGTCAGCCAGAACAGCAAGACCGCAGAATGGGCCATCCAAAATTTCTCCGCTCTGACCGCCGGCGGCCCGTATAACTACATCATCTCGGACTTTCAGATCAATGACCTTATCTCAGACGCAGTCCATGGCATCAGCTTCGCACAGCTGCTGACAAACCTGGAGACGCTCTGGGGCATGGAGTTGGGCATTGGTGCCACACCGATTTACATTCGCTCGCTGTCCACCTCGGACACGGGCCGAATTCAACGGCTGAACCAATGGGACCAAACCCTGACTGCGGACTATCCAGTCCAGATTGAATCGCAAGGGGAGCAGGCCATTACCTTCCCCAACCCCGGGGCGCAAACCTATGGCATAGCGCCGATTACACTAACCGCGACAGCCACCTCGGGATTGCCTGTGAGCTACAGTGTGATTTCCGGGCCGGCGAGCGTCGCCGGCAACATTCTGACCATCACGGGAGCAGGCACAGTCACGCTGCAGGCGAGCCAGTCGGGTAATACCCAATGGCTGGCCGCACCTCCGGTGAGTATCACGTTCAACGTGAATCCCGCCACGTTGACGGTGAGTGCCGACAATAAGACCGCAACCGAAGGTGACGGTCTGCCGACCTTCACCGCCAGCTACAGCGGCTTCGTCAATGGTGACAACCAGTCGGTGCTCACTGGGGCGCCGGCATTCAGCACAGACGCGCCTCCGGGTCCGCCGGTGGGTACCTGGACCATCTTAGTGAATCAGGGAACATTGGGCGCGCAGAACTATATTTTCACCTTCGTGAATGGCACGCTAACCGTCAATCCCGCTGTGGCGCAGATCACCGCCCCGCCGAAGAACACCATGCTGAGCGGCAGTTCGGTCACCTTCACCTGGTCGCATGAAACCAACGCAGTCTCGTACGTATTGAACCTGGGATCGACAGCCGGTGGCTCAGACATCGCGTCGGTGACGACCAGCAATCTGTCTGCAACCATCAACAACCTGCCAACGAATGGCAGCTACGTCTACGCCACCCTCGAAGGCTCGATTGACGGCGTCAACTATGCCGTAGAGGACACGGGAACCTACGTGGCCTACACGCTGATCGGGATAATGATCTCGCCGGTGCCGAACTCCACGTTCACGGGCCCCATTGTAACCTTCACCTGGATTGCCGGGGCGGGCTCTTCGGCCTACTGGATAGATGTAGGTAGTAGTCCGGGCGGCAACAACTACGAGCAGTCCGGCAATCTGGGCAACGTGACCACCCTCACGGTAAACAACCTGCCGAGCGACGGCAGCCAGATCTATGTCACCCTGTGGTCGTTGGTGAATGGCCAATGGCAATATAACGAGTATCAGTATACGGCTTATAGTAACGCCAGCACGATCGGCGTCATGCAGACACCGGCGCCCGGCTCGACGCTGACAGGCAGCAGCCAGCTCTTTACCTGGAGCGCGGGCACGCAATCGAGCGCCTACTGGATCGATGCCGGCAGTACGCAGGGCGGCAATCAGTACTTCCAGTCCGGCGACTTGGGCAATCAGCTAAGCGACACCGTGACGGGACTGCCTACCGACGGCAGCACGGTCTACATCACCCTGTGGTCGCAGGTGAACGGACAGTGGGTGTACAACGAATACACTTACACGGCGTACAGCCTGAGCTCAGGTACGGGGCAGATGACCAGCCCGCCGCCTGGTTCGACGCTGCCTGGCCCCACCGTCACCTTCAACTGGAGCGCGGGCTCGGGCGCGACCGCCTACTGGCTTGACCTTGGCAATGTACCCGGTGGCAATCAGTATTTCCAATCGGGCAATCTGGGTAATGTGCTCCAGGTCACTGTGAATGGCCTGCCGGCCGATGGCAGCACGGTCTACGCAACTCTGTACTCCCTGGTGAATGGACAGTGGCTGGCCAATGCCTACACGTATACCGCATTCAACCAGGGCAGCCAGTTAGGCGTGATGCAGACGCCCACTCCGGGCTCGACCCTGAGCGGCAATACTGTGACCTTCACCTGGAGCGCGGGCAGCGGCGCCAGCGCTTATTGGCTTGATGTGGGAAGTTCGCCGGGCGGCAACCAGTACTATCAGTCAGGCAACCTTGGCAATGTGTTGTCCACCACGGTCGATACCCTGCCTGCCGATGGCAGCCAGATTTACGTCACTCTCTATTCATTGGTGAATGGCCGATGGCTCTACAACGAGTACACGTATACTTCCGGTCCGTAATCATTCAGATTATTACCAGCTCCCCATGTGACAGAGGCCGTTGTTGATGCGGGCACGGACAGCGATCTGTCTCCGCTTTTCTTCTTGCGGAAGAATCGAAGTGCCAATTATTACTATCGGCGATAGTATGGGTATTTCCTTTAATCGCGTATTGCACTCTGCGCACGCAGGTGAACTGTACTGTGTCGCGTACAGCTGAAATTACAACTTTAGCCGTAGATACTGGCCCTATTTCTCATTGACATCCAGTGACTCCCAATTTCCAATGACTCTGCTTCGACGACAGCAGGCCTAGCTCGGTTTCTTCTCTTTACCCCTTTCCGAGACTGAATCTGCCCCAAACCCGCCTAAAGCTACAACCCGGGATCGCGAAGAGATTTTCATAAGGAGGATCGATGACACCAGTGTGCCGCTCCCGTGCACTGCTATTGCTCGCTACCATCTTCGTAGCGTTGAGTCTGTTTTCATCGGCGATGTTTGCCGCCACCGTTTCAACAACCGCGCATCCGGAAGCCCGGATCGACAAGCAGGTGAACAACGCCAAGCGCGTCACGCTCCGCGGCCACGTGCCGCACGTGGTGGCCGCGGGCGTCGCTAACGGTTCCGCTGTTGACATGGGTCGTATCGACCCCAACACACCCATGCAGCGCATGCGCATGGTGCTGCGCGGCAGCCCGCACCAGGAGCGCGAGATGCGGCGCGTCCTCGACGAGCAGCAGGACAAGCGCACCGCGAATTTTCATCAGTGGGTGACGCCTGAAGAATTCGGCAGCACCTTCGGCGTGCATGACGCAGACATTGAAAAAATCGCGCAATGGCTCACTAGCCAGGGGCTCTCGGTCGATAACGTCACCAAGGGCAAGCGCGTCATCGAATTCAGCGGCACCTCCGGCCAGGTAGAACAGGCCTTCCAGACGGAGATGCACAGCTATATCGTGAAGGGCGAGACGCACGTCTCCGCCAGCCGCGACATCTCTGTTCCTGAGGCGCTCGCGCCCGTAGTCAGCGGCGTCGACGGTATGCACAACTTCTTCCGCAAGTCGCACATGGTCGGCGAGCAAAAGCTGAGCGATCTCGGAAACTACCTCAAGCTGGGCCCGGCATATTCCAGCGGTAGCGGAGTCCATTATGTTGGACCCGCCGATTTCGCGACCATCTATAACACTGCCCCTCTGCTGCAGGCCGGAATCAACGGCACCGGCGTAACCATCGCGATCGTCGGACGTTCCGACATTCTGTTGAGCGATGTCCAGACCTACCGCCAATTGTTCAACCTGCCGGTGAATGATCCCATTTTCATTCACGCCGGGCAGGAGAATGGCATTGAGCCGGGTGACGACGGCGAATCCGATCTCGACGTGGAGATCTCCGGCGGCGTCGCGCCGAACGCAACGATCAAATTTGTCATCGGCACGCCGACCTTCAACGTCGACGGCATCACCAATTCCATCGAGTACATCGTCGAAAACAATCTCTCCGACATCATGAGCATCAGTTACGGCTCCTGCGAAGCCGTCGAAGGCGCCGGAGGAAATGCTTTCAATCTGGAGGCATTTGAACAGGCGGCCGCGCAGGGCATCAGTGTCTTCATCGCTGCCGGTGACGGCGGCCCTGCCGGTTGTGACGATCAGGGCAGTCAAACCTACGAAGTGCTCGGCTATGCCACAGGGGCAGAAGCTTCTACACCCTATGGCGTCTCCGTCGGCGGCGCGGAGTTCTACCCCGATGGCTCCGGCGCAAGCTCATACTGGAGCAGCACCACCAATTCTCTGTATCTCAATTCGGCCTTGACCTACATTCCCGAGTACCCGTGGAATGAATCCAGGGTCGCCAGCCCCGCTCCCAGCGGCGAACCAGGTTCCGACCTCGCCGATTTGTGGTCGGGCAGCGGCGGCATTAGCGCTTATTATCTCCAGCCCTCCTGGCAGCGCGGGCCCGGGATCGGTGCTTCCGACCCGGCGTTAACGCTGGGTAACGGCGCGACTGGCCTGTGGGTCAGCAGCGTGAACATAACCAACCCCGGCAACGGGTACACGACAGCTCCCACGGTGACTTTCACCGGCGGCGGTTGCACAGCCGAGCCGGCGGCAACCTCAGTCATCAGCGGCGGACAGGTCACCGGGATTACCTTCGCCGGCTACACCTCTCACTTCCAGGGCTTTGGATGCACTTCGGCGCCGACGATCGCGTTTGGCCCGGCGCCCGCGGGCGGAACGACAGCCACGGCAACAGCGGTTGTAGGGCAGATGCAGTATCCTGCGCCGCTCATCTCCGGCGTTCCCCATCGCCTGAACCCCGACCTGGCGTTGAACGCGGCCTCGGGCCACGACCCAACCATCTTCTGTAGCGAAGGTGTTTGCGAAATCGGCAGCAATGGCGCCCTGAACGACGCTGGACTGGTAGGCGGAACATCTGTCGCTGCGCCGAGCATGGCGGGCATACAGGCGCTGATCGACCAGGCCAATGGCGGACGCCAAGGCATGCCAGCCTACATTTACTACACGCTGGCGGCGAACCAGAACACCAGCGCGTGCAACTCCTCCGGACCGCCGGCCTCCAACTGCGTATTCAATGACATCACCCTGGGCAACGACCTGATCTGCGGTCTTTCCGGTTCCAGTTGTACTGCCGCCTTGACCTCAGCCAAGATCGGCTTCAACGCCGGGGTGGGCTATGACCTGGCGACCGGCTTGGGTTCGGTCAACGCCGCGAACCTGTCCCACCAGTGGAGCAGCGTCGTTTTCAATAGCTCCAATGCCACGCTGAACCTCTCGCAAACCAGCGGGATAAATCACGGGACCTCGATCACCTTATCCGGTGCAGTGTCCCCGGGCTCCGGTTCGGGCACGCCGACCGGCAACGTCGCGTTCATCGTCAGCCAGGGTGCAATCGGCTGGCCCGTAAGCCAGGTGACCGGTGCGCCGAACGACACCGTTCCGGTGACCACACTCAGCAACGGAAGCTACTCCATGAACCTGGATAATCTTCCGGCTGGCACGTACAACGTGACCGCCCGCTATGGCGGGGACAGCACCTACGCCTCCAGTACATCGGCTCCGGTACAGGTGACGGTGAACTCCGAAGGCAGCACGATCACTATCACCCCGAACTACCTCAACGGAACGGCGTGCACGCTCACCCCAACCACCTCGTTTTCATATGGGCAGTTGGCGAACATCGAGTTCCAGGTGGCCGGAAACTCCGGATATGGTGTACCCACCGGAAATCTGACCATCATTGAGGACGGCAACAACATTGCCTCCGTACCGCTGGATTCCAACGGAAACGGCTGGCTGGTCGCAGGTGCAATCTCGACGAGCAATTGCATCTACGACTACATGTTTGCCACCACCCCGACGCTGACCGCAGGCAGCCATACCATCAGCGCATCGTATGCGGGGGATGGAACCTTCCAGCCGGGTACGGCCACGCCAGTCAACATTTCGGTGTCGCAGGCGAGCGTAGTCCCGACCCTGGCTGCCAGTGGGACGCTGATCACTTCGGGTTTCGCCGATACACTAACGGCTACTTTGAGCAATAGCGCTCTCAGTGGTACATCGAAGTTAAGCGCCGCCCCAACCGGCACCATCACCTTCTACGACAACACCACGTCGACCAACTTGGGCACTGTCGCCCTGGTCCCGACGGTTACTTACCTTGCTCCGAGCTACAGCTTTGCGAGCACGGCGGTACTGAGCACCACGGGTATAACGGCGTCGGGAGCACACTCCCTCACCGCGATCTATTCGGGTGATACCAACTACGCGGGAACTACCAGCACGGCAGTGAGCGTGACGGTTGGCACCGGCACGGCGACCACGACCACGGTCACCTCCAGCGCCAATCCCACGGCGCTGAACGGGCGTCCAACCTTCACCGCAACCATCACCGGCGCACCTACGGCGGGCACCGTCACCTTCTACGATTACGGCACGAGCCTATCGAATACGCCAATCACGCTGGGAACCGGCACAGTCGGCAGCGGACACACGGCTACCTTCAGGCCGGCTTCCGGCGCGGCCTTCTTCGGAGGTACGCACAACATCGTTGCCACCTTCGGCGGCAACGCAACCTTCGAGGCCAGCACGTCGCCGGCGTTTGTCGAGACGGTGAACCAAGGAACTGTCACCATCGCTCTCTCGGCAAAGACCGTCGGCAACTCCAACCAGAACTACACCTTCGCAGCGGTCCTCACAGGCAGCCCGGCCTTCTCGGGTTCCTTAAACCCAACCCTAGGCGTCGTGAACTTCTTAGACGGCGCGACGAACATCGGCTCGGCTACTGCCCAGACGGTCACGTCGGGGCAAGGCGGCTATGGCTTGTGGACGGCGACTATCACAGTCAACAACCTCACGGCCGGTACGCACACCATCACGGCGACGTATAGCGACGTCGATTACAGCCTGGGCACCTCGAACGCGCAGGCGGTCTATGTCGGCAATGGAAACTCCAACATCGGAATTTACTCTCCGGTGAACAATTCCACGCTGACGGGCAGCTCGGCGACATTCCGCTGGTTCCCGGTAGCGGGCGCGCAATACTGGGTGGATATCGGTTCGAGCCAGGGCGGCAACAATTATTCGCAGTCCGGCAATCTGGGCACGGTGCTCTCGGAGACGGTCAACGCTCTGCCTACGGATGGCAGCACGGTGTGGGCGCGACTCTACTACCTCATCAACGGGAGTTGGAGCTACGTCGACAACTCCTACACCGCGTACAACCCGAACGCCAACAAGGGTGTGATCACATCGCCGACGCCGGGCTCAACCCTGGCCGGTAGCAGCGTGAACTTCACCTGGAACCTAGGCAACGGCGCCACCAACTACTGGATCGATGCCGGCAGCTCTGCTGGTGGCAACCAGTACTTCCAGTCCGGCGCGTTGGGCAATGTGAACAACGCTACCGTCAACAACCTGCCCACTGACGGCAGCACCGTATACATCACGCTGTACTCGCTGGTGGGAGGGCAGTGGCTGAACAACCAGTACACCTACACCGCGTTCAACCTGAACAGTGCGCTGGGTGTCATCACCACTCCGACGCCGGGATCGACGTTCACCAGTACCACGGTGACGTTCAACTGGTCGGCTGGATCGGGGGCGACGTCGTATTGGCTGGACGTGGGCAACTCGCCCGGCGGCAACCAGTACTATCAGTCCGGCAACCTCGGCAATGTGCTGACAACCACCGTCAATGGACTGCCCTCGAATGGCAGCCCGGTGTATGTCACGCTGTACTCGCTCGTGAATGGGCAGTGGCTCAACAACCAGTACACCTACACTTCGTTTAGCTTGTCGGCTGCGCTGGCGGTGATGCAGACGCCGACTCCGGGTTCAACCCTGAGCGGCAATCAGCAGACGTTCACTTGGTCAAACGGCAACGGGACGGCTACCGGCTACTGGCTGGACATCGGGAGCGCGCCTGGTGGCAACGATATCTACCAGTCGGGCAACCTGGGGACACAGCTGAGCACGACGGTCTACAGCCTGCCGGCCAACGGCAATACCATTTACGCCACCTTGTACTCCTACGTTGGGGGACAGTGGTATTACAACTCCTACACCTACGTTTCGGGACCGTAAGTACCTGACAGCGGTTCGAATCTTCCGGGACACGGACTTCGGTTCGTGTCCCTTTTTGTGCGGCTGGTATAGCATTCTTGCGAACAACCCGTCCAATAACTTGGCGGAAGCACTGCCGCTGTCATACATTTGGTCCAATCCATCGATGGCCTTTCTGTTTTTCTTCGCGCTCCTGGCCGCCACCACCGGCTTTTGCCAACCGGCCCCTCAAAGCGCCCCTGACATCAAGAAGCCGCTCATCGATCACATCGGAGATTATCTCCACATAAACGCACGCGGAGCGCCACCGCTGTTGCAGGCCGTCGACGCATTGCAACAGAAATACGGTTGGGCGGTAAACTACGAGGACCCGCAATACGCGAACAATCCCGCAGACGAAAACCATCGTCTGTCTCCGCCTCACCGGTTGCACGCGGAAGCGACCGGCAATGTAGGAAACGACAGCGGCTTCAGTTTTCAATTCAATGTCGGTCCTGATCCCAATCGACCGCCCGACGAGGAGAAGCTTCTTAACGCATTGGTGGACGTCTACAACCAGAGCGGCGGTGCTGCGCAATTCAAGGTGCTACGACAGCAGAATGGCAATTTCACGATGGTTGGAGTCGCAGTGCGCGTCGCGGCTGGCCAGTTCACCGAGCAACAGCCCATCCTCGATTTGCCGATCACAATTGCGAGGGAGCGAAGGACCGCTGCAGAAACCGTGGCCCTGGTCTGCCGCAAAATCGCTCAGCAGGGCAAGACTCCAATCTCACTTTCCAGTGTTGGCGGAAGCTTTCTTCGAGACGCAAACGTTGTGGTTGGAGGCTCCGGCGTGCCGGCCAGAGAAATGCTTCAACGCGTGCTCGCTGCAACCGGCGGCAAGACTTATTGGCAGTTGATTTACGATTTCGGGACCGGAGGCTATCGCCTGAACCTTTACGTCGCACCGTCGAACTAGAGGGCCGTGATGCGGGCCGTGAATTGCACCTGCCGCGGACTGCCGAGCTGGTGTCGGGCGCAAACAGCGCCTGGCCGGCGCTGTACTGGAATCCAGCCCTCCGGGCCAGAGGGCTGAATGACACTTTAGAGCTATAGAGTCTTATCATTTCGTGCCGTAAACTCAGAACTAGGGTGATGTTAGTAACCTCCCACTTTGAGGGGGCCCAGTACCACTTCGCCTGGGAAAACGCGTCCCAGCCTAGGAGTCTGAAATGATCTCGCTCTGGCCGTCCACAGTCAATTCTCTAAATGATTCTTTGGCCGCGCTTCACGGAAGTTTGGGAAAAATCAAGGCTGCCAAGTCAATCGACATAACAGAAGTTATCGACCAGCTCAAGACAGCGGCAGAATCCTCTCGCAACCTGCGTGCGCTGGTGTTGGCGGAATTGCCGGAAGCTTCATGGCAGAGCCGCGACGAACTCGATGCGATTGTCGAGGAAATCTCGAAACGCATTGAGGCCAGAAATTTGGAGCAAAAGCGCTTCCGCCTGTTGGGCTTGGCGACGCATTTGGAGCGCGGCACTATCGTGCACCGAAGGACGGTCCGTCTCAATCAACTGCAACAGCTTCGTGACCAGGCCGTGAAGGAACTGCGGGCGCAAGCGGCCCTGCCGAGCCCGCCCGCCCTGCCCGGCCCGGAAGCGGACGAATGGATCGATTGGGCCTGCAAGTTGAAAGAGCCGGAGGATGCTGAATCGCTGAAAGATCTGCGCAACGGATTCGCCCGGGTCGACGAATTTATTGCGAATCTAGAGCCCGAAATGTGGACGGTCAAGAAAGAAGTTCTGGTCTAGGAGGTTGGCTATGAGTTCGATGTGGGCCACCGCTCTCGCTTCCCTGGACGATTCTTTGGCCGCTCTTGATGCGACCATGCAGCAGTTCGAAGCGGCTACGCCGGTCGACTTGGTGCAAGCCGGCGACCGACTGAACGCCGCGGCAGAATCCGCTCGCAAAATTCGCACATTTGTTCTGTCGCAAGTGCCCGAAGCCGATTGGCAGGACCGGGATGAACTGCGCGCATTGCTTGACGCGATCGATGTCCAACGCCGGCGATCCCAACTGTTGGCCCTCGCCGCCGAGTTGGAGCGTGGAAATATCACCCACCGTCGTGCCGCGCGTGTTGCGCAACTAACCGAGCTTCGCAGCGAAGCGGTTGAGGAGCTGCGATCGCTCGCCGCAGCGGAAAAAGCGCCGCCCAGCCTTCTTGGCCCGGAAGCCGATCACTGGGTTCAGTGGGCATGCGCCCTGAAGGAACCCGACGATACCGCCTCTCTTCGGACTCTTCGGGCTGGTTTTCCCCGCCTCGACGAATTTGTCGCCGCATTAGAGCCGGGCATGTGGGTGCTAGCATCTGCGCCCGAAATGACGGCGCCGGAGCCCGAGCCGACGCTGACGCCGGCTCCGACTCCGGAGAGCGTCGAAGCCGCGGTCGCGGCCGACGATATAGAGCAACGGCGCGCCCGGCTTTTGGCGCTGGCAACCGAGTTGGAGCGTGGCGATGTTGTGCACCATCGGGCGATCCGGGTAACACAAGTTAACCAGCTCCGCGATCAGGCGATTCAGGAATTGCGCTTTCAGGCCCTCGTGGCGCGAGAGCCGGCGACCCTGCCGGGTCCCGACGCGGAAAAATGGGTTTCATGGGCGTGTAGTTTACAGGAGCCGGATGACGCTGAAGCTTTGCAGAATATTCGGGAGAGCTTCGCGCACGTCGACGAATTCGTCGCCAGCCTTGAGCCCGACATGTGGGTACCTGCCGGCCCGCCGCAGTCGGCGGTCATGGCGGGGTCGGCGAAGCGCTCACCCGAACCGGAAAAATCTCCAGTCGAAATAATCCGGCGCGAAAACGCTCCTGCCGCGATTGCGCCCGTCGAGGCTGCTGGCGGCAAGCCGGCTTTAACCACCTTGATCTCCTCGGACAGCAACGGCTCATCGAAGTTTTCTCTTCATTTTCCGCCGCGTCTTATATCCTTTTGGCGAGCACGATGGCGTATTTTGTTGCCTGGCGCGGTGCTGTTGCTTGTGGTGTTCACAGCCATGCTGTGGCAATTGCGCAGAACGCATGCCAGCGATAGTCCAGTCAAGTCCGCGGAGGCGAAGGCTCCCGACGTGGCGGAAAGCTCGCCTTCAAACAACCCGGTTGATAAGAATGTAACATCTGTCAATTCGGCGACCCACCCGCCCGATGTTAAAGACAAAGACAAAGGCACGAAACCAAAGGACCTGAGTGCCGCTACTAAGCCTACGCCGCCGCCGCCGCCGGAAAAGCAGGTGACCCTGCTCAACGACGCAAATCTGCGCACCCCGCAGGCGATGCCCAAGGCAGCCGTCCTCACGGACTCTCCTGCCGGGGATTCGCCGGGATCGGTTCCTGGAGCCTTGCCCGGCGGGGTCCCGAATAGCCTGACTAACATCGCGAGGGATGTTCCAGCCAGGGCGCCGAGCATGCCCACGCCCAGGATCAGGGTGTCTTCGGGAGTCGCACAGGGTCAGTTGATTCACCAGGTCACGCCGGTCTACCCGGCTCAGGCGAAGCTGGCGCAAATCAACGGAACCGTCGTATTACAGGCTGTAGTTGGCAAAGATGGAAGTGTCACGAAAGTGAAGGCATTGCGCGGTCCGCCAATATTAATCGAATCGGCATTGCAGGCAGTAAGGCAGTGGCGTTATAAGCCATTTGCCGTAAACGGCGAACCAGCTGAGGCTGACATCGAGATCAGTCTCAAGTTCGCGCCGTATCAGTGATTCGCCATGGGCAACAGGTGCGGATCATAGCAGGGTCCTGCGCGTGCATTGTGGCATCTTGTTTTCCCTATATGCGGCCGGTACGCCAGTGCTGCATAGTCTGGAGCGATTCCTGGCTGGCTCACGGGAACACAAAACCGTTTCAATTCTCCGGAATGCCTTCCAAAATATGGGCTGAGTTCGTATGTCTTCTCCCGTTCAGTTGACGTTGACGGACCTCGATATGAGTCTCCAAGCGCTGGAGTTCCAGCTCGACAGCCTTGGCGCAGGCGTGTTCATCCCTGAAGAAAAGATCATTGAGACATTCCAGGCGGTTTGCCAGCATGCGACGACACTGAGGGAACTGATCAAGGCCGAGCGGCCCGGCGCTCAATGGAAAGACCGCGCGGGCCTGGACCGGCTTGTGCAGGAGCTGCAGGCCGCCGCCGATGCAAGGCGCAATCAACAGCGACGCGACAGATTGCTGGGGCTTGCCAACGAGCTCGATGCCGGGCGCGTCAAACACCGCTTTGAAGCCCGTTCCTCGACACTGAATGAATGGCGTTCCCTGGCGGTCGACGAGTTGCGGGCGCAAGGCGCCTTACCCGAACAGACGAAGGAGCTTCCCGGTCCGGATGTGCGGCAGTGGCTGACATGGGCGTTCAACCTCGAAGACGACAGGGACGCAGAGACCCTCGCTTATCTGCGCGCGGAATTCCCCGTCGTCGAACACTTCACCTGCGAGATGGATGACCCCTATTGGGTGCCGGGACAGCTCCAGCAAAGCGTTCCCGAGCAACCGGCGACAGCAGGGTCGGCTAAGCAGGCTTCTGCGGAGCTGATTACCTCCGCTTCCCCGCAACACCATAAGCAGTCCGATGACGTAAGAGGCCCCGCGCCAAGCGGGGCGTCAACCAGTGAGTACGCGGAAGTGCTCTCGCGGAGCTACGAGCACCCCGCGATACCCACGTCTAAACCTGAGACGCCGCGGCAGACCGGGATGGCGATCCAGCCGCCTGCGTCGGCCGCGAAGATACCAGACGTGCCTTCCTCGCTCGAGACCAAGCCGTCCGCGCCGCTCTCTTCCGGAACCGTTGTCGTGGATGCCGCCGAGCCGCCCCGCCCTGCTGTTCAGCCCGTCGCCGAGATGCCGTCGTTAAGCTCCGAAGCCATTGAGGCAGAGCCCTCTGCCGAAACAGGGAAACCATCCGCCACTTCCGATGACGAACGTGTTTCTCATAAGCGATCCGTAGTCGCGTGGACTGGAGCGGTTGTGCTAAGTGCTCTTTTCTTCGCGATTCTCTATTACATGCACGCGCGTGCCGGCAATAAAGCGAGCCCAACCGCCGAAGCCGCAACCACCATCGCCGCTCCCAATGTCCCAAGCGTCCCAAGCCCTGACGCTCCCGTGGAAAGTGCAGCCGCGACGGTGACGGGGAAACCAAATACTCCGGAAGCGACAACTACGGAGGCTAAAGGAGCGTTGCTTCACAAGCAGCCGGCCGAAGGCCAACAGGACAGCATTCTTCTCAGTCTCGAGAATTGCGATCGAGGCAATCCCGGCGACATCGAGTGCTGGGGATACGTCTCCAACCTCGGGGGCGCAAGCTCGCGCGTTTCACTCTATAGCGTCGACGTTGTCGACGGCAAAGGTAACAGCTTCAGCCTGGATCGCAAAGGCCAATTCGCCTTCGCGACCGGCCAGAGCTCAAACGTCGCCCCCGGCTCTCGGGTTAAGTTCACCGTCAAAGTTCCGGATAAGGACCTCGAGGCCCGAACGCTTACGCTCTATATGGAGCTCAGCAATCCTCCCAGCCTGGAATACACCTTCCGCAACGTTCCGATTGCGGAGTAAGACAATCGACCAGAAGAGCGTAGCTTGGGCGGCGCGGTTGTGCGCTATTTCGTGACTTAGCGCCTCGTTGGCAACGGGCCACCATCAGCCTAATGCAGCGCGTAGCGCATTCGCGAGATCTGGGTACTGAAAGGCGTAGCCCGATGCAGTTAGCTTCTGCGGCAGCGCTCGCGCCGAAGTTAAGAGCAGTTCCTGCCCCATTTCGCCAAGCAAGGTTCGCACGGCAAATTCGGGAAAGGGAAATATCGTAGGACGATGTAAGGCCTTGCCCAGCGCGTGCACAAACTCCTCATTGCGCACTGGCGCGGGCGCGACCACGTTCATAGGTCCGCAGAGTCCCTCATTCTCGATGGCGAATATCGTTATTCCGACGACGTCGTCGAGCGCCACCCAGCTCCAATACTGTTTGCCGCTACCGATCCTTCCGCCCAGACCAAGCCGAAACGGCAGCAGCAAAGGCTTGAGCGCGCCGCCATGGCGTGCGAGCACAACCCCGATGCGCAAGCAGACGACTCGCACGCCGGCATCGCTCGCCGCACAGGTCGCGGCCTCCCACTGCTTGCTGACTTCAGCGAGAAATCCTGTGCCTGCCGAGCTCTCCTCCGTCAGCAACTCATCTCCTCGATTGCCGTAGTAGCCGACGCCCGACGCCGATAAGAACACTCGTGGCCGGCCCGATCGTCGAAAGCTCTCGGCGACCGCGACCGCCAGGGTCCGCGTGCCACGCACGCGGCTGTCCAGAAGTTCGCGTTTGAACTTGTCCGTCCAGCGTCCGGCGATGTTCTTGCCCGCTAGGTGAACGACGGCATCGCAGTTGGCGAGCTTCGCCGGATCGAGCGGCTGCTCCGGGTCCCATTGCACGTCACGGTCGCGAGCTTCGCGACGTACCAGCGCGATAGCTTCGTGACCCGATTGCTGCAAGGCGGGGACCAACGCAGTTGCCAGAAAACCCGACGCTCCGGTGATGAAGACGCGCATAACGAACTCCTCCGCCCAGTATTGCATGCGTCCGCAACTGAATTTCTGCAAGCGCGATAGGATGTTTATAGGAGCTTATTCTGTGGCAGGATTGCCCCACTATGTCGCGTTGCCGAGCGCCGTTCCGGCAAAGTGAACGGGGCCCGTTGGAGGAGAAAGTGTTGGGAATCTCGAAATATGGTTTAGTTGGTCTTGTCGTGACCGCGGCGATCGCGTGGTTGCCACTATTCGGACAGCAACCTGCGTTCCGTAATGCACCGGCATCGGCGGCCGCGATGAAAAATCCCTACGCCCACAGCGCCAGCGCGGCAGCCGAGGGACAGAAGTTATACGTGCAAAGCTGCGCGCCATGTCATGGCAAGGACCGGCAGGGCATGGGTCCGGCGCCGGCGCTGGACAGCGCCGCAGTGAGCGACGCCAAAGCCGGCGAGTTGTTCTGGTTCGTCACCAATGGCAAGCCGGATTCGGGGATGCCGGCGTGGAGCAGTTTGCCGAAGAACCAGCGGTGGGAGATCGTCAGCTTCCTGCAATCGAACAAGGGCGTGAAGAGCGCGGCGAAGTAGCGCATGCCGTATCGCTCCGAAATCCGCTATAACTGAGTTGTGGGTGCAAGCAATCCCTTCCTCGCTCCGAAGACGGCGCTGATCACCGGCGCCTCCAGCGGCATCGGGCTGGAGTTGGCGCGCCTGTTCGCTGCCGATGGTTACCGGCTGGTGCTGGTCGCGCGCAACCGCGGCGCGCTGCGCGCACTGGGCGACGAGCTGCGCACCAGCCACAACATCGACGTGCGCATCTCGCCTAAGGACCTGGCGCATCCCGCCTCGCCCGTCGAGCTCTATCAGGAGTTGCAGGAAGCGGGCATCGTTCTGGACGTCCTGGTGAACAATGCCGGGTTCGGCGGCGACGGGCCGTTCCTCAAGACCGACTGGAATAACGAAGCCGAGATGATGCAGGTGAACATGGTGGCGCTGACGCACCTGACCAAGCTATTCCTGGCGCAGATACGCGCGCGCGAAGGGAAGGTGCTGAACGTGGGCAGCGTCGCGGGATTTCTCCCCGGCCCGTACATGGCGGTGTATTACGCGAGCAAGGCCTATGTTCTGAGCTTCAGCGAGGCGCTGGCCGAGGAGTTGAGTGGCACGGGAACGACGGTAACGTGCCTGTGTCCGGGGCCAGTGGAGACGGCATTTCAGCAGCGCGCGGGAACGGCGGCCACGGGTTTGGCGCGGAGTCCGTTGCTGGTCGACGTAGTCGCGGTCGCGCGCGCGGGCTACGAAGGGATGAAGCAGGGCAAGCGGATCGTCATTCCAGGATGGAAGAATCGTTTGGCCGTAGAGTCGTTGCGCGTCTCGCCACGTGAGACCGTGACCAAGATGGCAGCGCGTATGCAGAAGAAGAAAAACGACTAGCAACTAGCGAAGCCGCTGCGGTCTGCGCTCTTAAGAGCAATTGCAGAGACATTCACAACCCATCTTCTTACTAAGCGGCATTGCGCTGCATTTAGATGGACGGGCAAGGGTTGAGTGCTGACGGCTGGCTACAATCCAAACAACTCCCTTAACCGCTTCGTCTGCGCGCGGCTGACGGGAATCTCCGTCTGCTTCTTGTCTTCCATGCGAATCTGGTAGGAGCTTTTGAACCAGGGCACAACTTCCTTAATGCGGTTGATGTTCACCAGGTAGGAGCGGTGGGCGCGCCAGAACATGTTCGGGTCGAGCGAGTCGAGCAACTCCTCCAGGGTGCGGCAGTTCGACTGGCCTTCCATGTTGGTGGCGACAACGGTGATCACGCCGTCTTCAATCGACGCGTAGCAGATGTCTTTCTGATCGACGAGGAAGAGTCGGCCGGCGAATTTCAGCAGCACCTTCGATGCGGGCGGGCGCTGCTGCTGCTCCAAGAGCTTGACTATGGTACCGATCTGATCGGTAGGCGAGCCGGCGGTGTCGAGCTTCTGCCGCGCTTTGGCGACAGCCTGCGCCACTCGCTTGCGGTCGAACGGCTTCAGCAGATAATCGACTGCGTTGACTTCGAAGGCCTTCACCGCGTACTGATCGAATGCCGTGGCGAAGACGATTTGCGGCATCGGCAGCTTGCGGTCGAGCAGCTTCTTGATGACGCCAAAGCCGTCGAGGCCGGGCATCTGCACGTCAAGGAAGAGCAAGTCGGGCGAGAACTCCTTCACCAGGTTGACCCCCTCGACGCCGTTCTTGGCCTGGGCGATGATGTCGACATCGAGCTCGCGCAGGAGATAGGCGAGCTCGTCGCGCGCCAGCTGTTCGTCATCGACGATGACTGCGGACAGGGGCATAAGAGTCCGTAATCCAGAATAGCTTATTCCGGCGGAATTGCGCTGGACCCATCCCTCGGCGAGCTCGGGGCAGGTTTCTCTCGCCAAATTATGGCGACAAGAGCCTGTTCCGAGTGAAGGCGAGGGGATGGGGTACCCGCGCTTAGGTTGTCATTGTCCTGGTCTGCAACCAAAGTTCTGGCAGGTCGTCAAAACATTATGGCTTTTATGATCCGGCGAAGGCTCGCGGCGCTGTTTCCGTGTGTGCTGCTGCTCTTTGCCGCGCATGGCGGCGCGCAATCGCCGGAGAAATCCCATGCCGACATCGAGTTAATCGCGGAACAGAGCACGGCGCCGCCGGGCCAGCCATTGTGGGTTGGGCTGTTGTTTCGGCTCGATGAGGGTTGGCACATCTATTGGCAAAATCCCGGTGACTCGGGCCAGCCGCCTACAGTGACGTGGCAACTTCCTGCCGGATTCACCGCTGGCGCGATACGCTGGCCGCAGCCCGTGCGTCTGGTGAGCGGAACCGTCGTAGATTACGGATATGAGGGGCAAACGCTGCTGATGGTTCCTATTCAGGCAGCAGCGCCGGGGCACGCGACTCTTATTCCGCCCGTCTCCGCTGATGTGAAGTACATTGTGTGCCGCGACATCTGCATTCCCGGCAAGGCGCATCTGACGCTGGCAACGTCCGCAACCGGCAATTGGGCACGATGGCGCGCGCTGTTCGAGCAAGCCAGACAGCAGCTTCCCAAACCTGCGCCGCGTGGCTGGAAAGTATCTGCGGAATCGGACAGGTCGCAATTCGTTCTGACAGTGCGAGGCGCGCAGCAAGTGCACAGCGCAACGTTTTTTCCGCTCGATGCGGGGCAGATCGACAATGCCGGCCGGCAGAATTTCGTGTCGAGCCCGACCGGCTTTCGCCTAAGCATGAAGAAATCGGATCTGCTGGTCCAGCCGGTTGCAAAGTTACGTGGGCTGATAGTTTTGGAACCGGGACGTGCGTTTGAAGTAGAGGCGCCGGTGATTTCCAGATAACGGAACCGACTCGCATAAGATTTCGAAATAAACTTGTTCATCAGTGGCGCAACGTCGCCAGGGAAGAGGAAGAAGAATGGCAAATCGATTCTTGCGATCCATCATAGTCGTCGTGGCCTTTTTAGTGACGCTATCCACAGCCTGGGCGGCGAAGGTTAACGAGCCCGCGCCCGACTTCACGGCAACGGATAGCAATGGCAACGTTCACAAGCTCTCGGAATATCGTGGCAAGTTCGTGGTGCTGGAGTGGACCAATCGCGGGTGCCCCTATACACAGAAGCACTACAAC
>Ga0187871_10001626_pt1 | contig 19262 bp, 24 predicted proteins | sample June2016WEW_16_1_FD_132988 | JGI IMG/M metagenome (GOLD analysis project Ga0187871, IMG submission 132988) | Peatland microbial communities from SPRUCE experiment site at the Marcell Experimental Forest, Minnesota, USA - June2016WEW_16_10 | ecosystem: Environmental > Terrestrial > Soil >...
AACGCCGGTCGCGGACGCGCCCAACCAGGTGGTGATCGACAATTTCATCTTCGGTCCGGCCGAGCTCCACGTGCCGCCCGGCACGGAAGTCGTCTGGATCAATCGCGACGACGAGCCGCACACCGTGGTGAGCGCGGCCGATCAGCCGCTGTTCAAGTCGCCGCCACTCGACACCAACGAGAAATTCGCCTTCGTCTTCAAACAGCCGGGCCGTTATCCGTATTTCTGTTCCATCCATCCCCGGATGCGCGGCGTGATCGTCGTTCCCTAGCGGGGAAGTCCCGCTTATGTTGAATCCGCCAGGGATATCAGCGGGCTAAGGCGCCGGTTGCGCCGGGCCTGGGGAAGGTCTACACACGGCGCCTTCCAGGCATCACACGGGCACAACCGATGGCGCAGACCGCCGCGGTCAACGGCGCCAGTCACCGCCGCCGGCTTCACCACAATCTCTATCTCGGCGCGCTCGGCGTGGTTTACGGCGATATCGGCACCTCGCCGCTTTACGCAGTGAAGCAGTGCGTCCTGAGCCTGGGCCGCATCACGCCGGATAACGTCTATGGCGTGCTGTCGCTGATCGCCTGGTCGCTCATCACCGTCGTCACCCTCAAATACGTTTCGGTCATCATGCGCGCCGATAACCGCGGCGAGGGCGGCATTCTGGCGCTGACCGCGCTGGCGCTCCGCGCCGTCAGCGGCAAGAGCCGGAGGCACTGGTGGATTCTGGCGGCGGGGCTGTTGGGCGCCTCGCTGTTCTACGGCGACGGCGTCATCACCCCGGCCATTTCCGTCTTGAGCGCAGTGGAAGGCCTCAAGGTGGCGACGCCGATGTTCGATTCCTATGTCATCCCGATCACCCTCGTCCTGCTGGTGGTGCTGTTCGCCATGCAGCGGCGCGGCACCGCGCTGGTCGGCGGCTTGTTCGGCCCGGTGATGGTGGTGTGGTTCGCCGTCATCAGCCTGCTGGGCTTGACGGAAATTCTGCGCAACCCGGCGATCCTGCTGGCGCTCGACCCGTCTTACGGCATCCGGCTGCTGATCGGCCATCCGTTCGAGGGATTCATATTGCTGGGCGCCGTGGTTCTGGCCGTCACCGGGGTCGAGGCGCTTTACGCCGACATGGGACATTTCGGCCGCCGCCCCATCCAGATCGACTGGCTCGCCTTCGTCTTTCCGGCACTGATGCTGAACTATCTCGGCCAGGGCGCGCTGCTGCTGGCCAAGCCCGAAGCGCTGGAGAATCCGTTCTATCTGCTGGCGCCGGATTGGGCGCTTTATCCGATGGTGGTGCTGTCGGCCTGCGCGACGGTGATCGCCTCGCAGGCGGTGATCTCAGGGGCCTTCTCGATGACGCGCCAGGCGGTACAGCTGGGCTACCTGCCGCGGCTCCAGATCCGCCACACCTCGGAGGACGAGATCGGCCAGATCTACGTGCCGCGCGTCAACCTGGCGCTGCTGGCGGCGGTGATCCTGCTGGTGCTGGGCTTCCGCAGCTCGGACAATCTCGGCGCCGCCTACGGCATCGCCGTCACCGGCACCATGTCGCTCACCACCATCCTGGCTTTCGTCTACACCGTGGGCGTGCTGAAGTGGAATCCGCTGGGCGCGGCGCTGCTGTTCGGCTTTTTCCTGTCCGTCGACCTGCTGTTCTTCACCGCCAATCTGCTCAAATTCGTCGAGGGTGGCTGGTTCCCGCTGGCGGTCGCCGCCTTCGTCTTCATCGTCATGGCGACCTGGATGAAGGGGCGCGACCTGCTGGCGCGCCGGCGGGCGGAGTCCGCCATGCCCTTGGACATCTTCCTCAAGAGCATTAGGCCCGACCACCCCGAACGCGTGGCCGGGACCGCGGTTTTCATGACCGCCAACACCGATCTGGTGCCGGCGGCGCTGCTGCACAACCTCAAGCACAACAAGGTGCTGCACGAGCGCGTGGTGCTGATGAAGATCGAGACGCTCGACGTGCCGCATTTTGCCGAGGACCAACGGCTCGAGGTCAAGAATCTCGACCACCAGTTCTACACCGTCACGGTGCGCTACGGCTTCATGGACACGCCAAATATTCCGCGGACGCTGGCCCAGCTGCGGCTGATGCGCCTCAAGTTCAACCTGATGGAAACCTCGTTCTTCATCGGCCGCGAGAAGGTGGTGATGGGAGCGCCCACGCCCCATTTCTGGCGCTGGCGCAAGCGGCTGTTCATCTTCATGCAGGCGACGATGATGAACGCCACCGAGTTCTTCCGCATCCCCTCGAACCGCGTGGTCGAGCTAGGCGGGCAGATAGAAATTTAGGATCGCGCGTAGCACGGGCCGCGTTGGCGTAGCGCCTGACGCGCGAAGCTAAAAAATCAAGGCGGCCGTCGTGCGAAGCAAATTGAAATTCAGGCGACGCTGCGGCCGGTGCGGGGCGATGCTACTTCCTCGAGCGGCTCGATGATCGAGCGGCCGCGTTGCTCGAAGCGGCCGACGCCGTTGAGCGAACGGATCTGCGGCGGGAACACCTCGTCCGAGCGGAAGGTCAGGCCCACCAGCGCGATCGCCGGATCGAGCCCGCCCTTGCTCAAAGGCAGCAGCAGGTGATTGGCCTCGAGCTCGCGGTTGACGCCCCAACGGAAGGCGCAGCTGGCCTGGAGCGGCGCGCGTTCCTGGAAAAGCTGGCGCAGCAGATCGGCGAGATAGGCGAAATAAGGACCCATCGCCTCGTCGAGATAACGCCCGGTGGGATCGAAGCCCCAGCGCCGCACCACATTGGTTCCGACCAGGCGGTAACGCAGCCGCGCGCCACGATCCTGCAAATCGCACAGCAGCAGATGGGGCAGCAGCTTCGGTCCCATCTCCAAGGGATCGATCTCGGCGCGCGCCGGCATGATCCGGCCCTCGCGCTGGGCGCTCCAATAGCGCAGCAGCGACCCGAGAACCGGGTGGAGTTGGGCGTCGGCGGGCGAAAGCGGCATAAACGCGTCCTCGATCTTGACGGGTCCGATTAGGCGGCGATTACGGTTAATTTTTCGCTAAAACCCGCCGGGTTCCCGCCGCCCGGAGCCCGCAAACCGGCCTTCTGCCTGGGTTTCCCGGGTTTCGCTCATGGTTAATAATCCGCCAATGGGGCGGCATCAAGGCGGCCTGCCGGGGGCCTAAACGCGCTCCCGAGTCGTTAGTCCCGGGGCAACATGCGGCCTAAGGATTTGCCGCCGAAGATATGGATGTGGAAATGCTGCACTTCTTGATGCGCGTCATCGCCGTGATTGGCGAGGATGCGGTAGCCGCTTTTGTCGAGGCCGAGATCGCGCGCGATCTTGCCCACGGCCCGGAAAAGCGCCGCGATCTCCTCCGCGCTGGCCTTGGCGGAAAAATCGTCGGATGAAACGTATTCGCCCTTGGGGATCACCAGCACATGCGCCGGCGACTGCGGCTTGATGTCGCGAAAGGCCAGCACATGCGCGTCCTCGAACACCTTCTGGCACGGAATCTCGCCGCGCAGGATCTTGGCGAAGATGTTGTTGCGGTCGTAAGCGTCGGCCATGAGCCCTCCCAAATTCTTATGAGCTGCGGGATTTCTTTTCCTCGATGCCGGAGCGGCCCTGGCGCGCCTCGAGCGCGCGCCACACCTCGGCCGGCGCGATTTTGCCGTCGGCCCACAGCACCAGCAGGTGATAGAGCAGATCGGCGCTTTCCTGGACGAGGCGCGCGCGGTCGCCCTTGACCGCCTCGATGGCGGTCTCGGCGGCTTCCTCGGCCAGCTTCTTGGCGATCTTTGCCGTGCCTTCGCGCAACAGCTGCGCGGTATAGGACTGTGCCGGGTCGGCCTGGGCGCGCGCTTCTATCACGGCAAAGAGCCGGTCGAGCGCGGCGCCGTCGATATCGGCCATGGGTTTCCTTTCAGGGTTTAGCCGGCGGGGTTCCACCCTTGCCTAGCAGATCGGGCAACAATTGAAAATTCGGCCCTTGCAGCCCCAAAAATCCCCTTGACAAGATTTATCGTAAGATATATCTTATGATATGTCTAACGATACAACCAACTTAACAAGGATTTTCATGCATCACGATACCGAATCACCCTTTCATCGCCATGGCCGGCGTTTCATGCGCGGGCGCCGCCACGGTCCGGGTTCTGGCCACGGCTTGGCGTATTTCGGCGGCGGCTTCGGCGGCGAGGAAATGGGCGGGCGCGGCTTCCCCGCTGGGCGCAAGCTCGGTGCCGGCGGGCTCCAGCTATTGATCCTCGCGCTGCTCAAGGAAAAGCCGCGCTACGGCTACGAGATCATCAAGGCGCTGGAGGAACACTCGGGCGGCTATTACGCGCCAAGCCCGGGCATGGTCTATCCCGCCTTGACGTATCTCGAGGAACTGGGCCGGGCCACGGTCAAGGATGACGGGGCCAAGCGGCTCTATCGCATCACCGCCGACGGCGAGACCGAACTCGACAAAAACCGCGAAGAGGCCGACGCCATGCTCGAGCGCCTGGCACGCATCGGCCAGAAGATGGAGCGGGTGCGCGAGGCCTTTGCCGGCGGCGAAGCGGGCGAGGACGAGGAATCCGCTCCCGAGCTCAAGGCGGCGCGGCGGGCGTTGAAAGGCGCGCTCCGGGAAAAACACGGCGCCCCGCGCGCCGAGCAGAAGCGGCTCGCCGAGATCCTCGAACGCGCCACGCGCGAAATCCGCGGTTAAAGCCTGACCGGTATCCCCGCCGCCTTGAGCCTTGCCTTGGCCTGGGCGATGGTGAATTCGCCGAAATGGAAGATCGAGGCGGCGAGCACGGCCGAGGCATGGCCTTCGATCACGCCCGCCACCAGATCGTCGAGCTTGCCCACGCCGCCCGAGGCGATCACCGGAACATGCACCGCGTCGGCCACGGCGCGGGTCAGACCCAGATCGAAGCCCAGCTTGGTGCCGTCGCGGTCCATCGAGGTGAGCAGGATTTCACCCGCGCCCGATTCCACCATGCGTTTGGCCCATTCAACCGCGTCGATGCCGGTTGCGCTCCGGCCGCCATGGGTGAAGACCTGCCATTTGCCGGGCGACGATAATTTGGCGTCGATGGCGACGACGATGCATTGGCTGCCGAATTTCTCGGCGGCCTCGCGCACCAGATCGGGCCGCGCCACCGCCGCGGTGTTGATCGAGGTCTTGTCGGCCCCGGCCAGCAAGAGCGTGCGGATGTCCTCGACCGAGCGCACGCCGCCGCCCACGGTCAAGGGCATGAAACACTGCTCGGCGGTGCCCTTGACCGCGTCGTAAAGCGTGGCGCGGTTCTCGGAGGAGGCGGTGATGTCGAGGAAACACAGCTCGTCGGCGCCCTCGGCGTCGTAGATTTTCGCCTGTTCGACCGGATCGCCGGCGTCCTTGAGGTTGACGAAGTGCACGCCCTTGACCACGCGGCCGTCCTTGACGTCGAGACAGGGAATGACGCGGATCTTCAGCATCTCAAGCTGCCGCCAGGGCCAGGGCCGATTTCAAATCGACCCGCCCGTCATAGAGCGCCCGTCCCAGGATCGCGCCCGGAATGCCCTTCGCCTTGAGCGATGCTATGTCGTCGAGCGAGGCTATGCCGCCCGAGGCGATCACCGGGGTTTTGACGGACCGTGCAAGGGCCGCCGTGGCCTCCAGATTGACGCCTGCGAGCGCGCCGTCGCGTTCGATATCGGTGTAGATGATGGCCGCCGCGCCGCGCCCTCGAATTTGCGCGCCAGATCGAGCGCGGAGATCGACGAGCTTTCCGCCCAGCCTTCGACCGCCACCTTGCCTTGGCGCGCATCGATGCCCAGCGCGACGCGGCCGGGGAATTCCTTGCAGGCCTGTTTCACCAGCTCCGGATTCTTGACCGCCGCCGTGCCCAGCACCACGCGCTCGACGCCCCGGTCGAGCCAGGCATTGATGGAAACGCGGTCGCGGATGCCGCCGCCCAATTGAATCTTGGCCTGGACGGCTTTGAGGATGGCCTCGACCGCGACGGCATTTTTTGGCTTGCCGGCGAAGGCCCCGTCGAGATCGACCACGTGAATCCAGGAGGCGCCGGCGGCGGCGAATTTGCGTGCCTGGTCCGCCGGATCGTCGTTGAACACCGTCGCCTTGTCCATGTCGCCGCGCAGGAGCCGCACGACACGGCCGCCCTTCAGATCGATCGCGGGATAGAGGATCACGGCTTCCACCGCAGGAAATTGGATATCAACCGCAAGCCGGTCGCCTCGCTCTTTTCGGGGTGGAATTGCACGCCGAACAGATTCTCCCGGCCGATCGCCGCCGTGATCGGCCCGCCGTAATCGACCGAGGCATAGACATCCGCCTTGGCCACCGCGGCGAAGCGGTAGGAATGGACGAAATAGGCGTGGTCGCCGGTCTTGATCCCGGCCAGCATCGGATGCTGGCGGATGATCCGGAGATCGTTCCAGCCCATGTGCGGAATCTTGAGCGACTTATCCTTGGGTTCGATCGCCACCACCTCGCCTGGAACCCAGCCCAGCCCCTCGGTGACCGCGAATTCGAGCCCGCGCGTGGCCATCAGCTGCATGCCGACGCAGATGCCGAGAAAGGGGCGCGCCTTGCCGATGACCGCCTCTTCCAAGGCATCGCCCATGCCGGGCACGGCCATAAGCCCGCGCTTGCAATCGGCGAAGGCGCCGACGCCGGGCAGCACGATCCGGTCGGCGGCGGCCACCACCTTGGCGTCTCCGGTCACCTGGATGTCGGCCGCAAGCCCCGCCTCGCGCGCGGCGCGCTCGAACGCCTTCGCGGCCGAGCGCAAATTGCCCGAGCCGTAATCGATCAACGCGGTGGACATCAGAGACTTCCGCCGAGCACGCCCTTGGTCGAGGGAACCGCCGATCTTGCGCGCGGGTCGAGCGCAACCGCCTGGCGCAGGCTGCGCGCCAGGCCCTTGTAGCAGGACTCGACGATATGGTGGTTGTTCTCGCCGTAGAGATTCTCGACGTGCAAGGTCACCCCGGCGGACTGGACGAAGGCCTGGAACCATTCCTTGAACAGTTCCGAGTCCATCTCGCCGAGCTTGGGCTTGGAGAACTTCACCTTCCAGATTAGATAGGGCCGGTTCGAGGCGTCGAGCGCCACTCGCGTGAGCGTTTCGTCCATCGGCACCAGCGCCGATCCCCAGCGCGATATCCCCTTGCGGTCGCCCAGCGCCTTGGCGACGGCTTCGCCGACGGCGTAACCGGTATCCTCGGTGGTGTGGTGCTGATCGATGTGCAGATCGCCCTGGGCATCGAGCTCGAGGTCGATCAGGCTGTGGCGCGACAGCTGCTCCAGCATGTGATCGAGGAAGCCGATCCCGGTCTTGACGCTGTATTTCCCGCTGCCGTCGAGATTGACGCGCGCGGTGATGCGCGTCTCGCGCGTTTTGCGCTCGACGGCGGCGATGCGCCCCTTGGCTTGGGGCAGCTTAGCCTTTGATTTCGCCTTGGTTTTGGCCATAGTCCTGCGTTCCTTACAGGCCGCGTTGTAGCAGGAGCGGGGCCGGGCCGCCAGTGGCGCGTCTTGATTAACGCCCGGGACCGCCTACATTTTAACTTCGTTTCCTCCCCCGAAAGGCCTTCATGGACAATTCCGACCCCAAGACTTGGCACGGCACCACCATCCTGTGCGTGCGCAAGGACGGCAAGGTGGTGATCGCCGGCGACGGCCAGGTCACCATGGGCAACACCATCGTCAAGTCGAACGCCAAGAAGCTGCGGCGTCTCGGCGGCGGCAAGGTCATCGCCGGTTTCGCCGGCGCCACCGCCGACGCCTTCGCGCTGTTCGAGCGGCTCGAAGCCAAGCTCGAGCAGCATCCCGGCCAGCTCACCCGCGCCTGCGTCGAACTGGCCAAGGACTGGCGCACCGACCGCTATCTCCGGCGGCTCGAGGCCATGATGGCGGTGGCCGACAAGGAGGCCTCGCTGGTGCTGTCGGGCACCGGCGACGTGCTCGAGCCCGAATACGGCATCATCGGCATCGGCTCGGGCGGGCCTTATGCGCTGGCGGCGGCGCGCGCGCTCTATGACCGCAAGGATCTCGACGCCGAGGCCATCGTCCGCAAGGCGATGGCGATCGCCGCCGAGATCTGCATCTTCACCAACGCCAACGTCACGCTCGAAAGCCTGTAAGTTCATGAGTTTATCCTTCAGTCCGCGCGAGATCGTCTCCGAGCTCGACCGCCACATCGTCGGCCAGAACGACGCCAAACGCGCCGTCGCCATCGCGCTCCGCAACCGCTGGCGCCGCCAGCAATTGGCGCCCGAGCTCCGGGACGAGGTGCTGCCCAAGAACATCCTGATGATCGGCCCGACCGGCATCGGCAAGACCGAGATCGCGCGGCGCCTCGCCAAGCTTGCCCAGGCCCCGTTCATCAAGGTCGAGGCGACCAAATTCACCGAGGTCGGCTATGTCGGCCGCGACGTCGAGCAGATCGTGCGCGACCTGATCGAGGTGTCGCTGGCGCTGACGCGCGAGCGGTTGCGCAAGGAGGTCGAAAGCAAGGCCGATATCGCCGCCGAGGACCGCGTGCTGGACGTGCTGGTGGGGCCGGGCGCCGGGCCCGACACCCGCGCCAAGTTCCGCAAGATGCTGCGCGGCGGCGAATTGGGAGGCCGCGAGATCGAAATCCAGGTGCAGGACACCGGCGGCATGCCCAGCTTCGAGATTCCCGGCATGCCGGGGGCGCAGCTCGGCATGGTCAATCTCGGCGACATGCTCGGCAAGATGACCGGCGGGCGCACCAAGCCGCGCAAGATGACCGTGGGAGAGGCGCAGGCGGTTTTGCTCAGGGAAGAGAGCGACAAGCTGTTGGACCAGGAAAAGGTCGCGAAGGAGGCGATCGCGGCCGCCGAGCAGAACGGCATCGTCTTCATCGACGAGCTCGACAAGATCGCCGGCCGCGCGGGCGAGCGCTTCGGCGCCGATGTCAGCCGCGAAGGCGTACAGCGCGATCTGCTGCCGCTGATCGAGGGCACCACGGTCGCGACCAAATACGGCCCAGTCAAGACCGACCACATCCTGTTCATCGCCTCGGGCGCCTTCCACCTCGCCAAGCCCTCGGACCTACTGCCCGAACTGCAAGGGCGGCTGCCGATCCGGGTCGAGTTGAAGCCCTTAACGCGCGAGGATCTGCGCCGCATCCTGACCGAGCCCGAGGCCAGTTTGATCATCCAGTACAAGGCGTTGCTGGCGACCGAAGGGGTGACGCTCGACTTCGCGGAGGACGCGATCGACGAGATCGCGAGCCTGGCCGAGGAGATCAATTCGAACGTCGAGAACATCGGCGCGCGCCGCCTCCACACCGTGATGGAGCGGCTGTTGGAGGAGATCAGCTTCACCGCCTCGGACCAGAAGCCGGGCGCGGCGGTGACCATCGACCGGGACTATGTGAAAAGCCGCGTCGGCGTGTTGGCCAAGAACGCGGATTTGTCGAAGTTCATCCTGTGAAAAGAAAAGGGCGCCCGGTTTCCCGGGCGCCCTTCGCAAACGGTTTGAGCCGTTTCGTTAGTCGGCGATGGCGAGATTCGCCGCCGCGCTTTTGCCGCGATCCATCGCGACCTCGTATTTGACCTTCTGCCCTTCGTTGAGCGAGCCCAGGCCCGCGCGTTCGACCGCGGAGATGTGTACGAACACATCCTTGCTGCCGTCGTCCGGACGGATGAAGCCGAAGCCCTTTTGGGCGTTGAACCATTTTACAGTGCCGGTAGCCAAGAGAGAGTCTCCAAAAGTTAATGCCGTGGAAAGCCCACGGCGGCAGTCAATCCGAAGGTCGAGGTTGGAAGATCGGTGAGATCGTTCGCGCGCGCGAGCCGTAGATTGCCTCTGTAAGGTGGGGGCGGAAGCGCGCGAAAGCAAATGTTATTTTTGGTGGTTTATTTACTGGCCGCCCATTTTTTAACCGCCGGACGTTTCACGGAAATTTTGTGGGATTTACGCGCCGCCTGCGCCACCGGGCGTGACGGATGCATCGGCGCGGTTTTAACCAGTTCGAGCAGCTTTTCGACCCGCTCCGGAGCCAATTTGCGGATGCGCTCGGCCAGGAGATTGGCGAGCTCGGTGGCCTCGGCGGAAAGCCCCGCCGTATCGACGGTGATGCGCGGATGGGAGAGGCGCGCCAGCCGCATCAGCTCGTCGGCGTCGTCCCAGATGATGTTGAGCTGGGCGCAGATCGCCACTACCATGGCGTGTGTCGGCCGGCCGCGCCGCCCATGCTCCAGCGCCGAGAGATAGGCCGCCGAAACGCCCAGCGCATCGGCCATGTCCTTGAGCTTGATGCCGCGCGCTTCGCGCAATTGCCGAAGCTTGGTGCCGAAGGGAGTCATGGCTGAATCCGGCGCAACAGCACATAGAGCGCGCCCGCGCCGCCGTCGCGCGGCTGGGCGTTGACCAGCGCCAAAACGCGGCCGCGCAAGGCAGGCTCGTTGAGCCAGCGCGGCACGGATTCGCGCAACACGCCCTTGCCTTCGCGGCCCTTGCCGGTGATGACCAGCGCCAGACGCCTGCCTTGGGCCTGGGCGCGGGCGATGAAGGCAGAGAGTTCGCGATGCGCCTCGTCCTGGGTTTGGCCATGGAGATCGATCCGCGCTTCGATCGCCATCTGGCCGCGTTTCAGTTTCTCGAAAGTGGCGCGGTCGATCCCCGCGCCTTGGCCGATTTCGAGCGGCGGCGAGGCCTTGGGCAAAACCGCCGCAATACCCGGCGCGGCGGGACGCGCGGCCATTTCCCGTTTGGGTGGGGCCGATATCTTGGGCGGCTTCACTTGATCGAGCGGTTTTACGCCGCGCATCGCCGCGCGAAAAAGATCGCTGTCCTCGCTTCTAAGCTTGGCCATCGTCGATCAGCACGATGTGCAGCCGGCGCGGCCCGTGCATGCCGAGCTCCAGCCTCTGTTCGATATCGGCGGTGCGCGACGGGCCGGTGATGAAATTGACCGTGCGCGGCATGGAAAAGCCGCCTTCCGGCTTGGCGAATTTGCGGCGGAGCTGGTCGAAACCGTCCTCGTAGGATGCGGCCACCTGATTTGCCCGCAAGACGACAATATGCGTGTCGGGCAGGAAATTGTTGCGGGTTGGGCTTTCTGGGCCGGAATGCAGCATCAGCGTGCCGGTCTCGGCCACGGCGGCGGAACAGGCCGTGACGCCCACGGCATCGCCGTCCTCGGCGCGGCCCTTGCGGATTTCCAGGAGCGGCCGCTTGGCCCAGGGAATGTCGTCGAGCGCGGGATCGGGCGTCACCACCAGCCGCGACGGCAGATTGAGCCGCGACAGATATTCCGCCACCGCGCCCGGCACGTCCTGCGCCGAGGCCACCCGCGCCACCGTGGCGTTGACGCCCTCGGCCATGGCGGTGAAGAGCGCGATCTGGCCGCGATGGTCGAGCCCGGCTGCCCGCTTCGGGATGAGGTTGCGTTTATGCGCCTTGAGCCGCGCGGCCAGCGGCGCCGCCGCCTGCTCGTCGAGCTTACCGCGCTTCAGCGCGCGGCGGATGCCATCGAGCGTGTCGGCGCGCGCGTCGGTCATGACCGGGATTTCCACAGGCTGTGAAAGCTTCTTCCCTGGGGCGCGGGCATGTCGCGCGAACCGGTCCAGCCCGAAGCCAAGGGCAAGCTGCGGAACCGGCCGCGCCGCTTGCCGAAGAAACCCAGCATCCGCGCGGCCGCGCCCGAAGCGGCGTGATAAAGCCGGGGCCGGGTCGCGAAGAACGTCCAGAACGCCAGACCCCAGCGCCAGGACGCCGGCGAGAGATGGCGCGAGAATTCGCGCTCGCGCCAATGCCGCATCATCTTGGGCAGCGGGATTCTCATCGGGCAGACGCTTTCGCAGCGGCCGCAAAAGGTCGAGGCGTTGGGGAGATTGCCCGCCTCCTCGATGCCCACCAGCGTGGGCGTCAGCACCGAGCCCATCGGCCCAGGATAGACCCAGCCGTAGCTCTTGCCGCCCACCGCCTCGTAGACCGGACAATGATTGAGACAGGCGGCGCAGCGGATGCAGCGCAGCATGTCCTCGAACTCAGTGCCCAGCATCGCGCTGCGCCCGTTGTCGAGCAGCACGACATGATACTGCCCCGGCCCGTCGATGTCGGAGGGGCGGCGGGGGCCGGTCGAGACGGTGGTGTAGGAGGAGAACTCCTGGCCAGTCGCCGACCGCGCCAACAGACGCAGGATGGTGGCCGCGTCCTCGAGCGTCGGCACGATTTTTTCCAGGGACGCCAGCACGATATGCGCGCGCGGTAGGGTCTGGGTCAGATCGCCGTTGCCCTCGTTGGTTACGATAATCGACGAACCGGTTTCGGCGATGAGAAAATTGGCGCCGGTGATGCCGACATCGGCGGCCAAGAATTGCTGGCGCAAAATGCCGCGCGCCTCGTCGCACATCTGCCGCGCGTCATCCAGCGGACGCTTGGGGTCGAGCTTGGTGTGGGTGGCGCGGAAGGATTCGGCGATCTGCTCCTTCACCAGGTGGATCGCCGGGGCGATGATGTGGCTCGGGCCTTCGTGCCGGATCTGGATGATGTATTCGCCGAGATCGGTTTCGACCGGAATCATGCCGTTCAATTCGAGGTACTCGTTGACCGCCATCTCCTCGCCGATCATCGACTTGCCCTTGGTGACGGTCTTGGCGCCGAGATCGCGGCAGATCGCCAGCACCGTGGCGTTGGCCTCGGCGGCGTCGCGGCACCAATGCACCTTGCCGCCATTGGCGATAACATTGCGCTCGAAGCTTTCGAGATAGAAATCGAGATTGGCGAGGGTGTGCCGCTTGATCGCCACCGCCTCGTCCCGCAATCCGTCCCACTCGGGCAATCGGGAAATCATGAGCGCACGGCGCTCGACGAAACCGGCGCGCAGATTAGTCATCGCCTTTTGCAGATTGACGTCGCCCAAGGCCGCGCGGGCGTTCTCCTTGAAGGCGTGGCTGGTGGGTTTCATTCGCCCTCCGCCTCGCCCATGGGCTCGCCGATCGCGGGCCCATCGGTCATGCCGGCCAGAACCTCGGCCACGTGCCACACCCGGGTTTTGCGGCCGAGCCGCTTGAGCTTGCCGGTCATGTTCAAGAGACAGCCGAGATCGCCGGCCAGCAGCGTGGCGGCCTTAGAGGCTTCGACATTGGCGCATTTTTCGGACGCGATCTTGCCCGAGATGTCGCCGTATTTGACCGCGAAGGTTCCGCCGAAGCCGCAGCAGATCTCGGCGTCGCGCATCTCGGCCAGGGTCAAACCCTTGACGCTGGCAAGCAATTTGCGCGGCTGCGCCTTGACGCCCAGCTCGCGCAGGCCCGAGCAGGAATCGTGATAGGTCGCGGTGCCGTCGAAGCGCGCATCGACGCGCTCGAGCTTCATCACGTCGGTCAGGAACGAGATCAGCTCGTAACTGCGCGCGGCCAACTCCTTGGCGCGCGTCAGCGTTTCCGGTTCGTCGGCGAAGAGCGCGGGATAATGGACTTTGATCATCCCGGTGCAGGAACCTGACGGCGCCACCACGTAATCGAAGTCCTGGAAGGCATCGATCACCTGGCGCGCGATTTTCTTGGCGGAGGCGCGGTCGCCCGAATTATAGGCCGGCTGGCCGCAACAGGTTTGCGCGCGCGGCACCTCCACCGCGCAGCCCGCCTGCTCCAAGAGCTTGACCGCCGCGAATCCCACGCTCGGCCGGAACAGATCGGCCAGGCAGGTGACGAACAGCGCGACGCGGGGTTTCCGGTTCTCTGCGGCCATGGCGATCCTCGGGGCGTCCCATCTCCGGCGCGGAGCATGGCCGCGTCATCCCGTGAAAGCAAGAACCCCCACAGCAAAAGCCCGTCGCGCGGTGCCGCTTTGCTTCGCTCTTGACGAGCTACGCCCCTGCGGCGGGCTTTGGGAAAGAGGTTCGGTTACTGGCCGGGAGGCGGCGGCGGCGGCGATCCCGGAGGCGGCGGCGGCGGCGCGCCCATGGGCGGCGGAGGCGGGGCCATGCGCCGCGGCGGCGGCGGGGGCGGCGCGGGCTGGTAATAACCCGGCACCTGGTTGCCGCGCGAATACATGCATTGCGCATAGGCGTTGTCGTAGCGCTGCTGGATCGGGATATTGGCGTTCGCGGAATAGCCCATGCCGGCGCCGGTGCCGATCGCCGCGCCCGAAGCGGCGCCGATCGCCGCGCCCCTGCCGCCGCCGACTGCGGCACCCAGGCCCGCGCCCAGCACGGTGCCGAGCACCGCGCCGCCCAGCGCCTGGTTGTTGGCGCTCTCGGCCTGGCCGGCCACTTGCTGGCTGGCGAAATTCTCGCACAGGGCCTGGTCTTGCTGGAAAAGCTCGAAGGGCTTGTTGGGCGCCGGCATGACGGCGATGGTCGGTCCCATCGGCGGCGTGGCGCAGGCGCTCAACGTTAGAACCGCCGCCAAACCGCAAGCGGTGGTCTTAATGGAATTCTTCACGGCGAAACCTCCTGACGGATTCAGTTATTGCGGCTGGGCCGGAACCTGACGCCAGCCGGCATTGCAGGCAGAGACGTAAGGGTAATAGCCTTTCGGATTGTCGCAGTAGTACCAGGTGCTGGCCTGGGGTGCGACCGGCGTGGGCGCGGGCGGCGGCGCCGCGTAAACCGGCGCCGAGTAATAGACCGGCGGCGGTGCATAGACCACCGGCGGCGGCGCGTAATAGGGGTAATAGGGATAGCCGCAGCAGCCGTAGAACGGCACGCCCACCGAAACGAAGACGCGGGCCTGAGCGGCGCCCGCCGGCAGGATCAAACCCGCCACGGCCAACCCGCCCAGAGCCAAGGCCGATTTCAACCAACGCTTTCTCATCGCGGCTCGTTGGATCATGATTCCTCTCCTGCTGGACTGGTCATGACGGCCGGCACTTCTCTATGACGATAACGGCCGAAAGACGGTTTCATTATATCCCCTCGGTGACGATTGATTCTACGGTCCGAACGTCGCCGTCATCCCTCGGATATCTATGACTTTTCTTTAAGGCTTTTCCGGGGCGGAGCGGGGCAGCAGCAGGTAAACCCGCCCCAAGGCGCGCATCGCGCCGGCCCGGGTCTCGGCCTCGGATCCGAAGCCCCAGAACAGATCGCCGCGCAGCGGCCCGCGGATGGCGGCGCCGGTGTCCTGCGCCACGGTCAAGCGCCGGACCGGGTCCTGGCCGGCCTGCGCGACATCGAGAAAGACCGGAACGCCGAGCGCGATGAATTCGCGGTCGACCGCCAGGCTGCGGCCGGGGGTGAGCGCGACGCCTTGCGTGCCGACCGGCCCATCCCCGTTCAACACGCGGAAGAAGACGTAAGAGGGGTTGCGGTCCATGAAAGATTTCGCCTGGTCCGGATGCGCGGCCAGCCAAGCCTTGATCGATTGCGCGGAGACCTGGTCGAGGGTGAGCGCGCCGTTCTCGACCAGCAAGCGTCCGATGCTGACATAGGACTGGCCGTTCTCGCCGTCATAGCCCAAACGCATCGTGCCGCCGCCGGCCAATTCCACCCGTCCCGAGCCCTGGATCTGGAGAAAGAACGCCGCCACCGGATCGTCGACCCAGACCAGAGCCAGATCGAAGCGGTCGAGCGCGCCCGCCTCGATCTCGGCGCGCGTGGCATAGGGCACGAGCTTGCCGTCCTCGACCCGTCCCGCCAGCCGCTCGCCGCGCCAGGAGGGCCGGAAGCTGCCGAGATCGGTCGAAACCAGATCGGGTGGCCGCTTCAACAAGGGCGTCTGATAAATCCCGCCGCGTGCGCGCGCGCCCTTGAGCAGCGGCTCGTAATATCCGGTGAGCAAGGCCGTATCCCGGCCGCGGTCGCTGGCGGCATAAGGCGTGAAATAGGTTTCGAAGAATATCCTGGCGGTTTCGTCCGAGGCGTTGCCCAGGGCGGATGCGGCGGCGCAAGCCGAAGCGAAATCGGCGGGCCGGGAAGGCGCGGCGCAGCTTTTGAGAAAAGCGGGCAGAGCCGAGGATACAAGATCTTCGTTCCAGCCGGGCAAGGAAGCGAAGGAAACCGGATTGAGATCGAGCTTCGATGGACCGGCGGGCGGCGGTGCAACGCAGGCCGCGAGCCATCCCAGGGCCAGCAGCGCCGCCCAACGCCTCACGCCGCGTCCGGGCCCTTGGTCGCGATCAGCGTCCAGTTGGGATCGCGCGATTTGAGGTTGCGCGAGAAGGTCCAGAAATCGACATGTTCCTCGGCCGCGCCGTCCTTGCCGGTTTTCTGATCGGAGACGAATTTGACGGTGACCATGGAGGTCGTGCCTTCGACCGCGCTCGCGGAAACCGTGGCGCTGTTGACCGCCGCCAGCGGACTCGGTTCCTTCTCCTGGCCTTTCGCCCGCGCGCGGATGGCGGACGAGAATTGCTCGAACACCTCAGGGCTCAGCAGCGGTTGCAGAGCCGCGTTGTCGCCGGCGGCGAAGGCGTTGACCACGATGGCGAAGGCGCCGCGCGCGCCCTTGAGGAAAGCCTGCTCGTCGAATCCGGGATCGGCCGCCTTGGCCGCCTGGGCGCCCGGGGTCTTGGACGGGGCGGGCGCCGACTCGCCGACCCGCACCGCCTGTCCCTCGATGACCGGGCCATCCTTTGCGCCAACGGGGGCGAAGGGCCCATTTTGAATCCGGGGGGGCGCGCCTTGAGGCCGGGGCGGCGGCGGCGCGAAAGGATCGATGCGCCGCTCGGTGCCGGTTCGTTTGCCCAGCACGCTCCACAGACGGACCAGGAGAATCCCCGCGATCGCCGCGAATAGGAGAATGCCGTAGAGCTGGAAGCCGTTATCCATGCTCTTTCGTAGATAGGCTCTTGGCCGCCAAAGGGCAAGGCCGCCTGGAATCGCGGGCCCGATCGCGCCTTGGCGGTTGTGCCCCGGGGCTTATCCGTGGCAGTTTCGGCGCCGAAGATCGGGGTTATCGGTGCCAGGCGGAGCGGAACATGTCGAGTTCGGATAACAGCGCCAACGCGCCTGGAGAAGCGGGCGGCGCTCCGGCGCCGGGCGCGCGGCAGATCGCCATCAACGCGCAATACATCAAGGACATGTCCTTCGAAAACCCCGGCGCGCCGGCGTCGCTGCTGCAGCCGCAACCGCCCGAGCTGCAGCTCAGCATGGACGTCAACGCCGGCGGTTTGGCCCCCGGCCGCTTCGAGGTGGTGCTCGCCATCCGCGCCGCGGCGCGCTCGTCCAAGGGCGAAACCCTGTTCATGCTCGAACTCGCCTATGCCGCGGCGGTGACGCTCGTCAACGTGGCGGAGAGCGACATGTCCGAGGCCTTGCTGGTCGAGACGCCGCGGATCATCTTTCCCTTCGCCCGCGCGCTGGTGGCCGAGATATCGCTTGCCGGCGGCTACCCACCGATGCTGCTGCCGATCGTCGATTTCAAGGAATTATTGCGCCACCGCCAGGACGGCGCAGCCAATCAAGCGGCGGCGGCGCCGAAATCCTAATCCGTCCAGAGCGGCGATTTAAGCTTGGCGAGGAGGCGGGCGTGAAGCGCGAGCTCCTCGGGCGCGGGCGCGTGGGGGCGCGGCGCCCGCGCCGGCCGTTCGGAAGCGGCGCGCGCGGCCGATGATCCTTCGCCGCGGGCGAATTCTAGGCCGGGCTGGCGGCCGCCGATCAATTCGAGATAGACCCGGGCGGTGAGTTCGCCGTCGATCTTGGCGCCGTGCTTCTCGCGCTCCGAGAGATCGATGTTGTAACGCCGGCACAGCGCGTCGAGGCTGGCGGGCGCCCCGGGAAAGCGCTTGCGTGCCATCAGCAGCGTATCAATCACCGGAAGATCGAGCGGCTTTTTTTCCAGCCGCTTCAGCTCGGCATTGACGAAGCCTAAATCGAATTCGGCGTTGTGGATCACCAACGTCGATTCCGCGACGAAGGCGAGGAAATCGCCGGCGATTTCGGCGAAGACCGGTTGCTTCTTGAGAAATTCGTCGCCCAAGCCATGCACCGCCTCGGCCTCGGCGGTCATGGCGCGTTCGGGATTTACGTGGCGGTGGAAGAACTTGCCGGTCGGCAGATGGTTCTCGAGTTCGATGCAGGCGATTTCGACGATGCGGTGGCCGCCAGAGGATTCGAGGCCTGTGGTTTCGGTGTCGAGCACGATCTCACGCATGAATTCTACTCTGCTCCCCCGGACTTATCCCCGCAAGCGCGCAATCGTTCCAGGCAGCTTGTGAGCGCGCGCCAGGTGACGGCGCGGCCCAGCCCCGAAGGCACGGAGAAATCGGCGCGGCTTCGTTTGTAGTGGATGGGATGCTGCTGGGCCAGAATCGCGGCGAATCGGTCCTGGCTCATCCCGGGGCGCGACAACACCCGCGCGCGCTGAAGAAAGCCCGGCGCCCAGATCACCGCCACTGCGTCGCAGTTCTTATCCCGCCCGGTCTCGTAGAGCAGCGGGATGTCGAGCACCGCCACGCGGGCGCGGTGGGCACGTTGGGTCTTGAGGAAAAGCCGCTCTTGCACCCGCACCAGGGGATGCAGGATAGCCTCGAGGCGCTTCAGCGCCGCCTTGTCGGCGAAAACCGTCGCGCCCAGGGCTGCCCGGTCGATCGCGCCCGCCTTCAACGCGCCGGGAAAGGCCTTGGCCACATCTTGCACGGCCGCGCCGCCGGGACCGAGCAAGCGGTGCACGGCGGCGTCGGCGTCGAACACGGCCACGCCCATACGCCGCAGCATCGCCGCCGCGGTGCTTTTGCCTGTGCCGATCCCGCCGGTAAGGCCCAGAATTTTCATGAGCGCGTCCTCATCGCCGCGCCGCCAGCACGGCACGGCGCAATTCCGGTGAAACCTCGGGCAACACGCCGAACCACAATTTGAAGGCGGGCCGCGCCTGGTGCAGCAACATGCCGAGCCCATCCGCAATCCGCAGCCCGCGCGACTTCGCCGCCTTAAGCAGCGGCGTTTCCAAGGGCGCATAGACGATGTCGCACACCGCCGCGCCGGGCGGAAGACCGGCAAGATCGAGTTCCAGGGGTGGATTCCCCTCCATGCCCAGGCTGGTTGTGTTGACCAAGAGCGTGGTTTTAGCCAAAGCCTTCGTGCGATCCGCCCATTCCACCACCTTGATCTTACTGCCGAAACCCTTGGCCAATTGCTCGGCGCGTTCCCGGTGGCGGTTGGCGAGAGCGATCTCCGGCGCACCCGCCTGGATGAGCGCGTCGATGACGGCGCGCGCGGCGCCTCCGGCGCCCAGCACCGTGGCCGGGCCCGCTTGCGGTTTCCAGTTCGGGATTTGGGCGCGCAGATTTTCGATGAAGCCGTAACCGTCGGTGTTGTAGCCGGACAAAGCGCCGTCCGGCCCGACCACCACGGTATTGACGGCGCCGATGCGCCGCGCAGCGGGATCAAGCAGCTC
>Ga0187871_10001629_pt1 | contig 19234 bp, 12 predicted proteins | sample June2016WEW_16_1_FD_132988 | JGI IMG/M metagenome (GOLD analysis project Ga0187871, IMG submission 132988) | Peatland microbial communities from SPRUCE experiment site at the Marcell Experimental Forest, Minnesota, USA - June2016WEW_16_10 | ecosystem: Environmental > Terrestrial > Soil >...
GTCGGCGACGTGATGCTGGACCGCTACTGGTCGGGCGAAGTCGATCGCATTTCGCCCGAAGCGCCGGTTCCCATCGTGCGGAAGGTGGGCACGTCCGGCGTTCCCGGCGGCGCGGCGAATACGGCATGCAACGTGGCGGCGCTGGGCGCCCGCGTGACGCTGCTGGGCGTTACGGGTGAGGACGAGGCAGGCGCGGAACTGCGCGCGATGCTCGCCCGGCGGGGCATCGATTGCAGCCACATTTCGGTCGCCGCGGGACGCCCCACCACGCTGAAATTGCGCATAGTGGCGCACGACCAGCAGGTGGTGCGGATCGACGAAGAAGATACGTCGCCCATCGATGCCGTGCTGGCCGTGGCGGTGGTGAAGCACGCCGCGCGCATCATGGGACGCATGGATGCGGTGGTGGTCTCGGATTACGCCAAGGGATTTGCGATCGTGCCGGTGGTCGAGGGCATCATCACCGCGGCGCGGCGGCGCGGCAAGCCGGTGGTAGTCGATCCGAAGGGTTCCGATTTCGAGCGCTACCGCGGCGCCACGGTCCTGAAGCCGAACCGCGGCGAACTGGGCGTGCTCACGGGGCTTCCGGCGCGGCACCACGAAGACACGATGAACGCCGCGCGGGAACTGCTGCGCCGCGGGGGCGACACCGCCATTGTGGTGACCGAAGGCAAGGACGGCATGACCCTGCTCCAGCCGGAAGCGGCGGAGGAGCATTTCCCCAGCTTCGCGCGCGAAGTCTACGATGTGACCGGCGCGGGCGATACCGCGTTAGCTACCCTGGCGGTGGCCCTCGCGGCGGGTGCCGCACTGGGCGATGCGGTTTGGTTATCGAACCTGGCGGCCGGCCTGGCGGTTGGCGAAGCGGGCACCGTGGCCATTTCACGTGAAAAACTCGCGAAGGCCATGGCCAGCCTGCGCCGGCGATGAGTAAGATCCTCACCAATGACCAGGTAGATGCCTGGGTGGCCGATCTGCGGCGCGCCGGCCGGAAGATCGGCTATACCTGCGGCGCCTTCGATTTACTGCATGCGGGCCACGTGGATTATCTGGAGCGCAGCCGCGCCTTGTGCGATGCGCTGCTGGTGGCCGTGAATTCCGACTGGTCCATCCGGCAATATAAAGATCCGCATCGTCCGATCTGCTCCGGGTTAGAACGGATGACCGTAGTCGCGGGGCTGGCATCGGTGGATGCGGTGACTATTCTCGACGATTTGAGACCCTTGGCGCAGATTCAGCGCTGGCAGCCGGACTTCTATATTAAAGGCGGCGACTATAGCACGCGCGGGCTGCGCTCAGGCGAAGCGGTGCGGGCTTACGGCGGCCAGGTGGCCACCATACCGGTCAGCCACGTGGTGAGCACCAGCCAGATCGTCGAACGGGTAATGGCCCTCGAACGGCTTGCGCCGCCGGCGGCGGCGGGCGCCCCGCCGCCAAAGGGAATTGTTTTTCTGGACCGGGACGGCACGCTGCTGAAAGACAGCCCTTACGGTAGCGATCCGCGGGATGTCGAGTTAATGCCCGGCGTGGGCGAGGGACTGGCGGAATTGCAGCGGGCGGGCTACCGGTTGGTGATGGTGACCAATCAGCAGGGGATCGGTCTCGGCTATTTCCCGGTGCGTGAATTCATCGCGGTGAATTCGGCGCTGTTTCGCCTGCTGACGCCGTTTGGCGTCACGATTTCGCGGATTTATTACTGCCCGCACACGGCGGCGGACGTGTGCGATTGCCGCAAGCCCGCGCCGGGGATGCTGTTGCGCGGGTTGCGCGAGTTCGGCGTCGAGGCGGAGTGCTGCTTCATGATTGGCGATCGTGACGTGGATGCCGTAGCGGGCGCGGTAGCCGGCTGCCGGTCCGTGCTGGTGGGCGCGGAGGGCTTCGCCACCTTCGCGGAGGCGGCGGCCTGGATATTGAATGCGCCGCCCCGCGGATGCGGGTGAAACAGCGACGAGACCCCCTGCGGGGCATCGTCGAAAACTCACCGTGGGGCGGGAATCATGCCGCAGCCGCCTTTTCAGGCGGCTAAGCCGGCTGGAAAGCCGCCCCCAGCGGGGACCCCGGGCCAAGATTGACCGCCCCACTACTCTTGGTTTTCATCATCTTTGCGGTTCCGAAAAACAGCCGCTAACTTATTGAGCGGCAATGGCGTGCCGGCGGCACTTTTAAGTCCCGCCACGGCCGAAGTCGGTTTTTGCCATGCGCGCGCGGCCCTTGCGGCTGCTTCAGAATTGCAGCAAAGCCCGCTTCGCCGCCGTAATGCGCCGGCCACGGGGGCGGCAGATACTACGGAAGATCCAGATCAAGGGCGTAAATATCCGAATTGTAGCGCGCTCCATCTGGCAGACCACTCTGGCGATGGCATCCGGCGTATATACAGATATTGGCTGGGCCTTCTTTCCGGTCAGCAGTTCATACAGGATGAGTCCCAGCGCGTAGACATCGGCCGCGGTGGATACCGGCTCGCCACGGACCTGCTCGGGCGAAGCGTAGTCCGGCGTCATCACTTGCAAGCCGGTCAAGGTGGCCGCTTGGTTCTCCGCGCCGGGTTCCAGCAGCTTGGCGATCCCAAAATCCAGAAGCTTGGGTGTGCCGTCATCGGTCACCAGGATGTTGGCCGGCTTCAGATCGCGGTGGACGACCAGGTCGCGATGGGCTGAGTCCACGGCCTCGCACACCCGCACAAAGAGCCGCAACCGCTCCTCGATACCCAGCGCGTGCCGATCGCACCATGCGCTGATGGGTTCGCCCGCGATGAATTCCATCACCAGGTACGGCACGCCTTCCGGCGTGGAACCGCCATCCAGCAGGCGGGCGATATTGGGATGCGAGAGGCGTGCCAGGATCTGGCGTTCCTGGCGGAAGCGCCGTAAAGTGCCAGGCGACTCGGCCGCGGCGCGCACCAGCTTGATGGCCACTTGCTGCCGAAACTCGGCATCGTCCCGAGCGGCACGGTAGACGGCACCCATGCCACCGTGGCCCGCGAATCGCCTCCACGTTATAAGGGCCCAGGCGCGTGCCAATCAGCCGTTCGTCGGGATCGGTTTCGCGCGCCAGAGCCGCGGCCGCCGACGCAATCGCCGGCCGAGCGGAGGCCCAGGCCGCAATGCTCCAGCAGGGCGCTACTTCTTGCCGCCGGTCCCGGCCGGGGCATTCGCGCTCCAGAAAAGCCGTCCGTTCTTCGGGCGGCAAATCCACGGAGCACTCGAAGAGCCGTTCGACTTCCGCCCATTGCTCCGGGCTCAAGTCGGTCATACCGCGTCCCTGGGCGGTTTCGCGGAAAGCGCCCGGCGCAGCCAGGCTTCGCCCAGCATGACGTCTCGCTTCACGGTGCCCAGGGTCAGTCCGAGTGTTTCCGCGATTTCTTCGCGGCTGAGCCCGCCGAAGTATTTCAACTCGATCACCTTGGCTTTTCGCGCATCCTGCCGGGCCAGGCGGTCGAGGGCCTCATCCACCGCCAGCAGTTCCTCCACCTGCCGAGCGGGAATGGGTATATCGTCGTGCATTTCCCCGGGATTCCCGCCGCCACGCTTCTGCGCGCGATACTTCCTAGCGCTGGCGATTAGAAGGCGCCGCATGATGTGCGCGGCAACTCCGAAAAAGTGCGCGCGGTTTTCGAAATCGGGCAGGTCGTGCTCGACAAGCTGCAGATAGGCTTCGTGGATTAGCGCGGTGGGCTGCAGGGTGATGCCCGGCCGTTCGTTGCGCATGAACGATACCGCCAGTTTCCGCAGTTCCGCGTACACGATGGGCGTCAGGGCGTCCAGCGCCTCCCGGTTGCCGCTGGAGCATTGTCGCAGCAGAGTGGTGAATTCCCCAGTTTGCACGGCAATTGCACCTGTTCGTTCCACAATCATACTGCGCGGCGAGCGGGAGGAGTCAAGGCCGATTAACTTTTATCGGGTTGCTGAATTCCGCCGGCCAAAACCTCGCGCACCTTTCCCAGCAAGCCGGCCGGCGTGAAGGGCTTGGCGATGAACGGCGCGGAACTCTCCAGGCCGTTTCGGGTTTCGGAGTAGCCGGAAGTGAACAGCACTCGGGTCCCAGGGTGAACCGAAGCGAGCCTTCGCGCCAATTCCGGTCCGGGCATGCCCGGCATCACCACGTCGGTGATCATGAGGTGTGGCACCTCCGGGCGGCTGGCCGCCTCGTCGAGCGCCTGGGTGCCGCTGGCTGCCTCCAGGACAAGATAGCCGTGCGCGCGCAGGATCTGAACCATGAGCTGCCGGACTTCGACCTGGTCCTCTACGACAAGGATTGTCTCCGACCCGCCGAGCTGGTCCGGAGAGGCCGGCTCGCCAGCCGGGACCGGCGCCTTGCGAGCGGGCAGATAGACCCGGAAGGTGCTCCCTTTGCCTACCTGGCTGTCCACCGTGATAGCGCCGCGACTTTGCTGCACGGCGCCGTAGACCGTGGCGAGCCCGAGCCCTGTTCCCTTGCCCACTTCTTTTGTCGTAAAAAACGGCTCAAACAGGCGCCGGCGCACCGTTTCATCCATCCCCTCACCGTCATCGCTCACCGAGAGGACCACATACAGTCCGGGCCGCAGATCGGGAGGCGCATCCGCATCGCCGGAGTACAGGTCTAAAGCCGAGGTCTCGACAATCAGTTTGCCGCCCTTGGGCATGGCATCGCGCGCGTTGGTGACCAGGTTGACCACCACCTGGTGCATGTGGGTGGGGTCGGCTTCGATCGAAGGCAAGGCCCTGGCCAGCCGCGGTAACAGCTCGATCTCTTTGTTAACCAGGCTCCGCAGCATGGGCTGCATGTCCAACAACAGGACGTTCAAGTCCAGGGGCTTGGGCTGAGCGATTTGCTTCCGGCTGAATGTGAGTAACTGCTGTGTCAAGGCGGCGGCCCGATCGCCCGCTTTGCGGATCTCCGCGAGGGCCGCCCCATTCGCGTCGCCGGGCGGCAACCGGTCCAGGACCAATTGACTGAAGCCGTTGATTACGGTCAACAGGTTATTGAAGTCATGCGCCACGCCACCAGCCAGTCTGCCCACGGTCTCCAGCCGTTGCGACTGCCGGATGCGGTCCTCCAGTTTGGAGCGCTCCAACTCGGCCGCTTTGCGTTCCGAGACATCGCGGAATACGCCCACCAGGAGCCGCCGGTCCTGGCTTAAGGGAACCACTGCGGATGAAAGCTCAACGGGGATCGAGTCTCCTTCGCTCCGGGTGACCGTGGCTTCGATGAGCCCGGAGATGTCGCGCGGTACCGGGCGGCGCAATTCAGACGTCAGCAGGCTTTGCAGTTCTTCGATACGGTTCCCGGCGAGACGCTCGGCCGCCGGGTTAATGCTGAGGATCTGTCCGGTTTGCCCGTCGGCGACTACAATACCGTCGCGTACGGACTCGAGGATGGCACGGTAGCGAGCTTCGCTTTCGCGCAAAGACTCGCCGGAACTGCGGAGCGCATCCAGTTGCCGCTGCACGATATCCAGCGATTCCCTGAGGAAGCGGAGCAATTCATTCAAAGGCAGAGCCGCGATGAGGACGGTCACCGGGACCCCTATCCAAAGTACCAGCGGCGGCAGGGGGGAGTACGGCGGCGCGCGCAGGCCGGCCGTCTCGAGCACGGCCAGCGACAAAGTGAATGCCAAGAACCCCAGGGCGCTCCACATCGCCACCTTCTTTCCCAACAGGATCGCGGCGGTCACGAAGCCCGGCACAAAACTGATCAGGGCCACGCTGTGGATGCCCCCGTACAGCACAGCCATGACGGCCCCCCAGCACCAAAGAGCGATGATGAAGACCCAGACCGCCGTGCGCACGTGTGCGCGCCAAAGGAGGACGAGCGATACGAGCAAGGCGGCTTCCACGCTGCTGCTGAGCACGGCGCCGGGCACTTTTGGCAACCGCGGCACAAAAGCGTACCATAGCCCCACCCACGCCAGTGAAACTACCAAAATAGGGTGCAACGCCCTGGCCGCAAGTTGCTCGCCAGGACTCAATGCACTCCATGATGGTATTGCCGGCCGGTAAAGACTATAGATCCTGTGCCGTAGCGTTTCCAAGAGATCCGACCCAGTCAAGGCCGCCCGAGGCTCGATTTGCCGAACTTCGGGAACGCCTCAGCGGACACATGTCTCAATTCCGACAGTCCTGACCAAACTATACCAGAGAATTGAAGAATATCGGAAACATTGTATTTGTCGGGACGATGGCTACGCCATGGGCCAACCTGGACGCGTCCGATAATAAGCTACCGTGTGCCCGGCCGCGCGCAGGGCGTCGTCGACTGGACCGCAGACGGCGCGCCGCAACGGCAGGCACTCAGTTAGACTGGCATCGGCTGGTATTAATCAGGACCGACATGCTGCGGCCCGCGAAGTTAGCCGTGGCTACGTCCGGTTTGCCGTCTCCATTAAAGTCTCCTATGGCGAGCCCGTAGTTTTCCGAACCGGCGCCGAACACGACGGGGAGGCCGAAGGTACCATCGCCGTTACCCGCAAAGAAGCTGACCTGGTCTCCGGTACCGGCTGCCAAGTCCAAATGCCCATCGCAGTTGAAATCGCCCGTGGCGAGAGAACCGGCTTCCAGAACCCCATTGAGCGTCGCGGCGCTTTGAAAGCCACCACTTCCGTTGCCCAGCATCACGTAGATAAAACCCAGTTCGGCGTCGCTCGCCGCTACGTCCAGGTTTCCGTCGCCGTTGAAATCGCCCGTGGTCAGGCGCCGGGTTCCCGCAGTGCCACTGCCGAATCGCTTGAGCTGCTGCAGGGTCCCGTTCCCGTTGCCTAAGAACAGGCCGAATACGGTCGACGAACTCAAGTCCGTGACTGCCAAATCCTGTTTCCCATCGCCGTTGAAATCGGCTGCCACGATCTGAGTCAGATTCGACTGCAGCACCGAATCGGAGTAGGTCAACTTAAAACTACCCGTGCCATCGCCCAGCCACACCTGTATACCGCCGGGGTTGCTTCCCAGGGCCAGGGTGCTGAACGCGACATCGGGGATCCCGTCGCCGTTGAAGTCGGCCGCGGCCATGGAACTGATATGCTGAGTGAGCCGTACAAGCGGGCCCGCCAGGAAGTTGCCATCCTTTTGCCCAAAGAATACCTGGACCTGGTCGGGGTTACTGCCTGCTACGGCCACGTCGGGAATCCCGTCGCCGTTGAAGTCCGCCATGGCGGCGACGCCCCCGAGCGCGCTAGTCGACAACGGTTGGCCGAAGGTTCCGTTGGCCGCGCCCGGGTATAGCTGCAGACTGGGCGGGTCCAGAAGAGCGAGGTCCAGCCGGCTCGTGCCCTGGAACCTGCCTGCCAGCACGGCCCGGGCATATGGCGCGACCTGGTATACCGCGGCCGACTCAAACCTGCCCGTACCGCTATTCAAAGCTACGCTGACTGCGTTGTTGTAGCCGACGAACGCAACATCCGGATAGCCATCGCCGTTGAAATCCGCGAGCGTCATGGCGGACACCTCCTCGCCCTGGAGCGACGTGATGCCAGCGCCAAATGTTCCATCGCCGTTGCCGGGCAATACGGTCACCAGCCCGCCATCCAGAAACCCGGGATATAGATAGGTGCCGTTGACAATATCCGGCTTTCCATCTTTATTCACGTCCGCAATCGCGATGCTCAACTCGTTATTCAACGGATCGTTGTCAGTGTCCAGCGGATAGCTCGACGGCGGCTGAAACGTGCCGTTTCCATTCGACAGAAATACTTCGATCGAACCGGAGTTATTGGGATTGGCGCCCGCCAGATCCGGCAAGCCGTCTCCATTCAAATCGCGGGCGGCAACCGCGGTCGGCCCGGCGGCGATCAAGATCGGAGGCTGGAACTCACCATTGCCCATGCCGCCGTAGAAGTAAACGCTGGAATCATAAGTGCTTCCGCTATTCGTACAAACTGCCAGGTCCAGTAAGCCATCGCCATTGAAGTCCGCCGCGGCCATTCCGGTAACGCTCGCCGGACTCACGGATGTCACCAGTGGGCCGGTGAACGTCCCATCGCCCGTTCCTCTGAAGACCTCGATGGCATCTCCCGCCACGGCGATGTCCAGATGTCCGTCATGATGGAAGTCGCCCACGATCATAGCTCCGGCGCCGGCCAGTTGCCCGGTTGAGTAACTCACCGGACTCTGAAAGGTACCGTCTCCATTACCCAGCAGCACGGTGATGTTCCCGGCGCCCGAGCCGGCGATCAGGACCGCTACGTCGAGATTGCCGTCGTGATTGAAGTCGGCGGCCACCATCTCCGGCGCAAAATCGCTTGTAAGAGGCAGTACATTGACGGGCGCTCCAAATACTCCTTTGCCCTCGTTCGGGTAAAGCAGCATCCCTAAGTCAAATTCCATCACCATCAGGTCCTGCCGGCCCGTATGCCGGAAGTCGCCGGCCGCCTGCGCGCTGATCGTATTCAGCGAAAGCGCGTGGGGCGCGCGAAAGGTAATCGGATTGGCGGCGGACATGTGACCGGCAAAGATGGCCGCGAGGGCGATCGAGGGAATTCGTAACATGGGTTAAGCGTCTCTTTTCGACTTGGAAGTTCAGTCAGGTATCATTATATGCTACGCCTCGGTGACAACTTGAAGTTAGTACGTACTGGTTCGACCTTTCAGCCTCAGTGAGTGCCGGCGGCCGCACTCTGCGCGCCTACCCGGCGTTGAGCTTCATCGTGGCTACGGTCACGTGCGGCCAGAGGACGTTGTTAATTATAATGGGAGTGTTCCAGTCAAAAGGGTGCAACCAGGAGGTCGCGTGCGCCACCTAGAGGGTCTTCCGAACCGCTTCAGCATCTCGATCAAGCCCGACAAGGACGGCTATCTTGGCCGCGAGTGCCCGATCAAAGCCTGCAGGGGGTATTTCAAAATCACGCCAGGCACCGGCCTCAAGGGCCGCATTCCCTGTCACTGCCCCTATTGCGGGCATTCGGCAGAGATGAGTGACTTTACGACCAAAGCCCAAATCGAATACGCAAAATCGATGGTCATCCGCCAGGTCACGGACGCGCTGCATGAAGACCTGAAGGACATGGAGTTCAACCACCCTCCGCGCGGGGCTTTCGGCATCGGCATCAGCATGAAGGTGACGCGGGACGGCCAGCATCCGATACGGTATTACCGCGAGAAACAACTCGAAACCGAGGTCGCCTGCGACAAGTGCACACTCCGGTTTGCCATCTACGGCGTCTTCGGCTGGTGCCCGGACTGCGGCGCCCATAACTCTACGTAGATCCTGAGCAAAAACCTAGTGACCGAGAGATCGCCGGCCACACGGTATTGCGGGTGCGAGCGCTACTGCGACGCTTCAACCAGGCCACTTGGACGGTTAAGACTTTACCCTCCCGACTGCCCGGGTAGACAAGCCGTAGCCTTTTCGCGTACCGGCCCAGGCGAGCCTGATGAACTTCACGAAGCCCATGACGTCTTCACGTATCCGCCGCGCCGTCCCCCTCCGGGTGCTGTAAAATGCAGTGAGGCGGGATGGCCAATGGAGAGCGACCCGGCTGAGATCACGCAACTGCTTCAACAGTGGGCTGATGGGGATGGCCGAGCCCTTGATCAGATGATGCCATTGGTCTACCGCCAATTGCGCGCACTGGCCCAAAACCAGATGCGGCGAGAAAGCGGCGGCCATACTCTGCAAGCCACGGCGCTCGTGAACGAGCTGTATCTGCGGCTGGCGAAGCAGTATGGCGGGCAGTGGAACAATCGCGGTCACTTCTTCGCGTTCGCGGCCATGCTCATGCGCCGTATTCTGACTGACCACGCCAAACAGGTCCACCGGGAAAAACGTGGCGGCAATCAGGAACGCGTGGCGCTCAGCGAAAACGTTCCCTGGCTGGGCAACTCGAGCGAGGAAATCCTGGCGTTGAGTCTAGCGCTGGACGGGCTGGAGCGAGAGGACAAACGAAAGGCGCGTGTCATCGAGCTGCGCGTCTTTCTGGGTTGTACGTCCGAGGAGACCGCCGAGGTCTTGATGATTTCCAAAGCCACGGCCGATCGTGAATGGACGCTGGCGAAAGCCTGGTTGTTTCGCGAGTTGAAGGGGAACGGCGGGAAGCCGTCCGACGAATGAATCCCTCCCCGATGGACTGGTCCGGCATCGAGCGAATCTTCTTCGGCGCGCTGGATCGGCCGCCGCAGGAACGCGAAGCCTGGGTGAGAGAAGCGGCGGCGGGCGACGCCGGCCTGGAAGAGCAGGTGCGGTCCCTCCTGTGGGCCAACGACGCGGCCACGGCGGCGGAAGCGCCGCAGCCGGTCGGACCCTATCGCCTCGAGCGCATTCTTGGTCGGGGCGGAATGGGCGAGGTATGGCTGGCCAGCCGGGCCGACCAACAATACGAGAAGAAAGTCGCCATCAAGCTAGTTCGTCCGGGAATTGGCGCCGGAGACTTGATTCAGCGGTTCCTGGCCGAGCGCCAGATCTTGGCGGACCTGCAGCATCCCAACATCGCCACACTGCTGGATGGAGGTCTGACCCAAACGGGGCAGCCCTACCTGGTGATGGAATATGTGGAAGGCACGCGCCTGGACGAATATTGCGACGGCTGCCGCCTCTCCGTCGCGGCGCGGCTGGAGTTGTTCACGAAGGTCTGTGCGGCCGTCAATTCCGCGCATCAGCACATGGTGATTCATCGTGATCTCAAGCCCGGCAACATCCTGGTTACCAAGGAAGGCGAGCCGAAATTGCTGGATTTCGGCATCGCGAAAGTGATCAAGGGGCCCGGCGGTTCCGTGGAACAAACAGTCGCAAGCGGCTTGTACCTGACGCCTCTCTATGCCAGCCCCGAACTATTGCTGGGCCGGGCCGTGACGGGAGCAAGCGACGTGTATTCCCTGGGCGTAATCCTATACGAGCTACTTTGTGGAATGCGCCCCCACGATTCCAGTGGACAGGACCCGGCCGATTTGGTTTACGCGGCGATCTCCCAGGAGCCGCAGCGTCCCAGCGCGGCGGTGCAGCGGCGGCCAGGAAACACTGGCACCACCGCGGCGGAGAGAGCCGCGCTGCGGGGCACGACGGCGGATAAACTGCTGCGCGTGCTCGAAGGTGATCTCGACGGAATCGCATTGCGGGCGCTGGCAAAGACACCCGAGGAGCGCTATAGTTCGGCGGAGCAGCTGTCGAGCGACATATGCCGTTACCTCACGGGGCAGCCGGTATGCGCTGTCGAGGGGACCCGGCTTTACATCGCGCGCAAGTTCGTGCGGCGTCACGCGGCCGGCGCCGCCCTGGCCGGATTGTTGCTGATTTCCCTGCTGGGCGGGCTGGCGAGCACGCTTTGGCAGGCCCACGTGGCGCAGCGTGAGCGAGCCAACGCGGAGAGCCGTTTTAACGACGCCCGCGAACTCGCCAACTACGTTCTCTTCGACCTCCAAGACTCCATCCAGAAGGTGCCCGGAGCCATGCCGGTGCAGGCCGAGCTGGCGGGCCGCACGCTGCAATATCTGGACCGGCTGGCGGCGGCCAAGGGCGCCGATCGGTCCCTGCGGCTGGAGTTGGGGGAGGGCTACTTGAAGCTCGGGGACGTGCTGGGCCAACATGGCGCCGACGACAGCTTGGGAGACACAACCAAGGCCCTCGCGAGTTACGGAAAGGCTTTGGCTCTGGTCGAGCCGCTGAGCCGGGAAGACGCCAGCAACGTGCGCGTTCAGCAAACCCTGGCCAGGATCTATCAACAGATGGGCGGGAGCCTGGTCTTCACCGCCCAGCCGGACGATGGAATTGCGATGCTCCGAAGAGCCGCGGATACATTCGAGCAGTTGGCCCGCGTCAACCCGCGCGATCTCCCAAGGCTCATTGACGCCGGGGCCGCCGATCAGGCTTTGGGGCAGCATCTCAGCCAAAAAGGCGGCGGATTCATCACCCTAGCGGGGGCCGGCGCAGCCATCGGGTTTCTGCAAAAGGCCGCCGGCTACTTCGATGCCGCTCTCAAGATCGATCCCTCCAACAGCCGGGCGCTGCAGCTTCTGTCAGCGACCGACGAAGCTGTCGGCAAGCTGGAAACTCCCCAGGACCCGCGGAAGGCAGTGGAGACTTACGGGAAAGCGCTCGCCCTTCTCCGGCGTCTGCCGCCAGCCGAGCAGGAGACGCCGGACGTCCGGCGCCGGCGCGCCATGATGTTGGTGCGGGTCGGATGGAACCAGGGGCAGTTGCAGGAATTCAAGGAATCTCTGGCCAGCCTGAGCGAAGCCCGTGACGTGCTGGACGGTCAGGCGGCGGCGGATCCACAGAACGCCTCCGCCGCTTTCCGCCAGGTGGACGTTTATCGCTCGTTAGGAATCGTGCAGGGCTACGCCGGAAATGCCGGCGCCTCGGAAGAAAACCTGCGCCGGGCGGTGGAGATTCTGGACCAGCTCGTGGAACGGGATCCATTGAATACGTCCAACCGCGTGCTGCGAGCCTCGCTGCATGGGCGAATCGGGAACCTGGCGGCCGCCGCCGGACGAATACAGGAGGCGCGCCGTTATGCGGAGGCCGGCCTGGCTTATCTGAAAGAGGCCGCCGAGAGTCCAAACGCGACGGTCCAACAACTGGTCGAAGCAGTGCGGGTTCTGTTGGACCCGGCGGTGAAGACGTTGCGGGATTACCCGCTGGCGCTGCGGTACGCTTTGCGGGCCGACGGGCTGGCGAAAGGCAAGGATCTGGCGACGCTGGTTTATCTGGGGGAAGCCTACTGGCGAAACGGTAACGCTTCCGCGGCCGTGGAAACCGCCAGGAAGGCGCTGGCGATGCTGCCGGCAGTGGGGCCGGGAGCGAGCGTCTCAAACACGCGGCGTCAGGTGGAAGAGAGCATTACCGAGTACGAGAAGGGCGTCAGGCGCGCAGTCCGGTAGAATCGGACGCGAGGACGCGGGCGGGTTCAAAACTTTTTCACATTTCCTCGCGACGCTGTGAGTCATTTTCTTCGGGGTTGTCGCGGTTTGGGGTGAGAAGCAAATTGCTCTCAAACAAAAAAAACAGACTGGAGCTCAATCCCATGTTTCAAATGACGCGTTTTTCCCGGCCGAGGTTGAAGAGCGGCCAATTGCTTACGATCGCCCTGTTGGCTCTCGCCAGCTTCGCGCCGACCCTTTCCGCTCAAGTCGTTTGCTGCTCTATGCCAGACTACCGGCCACAGCACCAGCAACCGGAGCCAACCCGCGGATCGTCCGCGTACTACTTCAAGATCAACGGCGGAATCTACCGGGTCGATGACAGCCTATTTGTCTGGGGGCAGAACCCCTACAGCCCAGTGGGCCACATCGTGGCCGCCGGAAATGGTCGTTACATCGCCACGATGTATTCGGGAGCCCGCTATTGGGCATATCCTGTCCAATAAACCCCGCATCCTGGTTTGCAACCAGTCCCGCAGCCGTGTGGTTACGCACGGCTGCTTGTGTAGTTATCTCTATATCGCTAACCCGGCTTCACCGCTTATTCTGGCCTTGTGGACGGCGCTTGCCGCCGGCCGGCTCGAAGCTAAAGGAGAGATCGCCATGTGCACCAAAACCAAAACCGCCGCCGCTCTGCTATTCGTCGCCGTTTTCGCGGCCCACGCGCAAACACCCGTATCCGGCGAAGCCGCCGATGCCTATCACTTCAAATACTGGGAAGGATCGCCCTTGAACGCCGCGTACAACGAGTGGTGGTACTTCAACGTGTACGACGCCAAGGACGGCCTCCATGCTTTCTTCACTTATCAAGTTGCCGACCCGCTGAATCTCACCGGTGAAGGAGGCGGCGATCTCACCGCCGTGGTCTATCAAGGCTCCAACATCGTGACGGAAAGCGATCTTTATCCGCTGAGCGCGTTCTCTGCTTCCTACTCGGCGGCGGACGTGACCCTCGGCGCCAACACCATTTCCGTTTCCAGCCCGGACACCTATCTCGTCTCGGGCGCCACCGTGGACGGACGCCTGAGCTGGAACCTGCGCTACGACCGCGACGCGGCCTCCTGGTTCGCGGACAATCGCATCAACGTCGCGCCCGCCGCCTGGGAAGAAATGAGCTGGCTGATCTACATGCCGCGCGCCGGAGTAACCGGAACTTTGACGCTTGACGGCAGGACTTACAACATCGCTTGCTCCGGCTATCACGATCACAACTGGGGCCAGTGGAACTTCGAGACCGTTCGCTGGAATTGGGCGCAGTTCTCCCTGCCCGGCGTGACCTTCGATCTCGGAGACATCGTCGGCAATCCGAACGGCACGGCCAGCGTAGACATTGCCGGCCAGCGCACCGTTTTCTCCGCCGGCCAATATACACTGACCCACACGAAGTGGGCTTTCGACTCGGCGGATAACATCCCCTATCCGGTCGAGTCGACGTTTACCGCGCAAAACGGAGACGTCGCCGTCTCCCTAGTGATGGACGCCCAGAGCACAGACCCGTTGGCCACCGGGCCGGCGCCCAGCCTGGTAATCTATGAACAGCCCACTCACTTCACGGGCACGATCACGCAGGGCCAAAACACAACCACCTTCGCAGTGGACGGCTTCGTCGAGTACACCGCGATCTCGAAACCCTCCTCCAATTAGCCCATCGCCACGCCAACCTGCCAGCTTCAGCCCCGCCGGCAACGGCGGGGTAGCCGGATGAAAGGGCGGGGCTGGTGCTATTTTGAGACGTGGCGCGGGATCAGCGGGCGACTCGGAATCCTAAAAACGTCGCGCAAGGCGGGGCGCGCTCCATGCCGTGGAAGTCGCAGCACATTCGCGCCGGCTGGCTGGCGGTCTGCCTGATAGCCCAGGCTCGCGGCCAGTATCGCTTCGACGCTTGGACCGCCGACAATGGCCTGCCGCAAAACGTCATCCGGGACGTTTGCCAGACCCGCGACGGGTACCTTTGGGTAGCCACGCTGAACGGCTTGGCGCGATTCGATGGCGTCCGTTTTACGGTTTTCGACCATACCAACTCACCGGGCATCGAATCCAACCGTTTCACTTCGCTGTTTCAAGATATCGATGGCGATTTATGGTTGGGCACGGAAAGCAGCGGGGTGACGCACTATCATCGCGGCGTCTTCACCACGTACACGACGATTCAGGGGCTGCCCTATAACGCTGTCAGCGGCACTACGGGCGATGCGTCCGGCCACCTGTGGGTGCTATCCCACGATAGGATCATGGAATGGAAACAGGGCTCTGCCCGCTTTGTGGATGTCACTCCAAAAGACCTTCCGAAGATTCCTTTCGAGCCTTACCACTGGGAAGGCGGGGGCTTTTGGGCGGCGGATAGGACAAGCCTGCACTGCTTCGATAGCGGCGGCTTTGTCACCTATCGCATCCCGGCGTGGATGCAGGGTCATAACGTTTGGGGAGTGGCGCGCGAACCGAGCGGCGCGCTATGGGTGGAAACGCTCGATGGAATGAAGGCCAGGGTTACCGGCGGCGAACTGGAACGGTCGCCGCAGGAGCCATCGATCACCTACCGGGATGCCCGCGGCAACGCCTGGACCATCGGTATCGGCCGGGAGTTGGGGCGTTACATGGTCGATTCCTCTTCCGGCAGCCCGCGAAAAATCGCGTTTAACGCCTTGCGCGAAGACAGCGAGGGAGATCTCTGGCTGGCAACCGAAGGCCAGGGGCTATATCGCGCACGCCGGAACTTCATCAATTCCTATTCGAAGGAACAGGGGCTCGCCGACCGGGATGTTTATCCGATTTATCAGGACCGCGCGGGCGCGGTGTGGATCGGCGCATGGCACCAAGGAGTGAGCCGTTTCGAGGGCGGCAAATTCACCAACTACGGAGTGAAGGATGGCTTGGCTTCCGCGCTGGTGACCTCTTTCGCCGAGGATCGCCAGGGGCGGCTGTGGATCGCCTCGCATGCGGGATTAAACATTTTCGGGGGCGGACGGTTCCGTGCCGGTGCGGGTCCGTCAATTCCCAAGCACGCGACCATCGAGGCGATGCATGGCCAGCCCGATGGAACGCTGTGGTTCGGCACCAGCGAGGGCTTAGTGCGTTACCAGGATAGCGTGTCGAAGCTCTTCACGTTCGAAGACGGCTTGGCCGGCGACGATGTGCGGGTGATTGTAGACGGCGCGGCGGGCGATATGTGGATCGGAGGTTACCACGGCCTCACCCGCCTTCTCCATGGCGAATTCAGACACTGGACTGAGAATGAGGGTCTGCCGAGCAACACCATCCGCGCGATTTATCCCGATCACGAGGGCGCCGTGTGGATCGGAACCTACGACGCCGGCTTGGCCCGGTTCAAAGATGGCCGGTTTACCCGTTACACAACGCACGAAGGCCTGTTCGATAACGGCGTGTTCCAGATTCTGGAAGACAGCCGCGGCAATCTGTGGATGAGTTGCAATCACGGTATTTACCGCGTGAGCAAGGCGGAGCTGAACGAATTCGCCGCGGGCAAGCGCGCGGCTATCGAATCGGTGGCCTATGGCCGGGGCGACGGCATGCTCAACGTGGAATGCAATGGCGGAACGTCGCCCGCGGGCGCTAAAACGCGCGATGGAAAGCTGTGGTTCCCCACGCAAGATGGCGTGGCGGTGATCGATCCGGATGCTATCCCCAGCAATCGGCGGCCGCCGCCGGTAGTCATCGAATCCGTCCTGCTGAATCACTCGCCCGCTTCTTTGGAACGCGCTCTAAGAATCACGCCCGACAAGACGGATTTCGAGATTCAATACACGGCGCTGAGCTTCATCGATTCCGAACAGATCCGGTTCAAGTACATGCTGGAGAACCTGGATACGGATTGGGTGGATGCGGGCGCGCGCCGCACGGCTTATTATCCGCATGTGCCGCCGGGCGATTACGTATTCCGGGTGATCGCGCGCAATAGCGACGGCGCCTGGAATATGGAGGGCGGCAGCCTGCCAATGACCGTGCTGGCGCCGTTCTACAAGACGTGGTGGTTTGAACTGCTCTCCGTTTTCTGCGCAGCCACGCTGGTATGGGCCGCGTGGCGCTACCGCGTGGAGCAGCTCGAGCGCGAGCAAGCCGTGCAGCAAGCTTTCGCGCGCCAGTTGATCGCCTCGCAAGAAAACGAGCGCAAGCGCATTGCGGCGGAGTTGCATGATAGCCTGGGGCAACGGCTGGTGGTGATCAAGAACCTGGCGCTGTTTTTCTTGCGCGCGCAGGGCGGGCAGTATATCGGCGGGAAACTGGCGCAGATCGAAGAGATCTCCGCCGAAACGTCGTTAGCCATCAATGAAACGCGCGAGATTGCATATAATCTTCGGCCGTTCCAATTGGACCGGCTGGGCCTGACCAAGGCGATCGAAGGAATTGTCAGGAGCGTCTCGGCCGCCTCCGGTGTTCGATTCTCATCGGAGTTGGATAACATAGACGATGTATTTGAGGAGGAATTGCGGATCAACTTTTATAGGATTGTGCAGGAGTGCCTGAATAATGTGGTGAAGCATTCAGCCGCGAGCGAAGCCGGCATGCGAATCAAGCGGGATGGCCAGCACCTGGTACTTACTGTTGACGACAATGGATGCGGATTTACGCAGGGTAATGGCGCCGGGTCCACGGCGCGGAACGGTTTCGGATTGACCGGGCTCGCCGAGCGCGCCCGGCTGCTGGGAGGCGAACTTACCATTCGTTCGGCTCCGGGGCGCGGCACGACCGTGCGATTAGAAATCTAGTGGGACAGAGGGGTCCCTCGGCAGCGCGAGAATATGGCGGCCTGGGAGGCCGAGTGTCCTCCGAGCCCGGCCACGAGCCTGGCCGCGGGCCCGTCCCACGATGGAGCGGATGAAACATGGCTGAGCGGATTCGAATTGTGATCGCGGATGACCATCCGGTGGTCCGCAAGGGCCTACGCATGACCATCGAAGAGGATCCCGAGCTTGAAGTGATCGGCGAAGCGGGCGATGGCGCAGCCGCCGTGGACTTGATCCGCAAGCTCCGCCCGGATGTCGCCGTGCTCGATGTCGACATGCCGAAGCTGGATGGATTCGGAGTAGCGCGCGAAATCAGCCGCCTGGCGCCGGCCACGCATATCATCTTTCTCACGCTGCATACCGATGAAGATCTCTTTCGCGCGGCGCTCGATCTGGGCGCCAAGGGCTACATCTTGAAAGACAGCGCCATGCAGGAGATCGTGGCCGCGATAAGAGCCGTGGGCGCCGGACAGCCTTTTCTCAGTTCGGCGATCACCGCGCGGTTGCTGCAGAAGCGCGAACCCGAAGCTGTCCGGCCGGACACTCCCACCAGCGGACTTACGCCTACGGAACGGCGCATCTTGGCGCTGATTGCCGATGGGCTTTCGAGCAAGGAAATAGGCGCGCAACTATCCATTCATTACCGCACGGTGGAAAACCATCGCACCAATATCTGCCGCAAGCTGGGCGTCGAAGGAGCGCATGCCTTGCTGCGATTCGCGCTGCAGAACAAAGAGAAACTATAGCCTCTTGGACACCTGTGTGGTTCCACACAAGTCACCGTGCGGCGGCGCACGTCCGCTATGTAGTTACTCGGCAATGCCTGTGCAGTTACCGCTATTCTTTCCTGAGCTTACTCCTCTTACTCTCTACTTAGGGCCGGCAAAAAGCGGCAACTAGCCGAGCGGCCCGACAATTCAAGGAAAGAGAAAAGGAGTTTCTCATGATATACGCAAACAAAAGAAAACAACGATTTCGCACAGCTTTGCTGGCGCTCGTCACGGGCGCCGCCGGAGCCGCAATCTACCCCGCGCCGGCTGCCGCGCAGACCGTCAGCTTCGTCGGGACGCAAAGCTCGATCGGCGGCTTTGCCTATACGCTAGGAGTGGCCGCGGACGGAAGCGGCAATGTCTACGTCACCGATACGTCATTTAACGTGTACCAGGTCACCCCAAGCGGCTCGTACAAGACGCTGAACACGGGCACGTCGATGCCCACGGGTCTGGCGGTAGACACAAACGGCAACCTATACGTCACCGATCAGAACAGCGGCACGGTGGTGAAGTACAACCTGAGCACTGGCAATACGACCACCGTGGCTAGCGGATTCAACGTCCCCCTCGCCGTGGCTGTCGACGCTTCCGGCAACGTGTTCGTGGCGAACACCTTCAGCAACAATGTGGTGAAGGTTTCGCCTGGCGGCACGCAGACGGTTCTGGCTTCGGGCTTCAATCAACCAACCGGAATCGCGGTGGACGCTTCAGATAACGTCTACGTTGCAGACCAGCAGCACGGCCGGATCGTCAAGATCGCCGCCAACGGCGCGCAAACCACCGTGGGCTCGGGCTACTCCGGCCCCAGTGGCGTGGCCGTCGATTCCAGCGGCAATCTGTATGTCACCGACCAAAGCAGCCGGCAAGTAGTGGAAGTGTCGCCCAGCGGCGCACA
>Ga0187871_10001632_pt1 | contig 19226 bp, 12 predicted proteins | sample June2016WEW_16_1_FD_132988 | JGI IMG/M metagenome (GOLD analysis project Ga0187871, IMG submission 132988) | Peatland microbial communities from SPRUCE experiment site at the Marcell Experimental Forest, Minnesota, USA - June2016WEW_16_10 | ecosystem: Environmental > Terrestrial > Soil >...
AACTTCGGGCATCCCGGCATTCTGCAATTTGAGATCAGCACCAAGAGTCAGAGCACCGTCGAATCCATCCGCGCCCTCGATGAAGACATCGCCAACCTGGCCAAACACCCCATCACCGACGAAGAAATCCAGCAGGCCAAAGATGCCATCCTGAACGCATTTATCTTCCGCCTCGACTCGCCCGATAAAGTTTTGGGCGAGCGCATCATTTATGAATTCTACGGATACCCCGAAAACTGGCTCGACCAGTATGCCGTGGAAATCCAAAAGGTGACCGCCGCGGATGTGAACCGCGTGGCAGCCAAATACGTTCACCGCGATCAACTCTCGGTGCTGGTCGTGGGCAACACGAAAGAGTTCGACAAGCCTCTCTCGTCCCTGGGCTCAGTGAAGGTAGTCGATATCAGCATTCCACCTCCGCTCGGAGCCAGGGAGAAAAGCGCAAAACCCAGCGTGAGCGCGCAGTAGCGCCGCCCAGACGTAGCGTCGCCGTCCCAGAGCGCCGCCGACCCGGCGGCTGTCCGGCGGGCGTCCTCGCCCGCCGTTTCTCCGCTTGACAATGCCGGCCCAATCCATTTACCGTAGGCGAACAAAAGGCGAATATGTCCACGCTTCCGTTGTTCGCGCTCCCCGCAAAATCCCCGCTAGTCGGCATCGCTCGCCTCGCCTCTGAAGGCAAATCCCTGCGCGAAGGGCACGACGTCGAATACTTCACTCTTCCTGCGAAATCTCTGTTGAACCGCTGCGTCAGCCGCCGCGGCCTGCCTTTTACCTGGACCATCAATCCTTACCGTGGCTGTGAGTTCGCCTGCCGCTACTGCTATGCCCGCTACACTCATGAATTTATGGAAATGCGCGACGGCGCCGAGTTCGAGCAGAAAATTTACGTCAAGCAGCACACCGCGGAACTCTTGCGGCGCGAACTGCGGCGGGTCAAGCCCGGCGAATCCATTGCGCTCGGCACCGCAACCGATCCCTATCAGCCGGCTGAGCGCCGCTACGAAATCACGCGTGGCATTCTCGAAGAGTTCGCCCGTCATCGCGGTTTCGAACTTGGGATCGTCACGAAATCCAATCTAATTGTCCGCGATCTCGATCTTCTCCGCGCGGTTGCGCAGAATAATGCGCTGTCGATCCACATCACCGTGACCACCTTGAACGTAGAACTGGCGCGGATTCTCGAGCCCCGCGCTCCGCGCCCCGATCTGCGCATGGACGCAGTTCGCCAGCTTAGCGCAGCGGGAATCGTCGTAGGCGTGAATTGCTGCCCCGTCCTGCCCGGTATTACCGATGCACCCGCGGACCTTGAAGCCGTGGTGCGCGCGGCCGCCGCAGCCGGCGCCCGCCACATCTTCTCCGGAGCCCTATTCCTCAAGCCCAGTTCGGCCGCGGTTTTTCTTCCGTTCCTCGAGCAGCACTTCCCCCATCTGGTGGAGAACTATCGCCAGCGCTATCAAGACAGCTCGTTTCTGCCGCCTTCCTACGGCAAGCGCGTAGCGCAACTCATCACGCACTTCCGTCAGAAATATGGAATCAGCACCGACCCTCGCGGAAGGATGGCCAAGAGGTGGCCCGCGCGAGCTCTGGACGAGCAGTTGGCGCTGTTCTAGAAATTTCTGATTTTCAATTTCCGATTGCCGACTTTCAAAATCGACAATCGGAAGTCGGCAATTGAAAATCCAGGCCTCACCCTTCCTCTATAATCATTTCTCCCATGGCGACTGCTTCCCCACCCGCTCAACCCGCGCCTCAACGTATCCCCTTGGGAGTGCGGCTGCATCAATTCTGGCAACGTGTCACCGAAGGCCTGGAGGTGAGCCAGCTCTGGTCGCAGTTCGAAACCGACGCACGCACCAGCTATCGTCTTTATTCGGGCGATGTGGCCGCGAAGACTCCCGAGGGTCTCACCGCACGCGGCCACAAACTCCACGTCGTCAAGGAATTCTTCTGGGCCATCCTCGAAAAACTTTCACCCGCGCGCCGCGTGTTACTGCTCGTAGCGCTGATCATGCTTGTGTTTCCCAGTAGCGGCTTCAGCTATCACGATGCCGGACATGAGTTGCACGTCGTCGAACTCGACTTCCACTTCTGGGGAGGTCTGCTCCTATTTCTACTGCTCATCCTGGAGATTGCCGACCGAGTCGTGATGAAGCGCGACTTGCACATTGCGCGCGAGATTCAGACCTGGCTGTTGCCCGGCGTACCACCGCAAATTCCCGGAATCTCCGTTGCCTACATCACCCGCCCGGCCAACACCGTAGCCGGGGACTACTATGACGTGTTTCCTCGTCCCGGCAAAACCAGCGAAGAGAATCGCGTGATGTTTGCCGTGGCCGACGTCGCCGGCAAAAGCATTCCCGCGGCCATGCTAATGGCCACTCTTCAGGCCAGCCTCAAGACCCTTTCGACCGCTCAGGTCGCCCTGCCCGAACTGGTGGCGAACATGAACAAGTACGCCTGCTCCAACAGCCAGGGCGGATTGCGCTTCACCACCGCCTTCCTCGCAGAGTATGACGCTTCCCGGCAGACCTTCTACTACATCAACGCCGGCCACAACAATCCAATCCTGCGCCGCGCCAATGGATCGATCGAGCGTCTCGACGTCGGAGGATTGCCCCTCGGCATTCTGCCCGACGCTAAATATGAAGCGGCCAGCGTAACGCTAGCGCCCGGCGATTGGCTGATCATCTTTACCGATGGCTTGGTGGAGGCGGAGAACGCCCGTCAGGAAGAGTACGGCGAAACGCAGCTTCTGAGCGTGATCAACTCAGCCGCAGCATCAACGCCGGCAGAGATGTTGAACCGCCTGATGGCAGAAGTCGATCTCTTCGTAGGCCAGACCCCGCAGCACGACGACGTAACCTGCCTGCTGGTTAAAGCGGTGTGAGAAGAAAGTGGTCAGCGGTCAGTGGTTAGTTTGTAATGATCTGCGAGCAGCTCGAAATATCGAAGTCCAGCAGGCGGCGTTTTTCTTTCTGACCACTAGCCGCTGATCACTGACCACTAATCAGAAGCGATCCCAGCCGCAGCCAGCACCTGTGCAGCCGACCGCTGGGCTTGAGCAAAATCGTGGGAAATTTTCTTCGCGTGCGCGACCGCATCGTCTGCCTCACTCAAGCGACCGGCTTGCCGTAATGTCTGCGCGAGCAGCAAATATCCCACGTCGCCCGGTTCCACCTGCACGGCATGAGAAATCCGCGTCACCGCGAGCGCGAAATCGCCATCCCGCTCCGCCAGCAAGCCCTCGCCTATGAGAGCCGCAACCGTATCAGGATTCTGCTGCAGCGCCGACGCGTAGTTCATCTTCGCGCGGTCGAAGTCACCCATCTGCAAATAAGCCGAACCAAGGCAGCTCAGGACGACAGCTCGCGAATTCGCATCCTGCGCTGCGTTGAGAGCGCGCCCGTATTGCAAAATCGCTCTCTGTGCTTCCCCATGAGTTTGTTCGTAAACTCCAAGCACAACCATGTCAGAGAAAGAATACGAGTGCAGACTCTCAGCTGCATTGAACTCGGCAATAGCATCTTCCGTTCGACCCTCTTGAGCCAGCGCGCGGGCCAGGCCGCCGTGCGCCATATAGTTGCGATCGGTGACGCTCAGGGCATGTCTCCACAAAGTCTCGCTGTCGTACCAATAAGAGAGCTGACGGCGGCTAAGCACTCCCAGAGTTGCGAGAATGAGAACCGCTGGCGTCGCCAGCCACACAGTGCGGATCTTCCACTCACGCGCGAGATCCGCCACCAGCCAGACCACGCCCACAAATAATCCAATGTAAGGTAAATAAGCATAGCGATCAGCCATCGCCTGCTCACCCACTGAGATGATCCCAATCACAGGCGCCAGCGTCCCCAGAAACCACAGCCAGCCCACCAACAAGTAACGGCGTTCATGCCAACGAAACACCAGCACAGTAATCGAGAGCAAAATCGCAGCCGCGGCAATGATCTCCCAGGCCGGAAGCGAATTTCCGGGATGCGGATAAAGTACCGCCAGCCGCGTCGGCCAAAAAGCTTTCCCGAGATAGCGCACGTAAGCAACGAGAGCGTTTCCCCACCGCTCCGAAGCCGGCAAAGTTCGAACCGCATGCCCAGCCCGTTGCGCCAGCAACGTAATCACCCCGCTGCCCACAGCAAGCGCCAGGAGTGGAATCTTTTCAAGAAGAAGAAAAGAAAACGACCTCTCAGTAGCGATCTCAGCTGCGGGTGCCCCGTCCTTGTCCCTCCGCTCTTTGGAGGGACAAGGCGGGGTTCTTGACCCAATGCCACCGCTCCGTTCTCCACTGAGAACTGAGAACTGAGAACTGAGGACTCTCTCCAACGGCCAGTAATCCCAAAGCAACAAAACAAACGGCAGCGTAATGATCTCCGACTTCGCCATCAATCCCAGCGCAAACAAACCAGCCACAACCACGTAGCGTTTCACCCCGCCGCCGCGCCGCACATACCATCCGTAGGCCAGCAGGGTCAGCAGGAAGAAAACCATGCTGAGCACATTCTTCCGTTCCGCAGCCCACGCCACCGACTCCACATTCACCGGATGCAGCGCAAACAACCCCGCAACCATAAAACTCGGCCAGATCAATCCGGTGCAACTTTCCAGCAGCAGGAACAATAAAACCGCGCTCCCTGCATGCAGCAAAGCGTTCACGTAATGAGGACCGGCCGGGTTCAGCTTGAAGAGTTGATAATCGAGAGCGTGCGATAGCCAGGTCAGCGGATGCCAGTTTGCCGCGTCGTAACTCGTGAATGCCCATTTGACGGTGTCCCAGGTCAAGCCTGCGCGCACGTGGGCGTTATCCAGAATGTAGATGTCGTCATCGAGGTTAGTGAACCCGTTGTGGACGGTGGGATTGTAAAAAGCCATCGTCACCAGCACCAATGCAAAACACAAGACTGCTCTGAGCCTCCCCGTTGAAGCGAGGCCGTGTGCCGGAGGACGGGAAACCACTGCGGGCTCTACCGCAGGCGCTGTAGCGCTGTGAGACAAAGAATTCAACCCTCGCTTTACTCTTAAGATGAAACAAGTTGAAGCTAATCGAGATGGATCTACTCGGCCTTAACTCCGGCGGTCGCCAGCAGCTGCGCGGCGGACAGTTGCGCTTGACCGAAATCCTGAGAAATCCGCTGCGCCTCTCCATAAGCTGCTTGTGCCTCGGGCAAGTGACCAGATCGATGCAACGCATATCCGAGCAGAACATAGCCCACGTCGGTAGGCGTACTCTTCATGGCATGTGAGAACTGAGTGGCTGCAAGTTCGAAATCACCGTCACGCTCAGCCAGCAACCCGCTATCCACCAGAGCGCTCGCATTATTCGGATTCTCTTTCAGCCCGCTCGCACAGCTAGCTTTCGCGCGCTCGAAGTCCCCACTCTGCATATAAGCCGAAGCCAGCCGGCTCAACACAATGGCTCGCGTCTTCGAATCCGGCGAAACCTCCAGAGCCCTGTCATATTCTTCGATGGCCGCCTGCAGGTGGCCATGATTCCGTTTGTAGGCAGCGACCGCCACTCGGTCGAGCGCAGCATAATTGTGCAGACTCTCGGCCGCATCGAACTCGGCGATCGCGTCTTCGCTCTGATCTTTTTCAGCCAAGGCCGAAGCCAGCGCCCAATGCGCAATGTAATTCCGTTCCGTCAGAGCGAGCGTATGCTTCCATAGAGTCACGCTGTCGCGCCAGTAAGTAATCTGTCGCGCGGTCAACGTTCCCAACGTCAGCAGAATCAAAACTGCGGGCACTCCGATCCACGCCGCCCGCAACTTTCGCTCCCGCGCCAGTTCCGCGATTCCAAAAACGACGCATACAAACAGGCCGATGAAGGGCAGATACGCATAGCGGTCAGCCATCGCGGCCGCGCCCACCTGCACCAACCCAATCACTGGCACGAGCGTCCCCACAAACCACAGCCAGCCAACTAGCAGATAACGGTGACCCCGCCAATGCCATACCAGCGCAGTCAACACCACCAACACCGCTGCGGAAGCGACGACCTCCCAGGTCGGAAGAAGCAAGCCGGGGTGCGGATAGTATGCCGCCAGCCCCACCGGCCAAAATGCTTTGCCGATGTATCGCACATAAGCCACGATCGCGTTCCCCAGTCGCCCCGGGGTCGAGTCATGCACCGCGCCGCCGCCGGTCTGGGCCAGCATGGTCATCACGGCGCTGCCCGCCGAAAGCAAGAACAAAGGCACCTTCTCAAGCACCAGAAAAGAGAACGATCGCGCACTCGGCTGGAAATCTTGTCTCTTCCTGAGACCTGAGACCTGAGACCTGAGACCCCCCATTCGTTCCAGCGGCCAGTAATCCCACAACAACAAGACAAACGGAAGCGTGATGATCTCCGACTTCGCCATCAATCCCACAGCGAAGAGACCTGCGATGACGGCATACCTCTTAATGCCGCCTTTACGCACGTACCATCCATAGGCATACAGAGTAAGCAAGAAGAACAACATGCTCAGCACGTTCTTCCGCTCCGCAGCCCACGCCACCGACTCCACATTGATGGGATGAAGCGCGAACAGCGCCGCCACCATCCAACTCGGCCAGGTCAACCCGGTGGCAGATTCAAGCAGCAGAAACAACAAAATTGCATTCGCCCCATGCAGCAGAACATTCACATAGTGGTGGCCGGCAGGGTTCAACTTGAAAAGTTGAACATCGAGAGCATGCGAGAGCCAGGTCAGCGGATGCCAGTTGGCCGCGTCAAAACTAGTGAACGCCCACTTCGCGGTGGCCCAGGTCAATCCCGCGCGCACATGAGCATTGGCGGTAATGTAGACGTCGTCGTCCATGTTGGTGAAGCCGTTATGAACGACGGAGTTGTAGAACGCGAGCGTCAGCAGCACCAGTACCAGACACAAAATCGTGCTGCGCTTTTCGCGGGAAAATAAAGGCGCCGGTGGCTTAGCAACGATCACGGGCTGTGCTTCTGTCACAGTGGCGCTCATCGATTCAAGCCTCGCCTTTCCTGAGACGATTATATCTACGTGTTTTTTATGGCGACAGCCGCGATCACTCTCGTAAGGTTACTTATGTGTTTGGCAGATCGTAGTTCCCTCCAACTCTTTGTGCTGCAAGAAACAAGGCCTTGACTCGTTCTGAGATTGTGTATCAGTCTGTTCAGCGAATGCCGCGAACCGTCAGTTCCATGACAGTTTTTGCCATGAAGCGGCGCGTGCAAGCGGGTTACAATAAGTCTGAAGTTTCACCTTGTAATGAAAATAAAGGCCTTGCTCTTAGCCCGGCAGGAACCAAGGTAACTATGTAGTTTGGCCCGGCAAGTGCCATTATCTAGCTCGACTGCGTCATACCATGACCAGCATGAAATCACAAAAGTCCAAAAGCGAGGGAAAATAGAGATGCGGAAACAACAGAAGGGTTTCTCACTGATTGAGCTGCTGATCGTGGTTGCCATCATCCTGATCATTGCAGCTATCGCAATTCCTAACCTGATGCGCGCCCGTATGGCTGCCAACGATTCGTCCGCGGCTGCTTCCGAGCACACCATCATCGTCGGCGAAGTTGGCTATTACGGCGCTTATCCTACCCAAGGTTATGCCACGCTGGCCCAGTTGGGCGGCGCTGCCACACCTTGCGTTCCGGGAACAGCCAATGGCTGCTTGATTGACAACAACCTGGCGACCAACGGCGGCGGCAATGGTAAGAGCGGTTATACCTTTGCGGTTACGGTCACGGCTCCGGCAGCTGCGGCGCCTTCGACCTTCTTCACCACCGCGGTGCCGATCTCGAACACCTCGGGTACCAAGTCGTTCTGCGCCGCTGATGACGGTGTGGTGCGCAACGGAGCGGCTGGCGTCACGACTGCCCCGGCCAGCTACGCGGCTTGCTTAGCGTTGAACCCGATGAACAACTAATACAGCCTGAGTTGGCAACGTACCCGAGAGGGTGCAAAGCCAGAGGGCAGCGGATGCAAATCCGCTGCCCTTTTATTCTTTTCCAGGCCTTCTTTAGTTTGCCTCTCCTGCTGGTAGTGCTTTCAGCTCTCCGGAACGCTGGCCGTGTTCAGAATCCTGGTTGTTCGATTCTTTGCACACCACGGATTGCCTTCGTATTCTGACAATTTCTGTTAGCTGAACCTGACGAATTGTTGCCGGTTGCGCTTCCGGAATCGGCAAAACGCTCGTTCTCTCCATCGTTTGAAGGAGATACGGCCTCTTACTTTAGTCTGGCAAACCGTCCTTTTTGGTAGCAGAACTGCAACAAGTAAAGCATCCTTAAGAAGTCTTACTTGCTGTGGATGGCAAATACTCATTAGCACCTGGGGAAAGAAAGAAAATGCACAAAGATAAGGGTTTCTCACTGATTGAGCTGCTGATCGTGGTTGCCATCATCCTGATCATCGCAGCTATCGCGATTCCTAACCTGATGCGCGCCCGTATGGCTGCCAACGATTCCTCCGCGGCCGCATCCGAACACACAATCATCGTCGGGGAAGTGGGTTATTACGGCGCTTATCCTACCCAGGGTTATGCCACGCTGGCCCAGTTGGGAGGTGCGGCTACGCCTTGCGTTCCGGGAACGGCCAATGGTTGCTTGATCGACAACAACCTGGCGACCAATGGTGGAGGCAATGGTAAAAGCGGTTACAAGTTCGCTGTGACCGTCACGGCTCCCGCGGCTGCGGCGCCTTCGACCTTCTTCACCACCGCCGTACCGATCTCCAACACCTCGGGTACCAAGTCGTTCTGCGCCGCCGATGACGGTGTGGTGCGCAACGGAGCGGCTGGCGTTACTACGGCTCCGGCTAGCTATGCGGCTTGCCTGGCTCTGAACCCGATGAACAACTAGCCGGCCCGAATTTGGCAAAGTACCTGGGGGAGGTACCAAGCCAGAGGGCGGCGGATGCTGAATTCGCCGCCCTTTTGTTCTTTCGACGGTCGTCGGGATCACTTCGGAAAAACTTGGGTTACTGCTGTAATCGACCCAGAGTGGACCGGCATGGCCAGTTAAGTGCAACAGTTTTTGTGTAGTGGCCGGGAAACCGGCGGAAGACCGGAAGTTTTGCCTGAGAGGATTGAGAGTAAGCAGCAAAAAGAGGTCAGAGCAAAGATCAAAGAGCAAGCAAGAGACCGGATGAACTCATGCTGAGACAGAAAGGCTTCTCACTTATCGAACTGTTGATCGTGGTGGCGATCATCCTGGTCATTGCGGCCATCGCGATCCCGAACCTGATGCGGGCGCGCATGGCGGCCAACGACTCGTCCGCAGCGGGCTCCATCCACGCCATCAACGTCGCCGAAGTGGGGTATTTCGGCGCCTACGAAACTATTGGCTTCCCGGCAACGCTGGCGCCGCTGGGCGGCGCTCAGCCTTGCACTCCAAACGTTGCCACCGCCTGTCTTATCGATCAGTCTGTGGCCAGTGGCGGTCCCAAGAGCGGCTACAGCTTTGCCGCCACCGGATCCCCCGGCGCGGGAAGTGTTATCAACAACCAGTTCTACGCCACGGCAACTCCCACCAGCAGCATGACCGGAACTCGAGCCTACTGCTCTGCTGATGATCTGGTGATCCGCCTTCAGCCTGCGGGCAACACCACTCTGGTGGCGAGCTATGCGACCTGCCTGGCCCTGGCGCCAGAGACCAATTAACACCTCTAAACGCCGCTGGCAAGCTTCCGGACAGGTATCGAAGTTGCCAAAAGTGCCAGACCCGCCGTTTTACTTTCGTAATGTTCGGCGCCCGCGCCGCCACTTTACTCCCAATCAGTTTTGAATATAATTTTTCCTGTAAATCTTAAGTGATTTCTTTAGTGACTGTGCATCAGCCATGCCTGCCATAGAAATTTTGGGACTTGAAAAAACCTACAGCGTGGGCTTCTGGCGCAAGCGTCCGAAGCGCGCTTTACATCCGCTGCACCTCACGGTCGAGGACGGAGAGATTTTCGGCTTCCTCGGCCCCAACGGTGCCGGCAAAACCACAACCCTGAAACTGCTCATGGGATTGGTCTTCCCAACTGCTGGATCGGCGCGCATCCTGGGCTGCGATTGGACCGACCCGCAAGTCAAGGCGCAGATCGGTTTTCTTCCCGAGCAGCCCTATTTCTACGACTATCTGACGGCCCACGAACTGCTCGAATATTACGGGCAGCTCTCCGGCGTTCCCGCCAAACAGCGCAAGCAGCGCGTCGAGCACGTGCTGCAGCAGGTCGGATTACGCGATGTGCAGGGCGTGCAACTGCGCAAGTTTTCCAAAGGCATGTTGCAGCGCGTGGGCATCGGCCAGGCCATTCTGCATGATCCCAAGCTCGTGTTCTTCGACGAGCCCATGTCCGGGCTCGATCCCATGGGCCGGCGCGAAGTGCGCGATCTGATGTCGCACCTCAAGTCCGAAGGCAAGACCGTTTTCTTTTCGACTCATATTCTTTCCGACGCGGAAACTCTCTGCGACCGCGTGGCGGTGATTCACAAGGGAGAACTTCGCGGCGTAGGCAAAGTCGAGGATCTGACCTCCGCTGTTCAAGGCAAAGTGGAAGTGATCTGGCATGGCACGCAGGTTCCGGCATCGATCAAGGCTCTGGGCGCGGAGTGCCACGTCACCGGAGACCGGGTCCGCGCCATCATTAACGAGAACCAGCAGGAGGCCATGATCGATACATTGCGTCGCGAACGGCTGCGCTTGATCGCGATCACTCCGGTGCGCACTTCACTTGAGGCTTACTTTGTCGAGAAGTTGCGCCGCGCCGAGACCACGGCTGGTTCTACCGTATGAAGTTCTGCCGTATGAAGTTCGAATGGACGAAGAGGACAGTATGAACACCCGCATCGCCTACATCGCCTCTAACACTTTCCGCGAAGCAGTCCGCGACCGCGTGCTCTACAACCTGATCGCTTTTGCGCTGCTGCTCTCGGGAGCGGCCATTCTCGTGGGCCAGATTTCGATCGAGATCGAGAGGCTCGTCGTCATCAATCTCGGCCTGACCGCGGTTTCTCTCTTTGGCATCGTCATCGCGATCTTTATCGGCATCGGTCTGGTTTCCAAGGAAATCGAAAAGCGAACTCTTTACACTGTGCTTTCGCGTCCCGTCCGCCGCTGGGAGTTCATTGTCGGCAAGTTCTTCGGGCTCGCCGGAACGCTGGTCGTCAACACTTTCTTCATGGCAATCGGCGTCTTCGCCGCGCTGTTCTACGTTTCTCACAAATTCGTGCGCGCCGACGCTCTGATTCTTGTGGCTTTATACTTCATCGTTCTCGAGTTCGTGATCATCTGCTCGCTGGCGTTGTTGTTCTCGTCGTTCTCTTCGCCCTTGCTTTCGGCAGTCTTCGCATTCTCGCTGTTCGTCATCGGGAGCTTTGCCGAAGACCTGCGCAATTTCGCGGGGATGGCGCACGGTTTTTCGCGCTGGCTGGCAACGGGCGCGGCTTATCTGGTGCCGAATTTTTCGGCGTTCAACGTGATCACTTCGATTGCGCATGAGCACCCAGTCGCGGGACAACTTATTCTTCAAAACACTCTCTACGCCTTGTTCTACGCAGCAATGGCCCTGAGCGGAGCAGTGCTGATCTTCGAGCGTCGCGATTTGAAATGAACATTACTTCGAAATGAAGACTCGGCAAAAAACTACGCTGGTCGCGACCGCCTGCCTGATCCTGTCGCTGGCTGCCAGTTCGTTTGTGCTTCATCGCACTGACCAACTTCGTCCGCAAGTTGCGCCCGACGAGGTCCTGTTCCTCAGTTCGCCGAAGGTGATCGAGCGCGCCAGCCTCGGTTATGACGGTCTGATGGCCTGCATTTACTGGACTCGCGCCGTGCAATACTTCGGTTACCGGCATCATTACTTCGCCTCGAGCTACAACCTGCTCGCGCCGCTTCTGGAAATCACGACTCATCTGGATCCGCATCTCCTGGTGGCTTACGAATTCGGCACGAGCTTTCTTGCGCCCAAACCACCGCACGGCGCCGGCGAACCCGAGCGCGCCATCGAGCTATTGGAATATGGCATTCAGACCAATCCCGACAACTGGAAGCTTTATTACGATCTGGGTTTCGTCTATTACATGGAGCTTCGCGATTACAAGAAGGCCGCGGAAACCTTCGAGCGCGGATCGCACGTTCCGAACGCTCATCCTTTTCTGAAAGTCATGGCGGCGCAGATGGCGCAACACGCGGGCGAGTATGAGACGGCTCGCATGCTGTGGTCTGCAACGTATCAGACTGCGCAGGATGCGCAGATCAAGGAGAACGCGGTCGAGCATCTGCGCGCGTTGCACGTGGATGAAGACGTGGAGCGTCTGCAACACGCTGTGACCCGCTTCGGAGAACGCACGGGACGACTGCCTGCGAGCATTGCGGAGCTCGCGTCCGCTGAGGGATTGGCTGGAACTCCGGTTGATCCTGATGGTCATCCCTACAAAATGACGCCCGAAGGCCGAATCGAGATTCGCGTGCCTGATGATTTTCCTTTCGCTACGAAGGGTTTGCCTCCGGGATATAAACCAGCGCCGAAATACCATCAACTGCAATAGTCTCACTCTCGAACATGGGTCCCACTTGGATCATCGCTTATGATGGCGGAGAATGAGCGTCGATCCCTCTGCTTCACCGCGAATCAGCCTGTCCCGTTCGGCGCTGCAATGGTGGAATGACATTGCCGCGCGCGAAGGCAGGCTTTCCGCAACCCGCCAACTGATGGCTGCGCTTTGGGAGTTCGTTCGCGATTCCACTCCGGAGCGCCTTCGCCAGCGTTACGGCGACGCGGAATATGATTGGGAGCATCACGTCAACACTACGAGCGCGGCTGTGGGCTGGCGCGAGCGACTGCTGGGCGCTTTTCACTCTCCTTATCAGCCGACCGAATCGGGTCTCTTCCACGAAATGCTCGAGGCTTTGCGGCAGCAGAGTCATGTGGACTTTCAGGACTTCGTCTTCATCGATCTGGGATCGGGCAAAGGGCGCACGCTGTTGATGGCGTCGGATTATCCTTTTCGCCGCATCGTGGGCGTGGAACTTCTGCCTGCTTTGCATCAGGCTGCTATGGAGAATCTGAGCAAGTATCGAAGCGAATTGCAGAAGTGCTTCGCGCTGGAAGCGATCTGTGCGGATGCGACTGAGTTTCTTTTTCCTGCGGAGCCGATCGTGCTCTATCTCTTCAATCCGTTTCCGGAAGCGGGGTTAAAGCGGATGATTGCGAATCTGGAGCAGAGTTTGCGGACGCATCCGCGAGCCATTTATGTGCTCTATCACAATCCGCTGCTTGAGCATGTGTTGAGCGAGAGCGTTGCGCTTGGCAAGATTGGTGGAACACATCAGTATGCGATTTACTGCTCTCAGCCTTCAGCTCTCAGCTTTTAGCTTTTAGCTTTTAGCTTTTAGCTTTTAGCTTTTAGCTTTTAGCTTTTACTTTTTGCTTTTAGCTTTCAATGAGTCCAGCTTGTGGATATCTGCCTGGAAATAATTCTTTCGAAGGTCGGCTTGGGAGTTGGTTTTAAGCAGTTCAGATCGGGAAAATCTGTTTACTTCGCGGTACCCCCTCCCCCCTGTGGTCTCTTGGAATCATTGGCTTAGGGGAAAATTGTGAAAAGATCCATGGGGCACAATCACTTGCGGGCAAAATCTTGCACTCAAACGACTTATGCTCGCGATCATTCCGGCACCTATACCGCCTCCGCCTTGACCATCATGGGCTAGTTGCGAGTCGGAGGCAAGGTCAGATGTCACAATGGGGCTGTGGATTTCTGTGTGTACCCTCACGCAGAGTAAGCCGTAGTCTGCGCCCGGTTCGGAATGACAAGCGCTTGAGGGGGCCATCAACGGTCTGACGTGCACGCAAGCTTTTCCCAAGAGAACTCCCGTTAGAGCTTGGGGCGGTTCCGGCGGGTATGGGGTGCTTCGACTGCGTGGGATCGTCTTTTGGACGATCCCACTTCGCTCAGCATGACAGCTCAGCATGACAGCCGATGGAAGATGAAAGGCGATACCGCTACACTTAGAGTCATGACCACCACCACCCTCAACTCCCTTGCCCGCGCTTCTTCCGCTTACCTGCGCTCTGCCATGCATCAGCCGATTCAGTGGCATGAGTGGGGTGAGGAGGCGTTTGCTGCTGCGCGGCGCGAGAATAAACCGATGCTGCTCGATATTGGCGCGGTTTGGTGCCATTGGTGCCATGTGATGGACCGCGAGTCTTACGACGATGCTGAGGTTGCGGCCATTGTGAATGAGAATTTCATTGCGGTGAAGGTGGACCGGGATGAGCGTCCTGATATCGACAGCCGTTATCAAGCTGCGGTCAGCGCGGTTAGCGGACAGGGCGGATGGCCGCTTACGGCTTTTCTTACTCCTGATGGGAAGCCGTTTTATGGCGGGACTTATTTTCCGCCGGTCGACGGGTATGGGCGGCCTAGTTTCAAGCGCGTGCTTACCAGCATTGCCAACGCTTACAAGGAAAAACACGGCGAGGTGGTGGAGCAGGCGAAGATGGTGGAGAGCGCTATCGCGCAGGCGGAGTCATTTGCGGGGCGCGGTGGGCGGGTGTCGGCGGGCATTATTGATGCGATTGAGAAGTCCGCTTTCAGCATGTTTGATGCGCGGCATGGTGGGTTTGGGCAGGCTCCTAAGTTTCCGCATCCTTCGGTACTGGATTTGTTGATTGAGCGGTATGCACGGAAAGTCAAAACCTCCACTCTAGCCGCAAAAGACGCGGCTAGAATGGGGCACCCTGAGGAGTTGGACGGCAACGAAGATCTGCGCAACTTGATCGTCACTACGCTTGAGCACATGGCTGAGGGCGGGGTTTATGACCAGTTGGCTGGAGGGTTTCATCGTTACTCGGTGGATGAGCGGTGGGTGGTGCCGCACTTTGAGAAGATGTGCTACGACAACTCCGAACTGCTGAAGAATTATGTGCACGGCTATCAGGCCACCGGTTCGGAATTCTTTGCGAATGTCGCGCGGGACATTATTCGCTGGATGGACGAGTGGCTTAGCAACCGCGAGCGTGGCGGCTTTTATGCTTCGCAGGACGCCGACATTTCCATGGACGACGATGGCGACTACTTTACCTGGACGCTTGATGAAGCTCGGGCCGTTCTTACCGAGGAAGAAGCGCAGGTTGCTGCGCTGCGCTACGACATCAATGAAGTCGGGGAGATGCACCACAATCCGGCGAAGAACGTGCTTCATGTGCGCGCTCCGATTGATGAAATTGCCCGCCGCATGAAGATCAGCGCCGAACAGGTGCTTGCCTTGCTCGATTCCGCGAAGAAGAAAATGTATGCGGCGCGTTTGCAGCGGCCTACGCCCTACGTCGACAAGACGGTTTATGTGGGATGGAATTCGATGTGTGTGTCGGCTTATCTGGAAGCGGCTAAGGTGCTTGGGCTGGATGAGGCCCGGCAATTCGCGCTGCGATCGCTCGATCGAATCCTGGCTCAGGCTTGGAGGGTGCAGAGCAGTCAACTAGAGAAAGCGGGCGAGTCGCCCGCTTCCACACGGTCACGGCTTTTGCATGTGGTTGCTTATTCCGATCCCGCGGCTTCGCAGCGCGAGGTTTCTGGGCTGCTGGATGACTATGCTGCTACCGCGATTGCATGCCTTGATGCTTATGAGGCTACCGCTGACCTTAGCTACTTCAAATTCGCGCAGGCTGTTGCCGATGCGATGATTGCGCGGTTCTTCGATGCAGTTTCCGGAGGGTTCTTTGACGCTGAACCGGCGGCCGAGGGCAAGAGCCTGGGTGTGCTTGCGACTCGGCGCAAGCCGTTGCAGGATTCGCCTACGCCGGCAGGAAATCCCATGGCGGCGATTGCGCTGCTGCGCTTGCATCACTATACGGGCGACGACGGGTATCGGGACAAGGTGGAGGAGACGCTGGAGGCTTTTGCCGGAGTGGCCGAGCAGTTTGGAATTTTCGCTGCGACTTACGGGATCGCGGTGCTGCATCTGTTGGAGAATCCCGTGCAGGTTGTCGTAATCGACGGGTCCGATGAAAAAGCTTCCGCGCTCGCTGCCGTGGCTACCGCTCCTTTTGCCTTTAACAAGAGCGTGGTTCGGCTGAGGGCAAATCAGGCCGTTGCTGAGAACCTTCCTCCTGCACTGGCGGCGACGATTCCGAACCTGCCGCAGCTGAACTCCGGGGTCTCGTTTGCAGTTCTTTGTTCGGGCTTTGCTTGCCAGGCGCCGGTTACGGATCGCGGCGAACTGCGGCTCTCGATGCACTCCACCCTCGATAAGGGGATCTAGACCGCAAGCACCGGGACTAAAAGCCCCTGATCCTGCTGGGACGTTGATCGTAGCGCTGCGCCGGTCAAATCGTAGCGGGCGCTAAAGCGCCGGGCTGCATGCGGCCGGGCTTCGCCCAGGCCTGGACGGGCGAGGCGCCCGTCCCCACACGAGCCCTTCCCGACAAAAAAACGAGGCTGACGGTTTATGTATGAGATCCGTCAGCCCGAAGATAGCGAGCCCTGAGTTCGGCCCAAGTTACTGTTGGTTACTTTGGTGACCTTGCGGCCACCGGTGAAATCCGTTTAACTGCTGTTTTGCATCGGCAGTCTTACATCGGCGGTGCTTGATTACTGCTGCACTTGCCTTGCAGTTGTTGTTGTGGTGGGCACGTAATGATCGGGCCTCCGTCCGGGGCGCTAACCATCGGAACGGCAGCTGCGACGTATGTGCCCACTAGTCCTAGCATCAGGATCGAAATCCTGACTGCGTGCTTCATGGGTTCACTCCTTCTGCGCCAAGAGTTGCCCTAAAAATGGGGCAGTGGTGGCGTGGAGAGGAATTATAAGGCACGAGTCAAGCCCTTCCGCAAAATTCCTCACAGTGCAAAATCACTCCATCAGAATTGGCATGGTTTCACCTGCTTAGCGCAGACTGCGACACGTCGTAAATACGGGGAATTCCGTAGGTTTTCTAAGGTGTTCCACTTATATGGATGCGAAGCTTGCGAGAGCGTCGAAGGCAGGCCTCTCGAACGAGAAAACGTTTACGAAATCCGGAATTGGAGGGGCCGAAGATCAAAGATTTAAGATCAAGATCCTCTGCCTACGGTTTGGATCCGAGGCGTTCCACCAAGCCAGAAATGCTCAAGCTGCTCATCGGCTCTAGTGAAGATTGAGCCGGGGCATTCGCCGCGTTTCCGTTTTCTGGTGTGAAGGACTGCGGCGGCTGAGTCCGGGACAGGGCACGGTCGACCATCCCTTCAAACATTGGGATTAAGGAATCCGCAGGCAGCGGGTGCTGAATGTCGGACAGGCTCTGCTCCCAGCGCTGGGGCCGCAGCAGCGTAGACGCAGCGTCGCGGGCGGGGCTCTTCGCCACGGTATAGCCCAGCCAGATGAGCAACGTGGCGTTGTAGGCGCCCATGTTGATCAGGCTCATCGCAGTGTTGCCCAGGTGATCGCCCACCCAGGAAGCGATCAGACCCAGTTCGACCACGGCAAAGGTGCCGAAGCCTAAAGCGATGCCGAAGCTGTGCTGCCGTCGGCTCACTCCCAGATAGCGGGCAAAGAACAACAGGAAAAGCACCATCCCGACCTGAATAATGCGGACGCAGCGCTGGGCGGTCATGATGGCCTGCACCCAGGCCGCGAGGTCCGTGGAGCTGGTGGAAACCGATACCACGCCGGCGACCAGGAGCATCACCAAGCCGGCCCACTTGAAGAGCACGGTGCCCAGGTCTCGCAAGGTGTGGAAGGGGCGGAAGACATCGAGAAAAGCCTCGTGAATCACCATGAAGCCCAGCGCCACGCTGATGGCTGTGCTGATCCAGGAAACGTAAAACACGGCGGAATAGTAGTAGCGGTAGATGGGAAAGACCACCGCGAAAGTCATGATCTGGGTGACGATGTAGGCGAAGAAAAACTTGAATGGGCGATGCTGGCCGCGGCGAAGCATAGCTATCGCTATCACCGTCTGGAGGACGGGATGCGCGACCCAGAGAGCGTAGTACAGAATGCGGATCTTCTCGCTCATCGGAAAGAGTTCTCTTCAGCCCTTAGCTTCAGCCCGAGCTTGTCGAAACAAGGGCGGCGTCCAGAGCCAGCTATGCGGCGCCACGCCAAATTACCCGGCTGTAGTAATAAGTGAAGTTAAACTCTTTGGACCAAGTGTTCAATGTACTCAGGTAACCGAAAGTAACGTTACCTTCGGGCTACAGGCTTGACTTCTGAGGGCGGGAGCCTCCTAATCCCCCAGGAAGATGAAGTACGACGAGTTCCACAATGCAGTGGGCAGACTGCCTCGCGGCTGGGCTGTGAGCACGATGTTGTATTCTCCGGTGCTGCCCAGGTTCAGTTCACGGAGCACATTTTCTCGCGGGATATTTTGCCTGCCGGCTTGCGACCTTCCTAAAGTTGGAGGATCGCTCTGGGCTTCGATGACCGCCAGTCGCGCGAGAAACTCGTGTAGGTCCGTGCTCCGGCCCAGGCCGGAAACAAGAAATGAGACCTCCGCGTCCTGCGAGGAGAAGTGCCAGGCCAGCGACGCTGCCAGGTTCACCGCTCGTTCGTAGGCCTGGGCCGAGATCAGGTCGGCCGCGGGATTGTCGAAGACGATGCACAGCTTGCGTTCATCCTCGCGGCTGAACTCACGCACTTTCAACGAGCCGGATTTGGCCGTCGCCTTCCAATCCACGTGGCGCGCCGAGTCTTCGGGCATGTATTCGCGAATGCGGTACAGGTCGGAGCCGCGTCCGCGCACAAAACTTTCCCACTCGCCGCGCACCAGCGGCAGTATTTCAAACAGCTCGTCGGGCGGCTCAATTGCGGGATACACAAGGATTTCGCGCTCCAGCGGCACATCGCGCGTCTTGGTCAGGAAGGCGAAAGGAAAGCGTGTGGCTACTCCAAAACTCGATTCGCGGTAGCGTCCGCGCTTCTGAAAACATAATTCAAGATCGGCCGTCAGATCGGCGCCCGCCGGTAGAAACGGAAAATAAATCATGCCTTCGAAAATTCCCGGAGGCGGCGGCGCTACGTCGACTCGCCTCACCCGCCAGTCACGCAGCCGCACCCACTGATTTTCGGGAGCGCGGTTGAGCGGAAAAGTAAATGTGGTTCGTTCCCACAGCCATTGCTTGCGAATTTTCTTTTTTTCTTTCTCTCTGTGCGCCGGCACCACTCGAATCGAGAACGAGGGCAGGAAGCGCCGCGGATTACGCAGCACAACGCGTCCCACCACCGGCCGTCCGGCAAACATGTGCTCCGGCAGACGAACCTCGAGTTCGAGGCCGCGCAGCACCAGCGCGGAAACCACTCCCGAAACCAGGA